>ERZ1066127.567-NODE-567-length-18575-cov-12.878780_pt1 | contig 18575 bp, 15 predicted proteins | sample MGYA00382774_ERZ1066127 | MGnify/ENA primary metagenome ERZ1066127 (study PRJEB33369, sample SAMEA5778357) | biofilm metagenome | biome: Industrial cooling water; feature: Water cooling tower basin; material: Biofilm | place: United Arab Emirates | collected... | reverse complement strand
ACCCAAGCCTAACAACTCTATGATGCGACTTCTCACCATCCTCTGTGCCCTCACCGCGCCGCTCTGTGCGGTGGAGGTCATGCTCACGCCCCTGCAACGCGGCACCATCCATCGCTGGGTGACCATTCCCTCAACCTTGCAGCCGAATCAATCCACCACCTTGCACGCCCGCGTGTCAGGTCATGTGAAATCGATCTCCGTCGATGTCGGCGATCGCGTCAAGGCGGGGCAAGTGATTGCCGTGCTCGAAGTGCCCGAACTCGAAGCCGACATCATCAGCGCGAAAACTGCCCGCGAAGTGGCCGCCACGACGTTCCAGCGTCTCACGGTCGCCAGCGAAAAAGCACCGGGTTTGGTCTTGCCACAGGACCTCGACGAAGCGGAAGGCGCAGTGAAAATCGCCGATGCCGCGCTCAAGCGCACGGAAGTTTTGTTAGAATACGCCACCATCAAGGCCCCCTTCGATGGCGTCGTCACCGCCCGCCATGCCGACCTCGGTGCCTTCATTCCCGCAGGCGGCACCGGCACCGCAGGCGCGGTCGTCACCATTGCCGAACTCTCCACCCTGCGTGCCGAAGTCCCCGTGCCGGAAATGGAAGCGCGTTTCATGAAACCCGGAACCCTCGCCCGCATCATCGGTCAAGAGTGGGAAGGAAAAATTTCGCGCAGCGCCCAGACCATCGATCCCCGTTCGGCGACGATGAAAGTCGAAGTTGATCTCGCCAATGCCGATGGCAAATGGATCGACGGTGCTTACGTGAAAGTCCAGCTCGCTGCCGAGACCCACACCAACGCCCTGCTCGCTCCGGCCTCCGCCGTGCTCATCGAAAAAGTTTCTTCCTCGGTCTTTCTGTTCAAAGACGGCAAGTCAGTGAAAACCCCCGTCACCATGGGCTTCAACGACGGCAAGAACATCGAAATTCTCAGCGGCCTGCAAGGCGAGGAGGCACTCATCGTGCTCACCGGCCTCACGCTTACCGATGGTCAGGCCGTCACGGCCAAAAAATAACCTCACATCCTCATGCGCTGTTTCCTCATTTCCCTGACCCTGGCGAGTCTGCTTTCCGCGGCGGAAGAACCCGCCACGTTACGATCGAACGACATCAATCTCGCCACCGCACTTCGCTTGGCGGGGGCGAATCATCTCGACATCGAGGCAGCCCGCGTCTCCCTGCAAACCGCCCGCGCGCAGTATGCCGATACGCGCCGGAAATTTTTCCCCTGGCTCAGCGTGGGCACGAGTTACCATCGCACGGCGGGCAACTTGCAGGACATTCCCGGCAATGTCACCGAGGAGTCGAAAAACAACTACCAGGCCGGCATCGGCGTCGCGGCGGAATTGCGCATCGGCGAGGTGATCTATCAAAACCTTTCCGCCAAACAACGCGCCAGAGCTGCCGAGCATCAAGTCGATGCCGCGAAAAATCTCAGCACCGCGCAGGTCACGCAAGCCTACTTCCGCCTGTTGCGGGCACAGGCGAGTTTGCAAGTGAGTCAGCAATCGCGCGTGCTGGCGGGCGATTACGAAACGCAACTCGCCGCTGCAGTGAAAGCGGGGGTGGCCTTTGAAGCCGATCAACTGCGTGCCCAGGTGCAAACCTTCCGTCATGATCTGATGATCCGCAAGACCCAGGAAGACGTGGAAACGGCATCGGCGAAACTCTGCGAAATGTTGCGTTTGCCCAACGGCCTCAGCCTGCGCGGCGACACCGGCGAACTCACGCCGCTCACGTATGTTTCTGCCGATGCCACGCTCACCTCGCTGGTCACCACCGCGCTCAACCAACGCCCGGAGTTGCGCAGTCGCGAGGCCATGCTCGCCGCCGCGAAAACCGATGCCGAGGGCACGCGCAAGGCACCCTATTACCCGGATCTCACCGTGCGCGGTTTTGTCGGCGGATTTGGTGGTGGTTTCAATTCACACACCGGCAACTTCGATGACACCGCCGATGGCGTGATCGGCCTCGGTTGGCGCATCGGTCCCGGTGGATTGTTTGATAGCCAACGCAGCGCCACGGCGAACAGCCTGGCCGACCAGGAATCCGTGCTCGTGGAAAAAACCCGCCAACGCATCACCCGCGAGGTGCTGGAGTCCGTGGCCGCAGCGCGCTCCCTGCGCGACCGTCGGGCCATCGCTGAAAAACTGTTAGCCTCGGCGGAAAAAGCCTACGCACTCACCCGCGAACGCGGCAAACAGGGCATAGGCGGCGTGATGGAAACCCTGCGTTCCGAGGAAGACCTCAGCTTCGCCCGTCTGGCCTACTTCGACCTCATCACCGAGTCGAACATCGCGCAAATTCAACTGCGCTACGCGCTGGGCAAACCGTGAATAAGGAGCAGGGATTTGCAATCCCTGAATATTTAAGAAAAGGGATTGAAAATCCCTACTCCTTATTCTTGATAGACACGCTTGATGTATAGGATATGGTGGGAGCCATGAATCCGCCACCACTTTCCTCGCCCCCCGCAAAGTCGTCTTCGCGTAGCTGTCTGCTCTATTCCGGCATCGTGATCATCACGTTTTTCCTCGTGTTCATGACAGCCGCTGTCATCACCTACGTGATGCCGAAAAAGTTTGAGAGCACGGCGGTGGTGCAAGTGCGCCCCTCGGCTCAGCTCGGTCAAAACTTCACTCCACAATTTTTCGCAACGGAATTCGAGGTGATTCGAGCCCACCAGACCCTGAAGCTCGTGACGCAGCGCCTCGGTCTCACCACGCAATGGAACATGACGGAAGAGGACGCGATTGCCGTTTTGAAAGGCATCGTGGATGCACAGAATTTACGAGGCACGGACTTGATCCTAATCAAAGTGAGACACACGAGTCCGGAGCAAGCGCGCGACATTGCCAAGGAAGTCTATGAAGCCTACAAAAAACGCCGTGAAGAAAAGGCGCGTGAGATCCTTGCGGACTCGCTCAAAGAGATGGAAAAAGCCATTGTTGAGCAATCGCAGGTGATTCAAACAAAGCAAGAAAAGATGCGCGAAATGCTGATGGATGCAGGACACAGCGCAGAGGATATATCCAAGCGTATCGAGCAAGAGTTTGCCCGAGACGCAAAATTGTTTGATCAATCGCGCGAACAACTGGCGATGGATCGACTCAACTCCAAGCTCGTCTCACTCGTGGAACTCCACGAAGAACCTCTCGTCGCCCAATATCCCTCCAGCCCCAACGTGACTCTCAACATGATCCTGGGCGCGACACTGGGACTGCTGTTCGGCTTGCTGATGGCCTTGTTTGTCCGTTTTGTCTCGGGACGTAAGATTTCTGGGTAATGCCCTAGCGGTTAGGATCGCGCAGACGCAGTTGCGCTACGCAATGGGCGTTTCCCTATAGACGTCCGAGACGATTCGGTGTAGGGATCATTTCTCGATGAATCCGCCCCCACTTTCCTCGCCACCCGCAAAGTCATCCTCGCGTGGCTATCTGCTCTATTCCGGCATCGTGATCATCACGTTTTTCCTCGTTTTCATAACGGCCTGCGTGATCACCTACGTGATGCCGAAGAAGTATGAAAGCACATTGAGTTATCAAGTTCGTCCATTGCCGCGACTACCTCAAACCATCACTCCACAATTCTTCGCGACCGAGTTTGAAGTCATCAAAGCCACGATGACTCTGAAGCCTGTGGTGCAAAGATTGGATCTCGCCAAAAAATGGAACATGACGGAAGAGGAGGCGATCGCCGCTCTGCGTGGCATCGTCAGCTCACAGAACATCCGCGGCACGGATTTGGTCGAAATAAAAGTCAAGCACACTAACCCTGAGCAGGCGCGCGATATCGCCAAGGAAGTCTTTTTGTCCTACAAAAAACGCCGTGAAGATAAAGAGCGTGAACTTATAGAGGAGTCGCTCAAAGAGCTGGAAAAAGCCATCGTGGAACAGGAGGAGATTGTAGAGGAAAAACGCATACAGAGGGATAATCTGGTCCAAAAATCAAACGGCAATGCGAACGATCCGACTCTCCTCGAAGTTCAGAAACAATTCAAAACTCAGGTTTCTTTGTTAGAAAAAATGCGCGAGAGACTCGCGGAAGGACGAGCTGACCAGAGCGCAATTTCCGTCATTATTCTCCATGAAGAACCTCTCATTCCCCAATATCCCGTGAGCCCGAACGTGAACCTCAATCTAATCCTGGGCGCGACACTGGGACTGCTGTTCGGCTTGCTGATGGCCTTGTTCGTGCGTTTGGTCTTTGGACGCCGGATTTCCGGGTGATGAGTAAGCCCAGAAAGGAAAATGGAACCACAAATTTCCCGAATGAACAGGATCATGAAGGCGTTGCATCACAGCTGCGTCACACCTACTGGAAGAGAAGGAACGTCTTCCTCAGTCATTCCCTATCCGTGCTTTCCGTGTGATTCATGGTTTCCATTCCTGAATGTAGGGTAAGAAGCAGGGATGGCAAATCTCTTCTCCTTATTTCCAGTTCGTGATGTTGTCCTGGGCTTGATTGTCCGTGCCGGCGGCGTTGCCGCTCATGGCATCGGGGCCGAAGGACCAGAGATCGAAGTCAGGGTTGATGCAGTCGTTGTTCACGGCACCGGTGGCATTGACCCCGGAGCGATAACGGTAGTTCTGACCCCAAGGATCGCGGATGGTGTTTTGCGTCGAGGCGACAGGATCACTGCTCCACCCTTGCTTATTGCTGGAAGGATCCAGTTCAGCGAGGTAGATGCGCTGTTTGACGTCGTTGCCGACACCGGCACCGTTGTTGTCGCTGTCCCAGTAGAGGGCCGTGTAGAGCACATTCGAACCTTGATCGCCGGTGGCCCCGGTATCGTTGGCCACGGGGTAGCGGCCAAAGTCGAGTTTGTATTCCTCCAAGCCGGTGGAGAGCATGCCGATCTGCGCCTTGGCTTTCTGTACTGCTTGGTTACGCTGCATGAAGCTGAGACCACCCATGGTGAGGGCCGCGAGAATGACGATGATGGTGATCACCACCAGCAGTTCCATGAGTGTGAAACCGCGTGTGTGGTGCCGGCAGGAGGATGAGTGTTGCATAGGTTTTTGTTGATGGGATGGATGAACCAGCATCACTGCTGACCCATTTCGTTGATGATCTTGATCAACGGCAGGAAGAGCGCGAACACCACCGAACCGACGACCAGAGCCAAGAATACGATCATAATCGGCTCGAGGATACTTGTAAGCGCTGTAACTGCATTGTCAACTTCATCATCATAAACATCCGCAATTTTTAGCAACATTTCCGGCAATTGACCGGTTTCCTCACCCACGTCCACCATGGAGATGACCATGTTCGGGAAAACGCCGGAGGCGGATAGGGGTGTGACGATCGATTCCCCTTCTTTCACCGCCTCGTGCACTTGGCCGATGGCGTGAGAGATGACAACGTTTCCAGCGGTTTCCTTAGTGATGTTAAGAGCTTGGAGAATCGGCACACCGGAGGTGACGAGAGTGCCCAGGGTGCGGGAGAAACGGGATACGGCGCTCTTGCGCTGGATATCGCCGAAGATCGGCAGCTTCAGCTTGAGGGCATCCACGAAATTCCGGCCTTTGGGCGTGCGGCCCCAGGCGGCGAAACCGAGGTAGAAGGCGGTGAAGCCCAGCAAAATCCAGACAATGTTCGGAATGATCCAAATGGAGGGCTTGATCAGGAAATCCGAGAAGCCGAAGACGACTTGGGAAATCAGCGGCAATTCCGCGTTGCCCATTTCCGAGAACATATCCTTGAACTTCGGCACGATGAAAATCATCAGGAACAGCAGAATGGAGACCGCGATGAACATCACGATCACGGGATAGACCATGGCCGAAACAATTTTGTTTTTCAGCTTGTGGGCCTTTTCCTGGTATTCCGCGAGACGATTGAGCACCACTTCCAGCACACCGCCGAGCTCACCGGCTTTGACCATGTTCACATAGAGTTTGTTGAAAATGCGGGGGTGTTGCGCCAGGGACTCGGAAAAGGTAGAGCCGCCTTGGACGGAATCGGCCAGGGCATCGATGGTGCCGCGCAGGACGGGGTTGGGCTCTTGTTTGCCGAGAACGGTGAGACCGCGCAGCAGGGGCAGGCCGGAGTCGATGAGTGTGGCGAGCTGACGGGTGAAAATCATCAATACCTTGGGCTTGATGCGACCGCCGGTTTTGGCTTTGGCACCGGACTTGGTAGCGGTTTTTTTCGCACCTTTTTTGGCTTTCTCTCCGGCGAGAGCGATCTGGGTGGGGTAAAGCCCGTTTTGACGCAACTTGGAAAGAGCATCGGATTCATTGGAAGCATCGATTGTGCCATTGGTTTGTTCACCTTTGGCATCCATGGCAATGTATTGGAAAGTCGGCATGATAGGTACGGGTTTATCGTGATCTTTGGTCAGGGCGAGTTAAGACAAAACTTGTGCTGTTGGCGATGAATTTTTTGAAAGATGGCGGGATTTTTTTCGTGGTGGGATCAGGTGTATTTCAGCACTTCCTCGATGGTGGTGTTGCCGAGATAAATGTTGCGCAGACCGTCCTCGCGCAGGGTTTGCATGCCCAGCTCCACGGCTTTTTGCTTGATGACGACGGAGGGGGCGCGATCGATGATGAGATCACGGATGGGATCGGTGATATCCAGCAATTCGTAAAGACCGGCGCGGCCCTTGTAGCCGGATTGACCGCAGGTATCGCAGCCGCGACCGGTGTAGAAGCTCTTGTCGCCGATTTCGTGGGAAGAAACGCCCAGCTGGGTGAGGATGGCTTCGTTCGGCTCGTAGGGGGATTTGCAGTCCTTGCAAATGGTCCGCACCAGACGCTGAGCGAGCACTCCTTCGAGCGAAGCGGCGACGAGGAAGGGCTCGCAGCCCATGTCGATGAGACGGGTGACGGCACCGGGGGCATCGTTGGTGTGCAGGGTGGAGAGCACCAAGTGACCAGTCAGAGCAGCCTGAATGGCGATCTGGGCGGTATCGATGTCGCGCATTTCCCCGATCATGATGCGGTCCGGGTCCTGACGCAGGAAGGCGCGGAGGATCCGAGGGAAATCGAGGCCGATGCTCTCTTGCACGGGAATCTGCACGATGCCATCGATGTCATACTCGACCGGGTCTTCCGCGGTGAGCAGTTTCGAGTCGATGGTATTGATGCGGCGCAAGGCGGCGTAGAGGGTGGTCGTTTTACCCGCGCCGGTGGGGCCGGTGACGATGAAAATGCCGTTCGGTTTCTCGATGGTCTCGCCGATGTATTCGTAGATGTGCGGCGGCAGGCCGAGGTTTTCCAGCGAAAGATTGACCGAGGAGCGGTCGAGCACGCGGAGCACCACGGATTCGCCGTATTGGGTGGGCAGCGAGGAAACACGCATGTCCACTTGTTTATCGCCGAACTGCTTGACGATACGACCGTCCTGCGGGATGCGGCGCTCAGCGATGTTCATGTTCGACATCACCTTGACGCGGGAAATGATGGGCAGCGCGAGGTGCACGGGCGGCGGGGCCATTTCGTAGAGCGCGCCATCGATGCGGTAGCGGATCTTGAACTCCTTCTCGAAGGGCTCGAAGTGAATGTCCGAGGCCTTTTCCTTGATCGCCTGATAGAGCACCAGATCGACGTAGCGGATGATGGGCGCGGAGTTCGCCTCGGCTTCCACGTCCATGGAATTCGGGTCCGAGCCACCGCCGAATTCGAGCTGGCCGAGAATGTCCTCCATCGCCTTGCCATCGCCGCCGTAGAGTGTGCTGATGCGGTCCTCTACGACGTAGTCCGGAGCCACCAGCACCTGGATTTCACGGCCGAGGGCAAAACGCAGGTCCTCGACGGTTTGCGGGTTGAGCGGGTCCACGAGGCAGACTTGCAGACCTTCGCTGGTGAGGCCGATGGGCAGCGCACCGTGGAGGCGAGCCATACCGGCGGGAATGAGGGCGAGAATCTCCTCCGGTGGCGACCAGTCGCGGAGGTCCACCATTTCCGTGGACAGCTCGGCGGCGACCATGGGCCAGATGTCGTCACGATGTTGAATGACTTGGTAGTCGGCGAGGATTTCTCCGATCTCCTTGCCGCTGTGATCGATCTCCGCGAGGATATCGTTGGCCAGGGCGTGATCGATCATGCCGCGATTGATGAAAAGGTCGAGAACCTGTTGGTTGTCCATGATGTGAAGTTTTTTTTGAGACGGGTGAAAAAAGGATGAGGAGAAGGATCAATCGAAGTCCGACATGGTGACGTGGATGACTTCCTCCGCGGTGGTGAGGCCGGCGAGGACCTTGCGGATGCCGTCCTCACGCATGGAGCGCATGCCCATTTCCCGCGCGCGTTTGCGGAGTTGTGAGGAGGAAAGCTCGGCGTTGATGAGGTGGCGGACCTCGTCGTCGATTTCAAAGATCTCGAAAATCCCCATACGACCGCGGAAGCCTTTTTTGCGGCATTTTTCACAGCCCACGGGGCCGTAAATGGTGGAGTCGGCCATGCGTGAGGCGTCCAGGCGCAGAGCGCGCAGCTCCTTATCGGTCATGGGCATTTCCGTTTTACAAGCCGGGCAGAGTTTGCGCACCAGACGCTGGGCGAGCACGGCGCGCACGGCGGAGGCGATGAGGAAGCGCTTGATACCGATATCCGCGAGACGGGCCACAGCGGAGGGGGCATCGTTGGTGTGCAAGGTGGAGAACACCAAGTGGCCGGTGAGCGAGGCATTGATGGCGATGTTGGCCGTTTCCGCGTCACGAATCTCACCGATCATGATGATGTTCGGAGCCTGACGCAGCATGGCGCGCAAGGCGTTGGAGAAAGTCATGCCGATGTCCGTCTTCACCATCACCTGGTTGATGCCGGCGAGTTCGTATTCGACCGGGTCTTCCACCGTGATGATTTTTTTGTCCGGGCGGTTAATGACGTTCAAGCAACCGTAGAGGGTGGTCGTTTTGCCCGAACCGGTGGGGCCGGTCACCAGCAAAATGCCATCGGGCAGGGCCAGCAGGCGCTCGAAGGTGGACTGGTCATCCGAGAAGAAACCGAGCTCAGGCAGACCGAGCACGAGGCCGGATTTGTCCAAGATACGCATGACGATGGACTCGCCGTGATTAGACGGCACGGAGGAAACACGAAGGTCCACCTCTTTTCCGCCAACCTTGATCTGGATACGACCGTCCTGCGGCAGGCGTTTTTCCGCGATACTCATGCTGGTGCTCATCACCTTGAGACGGGCGATGATGGCGGGCAGGAGTTTTTTCGGGTGATTCGCCACCTCGATCAGCTTGCCGTCCACGCGGTAGCGCACGCGCACGCTGGTCTCGAGCGGCTCGATGTGAATGTCCGATGCTCGATGATTGAAGGCCTCCACCAGCATGTTGATGACCAACTTGATGATGGGGGCATCGCCCTCGGTGGACTCGATGGAATCATCCGCGGCATCAGCGGTGATATCGGACGCACCGTAAAAGGCGTTGAGCATGTGCTTGATGGCATCCGGCGTGGAGACCACAAAATTCAGCTCGCGGGAGAGCACGTGCGGCAGGGCATCGAGTGTCTCGAAGTCGAAAGGATCGGCAATCGCAACGGTCAGGGCATAACCGTCATCATACACCGGAATGGCCTTGTAGCGACGCGCCACCTCATCGGTGATGCCGTTGGCCACCTCGGGCGGGATGGTGGCATTGGCAAGGTCGAAGTACTCCAAGGCATTGCTGGAAGCAAGGAGCGCGGCGATATCTTCCTGGGTGGTCTGGCCCGACTGCACGAGTTTGTCGATGACAGAGCCGCTTCCGGGAGATTGGCGTGCGGATTCGATGGTCTGCTCGCTGACCATGCCGGCCTCGGCGAGCAATTGCAAAATGTAGTCTTCGTTGGAAAACACGGGAATGGTTTTATTGGTTGATGGATCGCGGGAAACACATGTTTTCCACGTTTCGGACGCTTAGTTTGATCGCGGTGGCTGAAAATGTCAACTGACGAGAATGGCGTAATGCGCGGAAATTTATCCCACTCGCTCACGGCCGCTCATTTCCATGTCAGGGAGCGGATGCAGGCCTCGATGGTGGACTCGTCACCGGCAAGGGGGATGCGGGCACCGCGCATGAGGTGAATGGCGCGGTCGGCGGCGTGCTGGGCCACGCCCCGCGAGGTGAATTTCATCACTGCCACGACGGCATTCACCACGACGGCAGTGGCGATGCAGACCACCGGCGGACGCATGGCGATGATGGCGATCACAGCAATGATGATGCTGAAGGGCAACACGACCTGCGACCAGGTATCAGCCCGCAGGCGGATTTTCACGGGTTGCGGGTGATCCACCTTGAGACGTGCGTAGGCGGCAGCGAGAGAAATTTCCGCCAATGCGGAGGCCGTGCGTTTCCCGGCCAGGCTACGGGGGATTTTTCCCTCGTAGGAGAGTTTTTTGGCATAGTCTTCGACGGTGAGCCGACAATCCGTCTGACCGATCCGGGCCTGGGACTTTTGATAGAACACATAGCGTCCCAGCCAGTAGGCGGCAATCGGCAAGGCACCGAACAGGATGATGATTTTCCAAGGCATTCAGCGCTTCATGCTACGGGCATTTTCACAGAACGCAAGTGCTCCCATCGCCGCTCGGCGGCCGGTGGCGAAACATCCTTGCATGAGATAGCCACCGGTGGGAGCCTCCCAGTCGATCATTTCCCCTGCCACAAAGACAGCGGGCGCGGTGCGAAGCGAGAGATCATCGTTCAACTCGCGCCATGACACGCCACCGGCGGAGGAAATGGCCTCGTCGATGGGGCGGGGACGCAGCAAGGGCAAGGGCAGACACTTGGCCAAACGAACCAGCTCCGGCGTTTCCGTCACGCCATCGCGCTGCGCCACCCACAGCAACAAGGCTTGCGCCGCCGGTGACAATCGCCAGCGCGTTGCCGATTCCTGAACGACGTTTTTCTTGACGGATTCCATTTTCCGCCACAGATCCTCGGCGGACAATTCCGGTTTCAGATCGAGGGAAATTTCCGGCATCGACATGGCCCGCAACTCCGCCCCGAGTTGGTAGATGATACCACCTTCCAGTCCGTAGCGAGTCAGCATGAGTTCGCCGACCGCACGTGTCCCCCCTGCCGATGCCGCCATATTTTTCAGCGGCTGTCCCTCGATGAGCGGCACCAGTTCACGCGGCCAATCGACCTCCCACCCGCAATTCGCAGCCTGCCACGGCTGCACCGCCAGACCATGGGAGACGAACATTTCCGTCCACCGGCCATCAGAACCGGTGATGGACCAGGAAGCACCACCCAGAGCGAAAATCACCGCATCCGCCGCGACCTCCACCTCGCCCGTCGGTGTGGAAAATCGCAACTCCACACAAGGCCCGCTGCGCCATGCCAGCAAACGGTGTTTCATCCACATCCTCACCTCCAGCGCCCGCAAGCGCTCCACCCATCGCCGCAACAAGGGCGCGGCTTTCATTTCCCGCGGATACACCCGCCCGGTGCGCTGCTGAAATGTCTCTATCCCCAGTCCCTGCGCCCACTCACGCAGCATGCCGGGCGAAAATTCCACCAGACACCTCCCCCACCAACCCACGGGCATGTCCGGCCCACGATAGCGCGACGCAAAGAGATCCGGCGCATCGCCATGGGTGAGGTTCAAGCCACCGCGCCCGGCGACTAACAACTTTCTGCCCACCGATGCCTTCGCCTCATACAAAGCGACCCGCGCGCCGCCACGTGCCGCGATTTCCGCCGCATACAAGCCCGCCGGACCGCCCCCTACCACAACCACACGCGGCGGCAACTCCTCACTCATGCGCGATGCTAAAAAACTCCCCCACTCCCTGTCAACGCATCCCTTGTTTCATCGAGCCACTCAGGACGAGAGATCAGCGCTGGCGTTCCTTGAGAAGTGCGAGATTGGCCTCGGCAAAATGCTTGCCCATGAGAGCGAAGGTTTTCGCACAACCCAAGTAGTGATAACCCGCATTCGATGCGCCACGTTTCCACAATTGCTCTTCCGCCGGCGTGATGAGATCCGCTTCGTATTGTTTCAGGTAGGCATTCTTCTCCTCTTGCGTCATCTGGCCGTTGGCGTTCGCATGGTCCTTATGCTTGGAATCGAGAAAATACCGCATCTGACTGATCTTCGCACGTTTTTCATCGATGGCACCCAGTTCATCCGACCAAAACGGAGCGGTTTCCACGGCGATGACATTGCCTTGGAATTCCGGCATGGAAGCGGGTGCCGCCATCGCACGACGGAAGGCAACCATGGACTCGGATTGATCCTTCAAGCCGCCCACGCCCATGACGCCGATCACGAAAGGCAGCTTCGGCGCGGAAAGATCCTTGCGCACATCGCGGATGAAGGTGGCGAGCAATTCCGAATACGGTGCAAAACGATCCGGCTGATTGTGTCCGGGATAGACTTGACCATCGACCATGTCATTGAATCCCTGCAACCAGACGAAGCCGGAAATTTCATAGCCTTGGGTGGCATCATAGCCTGGCACCACCGCCTTTGGATCCGCGAGCACCTTTTTCACATGGTCCATCATCAGACGGTAATACACCCCGGTGGCCGCCACCTTTTCCGCATGCCACTGGGGCCTGTCTTCCGCCTTGGGGATGGCGTGCGCACCTTGCGGATGCTTGTCCCACAGTTCCTGCGTCTGCTTGGGCATGACAAATGGCCCCGCGCCAGGCGGGCGGAAGTCCGTGTGCAAACTCTTGCCGCCCCATGCCGCCTTGATGAGGAGAACCGGTTCGCCGAATGCCGCATTCATCATCAAGCCGAAGGTGAACTCCGGACCAATCTTGTCACCCGGCTTGGCGGGATCCTGACCCCACATGGAACCATATCCCGCAGTCAATTTGCCCTGAAGCGTGAAATTTTTATCGTTCGCACCCGTGAGGTAGGAAATCCATGCACCTTCACTGACGGCAGGGTTGCCGTCCTGTCCCCGCATCATCTTGAGCAAGGGAGCCGTGGCGGGATCATCGCCGATGTAATCAAAGGTCGAAATGTTGGCGGGGCCCTCCATGTTCGACTGACCGGCGAGGATGAAAACTTTCAGTTTTTTCGCCTGCGCTTGAGCAAGCAGCGGAAACAACAGCAGGAGGGAGCAAATCAAACGATGGATGTGTTTTTTCATAAGAGATGGGGATGGAAAGATGCAAGGAATGGTTAATTTTTCCGCTTTGTAGCCTTGTTCACACGTTTTTGTTGATCGACCTCAGCACCGCCGCGGATTCCGATGACTGCGCAGCAACACAAGGCCAGCCAGCGGGAAAAGTAGGTGGTGCCAATGATTCCGGATACAACTGTCATAATTTAGTGCCTCTTACATCAGTGCTAACGGGCACTGTGGCAATAAAAAAATCCACGCCCCCGTGGATTGTATGACTGACTCAGGCTGCGACACACCATGTCATCCCAAGCGGATGAAGATCGCCGGTTGTTTTCTCCTTTGAACAGCACCACATGCTCATCGCTCACCTCCACGTGAGTCGCTTTCCATTGCAAGCACGGCTGCAGAATGGAAATCAACACGGGTGGCGGGGCTGTCATTACACCGCTCCATCCCAAATTCCCCACGGAGTCCATCTTCCATTTCAAGCATTTTTCAGAGATCCCTGCCGAAGAGGATCACGCATTGCATTCACGCATGGACTGCGTAAGATGCCGTCATGCAGGTGCAGAAAGTGAAGTATGTGTTGTGGGCGGCGGATTGGCAGCGTTGCCTGCGATTTTACCGTGAGTTGTTCGATGGCGTGGTGAGTTTCGAATCGGAAGTATGGAGCGAAATTGTCATCGCCGGCGCCACGATCGGCATCCATGGCGGCGGCGAGGGCAAGCGCACCTGGACCGGACTATCGTTTCAGTTGGATGATCTCAGAGAAGGCATCACTCGGCTCATCGAATGCGGCGGCAGCCTGACCTCCGAACCAAACGACACCCCAGAGGATCCCTTGCATCTTGCGATGTGCATGGATCCCGACGGCAATGAATTCATGATGACCCAGCGCCGCAGTGGATGATCCAAGTCTCGCTTGCCGGGATCTTTTCGGAGTGGTTGTGAATGGCGTGTGTTACTTCTTCTTTTTCCCCTCCGGCTTGGGATAGATGAAGGTGCGCTTCGCTTCTTGCTCAAACAATTCCGTCAGCTCGCGCAGTTTTTCCGGTTGCTCTTTGCTGAGGTCGTGGAGTTCGCTGCGGTCTTCTTCGATGGAGTAGAGCTCCCAGCGCTGGGTGGCTCCGGCTCTCACGAGTTTCCACGGACCTTTGCGGATCGCGGCAGCACCGTAGTGTTCGAAGAGCAAGGTGCGGTCTTCCTTGCGATCGGCGGTGAAGCCTTTGGTGAGAGATCGACCTTCGAACGGCAGGATGTCGTGCTCGGCGAAACGTGCGGGATATTTCGCGCCGGAAACATCCACGCAGGTGGCCATGATGTCGATGAGATGCCCGGGCTCGTGGCGCAGTTGATTGCGCGCGGCGATGCCCTTGGGCCAGTGGGCGATCAAGGGCGTGGAAATGCCGCCTTCGTAGTTGCTCGCCTTGTATTGGCGGAAAGGAGTGTTCGAGACATTCGCCCAATCGCGACCGTAAGCGATGAAGGTGTCCGCAGGACCGGGCAGGGCATCGGGCCCGGTGCGCACCAGATGGCCATCGCGGGACCTCGCAGGGATCATTGCGGTCTGTAGTTCATCTTTGCCCATCGGCACGATGTCGGTGGGCAACGGTCTTTTCGGTGCCTTGCGTCCGAGCGCCTCGGCACAACCGCCATTGTCCTGCATGAAAAGAATCAGCGTGTTGTCGAGCTGGCCGGTGGCCTTGAGCGACTCGACGATACGACCGATGCCCTGGTCCATGGAATCGATCATCGCCGCATACACTTCCATGCAGCGCAGTTCCCAGGCGCGGGTGGAAGCGTTCACAGCGTTCCACTTCGCATCGGGCGGACTGAGTTTCCAGTCTTCGATGACGCCGAGCTCCTTCATTTTTTGATAGCGTGCCTCACGGATGGTGTCGTATCCGGCATCGTAGCGGCCTTTGTACTTGGCAATGTCTTTTTCCAGCGCATGCATCGGCCAATGCGCGGCGGTGTAGGCCACATAGAGGAAAAACGGTTGGTCCGCGTGAGCGGTCGCGTGTTCGCGCACGTAGCGGCTGGCGTAGTCGCTGATGGCATCGGTGTAGTAGTATTCCTTCGGCTGATACTCCGTGTCATTTTGCGGAGTGATTGCATCATTGCCGCGCGTGAGTGTCCAGGGATCGAAAAAACTGCCCGCACCGATGATGGTGCCGTAGAAGCGATCGAACCCGCGTTGCAAGGGCCAGTTCGTTTTGTCCCCCTTCGGACTGAGCTGCGCGGTCACGTGCCACTTGCCGGTCATGTAGGTGCGGTAACCCGCAGGCTTGAGGGCCTCGGCGATGGTGACCGCGTTGCGCGAAAGATCACCGCGATAGCCTCGTTGCCCGCCATCTCCGGTCATCTCGCCGATTCCCGCCTGGTGCGCGTAGAGACCTGTGAGGAGTGACGCCCGTGTCGGGCAACAGCGGCCGGTGTTGTAGAAACGCGTGTAGCGCAGGCCATTGGCCGCGAGCTTGTCGAGGTTGGGCGTATCGATTTCACCGCCATAGCAACCGAGGTCCGAGTAGCCCATGTCATCGGAAAGGATGACGATGATGTTCGGCTTCGCGGGAGCGGCTGGGGCCAAAGTCGGCGCGAAGACCAACCAGGCGAGCGCGGTGAGAAGAGTGGATGTTTTCATGGGATGATCGGAGGTAGTTTTTGCCGGCAAAACTGATTTTCACGCTTTCCCGCCATGTGGCAAGCTCTTTGAGCATTCGCTCCACATCCTGCGGGTGCTGTTCGGCGATGTTGTTTTTCTGCGCGGGATCGGCCTGGATGTCGAAGAGAGTCACCGATTCTGTTTTCCGCTGATTGGTGGGAGGAGCGAGACGGAGCATGTGGCGACCATCAATCCATGCCGCATTGTTGAACTCGCAAACGCTCGGGTCTTCCTTGCTGGCATAGCGACCATCACTGAAACCTAACGGTTTGGGCCGACTCCGCATCTTGCCCTCCAACAGCGGCAGCAAACTGATGCCATCGATGACCGGCTGGTGTTTCATGGTGACGCCAGCGATGTCCAGCACGGTGGGATACATGTCCAGTTGGGCCCGTCTGGTATGGCGGTGCACCGATGGCACAAAAGTAAATCAAAGAGCATTCACCTTGCATAGAAAAGGAAACCCATTCTAACGCACCAAAGGTGCGAACCATGCCAGCCTAGCCCAACGGGCTAGGATTGACGCCAAACAAAAACAGGGAGGGCTGAAAGCCCGTGCTACGTCGTATGCTCGAACAACATCTCCCACCATGGATCGGGCTTTCAGCCCTCGTGAATGTTGGCGAATCCGCAACCCTAGCCCGTTGGGCCAGGCTGGTATCGCGGTGCGCCGTTGGCGCGGAAGCAAATCAAAGGGCATTCACATGGCATTGAAAAGGAAGCCCATTCTTACGCACCAAAGGTGCGAACCATGCCAGCCTAGCCTAACGGGCTAGGTATGAAGCAAACAAAAACCGGGAGGGCTGAAAGCCCGTGCCATGTCGTATGCTCAAACAACATCTCTCACCATAGAGCGGGCTTTCAGCCCATGGGGACGCTAAAATGCGTCCCAAAAATTTCAGAAAAAATTTGAGAGGGTCAGAAATTTCAGGCATTGGCGATCTTCTCAACTAACCGCAGATTTCCCAGGCAGTGCGTGGGAAATTGGCGACATTCGTCGAGATCTCTCGATTCCATATCATCGCGGATTTGATTTCCAAGGGGATAAGATCAGCTCGGGGCCGCGTTGGTCGCGGGAGCTGCGGAGGTGGTGGGAGAATCCTGCTTGGATGAGGGCGGGCATGGCGTCTTTTGTGTCGCCCTTACAGGGCTCGAATTTTTTGGGGGCGCGGTTCCCAGGGCGATGCCCTGGGTTGTCGAATTGCGCCCCATTGGGGCTTTGTGAAGCATTTTGCTGGCACTCGCATCGACAGAGGGTCCGCAAGCTGGAGGGGGTGTGGAGCTTTTTTATGGGTCCGATTTTTGCGGTTTTGCAAGTTCACGGATTCTTTGGGCAATGAAATCTCGTTCGGCGGGGAGGGTGGCGAGGGATTCGGCTTGGTGGAAATGGTGGCAAGCTGCGCTGCGATTGCCCACCGCGGCGGCGAAGGTGGCACGGATGACGTGGAAGAGGTGATAGGTCTCCAACTTGCTGAGATCGGTGATGGCATCGAGAGCGGCGATGCCTGCTTGTGGGCCATGAACGCGGGCAACGGCAACGGCGCGATTCATGGCGACGATAGCAGACGAGGTCAGAGTGATGAGCTGATCGTACAGCGTGAGAATGCGCGGCCAGTTTGTGCTGGCATCGTCTGGCGCAGTGCTGTGGCAGGCGGCGATGCCGGCTTCGAGGTGGTATTCGCTGATGCTTTCGCCTTGCGCCGATTGACCGAGGTGCCGCATGCCACGCTGGATCATGGCGTGGTCCCAGGCGCTGCGGTTTTGTTCGTGGAGACGCAGGAGATTTCCTGAATCATCGGTGCGCGTCGCGAGGCGGGCGGCATTCAGGAGCATGAGCGCGAGCAGCGCGTGGGTGCGTGGCGATTGGGTCAATGGATGATCGGCAAGCAGGGTGACGAGGCGGATGGCTTCATGGCAGAGGCTTTCGCGCACGAGGCACTGGCCGCTGCTGGCTTTGTAGCCTTCATTGAAAAGCAGGTAGAGCGCGCTGAGCACACCATCGAGGCGAGCGGGGAGCTCGCTGGGTGCTGGCACGGCGAAGGGGAGGGAGAGATCGCGGATGAGCTGTCGCGCACGCACGAGTCGCTTGGCGATGGCGGCCTCGCTGGTGAGGAAGGCTGCGCCGATTTCCGCCGAGCTGAGGCCGCAGACGGTGCGCAGGGCAAGCGCGAGCTGTGCCTCGAGGGAGAGCTGTGGGTGAAAGCAGATGAAAAGCATGCGCAGGGTATCATCAGCGAGGTGCTGCTCATCCGCTGGCTCATAACGCGTGAGCCAGCGTTCCAGCTCCGTGGAGATTTGGGCTTCTTTGCGCTGCCAAGTTTGCTCGCGGCGCAAGGCATCGAGCGCGATGTTTTTTGCCGCTTGGGTGAGCCATGCCGCTGGGTTCTCGGGGATGCCGCGGTAGGGCCAAGTTTGCAGCGCACGCACTAACGCTTCTTGCACGGCATCTTCGGCGAGTTGCAGTCGATGTGGACCTAGATTCGCCGCGAGCGATGCCACGAGCCGCGCTCCCTCGCGGCGGAAGAGATCATCCGCGACGTGACCGGGGCTGGGCTTTTCAAGATTCATTCACAGAGGTCTTTCAGCAGTTGCAGCGAGCGCGGCCACATTTCCTGAAACATCGCTTCGTATTGTTCAAATCCGTCCATGTCCACAAGCAGTTCGGTGCCTCCTTCGACATCGCGGAAGGTGTAGTTCTCAAATGATGGCACGGTGAGGATGTCTTCTTTTTCTCTCGTGAAGCAGGCCAAGTGACGGATTGATATGAATTCGAGCGGTCGGTTTTCTGCGATGACGGCTTTCATGCCTTCACCACTGGGTCCGAGAAAAAGAATGGACGCACCCGTATCCCACGATCCCTCGTAGTAGGAACCTTCACAGAAGCCAGC
>ERZ1066127.565-NODE-565-length-18631-cov-14.365687_pt1 | contig 18631 bp, 21 predicted proteins | sample MGYA00382774_ERZ1066127 | MGnify/ENA primary metagenome ERZ1066127 (study PRJEB33369, sample SAMEA5778357) | biofilm metagenome | biome: Industrial cooling water; feature: Water cooling tower basin; material: Biofilm | place: United Arab Emirates | collected... | reverse complement strand
CGTCCCTCTCCTCTGGAGAGGGATAAGAGGGTGAGGTCTTATCTAGGATCAAGAGGGGGTTTCGCTTCGCTCAACCCACAAATAGAAATATCAAATACCTGAATGGAACGAGCCAAAAATAGACCACATAATACTTACGAACCGAAATCTATCGTCCCTCTCCTCTGGAAAGGGATAAGAGGTCCGGCGCTAATGAACGGCCTCCAAGGAGGTGAGGTCTGTTCAAAATTAAAGATTCAAAATTCAAGAGGGTTTCGCTGCGCTCAAGCATGCAGCGTTCGGCAATGGTCATCAGCCGTCAGCCAAACGCCCTGTCCCCATTTCATCTTTCCGCCTCCTTTGTGACCAGAGTTACCGAGCATGTGATTTGTATTTCGGATATTTGTATCTGAAATAAAACCTACATCATGCATAACTACAACGTCAACCTGCATTGGAAAGAAGGCCGCATTGGCAGCGTGCAATCGCCCGAATTGAACGATACAATTACCGTGGCCACGCCGCCCGAATTTGAAGGAGGGGTGCCTGGCGTTTGGTCGCCCGAACACCTTTTCACCGCTTCGGTGGTGAGTTGCTTTATGACTACCTTTTTGGCTATTGCAGGCTTTTCCAAACTCGAGTTCGAAGCCTTTGACTGCGAAGCCACAGGGGTATTGAGCAAGGTCGATGGTAAGTTCATGATGACTGAAGTAGAACTTCGACCCAAACTTCATTTAAGCGATGAAAGCAAAATCGACCGCACCTTGCGCATCCTCGAAAAAGCCGAAGCCAATTGTTTGATTACCAACAGTGTACGGGCCAAGGTTACATTGTTGCCCGATGTGGTGGTAGGCAAGCCGGTGTTGCTGTAAACGAAGCTGTCGCTTCTGTGGATGAAGCTGCGCTTCTGTTAAGGAAAATGTAGGTGTTTGGGCGGCGGTTCTTTTCAGGCACTACGACGTCGAAAGTGTAGAAATGCCATACTCAGCAGTAAAAGCAAAATGCTGTAAACGTTCATTTTTGCGAAAATTAGTCGCCACTCCATTTCACCCAACACGTTGGCCAGCAAGCGCAGTAGTAAACTGAGTTGAAAAATCGTCCAAGGCAACCATAAAAATGGATGGTATGGATTGCGGTTGCTGCCAACAAGCAGCGGTAAAATAATCGGTGCATGAGCCCAGATCATCGAAAAGACGAAGCCTAGAAAAAACGTGTGTAAGTATAGGTCGTAACGGTAGGGCAAGCTGTCGGGTAAAAAGAAACTCAACCCATGGAGCATCAGCCAGAGGTAGCCAGTACGCAATCCCACCCCAATGTAGCGGTAACGGTCGGTTTTGCGGATGATGATGCGGGCCAAATCGAAGTATAACAGCCAACAGGCCAGTAAGATCATAACCAGTCCGGTTATCCAAGCCCATGAGCCATGAAAGGGCAACAGCAGGGTGCCCGTCCAGGCCATCAGCAACAAGTTCAATGAGCGGAATGCCCAACGGGGGGTTGGCAGAAACTTACTCAACTCGAGCCGTTCGCCTACGATGGTGAGCAATAAAAAACCCATCCACCAAGGCACGGCGACGACCACCCAGCCCCTATACAAAAACACCAAGTTACCAATCAGCCAAAGCAGCGCCCCAAAAGTCATGAACAGTAGGGTTACCGAGTTGTGCTTTTTCAACATGGTATAAAGCAGCAAGCTGAGTCCGGCTGCTGTTACACTCTGCATGCCTACAGCCCAACTAAACTGGTTCAATAGCAAGGGTATGATGCTCAAGGCATTTATCAACGGCAACAATCGCCAATTTTTGGTAGGCATGGCCATGCTCCGCTCCAAGCTGATCAGCGTACCCAAAAATCCCCCAATCATGAGCAAGGCATGCCCGGCGGTCAATGAAGGCCACGGGCCTCCGGCACCCATGCGCATCCAGCCTCCTTGCATGCCTGCTAACAAGGCCAAAGGCAAAAGTAGCAGGGGTGCATGTGGAATTGATTTCTTAAAAATAGACATATTAATCTAAAAAATGGAGGCAGAAAAGGCCATAGTGCCTCGGGTCAAAGGTAGTTAATGCATAATAAAAGACCAAATGGTATTCAAATGGATTGAATGAAATTTGATTTTACGAACATGTAAATAACATATTTACAGTTGATTAGTTGGATTTCTATTGGAAGGTAGAAAGCCAAAGGCATATTGCAATCAGTGAGATTGTAATCCAATTGTTCATTTTATGATACAGTATGTAAGCTTAATAACAGACACTGGTGTATAAAAATATTAATAAAATACTTGCAGGTATTTTTAAAAGCGCTTAGGTTTGTAAGAAATTCGAATCATGGAAAACCTCATGGAAACCAAAGTAGGCGCGGTGGTAAGTAAAAATTACCGGACGGCCCGTGTTTTTAGTAACTACGGCATCGATTTTTGCTGCAAAGGCGGCATTTCGGTGGCAGAAGCTTGCAAAATCAAACAGGCCGATACGCAAAAGGTGTTGGCCGAGCTCGCCTTAATCTTCGATAACCCAGAGGCGGCCGATCCCGATGCTGCTTTGCACCAGCTATCCAATGCCGCCCTTGTAGAACTCATCACCACCAGGCACCATGCCTATGTGCGCGAAACCGCGCCGGTGCTGGAAGCATATTTGCTCAAAATTGCCAATGTGCACGGAGGTCGCCACCCTGAATTGCTGCCCTTGTTTTCCGAGTTTAGGTTGATGCACCAAGCCTTGCTGGCGCATATGCAAAAAGAAGAGCAAGTGCTTTTTCCTCGTTTGGAACAATGGGAACGCGCCGGCGAACGGGCATTCTTGCAAGCACAAAGTGTGTTGGTGCCGATGGGCGTGATGGAAGACGAACACAGCACGGAGGGTGAACGTCTGCGCAAGATGCGCCAATTGACCAACGATTTTATTCCACCGGCCGATGCTTGTCAAACCTATCGCGTGGCTTTTAAAATGCTGGCTGAGTTCGAAGAAGACTTGCACCGTCACATCCACCTTGAAAACAACATCCTGTTTGCCCGCAACCGCACTGCTTTGGCAGGCTTATTAGCTTAAACCAACCAAACCATGTTTTCTGCCGCCTGTGAAACCGCTTTGCGCTTGCTGACTTTCGCCGCAGCGCATGCCCCCGATGCCAAACGCTTGAGCATAACCGACCTGGCTATTGCCACCGATACGCCTCAGGCTTATGCTGCTAAAATTTTGCAAATACTTAGCCGCAAGGGACTGCTATCGAGTGTGAAAGGTCCGCATGGCGGCTTTTACCTCGACGAACGACAAAGCAAACAAGTAACCGCTTATGATGTGGTGGAAGCCATCGACGGCTTGAGCATGTTCAAAACTTGCATGTTGGGCTTGCGCGATTGCTCGCACGATCACCCTTGTCCCATGCACCACGAGTTTTTGCAAATCCGCAACCAACTCGAAATTGCCCTCAAACAAACCACCTTGAAAGCTTTGGCCGAGCGCTACCAAAGTGGTCGACATTTTGTTTCGCTCGCCTCACTCTAAACCAATTGCCATGCAAATCGACCAACATATCCTCAGCGACATCATCATCCACATGAAATACGCCCGCTTCCGGCCCGAATTGCAGCGCCGCGAGAGTTGGGATGAAATCTGCGACCGCTACGCCGATATGTTGGTTGAAAAATACCCGCGACTTGCCAACGAAATCGCCGAAAAAATGGCTTGGGTGCGTGCCAAAAAAGTGCTTCCGTCGATGCGCGCCATGCAATTTGCCGGCACTCCCATTCAACGCAACAACAGCCGTATTTACAACTGTGCTTATATGCCGGTCGATGACATTCGTGCCTTCAGCGAGGCCATGTTTTTGTTGCTGGGAGGTACGGGCGTGGGCTATTCGGTGCAGTACCACCATGTAGACAAGCTGCCGGCCGTGAGGAAAGCAGTGCGGCACAAAAAATTCCTGGTGGGCGACAGCCTCGAAGGCTGGGCCGATTGCATCAAGGTGTTGATGAAGGCCTATTTTGGTGAAAGCGACTACCTGCCCGATTTTGATTTCACCGACATTCGGCCCAAAGGCAGCCGTTTGGTAACTGCTGGGGGCAAGGCACCTGGGCCCGAGCCGCTGAAAATCTGCGTAGCTCACCTCACCGCCATCCTCGACCGCAAGCGGGAAGGCGAACAGCTGAGTCCGCTCGAGTGCCACGACATGATGTGCCACATTGCCAATGCGGTTTTGGCCGGTGGTATTCGCCGTTCGGCCATGATTGCCCTTTTTTCGTTTGACGACGAAGAGATGCTCAGCTGCAAATACGGCAATTGGTGGGAGCTAAACGAGCAGCGCGGCCGGGCCAACAATTCGGTGGTGATCAAACGCGACCGCATCAAGAAAGCCGAATTTTTTGCCCTTTGGGAAAAGATTGAGCTCAGCGGATCGGGCGAGCCAGGTTTTTATTTCACCAACGACATAGAGTGGGGCACCAATCCCTGCTGCGAAATAGCCCTGCGGCCCTTTCAGTTTTGTAACCTCTGCGAAGTGAACGTAAGTGACGTAGAAACGCAGGAAGAATTGCATGCCCGTGCTCGTGTAGCGGCCTTTTTGGGTACGCTGCAAGCGGGTTTCACCGATTTTCATTACTTGCGAGACATTTGGCAGCGACATACCGAAAAAGACGCCCTTATTGGCGTGGGCATGACCGGCATTGCCAGCGGCAGGGTGCTTAAACTCGATTTAACCGCTGCAGCAGCCGAAGTCCGTGCCGAAAACGAGCGTGTAGCAGCCCTCATGGGCATCCGAGCAGCTGCCCGCGCTACCACCATCAAGCCATCGGGTACCACTTCCTTGGTTTTGGGTACCTCGAGCGGCATCCACGCCTGGCACCACGATTTTTACGTGCGGCGCATCCGCATTGGAAAAGACGAAGCCCTATACCACTACCTGCATACCATGCACCCTGAGCTGTTGGAAGACGATTTGCTGAACCCACGGCAGGGCATCATCTGCATTCCACAGGCAGCTCCCAAGGGCAGCATTGTGCGCACCGAAAGCTCGCTCGATTTGCTCGAGCGTATCCGCAAATTCAACGACGAATGGGTGAAGCCGGGTTACCACAGTGGCAGCAATGCCAACAATGTATCGGCAACGGTATCGATTCGTGCGGGGGAATGGCCTGAGATAGGTCGATGGATGTGGGACAACAAGGCTTCGTACAACGGTTTGAGCGTTTTGCCTTTCGACAACGGCAACTACAAACAGGCACCCTTTACCGATATAGACGAAGCCACTTACCGCAGCATGATTGCCAGATTACACGCCATCGATCTGCGGGGCGTCATTGAAACGGATGACCTTACCGACCACCGGGCCGAAGCTGCTTGTGCTGGCGGGGCTTGTGCCATCGTTTAAATGCAGCCATTTTAAGATGTATTTGCCACCTTCGGTCCGACAACTCATTCCGCTTATTTGGTTGGTATGGGTGGCTGTTTTGGGCAGTTTGCTCCGTTGGCACGCCGTATGGCCGATAGAAGGTTTGGCCTACACTTGGTGGTTGCATGGGCACTCGCACCTGGCCTTTTTGGGCTGGCTATTCAATGCCTTTTATGTACACTTTACCGAGGGTTTACAAGGTAAGCCCGAAAGCGAGGCGGGTAGGCTGTTCTTTTGGCTGCAAATTCCCCTTTTGGGCATTACGGTGAGCTTTCCACTCAGCGGTTACAGTGCCGCCAGCATTGCTTTTTCTACGCTCCACACCGCATTGGCAGCCGCTTTTGCCTGGCGCTGGTTCACCAAATGGCAGCAGCAGTTGCAAGGAGCCTGGTTGCAGAGCGCCCGACTGGCCTTGTTGGTCATGTTATTGTCGAACGTAGGCCCCTTTGTGGTGGCTTACGCCCTGGTGACCAAACAAGCCGAGCTATATGCGCAGGCGTTGCACTATTACCTCTATTTCCAGTACGCCGGCTGGTTTAGTCTGGCCATTTGGTCGGTTTTACAGCGTCGTTTTCAGTTAACTGCAGCCTGGTTGCCCATTTTGTTGGGCGATGCGGTGCTGTATTACTTGCTTTCGTTTTGGCAAGCCAGCTGCTGGCCATTTTTCATCCAATTGGCTTTTTGGGGATGGGCCGTGGTGTATGTGCTGCGTGCCGAACGAGCGCATAACAAGCAAGGTTGGCGGCAATTGGCAGCACGCAACCGCAAGCTGTTGCTGCTGGCCGTTACAGGTTTTGTGCTCAAATGCCTGCTCGAAGCGCTGAGCCTGATTCCCCAACTTATGCAATGGGCCGAAACCATCCGCCCGCTGCGAATAGGTTATTTGCACAGTTATTTTTTAGGTATGCACAGCGGTTTTTTGCTGGTACTTTTGCCCAAACCTGCGCGTTTTGCCGCATGGTGGGTGGGTGGGAGCCTGCTTACCTGGTTGATTTTACTGGGTTGGACCTTTTGGGCTGGCTTTGCGACCGATGTACTGGCACTGGCCTTATTGATTGCTGCCCTTATGTTGCTCGCAGCTGCCTTGCTCGCCCTGTATACGCAATGGAGGCAATTCAAATTAGCCGAAGCCGAAAGCAAGCATGGATAAATCTGCAATCAACAGCTTATTAATCTGACATGCCACGCATTCAACTCATCCGCCGGTTCAGCTTTGAAGCTGCACATTTGTTGCCCTACCACGAGGGCGACTGTAGGCATGTACACGGCCATTCATACCGGCTCGAAGTGCAAATTAACGGGCCCGTTCAAGCCGAGCATAGCGGGCCCGAGTCGGGCATGGTCATGGACCTCAAGCGGCTAAAAGACCTGGTGCATAAAAGCATTATCGCGCCTTGTGACCATGCTTTGCTGCTTCCCGATTTTCTGCCCGAACTGCAGCTGGAAGCTGCGCGTTTGTTCACTACCAAAATTTTGATTTTACCATTTTCGCCCACAGCCGAAAACTTGGTTCGCTGGATGGCCTGGCAACTGCAAGCACAACTTCCGGCCGGTGTAGAATTGGCCGGTTTGGTCCTCTGGGAAACTGCTCAGGCCGGAGTACGTTGGCTGCCCGATGGCAACGTTTAAAATGGATTCGATGTCTGAAACCAATACTCAGGCACTTCGCTGTTACACATCGGTTGTCGATAAAAAAAAGACAAAAAAGTCTTATATAAATCATTCTTTAAAGTGCTTTTAGGGGCTTTTTTCAAAAAATATCACTGAATTATGATTCAAATCATAATTCAGAAAATTAGGTAATTAGACATTTGTATCTGATTAAACCAACCCGATGATGAAAAAAGCATTGCTCCTTTTGGCCTTGGCAGGACTCACCATGTACTGCGGCCGTCCCGAACCTGAAACCGAGTCAGAAACCGCGGCCACCGAAGCCGGCTCACCTGCTGATTACGACCCCAACCGGGGCGTAGGTAAGTACGAGAATTTTGAAGTACCCGCTACCCTCGATGCTGCTTTGGCTGCCCAAGGCGATAAAGTAGTAAGCACCAAGTGTAAGTCGTGCCACAAAATGACCGATGAGCGTTTGGTAGGTCCGGGCTGGGCAGGTGTTACCCAACGTCGCACTCCTACATGGCTGATGAATTTCATCACCGATCCCGATCCCATGATCAATGTCGACCCTGAATTGCAGACCCAGCTGGAGCTTTGTTTGGTCCGTATGCCCAATCAAAACGTATCCGAAGACGAAGGCCGGGCTATCCTCGAATACATGCGCCAGAATGATGGTGTGAAATAGCAGCCAAACCTAATCCCTCTTATATGAAAAAACTTTTTCGCATTCTTCCGCTGGTAGTGGGAGTTGCTCTTTTCGCCGCTTGCGGTGGCGAAACACCATCGGCAGAAAACAGTAATGTTAACGAAGCTGCCGAACAAGCAGGTCAATCGGCCGTGCCCGACGATGAGTCGGCCCGCAACGTTGTGCAAGTAGCCATTGCCTCGCCTGATCATGGCACCTTGGTGGCAGCAGTTAAAGCTGCTGGCTTGGTAGATGTGCTGAGCAATGTAGGTCCGTTCACGGTTTTCGCTCCAGTAAATGCCGCCTTTGACGCCCTGCCCGAAGGTACCGTTGAAAGTCTGCTGAAGCCCGAAAACAAAAACAAACTCATCGACATCCTCGAATACCATGTGTATGTGGGGGTGATTCGTCCGGCCATCTACAACGACGGCATGACCCTCAATCAGGTAAATGGTAAAAACGTAACCCTAGGCAAACAAGGCGACCAAATGACCGTAAACGGTGCCAAAGTGCTGGGTCAAGTTGAATGTGCCAACGGCATTGTGTACGTGATCGACAAAGTGCTCCTTCCCGAATAATCAAACAAACCTCAAAAAATAAAACATGAACATCCATTCTATCGTACGCACGGGTTTGCTGTTTACAGCTGCCGCAGCCGTTATTGGCGGTTGTAAGCCCAAAGCCCCGGGCTCTGTCGATACTGGCGATGCCGCTTCTAAAGTGTATGTGGCGCCCGGCAAACACGACGAATTTTACAACATTGTTTCAGGTGGTTTTAACGGACAAATGAGCGTGGTGGGTTTGCCCTCAGGCCGTGTGTTCAAGATTCTGCCTGTATTTTCGGTTCACCCCGAAAATGGCTACGGCTTCAGTGAAGAGTCGAAACCCATGCTCAACACCTCACATGGTTTTGTGCCTTGGGATGACCTCCACCACATTGCACTTTCGGTAACCAACGGCGAGCACGATGGCCGCTGGGCCTTTGGCAACGCCAACAACACCCCACGCGTGGCTCGAGTGGACCTTACCACTTTCGAAACCACTGAAATCCTCGAAATACCCAACAGTGCTGGTAACCACTCGTCGCCATTTGTGACCGCCAATACCGAGTACATTGTGGCTTCTTCGCGTTTTTCGGTGCCCATTGGCGACGATAAATCGCGCGATGTGCCCATCAATACCTACAAAGAAAACTTCAAAGGAACGGTAAGCTTCATCCGTGCCGACAAAGAAGGCGATATGCACATTGCTTTCCAGTTGGTTACTCCCGGTGTGAACTTTGACTTGGCCCGCGCTGGTAAAAATAAGTCGCATGGCTGGTTCTTCTTCTCCACCTACAATACCGAGCAGGCGCACACCCTGTTGGAAGTAAATGCGTCGCAGAAAGACAAGGACTTCATCATGGCGGTGAACTGGAAGAAGGCCGAAGAATACATCAAAGCCGGCAAAGGCAAGGTAGTAAAGGCCAAATACGCGCACAACGTGCTCGATCACAACAGCGGTATCGCTACTTCTACCATGAAGGATGAGGTAATTCAGCTCGACATCAAAGAATTCCCCGATATCGCTTACATGATTCCATGTCCGAAATCGCCCCATGGTACCGATGTAGATCCAAGCGGCGAATACATCATCGGTTCAGGTAAATTGGCTGCCATCATTCCGGTATTCAGCTTCACCAAGATGTTGAAGGCCATCGAAACCAAAGACCACGAAGGTACTTATGACGGTATTCCGGTGCTGAAGTACGAGTCGGTGCTCAAAGGCGAGGTAACCAAGCCCGGTCTAGGCCCGTTGCACACCGAGTTCGACGGTCGCGGTTATGCTTACACCAGCATGTTCGTATCATCGGAAGTGGTGAAGTGGGACATCGAAAAACTTGAAGTAGTTGACCGTGCACCAACTTACTACTCAGTAGGTCACTTGATGGTGCCTGGTGGACCAACTACCAAGCCTCACGGCAAATACCTGGTGGCTTACAACAAAATCACCAAAGACCGCTACTTGCCAACCGGACCAGAATTGGCCCACTCGGCACAGCTTTACGACATTTCGGGCGATAAAATCAAGCTCCTGCTCGACTTCCCTACCATTGGTGAGCCACACTATGCCGAAGCTTTGCCTGCCAGTTTGATCAAAGACAAGCAAGTGAAATTCTACCCGCTTGAGAAAAACAGTCACCCTTATGCTACCAAGAGTCCTGACGCCACCAAAATTGAGCGCAAGGGCAAAGAGGTACACGTGTACATGACTTCTATCCGTTCGCACTTTGGTCCCGACAACATCGAGGGCATCAAGCTAGGCGATGAGGTATACTTCCACGTAACCAATTTGGAGCAAGACTGGGATGTACCGCACGGTTTTGCCATCAAAGGCGCGAATACTGCCGAGGCGCTCATCATGCCGGGTGCTACCCAAACCCTCAAGTGGGTGCCAGATCGTGTGGGTGTATTCCCCTTCTATTGCACCGACTTCTGTTCGGCCCTTCACCAGGAGATGCAAGGATACATCCGCGTATCGCCTGCTGGTAGCAACGTACCGCTCACTTACTCTTTAGGAAAATAAGTTCAAAGGGGGGCGGCCAGGTGCCGCTCCCCGCTTTTTAAATCGCCATGAAAACCTTAACCCGTTCGAATCGCCTGCTCCTCGGAGCTTCATCTTTGCTGATGACTGTGGCCTTTTTTGTTCCCTTTTGGCAAATAGAAATGTGGGCGCCTCAATATCCCGAGTGGCTGCACATGAAAATTTGGCTGCATCAAATTACGGGCGATGTCGACATCATCAATGGGTTGAACCACTACATTGGCATGAAGCACATCAAAGCCGAAATGTTCCCCGAATTTGCAATCATGCCCTATATTTTGGCTGCATTGATAGGCTTTGGCTTGATTGCGGCCGTGGCCGGGCAGCGTTGGCTGGCTTGGACCTTTTTGGCCTTTTTGTTGGCTGCCGGTACCGCCGGTTTGGTCGATTTTTACCTTTGGGGATACGATTACGGTCACAACCTCGATCCCAATGCCGCCATCAAAGTGCCTGGCATGGTGTATCAGCCACCTTTGATTGGCACCAAAGAATTACTCAATTTTATCGCTTACTCGGCACCCGATTGGGGTGGTTGGGTATTGGCTACTTCGGGCATTGGGGTGATTGTTGCCCTGCTGCGCGACTACCGCATCCTCAAATTTTAACGCATCATGAGATCGCTGCTTTTCTTGGCTTTCATGGCCCTCATTTCGGCCTGTGAGGCCCAAACAAAACCCATCAAATTTGGCAAAGATGCCTGCAGCCATTGCAGGATGATTATATCGGATCCGCGTTTTGGAGCCGAACTTGTCACCACCAAGGGCAAGGTGTTTATGTTCGATGACTTGAACTGCTATTGGAATTACCGCAAAGAGCAGAAAATACAGGAAACCGACATTGCCCACAGTGTTGTAGTGCTTTTTAACCAACCGGGAACCTTTAGGAATGCAGGCGAAGCCTGCTTCCTCGGCTCTCGGGAAATCCGCAGTCCGATGGGCAGCGGTGTGGCGGCCTTCGACAGCAAAGAAGCCTGTGCCGCGCATCCCGAGGCTGCTCGAAGCAAGCAACTCAATTGGGAAGAAGTGAGTAAGGTGTTCAACAAATGAGCGGGCGGACCCTTGTGACGGTCCTGCTGCTACTTGCTGCACATTTGGCCGATGCCCGTGTTTTGCGGGTGAGCAAACAGGGGCCTTACCGTTTGCTTTCGCAGGCGGTAGCGGCTGCACGTGCCGGCGATACCATCCGGGTGGCTGCCGGGGTGTATGCCGAACCCAATGTACTCATTCAAAAACCATTGGTGCTCCTGGGTGAAAAAGGAGCCGTGCTCGATGGACAGAGCAAATACGAGATACTCACCATCGCCAAAACCCGTGTGGTGGTGCAAGGCTTTACCTTTCGCCGCTCGGGCCGTTCAAACATGGACGATTTTGCGGGCATCAAGGTGCACGATGCCCACGGCAGCCGGTTTGTGAACAACATTTTTGAAGAGACCTTTTTCGGCATACACCTCTCGAACACCGATTCGGCCTACATTGCCGGCAACCGGCTCAAGGCTACCGCAGCCAACGAATACGAGCTGGGCAACGGCATCCACCTGTGGAAATGCCGCTGGGCGCGCATCGAATACAACCACATCACCGGTCACCGCGATGGCATTTATTTCGAATTTGTAACCAATAGCCAAATCACCCGCAACCAGAGTCGGCAAAACATGCGCTACGGATTGCACTTTATGTTTTGCGACGACAATACCTACGAAAGCAACGTTTTTAGTAAAAATGGGGCAGGGGTGGCCGTTATGTACACCAAGGGCGTGCGCATGCTCAACAATGTATTCGAAGAAAACTGGGGAGCGGCAGCTTACGGCTTGTTGCTCAAAGACATCCGCGACAGTGAAGTGCACGGTAACCGCTTTTTGAACAATACCTCGGGCATTTACATGGAAGGCACCAGCCGCACCCTCTTCGAAAACAACCTCTTTCGCGGCAATGGCTGGGCCATTCAGCTGCAAGCCAGTTGCGATGGCAATACCTTGCGCCGCAACAATTTCGCTGGCAATACCTTCGACATTGCCACCAACGGCCACGTGGTGCTCAATGCGGTGAATGGCAACTATTGGGACAAATACCAGGGCTACGACCTCAACCGCGACGGGGTGGGCGATGTGCCTTATTATCCCGTGAGTTTGTTTGCCAGTTTGAGCGAGCAAATTCCATCGGCCATGCTACTCTGGCGCAGCTTTTTGGTATTCATGCTCGAAAGGGCCGAAAAGGTGATGCCCGCCATCATTCCCGTTGATTTACGCGACAACCAACCTCAACTCCAACCGCATGATCTCCATCAGCGCTCTCGATAAAAAATTTGGCCGCCTGCACGTGCTTCGGTCGCTCAGCCTCGAGCTCGAAGCTGGCAAAGCCTACGCCCTCATTGGTCCGAACGGCTCGGGTAAAACCACCCTGCTCAAATGTATTTTGGGCCTAGTCATTCCCAACCAAGGTGATATTTTGGTAGCCGGTGAATCGGTACGCAACCACTGGCGCTACCGCGAACAGCTGGGCTACATGCCGCAAATTGGCCGCTACCCCGGCAATATGACCATTGGCCAACTGTTTGGCATGGTGAGCGATGTACGCAGCAACAGCAGCGAGCGCGACGAAGAACTTTTTGAAGCTTTTCAGCTCGAAAAAATGGCCAACAAACGCATGCACACCCTTTCGGGAGGTACGCGGCAGAAGGTAAGTGCCGCCTTGGCGTTTTTGTTCAAGCCGCCAGTACTCATCCTCGATGAGCCCACTGCAGGCCTCGACCCGGTGTCGGTAGAAGTGCTCAAAGACAAAATTGTGCGTGAAAAAGAAAACGGCCGGCTCATCATCATCAGCTCGCACATCATGAGCGACCTCGATCACCTTGCCACCGATTTGGTGTATTTGTACGAAGGCGAGCTGTTGTACCACGACAGCATTGCCCGCCTCAAAGCCGATAGCGGCGAAGAACGCCTCGGTCGTGCCATAGCCCACCTCATGCAAGCACACCTGCCCCTCAACGCCTAACCTCCTCGCCGTGTTTCAGCTCATTCGCTATATCCTGCTCGACATTGTCCGCACCCGCTTTTTGCTTTTTTACACCGCGCTGTTGTTGCTCAGCAGCATTGGCATGTTTCAGCTTGATGCCGATACTGGCAAGGTGCTGTTGTCGCTCATGAACATCGTGCTCATCGTGGTGCCCCTCATCAGTGTGGTGTTCAGTACCATTCATTTTTACAATTCTTACGAGTTTATTGAGCTCATGTTGGCCCAGCCTATCGATCGGAGGTTGATTTTTTGGGCCGAGTTTATAGCTACGGCTTTGTCATTGGTACTTGCCTTTTTGGTGGGCGTGGGCCTACCCTTGATTTTTTACGGTGGAGCGGTTGGCGGCAGTATGTTGTTGTTTTCGGGTAGCATGCTCACGGTTGCTTTTGTGTCGCTGGCCTTTTTGAGCAGCGTACTTACCCGCGACAAGGCCCGTGCCATTGGTCTAGCCCTGGCTTTTTGGTTGTATTTCACCCTCATTTACGATGCTTTTGTGTTGTGGGTGGTGTACCAATTCAGCGATTACCCCCTCGAAACCGCCACTTTGGTGTTGGTGAGCCTCAACCCGGTTGACCTGGCCCGTATCCTCATGATGTTACAGCTCGATATTTCGGCTTTGATGGGTTACAGCGGGGCATTTTTTAAGCTCTTCTTTGGTACCTCCACCGGTGCTTGGTTTTCTTCGGTTTTGCTGGTGGTGTGGTCGTTTTTGCCCGTTTTGATTGCCACCCGCATTTTCCAACGCAAAGATTTGTAAGCCATGAAAGCAGATTTGGTCAGTAGATCCGATTTGGAACGCGTGGTAAACCGCTTCTACGAACATATACTCGCCGATGCGCAGCTGGCACCATTTTTCAACCAGCATTTTCGGGTGCATTTCGACAAGCACCTGCCGCGCATGTACGATTACTGGGAAAACGTATTGCTGCATACCGGCACCTACCATGGCAATCCCATGCGCACCCACCAGCTTTTGCACCACCAGCATCCCATGCAGCCTGCCGATTTTAAAAGGTGGCTGCAGTTGTTTCATACCACGGTGGATGAGTTGTTTGAAGGGCCACAGGCCCATGAGCTAAAGCTGCGGGCACGCAACATCGCTTTTTTAATGGAAGCCCGCGTTACGAATGCTCTGCCCGATGAAGCTGCTTACGAGGCCATGCTGCCCAGCACAACAAACCAATCGACACAGGAAACAGTGCAGTGAGTGCCAACAAACTTTCGTTGGCAAAAGGAATTTGGGTATAGCTAAACGAAGCTCCTCCCATCAGGGCTAAAACGCTTTCAGTTCCTAAAAAGGCAAACAAAAACAAGCCGGCGGCAAGCTTGCTAGTGTGGTTGAGCTGCAATTTTCCGCTTCTGAAAAGCCAATAGAGCAAAAAACTGCTGAAAATGCCTAGTAAAACCAGGTGCAAATAGGCAATCACCACCGGTCGGAAACTGAAGGCCGCCTTTTCGAGTGCCGGAATGGTGCTCAGCAGCTGAAATAGCATGCGTGCACTAACCGCGGCACCAGCCACTGGCAATAACATGCGGATAGGTTGTGCCATTTGGTGTAATTCAATCCGTAAAGCCGGCCAGGCTAAACGTAACCAATCGGCCCAGAAGTACAATTGCAACACCGCCACAGCAATGGCGAAGCCGTAAAAAAAAGGCGGCATTTCTATCCACAAGAGCGATAGCAATATCCCGGGAACAGCCAGCCAAGTCAAACGTCGGCCACGTAGACGCAGGCCCGCCTCATCGGGCACAAACTGCTGCAACAAGGCCAATGCGCCAAATAAAAACCAACCATTGTACTGAAAATGCAGGTAGCTGTAAAAGCTGCCCAAGTAATTGGTCATGTTCAAACTCCGGTGCATATAATGCCAAAAGAGGAGCAGGGTGCCGCAGCCCGACAAAATCAAAAAGGCCAAGGCTGGGTAGAGCCAATGCCGCATAGCAGTCGTTGCAGGTAAACGCCTGATTTCGCGAACGAACACCACCACCAAGGTAATGAGCCAAAGCAAGAGGGCTGTTTCTGTCACAAACGACCAGTAGCCCATGCCAAAGGCTAAATACACCCCAAATAAAGCCCAGGATAGCAGCCACTGCATGCCAATCATGCGTTTCATCAAAAGGACTTTGGTACTACCCAATTGGACCAAGCGGTCGGCCAACAGCCAAAGCAAGGTAAAACTCACCCAGCCATTAAAAGCGAAAAAAGCATGGGCCAGTTGCAGGTGTTTTTGCACCAAAAAGGGCATTTCGAACACTACCTTGGCACGCATAAGTAAGCCCAAGGTACTTACAGTTAAAAAACTGAGCAACGATAAAAGTCCGAACCAGCGAAAGGGCATCAGCAATACAATTTGCGTTCGCGAATCACCACCTTGCCTTCCTCGGCCATTTTGCTGAGGGTTCTGATTACGGTTTCAACCCGCAGACCGGTAAAATGGGCTAACTCTTGACGGGTGAACGGAATTTGTAACAACTCGCTTGGATTGCCCGCCTGCTGCCTGCACTGTTTCAAGAAATTTTGTAGCCGCGTTTCGGGATTGGAAATCATCATATCGCGTGCAGTCAACGCTTTTTGGTAAGCCCTCCGAGCCATGCATTCGAGCAACGCACGTTGAACTTGCGGGTATTCCTCCAAGATGTTCTGAAAACTACTTTTGGCGAGGCGTATCACCACCGAGGCTTCGCAAGCTACGGCTGCTGCCGGATAGGTTTCGCCCAACAGCAAAGGTGGTTCTCCAAAACTTTGCCCGGTGTAAAACATGCCCTGGGTGTATTCCTTGCCTTCATGCGAAAGATTGTACATGCGTACCGAGCCCTTTTCTACCTGAAAGTAGTATTTGGCGAGTTCGCCCTCTGTAAAAATCACATCTCCTTTTTCGTATCTGCCACCTACAGCACCCCAAGCATACAGCAAGTCGCGGCTTATTTGGTCGGGATAGGTGCGGGGCATTTCTTGGGCCATGTAACAGTTCATAAGCAGCTGAATGCGGCGCTATGACTGTTCAAAATTCAAGATAAGAATTTTTGGCAGATATGACCTCAATCATAAAATAAATCTTATTAGCGAGGCGTGATGGCAGGCTTTTTTAACTAAGAACTAAAAGTTAAAAACTAAAAGATGAAGCTAAAAGTTTGGCTTGCACCTACTTCAGGGCCGCCTCGGCCAGTGTACGCTCATACAAATGCTCGTAAAGCGGTAGTATGTTCACCAAATCAAAACGCAATGCCTGTTTCAAGGCCTCTTCGCGGAATGCACGCAGGTTTTCTTCGTCATTCAAAATGTAGATGCTGTGTTTCACCATGCCATCCACATCATCAACGGGCGCCAAAAAGCCAGTTTGACCGTGGATGTTTACTTCAGGCAGACCGCCAGCATCGCTGCTCACCACGGGTACCTGGCAAGCCATGGCCTCAAGAGCGGCCAAACCAAAACTTTCGGTTTCGGAAGGCATCAAAAAAAGGTCACTAACAGAGAGAATTTCTTCGATGGCTTCTTGCTTACCTAAAAAGCGCACATCGTCGCATAGCTGCAGCTCGCGGCAAAGTTGTTCGGCCTTTTGGCGTTCGGGACCATCGCCTACCAAAATCAACTTGGCAGGCAATGCATCGCGGATGCCTTTGAAAACCTGAATCACCAAATCGATGCGCTTCACCTTACGGAAGTTAGAGACGTGGGTCACAATGCGTTCGCCATTGGGAGCAATGGCCATCTTGAAGTGACTTTTGGCCTTGTGCGAAAAGCGATGTAAATCAATGAAATTGGGAATGACCTCAATTTCGCGGTTCACAGAAAAATGCCGGTAGGTATCGGCTTTGAGGAATTCGGAAACGGCCGTTACCGCATCGCTTTGGTTGATGGCGTAGCTAACTACCGGCTCGTAGGTGGGGTCTTTACCAACCAGCGTTACATCGGTTCCGTGCAAGGTGGTCACCACCGCTACCCGAATGCCTTGCGATGCCAAAATTTGCTGGGCGAGGTTGGCAGCTGTGGCATGCGGAATGGCATAGTGCACATGCAATACATCAAGTTTTTCGTACTTCACCACATCAACCAATTTGCCGGTGAGCGCCAAGACGTAGGGTGAGTGCTCAAAAAGGGGATAGTGCACCATCGCCACTTCATGGTAGAAAATGTTCTCCATGAAAATATCAAGTCGGGCTGGCTGGGTGTAACTGATAAAATGGACCTTATGTCCCCTGGCTGCCAAGCCTTTGCCCAATTCGGTAGCCACTACGCCACTACCGCCATAAGTAGGATAACAAACTATTCCGATGTTCATGTGTGCGTGAATCTGACTCTAATAACAGCATTCTACAGAAAAAGTGGCACCAATAAAAAAAATATATGCTCAGCTTTTTGGGTGAACATAGTGTTTGGTAGCATGAACAGTTTTTTAGAATTAAAAGTTAAGAGATAAAAGTTAAAAGAGATTGTGCTACAGCCGCAGGCAACCACCAAAGCGAAGCTTTACCCACAAGTCGCAGGCCACCCACATTTAACACTTTTTTTACATCGGAAACTATCAGCGGGAAAATAGTTTCCATACTTTTGCGCCGCCATGTTAGAACAAGTACACCAATTGCTCCACCGCATACGCGATCTTTTTTTTCGCTATGGCATCAAAAGCATGACCATGGACGACATAGCCCAGCAGCTTGGGATGTCGAAGAAGACTATCTATGCGCATTTTCCGGATAAAAAATCATTGCTGAAGGCGCTCATGTCCGACTTCCTCACTTGCCATTACCAAGAGGTGGTCGATGCTCAACAACAAGCTGATAATGCGATCGACGAAATGTTCCGCATTGCTGCTTTGGGCATTCAGCGTATGGACAAAATCACCCCGAGCTTTTTATTTGATTTACGCAAGTATCACGGCGACATCTGGAGTCAGTTTGAACAATTCAGGGCTACAGCCATGTACGAGGGTGTAACGGCCAACATCCGCAGAGGCATGGCCGAAGGACTATTTCGCAATGACCTCGACGTGCAAGTGGTAGCCCACATGCACATGGAGCATTTGAACCTGATTGTAGACCCTGGCCATTTTGCCGAACTCAACAAGCCCATGCGCACAGTCATGTACACGATTATGATCACCTTCACCCGTGGCTTGGCCACGCCCGAAGGTCTGCGCATGCTCGATCAGCACCTAGAAAACAACCCCATATTCGAAAATTCCAACCTCACCAATTAATGAAGTTTAAACCTATTGCTCTATTCGGGACTGTGCTTTTGCTTGCAGCAAGCCTTTCCGCCACGGCCCAAACCAGCTTTACATTGCAGGAAGCCGTTGACTATGCCCTGCGCAACAATGTGAAGGCCAAAAACGCCAACATCGACGATAAAATTGCCCAGGCCAGAGTACGT
>ERZ1066127.558-NODE-558-length-18966-cov-16.495532_pt1 | contig 18966 bp, 12 predicted proteins | sample MGYA00382774_ERZ1066127 | MGnify/ENA primary metagenome ERZ1066127 (study PRJEB33369, sample SAMEA5778357) | biofilm metagenome | biome: Industrial cooling water; feature: Water cooling tower basin; material: Biofilm | place: United Arab Emirates | collected... | reverse complement strand
TATCGCGTTCATTCACAAAGGGCGGCGTAATGACAGTTTCCTTGCAGCCCTGCCATGAGGCAAGGGCTGCAAGAAAGGCGAGAGCGTACAAGAAATGGCGTGTCATATCTTTACCTTTACAAAATAGAAGAAGAGAATATTATCGAAGAATAATGAGCGGCAGAACAGCACGAAAGACCGTCTGCGAAGCGCTAATAGCAGTGATACGAACGGAATAGGTTCCGTTAGACAACATTCCAACAGACAGCGGAAGAGTGTTCGCACCGGCACTAAAGGCTTGCGCATTGATGGGCGTAGCCACGACTTGCTGGAGACTGTTGCATAGTTCCACACTCACCGAAGCAGCCACAGGTAATGTCCAGGAAAGTACCGTGTTATCGTTTGCGGGATTGGGCGCAAGCGAAGCCGATAGCCCCAGAACAATATCCGGCAGGCTGACGCTAACGGGAGAAGAGTATGCACCTTCGCTTTGGCACATCCCGAAACGATTATACCGATGCACGGGAACTGCCCGCACATTCACGATAATCTTTCCCTTGGATATATCGTTATTTTCCATTGCTGTACAGCATATAGACATTATCAAAATAGCCGTTTTTCACATCAACGACACTCCCGTCTGTACGGTTAATGATACGAAAGCGAAACGTTCCCGATACGCGCCCCTTGGTGGTATCATATCTGGTAATAACCAACTGAGGAGATTCTATGCGGCATACTGTATCCTCTATATCGTACGTTAAGGAGTATTGATAAATTGGTGTGGTATAAATAGCAAAGGTCGATGTTCCTGAGCCGGGAACACTTGATGTCGCAGGTCTGTAAGTTTCTTGTAAGCGCTGTTCACCCCACGAAGCATACTGTAACGAATCAAAAACAGCGGGAGTTGTGATCACCGGTCTGGGAGCATGAAAAGAAAACTCCACACCTTGGGTAGTCCACGAGCGGAGAGTTCTCCTTTCTCTATTGGGAGCAATAACCTGCTCGGTTGCTAAATTATTTTTATAATTGAATATAAGAAATATTGATCGTCTGTAAAGCATTACTCTCATATCATGGCGGCAACTTGCGTATTGCGTAATCGCATCATCCCGTATCAGTTTTCCGTTGGCATCAAATTCACCGGCAGACAGAGTATCGGGTGTAGTAAACGCCCACGATTGTTGATTGACGGTCGCCCGTACAGTAGAATGAACTGTATCGCGTTCATTCACAAAGGGCGGCGTAATGACAGTTTCCTTGCAGCCCTGCCAAGAGGCAAGGGCTGCTATAAGAACTATACCATAAAAAAGAATCATGAGAAAAAATCAGTTAATCCGCAATCTCACATTATCAAATATCCCGCCACGAATATCAACGACTTCACCTTTAATATTGACAAGTCGAAAGCTAAATGTACCCGATACTCGCTTTTTCAAAGTATCATAGCGTTCTATTCTTAACCACGCTCGTTCCACACGTGAATTATAGTAACCGTCCCAAAATGAATCATCTTTTTTAGTTTTACTGTAAGCAACCTTTAATACATCATTTGGAATAGTATAAACTCCATAAACCCATTCTCTTGTACCCGAACCCGGTGATCCTTGTGTTGTTAAACGATATTCTTCTTTTTTTACACTCTCATTCCAAGAAAAAAAATACAATGAATCGACTCCAACTGTGAAAGGCACAGAAAAAATAGGTGGTATGATGAAAATACAACTTAGCCCATTAGATAACCATGAACGGACAACTCCTAAAGCATTATTTGGCAACCGAATTTCTTCAGAAACAACCTGTGAATTATTAAATAAGTCTAAACTGAAACTTTGAATATATTCTTTTTTTGTAACGTGCACAGCAGTAATATACGTCTGAATCGGCTCATCTCTAAGCATGACACCAGCGTTGGTGAACGCGCCACGAGAGACAGTATCGGGTGTTTTGAATGCCCATGTACGATGATTCACGATAGCTGAGACTGTTGAATGTACCGTATCGGGTTCATTCACAAAGGGCGGCGTAATGACAGTTTCTTTGCAGCCCTGCCAAGAGGCAAGGGCTGCAAGAAAGGCTAATACACGAAAGATAGCCATGATACTTAGCGATTAGTTAATAATATGTAAACGTACGTTATCAAACATTCCGCCACGAATATCAACGACTTCACCTTTAATATTGACAAGTCGAAAGCTAAATGTACCCGATACTCGCTTTTTCAAAGTATCATAGCGTTCTATTCTTAACCACGCTCGTTCCACACGTGAATTATAGTAACCGTCATAAAACGGATCATCTTTTAGTGATTTACTATAGGCAACACTCAATATATCGTTTCTGAGAGTATAAACTCCGTACACCCATTCTCTAGCGCCGGAACCTGGTGAGCCTTGTGTTGTTAAACGGTATTCTTCTTTATCTATGCTTTCTGCCCATGAAAAACTTCTTAAAGAATCCACTCCTATTGATATGGGGACAGAAAAGATTTTAGGTAGAATAAATGATATTATTACTCCATTAGAAATCCACGAACGAACAACTCCTAATGTATTATTTGGCAAACGAATTTCTTGCGAAACAACCTGCGAATTATTAACCAAACTTATTGTAAAAGCCGGGGTATAGTCTTTATTAGTCATATGAGAAGCAAAAGTATAGGTCTGAATCGGCTCATCTCTAAGCATGACACCAGCGTTGGTGAACGCGCCACGAGAGACAGTATCGGGTGTTTTGAATGCCCATGTACGATGATTCACGATAGCTGAGACTGTTGAATGTACCGTATCGGGTTCATTCACAAAGGGCGGCGTAATGACAGTTTCTTTGCAGCCCTGCCAAGAGGCAAGGGCTGCAAGAACAGCGAGAGCGTATAAAAAATGGCGTATCATATCTTTCGGACGAATAAGGAAATCCATTTTTGAGGGAGTTTTGTTTGTTCACGATTGTTGCACTATTAAGCACACGTACTATCTGACCGATTATCCATTTGTTTTCTTTGCGGGCAGCACCAAAACGAAGACCGAGCCACTGCCATTGCGCGGCAGATACAGAATATCACCATTCATCACTTCTACTAAACGCTTCGCAATAGATAGCCCCAGCCCTGTGGAATGTTCTCCACCGGTAGGCTTTGCCGAAAGACGAGCAAATTTACGAAAAAGATTGGTACGATCTTCTTCCGTCAAACCGGGTCCACTGTCTTCAACGGCAATGTACGTATTTTCCTGCTCATTCCCGCCATACTCACCCAGTTCATTACGACAACCTTCGGGAAAATGATTCATCGCAACGCTGATTTTCACGGATGACCCCAAGGTCGAGTATTTGACGGCATTAGAAATCAGATTATCCAGCACTTGGAGTGTATATTGCTTGTCGGCAAAACACTCCGCACGCTCATTGCCGCTCACACTGATACGAATATGTTTGTCGGCGGCAGGTAAGGCATAATTCCCCACCACCGATTGTACCAAAGGCATAATCGTTATCAACTCACCGTGTGGAATAATTGCGCCTTGCTCCAAAGCATTCACATCCAAAAATTTGCTCACAATTTCAAACATTCTGTCCACTGACTGACGCATAACCGCAACCATACGCTGGCGGTATTCTTTCGGCAACTCATCGTCGCCGCTTAAAATTTCCAACATTCCTCGCAGCCCCGTCAGAGGATTTTTCAAATCGTGTGCGGCAATGCCCAAAAATTCATTTTTTTCTTCATTCAACGAATACAATTGCGTGTTTTGGCGCTGCAATTGAAGATTCATTCCTTCGATTTCTTTTGCACGATGTTCCAAAAGCTGTTGCTGTTGCGTGAGTTGCTCGTTAATTTGCTGCAACTCCGTATTTGCGGCTTCAATGGTCAAATTGTAATCACTAATTTTGTCACTTTGCTGACGAATTTGTTCATTTGCCCGCTCAAGCTCTGTGTTGCGGATATGTTCCAATTCACGCTCGCGCTCGGAAAGCACTCTGCGATGCCGCTCGTCGGTTAAATGCTGCTCCAAAAGATTGATACGGTCTCCCAAGGCAAACGACATGAGTACCGCGACGGACATTGCGCCGAGTTGCAGCACAATCTCAATAAACCGCGAAATAGGCAGTAAACGCTCAACCCACATTCCATAGATAATCGTCGCCAAAAGCCACGACGACCAGCCGACGAGATAAAACAATGCCGGTCGGTATCCTTGTCGAAGGGCTAAAATTCCGCTCAGAAGATTCATTACGGCAGCGAACATCGCCATAAAGGACAATACTTTTCGGGCAATCGTCCAACCGCTGAGACTTTCTACGAGCATAATCAATGTAAAAATACCGATACAGCCCAACAAAACCTTGTGCAAACGCGGTAAAATCTCAAAGGTGTGCAAAAATGAAATAGTGAAAAGACTAATGAGAATCGTCGGCAACAAGACCAATACATCCGGCATAAATGCCTTGCTGTACATCGCCTCCGCAATACTTTCACCCAGTAGTAATCCCACATATCCTTTTTGATAGGAGAAAAACACCATTAAACTCAGACAATACAGCACATACAGCAAATACGAGCGCTGGCGAACAGTGAGATACAGAAAAAGATTGTACAAGACCATCACCGCCAAAACCGTAAAAGAAACCGCATTAAACCACGAATATGTCAGCGAAGACCGCATAATTGCTTGTTCTCCGGCAATCTCAAACGGCAAGTACATCACTCCATTACTCACCACTCGAACATAGACCTCACGCGGTTCCGTCAGCGCTGTATCCAATTCTTCCAACGCTAAAACCGGATAGGTACTGCTCATTGCGACAGAACGGTGCAGTGACGCACCATACCGCCGTAAAAAGAGCGTCCCGTCGGAGCGAGGAATCATCACATCTAACGTATCTAAAGGCGCATTAAAAACCTGCAAATAACAGCGAATCCCACGAGGATTTTGCACCCAAAAGCGCAGCCACACCGCAGCATTCGTAAACCCAAGATGAACAAGAGGTGCTTTCACCGGAACAAATAGTGACGGCATCGAACGGACATCCTGTAACGTCAAACCGCGTTTTGTGTCGATAACAATATCGGCAAGCGGACTAACCGTGGCGGGTGTATCTTGAGGAACAACGACAGCAGCACGGGGAGCAGTATAAACCTGCGGTAACGCTTGTGCAGCCAGAAAGACAGGCACACCAACAATATAAACCGTGAGGAGTAAAGCACTCCAAATTCTCCAAGACCAGCAAATCATATTGTCTGTATCCCTTGAACGTGAATGATTGTCATTTGCTCTGTAGTTATGATACAATTCGGATTATGCGGGATTCCAACAAATTCAAAAGCATAACAACTATGCTGCAATCAGTGGCAAATATCGTCATTTTCCCTGATTTTCAACAATCTGCTTTGAGAACCTCCAAAAAAATTCTCACAGCACAAAGCCTGAAATTATCCTTGATATTATCAGCATCCGAAGGCTACTTCGGGAGTGCAAAAAGAAAACTGCACAAAATTCACGAAAGAATACTATTTTGAGCGAGTTTGCGTACAAGTTCTGTGGAAAAAGTTATGAATCCGGCAAGTAGTGCGAGCAAAAGGCACCCCTTCAACATTTCACTTTTTACCAGAACTGTGATATCACGCCTATTTTTGCGGAAATAACGATGGAACACCGGACAAATACTATGCGCGGTTAAGACTTCCCCAACATTTTTTCCATGCTATCCATGATGCGTCGTACACTTATGTTCTCGGCTGTGGTTCTTGCTGTTGCAGCAGGAAGTATTGGTTTAATGACAGCCCAAAAATCTCCCGAAGCGCGAATTACAGAGCGAGTTCGCGGATTAAATCCAACAAAACCTCTCACGCAGTACGTGTTAGATGCGTGGAAAAGTAATAACGGCTTCCAGCAAAGTGCCGTACGCACGATGTACCAGACCCGTGATGGCTATATTTGGATTGGTGCTGCCGAAGGGCTCGTCCGCTTTGATGGTGCGCGATTTGTTACCTTTGATAAATCAAACCTTCCCTTGAAAAGCGCAACAATTCGTTCTCTTTTAGAAGATAAAAGTGGTGACTTTTGGGTAGGCACAGAAAACGGTTTGCTCAGAATCCATCAGGGCGTGTTCACGCTTTACACCGACAAAGAGGGCTTACCGGACAACATAATTTTGTCACTTGCGGAAGATACCAAAGGTAATATTTGGATTGGCACGGAAAACGGCTTGGCACTGTGGCAAAACGGTACCTTTGCAAAGTTTACGACGGCAAACGGCTTGACCGGAGAGAAAATTTTGTCATTGGCTTCCGACCATAAAGGCGGTATATGGGTTGGAACAAACGGCGGTGGAGTGAATCATTGGGAAAACGGAAAATTCACACCTTATATCGCTATCGAAGGGCAATTTCGCGCCTACACCGCTGACGAAGGCTTGGTTGGTGATAATATTCATGTCCTTTTGGCATCGAAAAACGGTACGCTTTGGATTGGTAATCCGGACGGACTTTTCCGTGTTGAAAACAGCACCGTTAGTGCATTTTACAATACCACCAACGGTTTAAGTAAAAACGAGGTTCGTTCGCTAGCACTTGACCGCGAAGGAACACTTTGGATTGGCACCAACGGTGGCGGCATCAATCGGCTGACCAGTACGGGACAGATGTCTGCATTTACTTCTCAACAAGGCTTAGGTGCGGATGAAGTATTTGCCATTTTGGAAGACCGCGAAGGTGCATTGTGGTTCGGTACCGACGGCGGTGGTATTGGGCGTTTCAAAGACCGCCGATTTAATACTTACACAGCCAAAGAGGGACTATCACATAATACTGTCAATGTCGTCGTCGAAGGTGGCGACGGGACGATGTATTTCGGGACAAATGGTGGTTTAAACTCTTTTTCCGCAGGAACATGGGCAAATTTGACGACACAGGACGGATTACTAAGTAACGCTATTACATCGCTTTGGAGCGATCGTTCCGGTAAACTTTGGATTGGAACGGGCATCGGCTTGCAAAGCAGAAAGAATGGTATATGGACAAATTATACAATCAATAATGGTTTGCCCGGCAATCGAATTCAGGCTCTTTTTGAGGATGCCGACGAAGCGCTTTGGGTCGGAACTGATAACGGTTTAGCGAAAATAAGTGCACGCGGTATGACGACAACAACCGATTCTGATTCGGCAGCAATTAGAACATATACCATCAAAGAAGGGCTCGGCAGCAACAGCATCTATGCTATTTTACAAGATTCTCGCGGCACTATGTGGTTCGGTACGCGCGGTGGCGGATTAAATGCACTCAAGAATGGCTCATTCACCAAATACACCATTCGCGAAGGGCTTTCCAGCAATTTTATCTGGTCGCTTTACGAAGACCGCGACGGCGTACTTTGGATTGGCTCCGGTGGCGGTCTTTCACGCTTCAAAGACGGGAAATTCAGCACCATTACGACACGTCAAGGCTTACACAGCGATATTGTTTTTTCGATTCAAGAAGATGATGCGGGCTGGCTTTGGATGAGCTGTACTAAAGGCATCTTTCGCGTCCGCAAAACAGCATTACATGACGTTCTCGACCGCAAAGAGAAGCGCCTTAGCTGTATCGCTTATGGTGTTACCGACGGCTTAAAATCAAATGAATGTAATGGCGGTACACAGCCTTCAGTCTGGAAATCCCGCGACGGAAGTTTTTGGTATCCAACGATTAAAGGCGTTGCTGTCGTTGAGCCGTTGACTATCCCTTACAATCCCCTGCCACCAACAGTTATTATTGAGCGCGTTATTGCGGACGGGCAATTATTACGATTGCCCGGGATTGCCAGCCTGCAATATACCGATGCTTCGACCAAAGATACTTTTGAAGCAGATTCTGCGTCATCGGCGACCGGTGCTGATGGTGCAAAAATGGTCGAATTGCCGCCCGGCATCGAAAAATTCGAGTTTCAATACACCGCGACGAGCCTTCTGATGCCGGAACGGGTTCGATTTAAGTTTATGCTGGAGGGATTTGATGAAGATTGGGTGGATGCCGGTATACGCCGGAGTGCATTTTATACCAATCTTCCACGCGGCAAAGAATACCGTTTTCGCGTTATGGCATCAAATAATGACGGCGTTTGGAGTGAAACCGATATTGCGACCTCATTTTATCTCAAACCATATTTTTATGAAACGCCTTGGTTCATCGGGCTTTGCGTGGTCGCAATTGTTGCGGCTGCCTTTGGATTTTATCGTTTTCGGATGAGCCGTATTCAAAAGCGGAATGAAGAACTAGAACGTATCGTCCACGAAAGAACCGAAGAAGTACGTCGCCAAGCAAAGGAAATCGAACGGGCAAACGGCGAATTACAGGAAAAGAACGAACGATTATCCGTCGTAAGCCGCATAGGACGAGAACTGACATCATCGCTCACCACAGAAACGATCGTTACGACAATTTATCAGCGCATTTATGAAGTTATGGACGCAACCATCTTCGGTATAGGCTTATATCGTCCTTGGAAGGAAAAAATTGAGTATGCAATGGCAATTGACAAGGGAATGAGACTTCCCTATTACGAACGCGATACAAACGATAAAAATCAATTTCCTGTTTGGTGTATAGAACATGGGAAAGAAATTATTATTCAGGATGCAGATAAAGAAGCAAAACAATATATCCCAGATTTCCGCAAAACCATCAACCCATTTGAAGGCTTAACACCTGAAATTGATGACGACTATGCAAAATCTCTCATTTATATGCCTTTGACGGTGCGCGGCGACGTTATCGGAGCGCTCTCTGTGCAAAGCTATAAGAAAAATGCTTACACTGCCAACCATGTAGAGATTATACGCACCCTCGCAAATTATGCTGCTATTGCTATTAGTAATGCTGAACAGTTTGAAGAACTTGAACGCAAACAGCGCTTAATCATGGAGTTCAACAAACACATTACCGATAGTATCAATTACGCAAAACGCATTCAAACAGCCATGCTGCCGGATTCCGACCATATTGGTCAGGCACTATCGGATTACTTTATCCTCTTCAAACCGCGTGATGTGGTCAGCGGTGATTTTTATTGGTATTGCGATAAAGGCGACCATATCTACATTGCAGCGGTTGATTGTACGGGACACGGTGTTCCGGGTGCATTTATGAGTCTTATCGGAAATTCGTTGTTGAATGAAGTGGTTAATACACACGGTACCCCCACACCAGGCACGTTGCTTTCAGAATTGCATAAAGGTGTACAGCGCTCTTTACGCCAAACTGAAACAAATAACCGTGACGGTATGGACATTACACTTTGTATGATCGACAAGAAAAACCGTGTTGTAGATTTTGCCGGAGCAATGAATTCGCTGTATATTATGAAGAATGGTGAGTTTGTGGAACTCAAAGCTGACAAGAAGCCTATTGGCGGTACAGAGACCGACGAGCGAATTTTTACCAACCAAAGTGTGAATTTGAACGACACACCGCCCGGACAAACGATGCTTTATCTTACTTCCGACGGTTATAAAGACCAATTTGGCGGAGAAAAAGGAAAAAAATTCTCCTCCAAACGTTTTATCGAAACATTACAGCAAATACATACGCTGCCGGCTGATGAACAAAGCCGTAAACTTGATGAAACAATGAATGAGTGGATGGGAACACAGCATAAACAAATAGATGATATGCTGGTTATTGGTGTTCGTTTGTAAAGTACGCAAAACCCTGTTGCTCTATTCAGCACACGTTTTCATAACGCTTTTTGCTATCTTTGACATCATCTTTACGTTCAACGGAGTTTGAATTATGTTGCAATCCAGCGCCTACGGTTCATTTCTTACGCCGGAAGTCGGTATCACTGTTCTGGAATATGAAGGGATTTGTTCCCATGAAAACGTCGTACATTTATCAACAAAGCTGGAACAAGCATTAGCCCCAAGCGCCGGAGGGCGCTTTAAGAAGGTTTTTGGCATATTTGTTGAGCTTGTTCAAAATATTAAGCTCTATTCTCTGGAGCGCTCTGCTTCACGATCTCCCGAACACCACAACGATGGCATTGGAATTATCCGCGTCAGCGAAGAAAGTCGTTGTTATACGGTTACTGCCGGCAATTGCATGAGTGCAGAGGCATATGAACGGGTGAAGGTGAAGTGTGAGGCTATTAAAAATACCCCAAAAGAAGAACTCCGTTTGCTGTACAACGAGCACCTCAAACGTAGTCAAGAGGTGACCAGTAAAGGCGGTGGTGTTGGTTTTATTGATATAGCCCTGAAAGCAAATGGTAATTGGGAATACGAATTTCATCTTTTAGAAGAAAACCGTGTATTTTTCGTCATTACAGCGTATATTGCCAAAGGTAAATTTATGGAGGAAGAACCCAAATCCGCATAAAACCTTTCTTTGAACTCATCGTCTCGACTATCATTTGAATATTTGATTATTACAATTTCTTCACACTATTTCTGTACTAAGGTTAGCACAATGGAATCAGTATTTTTAGCTAAAACAACGGAAACACCGAGTGTGCGCATGGATGTCCAAGGCGCAGTCGTTGAGTTAGAGGGAAATTCCTATCCCGAAAATGCGTTTGAGTTTTATCAACAAATTTTTGACTGGATTGACACCTATTTTAACAGTGGTGCAGACCGCCTTCGCACAGTCTTTCGGCTGAATTATTTCAATACCAGTTCTGCCAAGTGTATGCTTAATTTTATGACTCTCTTACAAAAGTATCATGGGCAAGATAAGATGATTACCGTCGAATGGTACTACGAAGAAGACGATGACGATATGCTCGAAATCGGCAAAGCATTTTCTGTTGATTTCACTATGCCGTTTCAACTGCTTTCCTTTGTCGATTAAAGGTCATGGACAATGAGGCTGTGTACGAAATTATCTTAAACTATCTGCACAGACAAGTTAAGCGCTGCGCTCAACCTGCCTGAGATGAAAACTTTGAGCGTCCAAATGCTTACCTGATTCAGTATAAAACATTTCATTTTCTCTGAGATCACCGTCACTTTTTCTGCAACCGTCTTACTATGCCGCACTTTACTCTCCGCAGTCTTCTTGCACAATGTATTATGCCGCGTATTTCCGCAGAAGCATACTATGATACCATCCATGGAGAAGAAACGCGCAAGACACTGCACAGCCTCATTCAAGAACATGCTATTGGTGGAGTATGTGTTTTTGCGGGCACAGCATTGGAAACTGCACAAATGCTGCAAGAACTTCAGACGATTGCCGTGCGTTCCGGGCACCCTCCGTTGCTTGTTTCCGGTGATTTTGAACATGGCGTGGCGATGCGCCTTTCCGGCGGAACAGCCTTTCCGCACGCTATGGCACTCGGCACGGCAGATAATGTAGTGATGACGGAAAATGTCGCCCGCGCAATTGCCCTCGAAGCCAAAGCACTCGGTTTTCATTGGAATTTTGCACCTGTCGCCGACATTAACGCGAATAAATCCAACCCGATTATCAATATCCGCTCCTTTGGCGAAGCCGCAGACACTGTTTCTCGCCATGTAAGCGCCTATATTCGCGGTACACAATCCGAACACCTGCTCGCAACGGCAAAACATTTTCCCGGACACGGCGATACACAAACGGATTCTCACCTTGAGCTTCCAACACTCCCCTTCGACAGAGAACGGCTGGAAACTCTTGAATTAGCACCGTTTCGAGAAGCAATTGCCAATGGCGTACATGCTGTTATGGTCGGACATTTAGCGGTTCCGGCTTTTGAAACAGACCAGCGAATTCCGGCTTCGCTCTCCAAACACGTTATGACGGGAATTTTGCGGGAGCAATTGGGATTTCAAGGAATTATCGTCACCGATGGCTTGGATATGAAATCCGTTACCAAGGATTGGAGTACGGAAGAAGCAGCTATTATGGCGTTTTCAGGAGGCGCAGACGTTCTCCTTCTCACACCGGAACCGCTTCTCGCTTTGGATGCACTGGAACATGCTGTTCAAGAAGGTCGTATTCCGCTCGAAAAAGTTCATGCTTCCGCACGGCGTATTATCGAAGCAAAGCAATGGTGCGGTTTGTTGGAAATTCAAGCCAACAACGACGCTGATTGGCAAGTGGAACGCCTCGAAACTTCGCAGATACAGCGCATTCGCCGTCGCCCCGAAGACATACCCGATATTAACAAACAAGAACACGCACTTTTAGCACTTGACGCGGCAAAGCCTGCATTGCGTTGGTTTGGCGACCGTGCATTTGTCCAGCCGTTGGATAAATTTTCTCACGTTGCCGGCTTCGCCTTTATTGGAGAGCGCGATATTCCGGCAGCAACAAATTTCTTTCGATATTTAGCACAATTATATCGCGCTGATTGTGATTTTGCCTTTGTTGATGAATCCATCGGTGATGACGATATAAACGAACTCCTTGCAGGAACACAGGAGGCGGAACTCGTAATTTTTGCTATTTTTGTTCGACCACAAGCCGAACATGGCACAATCAGACTTGCAGAGAAATTTGATTATATCGCGGATCGGCTTGCAAACGGGAAGCCTACCTTGGCAGTGATCTTTGGTAATCCTTATATTCGCGAGACATTTTCCGCAACAGCAACGCTCTGTACGTTTTCACCTTCGGAACCATCTTTGGGTGCAGCAGCAGCAGAGCTATCGCAACAACCATCATAAAAGAATCACAACCGCTTAAACTCAAACCGCTCATAACATCTCTCCTTTCTGTACATTCATGAACAGCCGCCAAATCATCATTTCTCAGAGAATATACCGAGTCATCACTTCCACAATAGGAGCGTGTTTATTCGTGATGTTTTACGGAGAATATGCTTTGGCACAAGGCTTTAATTGGCAGTATTCAAGTCGCCTTCCGACGGGTTCACCGACATTGTTTGTAGGTTTACAAGGCAGCTTTTCACCGTATGCACTCAATACACTACACCTTCCCTATCGAGAAATTCAAGCAAACCGCGACACGTGCGAGTGCGCAACGTTTTCTCGCGCCCTGGGGCAAGAATGGCGTGTCGGAGTTATGGCGGAACAGTGGTTGGAAGATGGAGCATTAGCATTGTACGGGGCGCTTACACTCCAAAATCAGCGCGAAACATTCTCCGCCAATGGTCGTGCATTACCCGTTAATCCTCAACTCTTTACAAAACCCGACTTACAAACAGAATATCTTTTTACGAATAACCTTTTTCAAACGTCAGTGGAATTTGGAGTAAAGTATAAATTTTATCCTTTGCCAGTATTTGTCGCCACGGGCGTGAGCGCAGCATATATTGTCCAAACACAAAATCGTCTTGTCGAACAGCTTTCAAGCACATCACAGGCAGCCTATAATTTCCCCGAGCAGGTCCACTCACCATCGTTTTTTTTCATTAACCCCCTCAGTTTTGCAGCAATAATGCGGATTGGAGCAGATGTTTCGCTGGCGAAAGGCTTGTATGCTTCGCCGGCGGTTTTTGCGTCGTGGCAAGTGCGTGATATTCAGACCTCAACAGCCTGGACACGGCTAACCATTGGTATTCATCTTGCCGTATTATTGGGATTGTAACTTTTTTCCTCATCGTGTCATCCTCTTTCTTTATTTCTTCGTCTAAGATATATTGTCCACTCATCGCGTCATTGTTGAGGTTTCATGGCACAGATTCATTCGTTGAATGAAGAACAGTCTTTACTCCAGCGCTTGCAAAGCTCCGATACAGCTTTGCGAAATGCCGCATTTCGGGAGTTTGTCCAAACTCATTCTCAACGTGTGTACGCTCTTGCCTATAAACTTTCAGGAAACAGTGACGATGCAGATGACCTTACACAAGAAGTCTTTGTGCGGGCTGTTGAAGCATTGCGACAATTTTCCGGTACTTCCTCATTAGCAACGTGGTTGCATCGCATTACTCTTAACCTCCACATAGATTTTACGCGAAGCGGGCGATATCGGTACTCTGCTGCATGGGATGATGCCCGCGACAATGATGCAACCGAAACTTGGACAACAAACGCTTCTCCGCTCCCGGATGCAAGCACTCATGCGGCTTTCCAACAAGAACATTTCCAGAGAGCTTTGTCAATGCTCTCTGCGCAGCAGCGAACAGTCGTTGTATTGCGGTTTATGCACGAGTATTCGCTGGAAGAAATTGCCCAAGAACTCGGTGTGAGCGTCGGTACAATCAAAACACTGGTTTTTCGTGCAGTGCGCTCGTTGCGTGAAGCACTCCGTCTTTATCGGCAGGAATTTTCCTCATCACATTCTTCTTTGAACGACCATGAATCCCAAGCATAATCTTACTCCCAAAGAAGGTGCGGCAACGCATTCAACACCAAATTTGGAAACATCTCAAACAGATATTCTTCGGAAAGAATGTGAAGAATTGATGAAAGAATCTCTTGCCGGGACTCTTACCGACGAAGATTTCAAACGCTTCTCAGAACTTCTTTTGCTCTTTCCCGAAACTCAACACGAATTAGAAGCGCTCCAAGTAACCGTTCAGCAATGCCGTGAGTACACCGTTCCTGAGCGAAACAAGGAAGAATGGATGCAATTGGAAGAGCGTATCATTACTCGCCTAGAAAAAATTTCGACTCAAACGGCAAAACGCACACGTCGCTCTCCGCTCACGCTTATCACTCGTTTGCCGTCGCGTAAGTTCGTATGGCAAGTTGGTGGAATGGCAGCAGTCTTTGTTTGCGGAATAGCGTTGGGACGATGGACAAATGCAGGGCAGAACAACAACTATTCTTCAAACCCCGGTATGATGAGGCTTGCAGGCACTAACGCAACACAACCTGAAAAAGAAGAATTGCAGAATTTTCTTCACGATGCTCATTTACTGATGCTTGGCGTTATGTCTATGAACGCCGAATGTGGCGTTCCACATCCGAAAACACTCATTGCGCAGCGCGAGCGATGCGTTGAACTGCTTGCACGCGCCCAAGCACTTCGCCATAACCTTCGTCCGCACGATGAACAGCATTTCACGCAAGTCATCATGCAAGTAGAATCTGCCTTAGCAGAGCTCGCTGCCACGCAGCCCGCAGCCGTCAATGCCGTAACAATTCGTAGTATTCAAAATCGTACCGATGATGCGCTTTGCGAAGTAACAACTGCATTAGCAGCAGCAAAACAATAAAGAATTTCATCGAAATCGCATACAAAAAAGCCCGTACAACCACAACAAGATGTACGGGCTTTTTTGTATGTAAACCGTTTACAACCACTTTTTGCTATGTTCTTTTACCGCACAACGGTAATTTCCCGCTGCACTACGCCGTAAGGCGTTTGGAGAACAACGCGGTACTGTCCGCTTGCCAAATCTGACGTTTTCACCGTAAGTTGATGCTCGCCTTCCTTCTGTTCTGTTTGCGAGAATAGCGTCTTCACAGGATTACCTCGAGCATCATACAATGTGATTTCAATTGGCTCACTTGAAAACATCGTGTAGGAAACAGTTGTCTCAGTATTCGCAGGGTTTGGCGTTACGGCAGTAATGACAGCGGTAGTTGTCCGTACAAACTGCGTAATCAAGCGCAGTCCACCGGCTCTGGAAACCTGCGCGGTAAAGCGTCCGGTAATCGGTGGCAATTGAAAAATTCGCGGCGACAGCCACACGGGGTCGAAAAGTTCTATCGCCGTCGTATTGGTATTTCCTGCTACGACGATACAATCAAACGAAATGAATCTACTTCCATCTACATTAAAGTCAAGTCCGGGTTGTTGAACGCGATAGACTCCCGGGGTTGTTTGTGGTATAAGTTTTGTCTCACCGGGAGCCGGTACAAGAACATTTTGATTGAAACGGAGATTAAATGAATACGCCGGATTACCTTCACGATTAATACCATCAATCCATGCTGTTGAATCTGTACGCACCAGCCCCACATTGACACGAATAATCGAACCGGGTACAGCAGCACTGGTAGAGGGTGTAACCCGAAGCAAAAGCAGTTGGTCCTGCGCTCGTTTATCGCGGACAAATGCAGATAACTGCACGCTAAATGTCTCTTGAGTTGTTGTAATAACAGCCGTTGCAGAAGTTTCTCCTAATTGTGTCGGAGTAGCAGAAATAAGTAACGATATACTCTGATTTGGTAGAATTGTATAGGGCGCTTGTTGTGCAGAACCATCTAATCGAAACACCTGAGAAGAATCTGGACTGTTTTCAATAGACAGGAAGCGAATATTTTCTCGTATCTGAATTGTGTCGCGTCCACTGTTGGTTATCAGTAAATTGCGCACCGTAGCAATCCCCGCAAGTACTGTATCAAAACTGAGGTTATTGACCTCAACAAACGTCGGCGTACCACGCACTGTGCCGCTCCGCTCCGTAATTGCCGAACCATTACTGATAGAAACAACCAATCGTGCTTGTTTTACGCCTAAATTCTGCGGAGCAAAAATTATTCGTAAGGCAAAACGTCCGAATGGGCGAATAACGCTATCTCTAAAAGGTACCGCTCCGCTATCAATGCGGAATGAAGTAGCATCTGTGCCTTCCAAACGCGCACTGACAATGCGCACAGGAACATCGCTCACACTTACTATCTCAACATTACCCGAACGAGTCCGTCCCACAACAGAACGTCCTATATCTGCCAAAGGAATTTGTACTAATGCGCCCGCATCGACCGTCGTGAAAAGCCTGACAGAAGACCATGGTCCCACACCGCTTTCGTTCCGCGCCCGTACACGCCACGCATAACTTGTAAAACTACGCAGTATTCCGGTAGCAACCTGCACCTGTACTGCGCTCACCGTAGAATCCCAGACGAGCGTTCTGAAGGTACTATCGGTAGCGAGTTGAATGTCAAATGATGTTGCACCAAGAACCGTGAGCCATTCAAATTGCGTATTGAGCGAGACACCCTGTGCAGCATTTTGCGGCGCAATTAGTTGTGGCGATGCGGTCGGAACAGGAGCAGACGAAGCGCTCACACGAATCGGGCGCGAAATAAGCGTCAGACCGCGCACAAGGGTATTTGTTACCCGGACATTGTACGAACCGGTGTCTAAGCGGCTAAAGGAAGGGAAATTGAGAACAAGCTGCGTTGCGCCGTTAATTTCACGACCATTTTTGAACCATTGGTATCGATTTTGTTCACTCCGCATACGCGCCGAAATACCAAATTGCAAACCCACAGCTGCGGTTGTATCTCTAGCTTCACCAACACTGTCTTGTGGAGCAAATGTGTAGGTGAAGGCTGTTGCTCCGCTTCTGACATTTGGTTCTAAGGTTTCAAACTGCAACCGATTATTTTCCACGGCAAGAATCGTTAAAGATGATATGCTCGAAAGATTCGGAATCGCTGTCAAGCGATTACCCTGCAAACGAAGTATTTGCAAGCGCCCCAGCGTCGCCAATGCATCCGGGACACTTCCCGAAAATGTATTGTTATCCAATGCAAGTTCGCGTAAGTTCACCATTTGGGAAAATTCAGTCGGGAGCGTACCGGAAAGCTGATTACGACTCAGAACAAAACGTTCAACCAATCGTAAATCTCGAATAGAAAGAGGGATTTGTCCGGTAAACTGATTTTGGGAGAAATCTACAATTCGTAAAGAACTCAACGAACCGAGAGCGCTTGGAATCGTTCCGCGCAACTGATTATTTGCTACGAGTATTTCCTGTAAAAATGTTGAATTGACGATTTCTGTCGGAAGTTCACCCGAAATTTGGTTATTGCTGATATTAAAGCGCCGTAAAGACCTCATACCTGCGTTGGTGAGCGTTGCAGAACCTTTTTCAGCAACAAGATTACTTGCAGATGCCCAAATTGAGCGTGGCAGCGGCTCTGTGAGCATATTATTTTGTACCAAAAGTTCTTGTAACGCACCAAGCGCAGCAAATGCCGGAGGAATTCCACCCGTAAAACGATTAGTACTCAAATCAAGTCGCTCCAAACCTGCAATTTGCGCCAAACACGTTGGAATAACTCCGCCGAGGCGGTTATTAGAAAGATTGATTTCTCGAAGCCCCGCCATGCGGCATATATCAAGAGGAATCGTACCGGAAAAGGCATTATTACTCAAATTGAGCGTTCTGAGTGCCGAAATGGAGCTAATTCCGGCAGGAATTTCCCCTGTAAAAAGGTTATTTGCCAAATGCAGATCTTGTAAATCCGGTAAAAGTAATAATCCCGACGGGAAAGCACCTTCCAACGTATTTCCCGTTAAACGCAAAGAACGGAGTGCTGTCAAATTGCTCACAGCCAGGGGCAATGTACCCTGCAAACCCGCACTATCAAGCACGAGTGCAGCGACACGTTCATTCTCTATTGTCACTCCCTGCCATTCGACGAGCGGACGATTTGTCAGCCAATTCCGTTGGCGCGTCCAATCTTCACCGCTCGTCGCACGATAAATCTGAACAAGCGTGAGAGAATCCCGCTGAAGCGGTGTCAGAATAACCCGCGGCGGAATAGCAATAAGTGGTCGGCGAGCAGTCGCGGTTCCGGTGGTTGTTTGAATCTCCAAGGTCCCCGAACTCGCACGCTCCGGCATAATAAAGGTTAATGACGTTGGCGAATTGACAGTATATGTAGCAATAGTCAATCCGGCTAAGCGCACCGAACGAACATTGATAAAGTTTAGCCCCTCCACCGATACTACATCGCCCGGAGCAGCAGAATCAGGCGAAAAATTCGAGATGCGTGGCGGCGGAATTGCTTCGGGCGGTACAAATCTAAATGACATCATACTTTCAGAAATACCACCGGCTGTTCGGACAGCAACACGCCCAGTGGCTCCTGTCGAAACAACAGCAATGATGCGGGTTGGATTAACCACTTCAAATTCTTCTACCGGTACGCCGCCGATTGTCACCACTGTAGTCGTAGAATTAACAAATCCACCGCCGATAATGGTAATTGTTGAACCAGTTGAACCTTGTAAGGGATTAAAGTTCTGGACAAAGGGTGGAAAGACAAAGGTAAATGTTTGCAATGAATTTGCCGCACCAACACGATTGGAGATAAATACAGGACCCGTAGCACCGGCTTCGGAAACAATTGCTACAATCTGAGTTGTCGAGATAACCTCATAAC
>ERZ1066127.556-NODE-556-length-18988-cov-9.987588_pt1 | contig 18988 bp, 17 predicted proteins | sample MGYA00382774_ERZ1066127 | MGnify/ENA primary metagenome ERZ1066127 (study PRJEB33369, sample SAMEA5778357) | biofilm metagenome | biome: Industrial cooling water; feature: Water cooling tower basin; material: Biofilm | place: United Arab Emirates | collected... | reverse complement strand
ATGTTGCAATTGGCGTACAGGCACAGGACTATCTGGAACAATCGAAGACGTTCTACCAGGCTGTAAAAGGTAAAGATTTTGCTGCTGCAAAGAAGTCAGTTGCAGCCTTGGCAGCCGCCCAACCGGATCAGCTAAAAGCTCAGCTCAACACAGAAGACAAGGCGAAGGCGTTTTGGCTCAATCTGTATAACACGTTTGTAGCGTATTCGCTCGTGCAAGACCCCGGCCAGTTTGATGATCGGGGCCATTTTTTCAAAAACGAATTCATAATCGTGGCGGGACAGCCGCTTAGCCTGGATGACATTGAGCATGGCATCATTCGCCACTCCCGGAATAAGTTGAGCTTGGGCTACCTGGGTAAGGTATCGGTGTCCGAGTTTGAAAAGAAGTTCAGGCTAGCGGAAATTGACTGGCGGATACACTTTGCCCTTAACTGTGGCGCCAAGAGTTGTCCGCCCGTATCGTTCTACGACTGGAGGCGCGTTCAGGCCCAATTAGATGCGGGTACCGCGAACTACCTGAAGAAGTTCGCCCGGTATGACGGTGCGACCAACACCGTCTATGCACCGATGTTGTGCTCCTGGTTTCGGGCTGACTTTGGTGGAGAAGATGGCATTCGCTCCATACTGACAAAACAGGGCATCATTCCCAGCGGCAAAAGCCCTGCAGTAAAATACCTTGACTACGATTGGACGTTGTTATTGGATAACTACGCTGAGTTGCCGTGAGCCTCGCTTTGTCAGTGATCATTCCGGCTGTTAACGAAGCGGTCCACTTGCCTCGTTGTTTGCGTGTCTTTGCCGGAAACCCGCATGTTCAGGTGATTGTAGCCGATGGCGGCAGCCGGGATGATACGTGTGCGATTGCGCAATCATTTGGGGCAGAAGTGGTGCATTCCGCGGTTCGAAGCCGCGCAGCACAGATGAATGCAGGAGCGAAGAAGGCGCGTCATCATTGGCTTTATTTTGTGCACGCGGATGCAGTGGTGCCGGGTACTTTCCAGTCAGATATTGCAGAAGCCATACAAAAGGGATTTGCCAGCGGTTGTTACCGGTTTCGTTTCGATGATAATCGCGGTCTTCGGTCGATTAACTCGTGGTTTACCCGTTTTCCCTGGTTGACTGTGCGGGGTGGTGATCAGACGCTCTTCATTAGCCGGGATACCTTTAACACGCTTGGGGGATTCAGCGAGTACTACACGATCATGGAAGAATACGATTTCATCAGGCGGGTGAGGGACGCACGCCTTACGTTTGGGATAATGCCCAAAGAGGTTATCGTGTCGGCCCGCAAATACGAGACCAACTCCTGGTTACAGGTGCAACTGGCCAATGCCAGGGCGATGTGGATGTTTCGGCAGGGCCGTCATCCCGATGAAATCCGGAAGATCTACCGATCGATGCTCACGTACCGTGAGGAAAGTTACTGAGCACTTGCCTTTCGGCTGCGCATGTAAATGACCAGGCCCGCAAAGGCAATCACCAGCGCAAGGGGTATGTAAAGCGTCAGGTCGAGAATTTCCGGTCCTGCGGCCCGTTTGGCTTGTGCCAGTAGGTTAGCCATCTCAGACCCGGCCGGTGCGCTGGTGTACTCAACCAGGGAGGCTCCTTCCGGGAGCTTGGACTGCAGTAGTTGATCGTACTTGCCCCCCATGAAAATCGTATAAATCGAAACGGCAAACATGCCGGCACCACCCATAAGGTTGATACCAACCGCGCCTGTTTTGGGAAGATTTTCGGAAACAAATCCCAACATGGTGGGCCAGAAATAACACACCCCCATACCGAACACTAAAGCGCCAACAAAAATCAGGTTACCCTCGGTGTGCCCCAGCATAAACAATCCCAAGGCTGATAACGCAGCCGAGATTAGTAATACACCTTGCGGTGAAAAGCGATGCACCACTGGTTCAGCCAGACCACGGCCAATCACCATGACGCCCGTGGTAATGGTAAGAATCAAAATAGCATTCTCGGTCACACTGCGCAGCAGGACTTCGATCCACTGGCCTGTGAATAACTCGGTAATGGCCGTACCAAACATGCAAACGAACATGAAGAAAAATAGCGGACTCGCTACCGACTTGTACATCTCAGTTGTTGACACACCTGAGGCCACGCGCTCGGTAACCGGAAAATCGAGTTTTGAGAACAGATAACCGTAGACCACCGTAGGAATCACCATCATGCCCACCTGGATTTGCCAGCCAAGTCCCAGGTGATCGAACAGGAAGACGATGAGTGTTCCGATGACAATGCCACCGGGGAACCACAGGTGAAAATGGTTGAGCTTGGTTGTCTTGTTTTCGGGATACAAAGCGGTCACCAGCGGGTTACAGGCAGCCTCAACTGTGCCATTGGCGATTCCCACAAGCAAGGTCGAGATAAACAGCGTCCAATACCCACCCGCAAAAATGGTGAGCAGGATTCCCAGCAGATGAAAGATAAAGGCCAGTACCAGCAGGCGCTTCATGCCGATGATGTCCACCACGAACCCGCCAATAACCACGGCCAGGGGAAAGCCCCAAAACGCGGTGGCTGCAATAGTGCCGAGTTCCGTAGCGTTTAACTGAAACTCAACGCCAAGCCGGTTCAAAATTCCGGCCCGTATTCCAAAGGACAGGGAGGTAACCAGAAGGGCCAGGCAACTGGCCCAAAACAGCGCGGTGGGTTTGATTGTCTTGCTCATGGTGGATTTAGAATGCATCAAGATGAGGCGATTTCTTTTTTTGTGCAAGCGGTTTGTGACTTGGGTGAGGCTCTCGCTACCTTGGCCGTATGGCTTCCGCCTTGCTTGGCATTGATTTGGGCAGTTCGTCTGTCAAGGTTTCCCTGATCGATGCCGACCGCGGCAACGCGCTGGTGTCTGTTCAGTCTCCGGAAAGCGAAATGCCGATCCATGCTCCTCAGCCGGGCTGGGCAGAACAGGACCCGGAGGTGTGGTGGCAACATGTTCAGATTGCCATCCGGCAGGCTCTTCATCAAGTACCGGATGCCCAGGTTTCTGCGATTGGAATTGCCTATCAGATGCATGGCCTGATCCTTTTGGATCGGGCAGGCGCTGTGCTTCGGCCGGCTATCATCTGGTGCGACAGTCGTGCCGTAGGCACGGGCGAAGAGGCCTTCCGCCAATTGGGCCAGGGGTTTTGTCTTCAACATCTGCTGAACTCGCCCGGAAACTTTACGGCTGCTAAATTGAAATGGGTAAAAGACCATGAGCCGCATGTATTTGAAAAAGCGAATACATTTTTACTTCCGGGTGATTACCTCGCGTATCGATTGACAGGTGAGTGTAGCACAACAGGTTCGGGACTTTCGGAGGGAATTCTCTGGGACTTTCACGAGCAAGGGCCGGCCTATGCACTCATGGACCATTGGGGACTTTCGCGCTCTCTTTTACCCAGTGTTAAAAAGACCTTTTCTGTTCAGGGGAAACTGCTGCCTGCGGTCGCGGCAAGTTTGGGGCTTCCTCCGGGAATTCCGGTTAGCTATCGGGCGGGTGATCAACCCAACAATGCCTGGTCGCTTGGTGTCACCCAACCGGGTGAGGTGGCAGCCACAGCAGGTACCTCTGGAGTGGTTTATGCCGTGGGTGACCGACTCGTGGCAGACGAAAAGATGCGCGTTAATACCTTTCTGCATGTGAACCATGCACCCGATGCGCAGCGGCTTGGTGTTTTGCTGTGCATCAACGGGGCCGGTATTTTCTACCGTTGGATTCGGCATCAACTGCTGAACGGTACGTTCACCTATGCAGAATTGAATCAACTCGCAGAGCGCGCACCGATTGGTTCGTCCGGGTTGCGTCTTTTTCCATTTGGTAATGGGGCCGAGCGATTGCTTGAAAATCAATTTCCCGGGGCGTCAATGGAGAGCCTGGATTTTAACCGTCACGATCTGGGTTCGCTCGCCCGCAGCGCTCAGGAGGGCATCGCATTCGCCATGGTTTATGGTGCCCATATCCTGACCCAGCTGGGAATTGACTTGACGCGGGTTAGAGCGGGGCAAGCGAACCTGTTCCAAAGTGCCGTGTTCCGGCAGGCATTCGTCAACACGCTGAAGACGCAACTGGAATTGTTTGCCGCCAATGGCGCTGAAGGTGCCGCGCGCGGTGCTGGCGTTGGGATCGGACTTTATTCCAATCTTCAGGATGCATTTCATAACTTGAAACCGGCATACCAGCAGGAACCCAACCTGGAGTTGGTAAATGCCTATGAGGATGCCTTTGAGGATTGGAAATTCAAATTGGAACTGAAGCTAAAGCAGCATGGCTAAGCATGAATATTTTCAGGGAATAAAGAGGGTGACTTACGAAGGCCCTCATTCGGACAACCCCATGGCGTTTCGCTATTACAACGCCAACCAAAAAGTGGGGAAGAAAACCATGAAAGAGCACCTTCGGTTTGCCATTGCGTATTGGCATACCTTCACCGGCACGGGTGCCGACCCTTTTGGTGCGCCAACGAAGAAATTCCCCTGGTTGCAGGGTACCGATGCACTGGATCGCGGGTTTCGAAAAATGGATGCTGCCTTCGAGTTTATGACTAAGATCGGAGCGCCCTTTTATTGCTTCCATGATTTTGATCTGGTTGAGGAGGGTGATAGTTGGAAGGAATCCGAAAGGCGGTTGCAAAAAATGGTTGACCACGCCAGGTCCTGGCAGCGGCAAACAGGGGTGAAGTTGCTTTGGGGCACGGCTAATTTGTTCGCTCATCCGCGGTACATGAACGGTGCCGCCACAAATCCGGATTTTCGTGTGGTGGCCTGTGCCGGCTGGCAAGTCAAGAATGCCCTTGACGCTACAATTGCGCTGGGTGGAGCGGGCTACACCTTTTGGGGCGGTCGCGAGGGCTACCTCTCGCTGTTGAATACGGACATGAAGCGCGAGCAGGAACATTTGGCGCGCTTCCTGGGTATGGCTCGCGACTACGGCCGGGCAAATGGTTTCAAGGGTAGCTTTTATATTGAACCCAAGCCGATGGAGCCGAGCAAGCACCAATACGACTTTGATGCCGCAACCTGCTTGTCGTTTCTTCGGGAGTTCGACCTGTCGGATGATTTCAAATTAAACATCGAAGTGAACCATGCTACTTTGGCGCAGCACACCTTTCAGCACGAGCTTCAGGTTGCGGCCAATGCCGGTAAGTTGGGAAGTATAGATGCCAACCGGGGTGACTATCAAAATGGGTGGGACACCGATCAGTTTCCGAACAACGTCTATGAACTAACAGAGGCTATGCTGGTGATTTTAGGTGCGGGTGGTTTTAAAACGGGGGGCATAAATTTTGATGCCAAAACGAGAAGGAATTCCACCGATCTGACCGATATTTTTTACGCCCATATTGGCGGAATGGATGCGTTTGCCCGCGCGTTGCTGGCGGCTCATGCCATTTTGGAGGATGGCGAGTTAAAGGACTTTGTGCGGCAACGGTATTCTTCATTTGACAAGGGTGCGGGTAAACAATTTGCTTCCGGTAAGTTGACCTTGTCAGACCTTTCGCGAATAGCAGGGGTTTCCCCCGAGCCGGAGCAGATAAGCGGGCGCCAGGAGTATATCGAAAATTTGATTTCACGATATGTTTAAAACCGCTTATCGGATTACTCGCATTTCTATACCAGATTTTACTTACTTTGAAACGTTGACAGAATACCTATGAAAAGAAAAATCCGCATGGGCATGGTAGGGGGGAGCATCAATTCCTTCATTGGGCCGATTCACCGAAAGGCTGCTTTGATGGACGGCCAGATTGATCTGGTCGCTGGTGCATTCAGCTATTTGCCCGAAGAATCGAAAGCCACAGGCGAGGCGCTGTTTCTTAACCCGCATCGGGTGTACGACACTTATGACGAGATGTTTGAAAAGGAGAAGAATCTGCCGGGCGACCAACGCATAGATTTTGTGTCAATTGTCACGCCCAATCATCTGCACTTTGATCCGGCCCGGAAGGCATTGCAAAATGGATTTCATGTAGTGGTGGAGAAGCCGATGACGTTCACGGTTGCCGAGGCGCGTCAGCTGAAAAAAGTTGTTGATAAAAAAGGATTGATTCTCGCACTCACCCATACCTACACCGGCTACCCCATGGTGAAAGAAGCCAAACATTTGGTGGCAGCCGGAGAACTGGGAAACATTCGAAAAGTCTATGTGGAGTATCCGCAAGGGTGGCTCTCGACCTTTTTGGAAGGCACCGGTAACGCGCAGGCATCCTGGCGAACGGACCCCAAGCGTTCCGGTGCCGGGGGGGCCATTGGTGACATTGGTACGCACGCAGCAAACCTGGCCGAATACATCACTGGTTTGAAAATAACCGAGGTATGTGCCATGCTGAACACGACCGTTAAGGGGCGTAAGCTGGATGACGACAGTTCGATGCTGATCAAATTTGAGAACGGAGCTACGGGTGTACTGCTGGCCACGCAGGTGGCGGCAGGCGATGAAAACAATTTGAACATCCGCGTGTATGGCGAAAAGGGTGGTTTGGAATGGCGGCAGGAAGAGCCCAACACCCTGGTGATGAAATGGCTGAATCGCCCGCGCGAAATTGTTCGGGCGGGCTGGCCGTATCTATCAGACGCGGCCAAGGGATTTATCCGAACTCCTGCCGGGCATCCCGAAGGCTATTTAGAAGCGTTTGCCAACATCTACCGGGCTTTTACGAACGCGTTCTTCGACTTCAAGCCTGGCCGAAAGATCGATTCAAACAAGTATGATTTTCCGGGTATTGACGAGGGTATTCGCGGCATGCAATTTATCGAAACGGTGATAAAGTCCGCGAAGAGTTCCAGCAAGTGGACGAAGATGAAATAACATGAAGACAGTAAAAGGACCGGCAATTTTTCTGGCTCAGTTCATGGGCGATGAGCCTCCGTTCAATTCGTTGCGCAGTATTAGTAAATGGGCTGCCAAGTTGGGTTATGTAGGGGTGCAGATTCCATCGTGGGATGCCCGCTGCATTGATTTGAAGAAGGCTGCCGAAAGCAAAGACTATTGCGATGAGTTGAGGGAAACGGTTGCTTCAGCAGGCCTTCAGATTACGGAATTGTCGACCCACCTGCAGGGCCAGCTGGTGGCCGTCCACCCGGCATACGATGCCATGTTCGATGGATTTGCTCCCAAAGCCGTTCACGGAAAACCGAAAGAGCGGACGGCCTGGGCTATAGAACAACTCAAGTTGGCAGCCCGTGCCAGCAAAAACCTGGGGTTAAATGCTCACGCCACCTTCTCGGGCGCCCTCATGTGGCCAACGGTTTACCCGTGGCCGCAGCGGCCGGCCGGACTGGTCGAGGATGGTTTTAAGGAGTTGGCTAAACGGTGGCTGCCCATCTTAAATGCGTTCGACAAAGCCGGTGTCGATGTTTGTTATGAGATTCATCCGGGCGAAGATCTTCACGATGGTGTAACGTTCGAACGTTTTTGGGAAGCAACCGGGAAACATGAACGCTGCAATATCTTGTATGACCCCAGCCATTTTGTACTTCAGCAACTGGATTACCTCCAGTACATCGATTTTTACCACGAGTTCATCAAGATGTTTCACGTGAAGGATGCGGAGTTTAATCCCACGGGCAAGAGTGGAGTGTATGGCGGCTATCAGGATTGGGTAAATCGGGCCGGTCGTTTTCGCTCACCGGGAGATGGCCAGGTGAATTTCAAGGCTATCTTTTCCAAACTTGCTCAGTACGGATATGATGGCTGGGCTGTGTTGGAGTGGGAGTGCTGCATAAAGCATCCGGAGCAAGGTGCGGCCGAAGGTGCACCTTTCATCCGAAATCATATTATTCGTGTAACGGAGAAGGCTTTTGATGATTTTGCTTCAGCGGGTAAAGATCAGCGATTGAACAAACGTATTTTAGGATTATAACCAAGATCAAAACAGATATGAAAAAATTGTATTGGATGTTGGCACTATTCGTGGTTGCGATGGCCTGCACATCAACAAAAGAAAGCAAGAATCAGGAAGACTATGGTACGCCAAATGAGGCGGCCTCGGCATCGGATATGAGCGGCCCGGACATTATCGCGCAGGGCGAAGCATTGGTGAAGGCCAGCGACTGTAAAACCTGTCACCACACGGTGAACAAGATCATCGGCCCGTCACACACCGATGTAGCCAAGAAGTATGAATTTACGGAAGCAAACGTGAAATACCTTGCCGAAAAGATCATCAAGGGCGGGTCGGGTGTTTGGGGTGAAGTAGTGATGACAACCCACCCCGATTTGTCGCAGGCCGATGCCGAGAAGATGGCGCGATATGTGCTATCGCTTGACGGAGAAAAAGAACATTGAGTTTTTACACAAAAGTTATTGCAAATGAATCGAAGAGAGTTTCTGGGCGCAGGTCTTGCTGGTTTGACGATCGCCAGTGCAATGCCTGCGCTCGCATTGCCACCGCGGCACAAGATCGGGCTTCAGTTGTATTCGTTGCGCGATGTAATTCGGGAAGATGTAAAGGGTATGATTGAAACCCTTGGCCGTTGGGGCTATCAGGAGTTGGAGGCGTATGGCTACAACGATGGGAAGTTGTTTGGTATGCCGGCCAAAAATTTTGTGAAGCTGGTTCGCGATAATGGAATGCAGCTGATGAGTGGGCATTATCCCCTTGGTAAGGCCAATACGAAAGTGATTGGTAGTGTTTTGAATGGTTGGGAGAAAGCGGTTGCTGATGCGAAAGAGGCGGGTCAGAAATATATGGTTGTGCCGTACCTCGACAAGAGTGAGCGCGAAAACCTGGATGCCTATAAATGGGTTTGCGAGCAGTTGAACAAAGCAGGCGAGGTCACCAAAAAGTATGGTATCCGGCTTCAATATCACAACCACGAGTTTGAGTTTGACGTGATGGAGGACAAAGTTCCCTATCAGGTGATGTTACGTGAACTTGATCCCAAACTGGTGGGTATGGAGATGGACTTGTTCTGGGTGGTGTATGCCGGTCATAACCCCTTCCAGTATTTTCAGCAGCACCCCGGTCGTTTTGAGCAGTGGCATGTGAAGGATATGGACAAAACAGACCGAAAGCGAAATGCGGATATTGGCACAGGGCAAATCGACTTCGCTAAGCTGTTTGCAGCAGCCAAGCAGTCGGGTATGAAACATTTCTACATTGAACAGGAAACTTACCCGGTGGATCCGAAGACCAGTGTGAAGAATTCAATCGATAATCTGAAGAAAATACTGGCGTAGTGCTGCTGGATGAGGTAGCGTAAAAAACGTTACCTTTCCCTCATGGTGCTGCTGATTTTTGACAATGAGTATGTAACCTGTGAGTTAGACGATTCCTTGCCGGTGCTTCGGCATAAGTGGAAATATAACGTACCGGGCGAGGAGTTCAAGGTGAACCTCCTGAAAATCCTGAATCATTATCGGGATCTGGCCAAGACGTATCAATCACTGGCCTGGCTGGCCGATACGACCTGGCTGGGTGAACTAGACGAAGATGTCGAAAGCTGGCTGGTGGAGGAGTGGGAGGAGTTACTCTTTGCCAGTGGCGGTGTGCGCGCCCATGCGGTTGTACTGGGCAAGAGCATTTATGGAGACTATCCTATGGAAAAATTCAAAATGGATTCGGAACAAAAGTATGCCAGTTTTGGCGTGCGTTTAGGCGTTTTTTCCAGCGTTTCTGATGCCTATGATTGGCTGCGTTCCATGTAACAAGGGCGGCCTTTTGCCTGATAATAATCATATAATCAATCGTTTGCGCAAATTTTATTTTGTTGGCTTTTGGCGCTAATTTGCCTTCAAATCCGATTAAAATCATAACAACTATGGTAGCCGAACCAGTGACGATGAAATACAAAGTAGCCCATGCCGAATTAAAAGACTGGGTGAAACAAATGTCTGAACTGATGAAGCCAGAGCATGTGTACTGGTGCGATGGCTCTAAGGAAGAATACGATGAGTTGTGTAACAAGCTCGTTCAAAGGGGAACGTTCATTAAACTGAATCCCCAAAAGCGGCCCAATAGCTTCGCGTGCTTCTCTGATCCGAGCGATGTTGCCCGCGTAGAAGACCGAACCTATATCTGCAGCAAGCGGAAAGAAGATGCCGGCCCGACCAATAACTGGATGGACCCCAAAGAGATGAAGAAGACCCTCAAGGGTCTCTTTGAGGGATGTATGCAAGGCCGCACACTCTATGTCATCCCGTTCAGCATGGGCCCGGTGGGGTCCGACATTGCGCAAATTGGCGTTGAGATCACCGACTCGGAATACGTGGTCGTGAATATGCACATCATGACCCGCGTAGGTAAGCGGGTGATGGATGTGTTGGGCGAAGATGGTGAATATGTGAAGTGCCTGCACTCGGTTGGCGCTCCGCTTAAACCCGGCCAGCAGGATGCCAAGTGGCCGACCAATCCCACCACGAAATACATCGTGCATTTCCCTGAGGAGCGGTCCATCATGTCGTATGGCTCAGGTTATGGTGGTAACGCCTTGCTGGGCAAAAAGTGTTTTGCGCTGCGGATTGCGTCTGTGATGGCACAGGAGGAAGGATGGCTGGCCGAGCACATGCTGATTATGGGTGTGCAAAGCCCGGACGGCAAAAAAGATTATGTAGCGGCCGCGTTCCCGAGCGCCTGTGGCAAGACCAATTTTGCGATGTTACTCCCGCCTAAAGGTATGGACGGTTGGAAGGTTACCACAGTAGGCGATGATATCGCGTGGATCAAACCCGGCAAGGATGGTAAGTTGTATGCGATTAATCCCGAAGCCGGCTACTTTGGCGTAGCGCCTGGTACCAACGAGAAGACTAATCCCAACGCCATGAAGTCCATCGAGAAGAATACGATCTTCACCAACGTGGCCCTGACGCCCGATGGCGATGTATGGTGGGAGGGGATGACGAAGGAGCCACCGAAAGATATCATCGATTGGCGTGGACAAAAGTATGACCCGGCTTCCGGGAAACCCGCAGCTCACCCCAATGCGCGATTTACGGCTCCCGCCTATCAGTGCCCTTCCATTGACCCTGATTGGGAAAATCCGAAGGGTGTACCCATTAGTGCTTTTGTGTTTGGCGGTAGAAGAAGCACTACCATTCCGCTGGTGTATCAATCTTCGAACTGGGCCTACGGAGTGTACCTGGCGGCTACTATGGGCTCGGAGATGACTGCTGCCGCCTTTGGTGAGGTGGGCAAGGTCAGGCGCGACCCGTTTGCCATGTTGCCTTTCTGTGGATATCACATTGGTGATTATTTCAATCACTGGCTCCAGTTCGGCCGCAATATTCCCGCTCCGCCCCGCACGTTTGGTGTAAACTGGTTCCGTAAAGATGCCAATGGCAAGTTCCTGTGGCCGGGCTTCAGTGATAACATGCGCGTGTTGAAATGGATCGTATTGAAAATACGGGGCGAGTCCAATGCGGTTGAGAGCCCGATCGGGTGGATGCCGACCTATGAAGATATCGATTGGTCAGGTAGCGATTTTACCCGCGAACAATTTGATAGTATCATGTCGATCGAATCGGAGGATTGGAAGAATGAGCTGCTGCAGCACGCAGAGTTGTTTGAACGGATGTATGACAAGTTGCCTAAGGAGTTCATTTTTATGCGCGAGCTGATGTTGTCCAGTCTGTGGCGCTCTCCAAAAAAGTGGAGCCTTGCCCCCGAGCGCATGGACGATCACTAAGCAGAATATGTTGGTTTCAAAGCCCCGGCTACAACCGGGGTTTTTTATGACCACGCATTCGGATTTCTTGGTAAACTACAGGGAATCGTGTACTTTAACACGACCTAAACCAAACGGCATGACACTAGCGCAGCGCTGGCAGGAGATTCGCACCGGTTTTCATCCCACGTTCTGGGTGGCCAACACGTTGGAGTTGTTCGAACGACTTGCGTATTACGGATCGAAATCGGTTCTCACTGTTTTTTTAGCTAACAAGGTGGGCTTGAACGAGGAGGCTGGCTTTTTGGCTGGCCTTTTTAATGCGGTGCTGTATTCATTGCCGATCGTGGCGGGAGTCTTTGTTGACAAATATGGCTTCAAGAGGACGTTGATGGCCTGCTTTGCTATATTCTGTCTGGGTTACTTTCTAATCGGACTGGCCGGAATGGAGTATGGCCAGGCCCTTTCCGATGCCATTGGGAAAAAGAATTACGTCATTATCGTTCTCATGTTGACCGCTATTGGCGGATCGCTGATCAAACCGTGTGTTGTAGGAACGGTAGCTAAAACGTCAAAGCCACAATCACAAGCTCTGGGTTTTTCCATTTATTACACACTGGTTAACCTGGGCGGAGCGATCGGGCCCATGATTGCCTATTTTGTTCGCACCGATTTAGGGATTGAGTTTGTGCTGGTCATGTCGTCCATCACTTCGTTATTCCTATTCTTTGGTGCCTGGTTTTTCTTCAAAGAGCCAGAGGGCGAAGCAGGTGAGCCCAAAACGTTCGCTAAAGTGTTTAGCGACATGTTGTTGGTGTTTCGCAACATCAAGTTCATGAGCTTCCTTCTTATTTTCTCCGGATTCTGGATGATGTTCTGGCAGATATTCTATTCATTTCCATTTTATGTGACGGACGTACTTCACTACGAAGCATTTGAGTTTCTAGAGACCGTTGATGCGTGGACCATTATCCTCATTACGATACCCGTAACAGCATTGGTCAGTAAATTGCGACCGGTTACAGCCATTATCATTGGCTTCACCATTGCCAGCCTGTCGTGGATTATCATTGGTGTGGGCGGTACCGTGCTGGCGGCCATCGTGGGGGTTGCCGTTTTTGCACTGGGCGAGGCTACGCAGGCGCCCCGTTTTTATGAATATGTGAGTTCGCTGGCTCCGAAGGATCAGGTGGGCACCTTCATGGGTTTCGCCTTTTTGCCGGTGGCCATTGGGTCATTCACGGCCGGCATTATTGCCGATTGGCTGAGGGGCTCTTATCTGGAAACCAACCCGGCCATGATGTGGTATACACTGTCGGCCATCGGAATCACCTCTACGCTACTCATGATTGTTTATAATCGAATTGTTACCCGTTAGTCTATGGAAGCTAATAAAGCGTTCAAACCTTACATCGCGCCCGAGCAAAACATTGCGGAGTTCACCGTTAAGTCGGTTGTATTCGGGGTGCTGTTTGGTATCTTGTTTGGATGTTCCACTGTCTACCTGGCTCTCAAGGCGGGTCTTACCGTTTCGGCTTCCATCCCAATCGCAGTGATCGCCATTACACTTGGTCGCAAGTTTCTAAAGACGACCATCCTTGAAAATAATATCATTCAAACCACCGGCTCGGCTGGTGAGTCTATCGCGGCCGGTGTTGCATTTACACTTCCTGGATTTTTGTTTTTGTCTTCTGGTGAGGACGGAAGAAGTGTTGGGGTTGAGTATTTTAATTACCTCACCATTTTGATACTCGCGTCTTTTGGAGGTATGCTAGGTACACTTATGATGATTCCGTTGCGCAGGTCGCTGATTGTTAAAGAACACGGCACGTTGCCCTATCCCGAAGGAACGGCCTGTGGCTCGGTGCTTCAGGCGGGTGAAAAGGGTGGTGAATTTGCCAAGACTGCGTTCATCGGCATGGGTGTAGCTTTCGGCTATGCGATTCTACAGAAGGTCCTCCACATTATTGCGGAGACCCCTGGATATATCACGAGTCAGGCAAATAAGTTTTGGCCTTCCGCTGCAACACGGGGCGAAATCACTCCCGAGTATTTGGGGGTAGGCTACATTATTGGATTCAAGATAAGCGCTGTCCTCGTAGCTGGATCTGTGCTGGCTTGGTATGTGATGATTCCGTTGCTGGCCACTCTGGTGCCTGCTGAAGTGATTGCTTTACAACTGGTAAAACTGGGTTACCTCGCAGACATTGCGAAGCCGGGCGGTGGGCCTGCGCAATGGGATCCGGTCACGGGCACTTTTGGAAGCTATGCAGACGCGATTTATCGCGCCTATATCAGGCAGATAGGCGCAGGGGCTGTTGCTGCGGGAGGTTTTATCACTTTGGTGAAGACTATTCCCACGATTGTGAATTCCTTCCGAGACAGTGTCAAGTCCCTAAAGGAGAAAGGGGAAGTTGGTACAGTACGAACCGAGCGCGACCTATCATTCAAGGTGGTCATTATTGGAAGTTTAATTCTTGTAGCTCTAATTGCCTTACTCCCAGGAAATGTCATTCCCGGAGATACTATTGTTGAAAAGCTCTTGATTGGCGTACTGATCATCGTTTTTGGTTTCTTTTTCGTGACGGTTGCCAGCCGCATTGTCGGGCTGGTCGGCTCGAGCAATAGCCCAATCTCGGGTATGACGATTGCTACCTTAATGGGAACCTGTCTGATTTTTATGGCAGTTGGTTGGAGTGGTAAAGTTTATGAACCCTTGGCGCTGGTGGTTGGAGGCATGATTTGCATTGCAGCGGCCAATGCTGGTGCAACATCTCAAGACCTGAAGACTGGATTTATCGTTGGGGCAACTCCAAGATTCCAACAATTAGCACTTTTCATTGGTGCTATTGTGTCGTCAGTCGCGATTGGATTCATCGTCATTTTGCTGGATACTCCAAATCAGGAAATGGTTGCTCAGGGCATAAAACACGCGATCGGAACGGAGGACTACCCTGCGCCTCAGGCCACGCTGATGGCCACATTGAATAGAGGAATCCTTTCCTCAAATCTCGATTGGCAGTTTGTTATGGTTGGCGTGTTCATAGCCGTGATGATTGAACTTTGTGGAATCAAGGCACTTGCATTCGCAATTGGATTGTATCTGCCCTTGGCAACAACTTTGCCGATTTTTATTGGAGGTGCTATTAAGGGATACGTGGACTACCGGGCAGAAAAGAGAAATGAACCCCGCGAACAGGATGATTTAGGTAAGGGCAGTCTCTTCGCTACAGGACTTATTGCTGGTGGTGCTTTGACAGGTGTTTTTGCTGCCATATTGATGGTGGTAGATGAAAATCTCATGAAAAAATTGAGCTACGAGCATAACATGATCGAATCGCTAGGGGAGCGTTGGTACTTTTTGCTCGGTGTTGCCTTCTTTGTGGCCATGTGTGGCATATTATACCGCACGGCAACCAAGAAGGACTAAGCCGCCAGTACAAAAAGGATTTCCCGCAGGCGTTTCATCACCTGTGTTTCTTCTGCTTGTACACGCCCATCAGCGTTTACAATGGCATACAAGCTTTTGATCAGGTACTCGCGATCCTGAGCAGCAATGGGTTGGAGATTGTCGTAGTTCTCACGCAAGACCGTGCTCAACTTCGCCTCCTCCAGCTGGGCTGCCTGGGGCGCAACCTTTTGCAGCAGGGTTTGGGTATCGTCACCGAAATAGCGAAGCCGTTCGGCTAGTGTCTCTTCCTCCAGGTGGTGCAGTTGTCCGTCAGCGCGTGCCACATACACCATCAGGAAGGCGGCAAACTCGGCAAAGGAGGAAAAGGTTAACATACCCGGTAAGTGGCTAAGATGGTGGTTTTGGCCAAAACAAAAAAACCCGCTCGTGAGAGCGGGTTTTTTCTTCTCTTAAGAATATGGATTACATCATGCCGTCCATACCTCCGGGAGGCATAGCGGGAGCTTCCTTCTTCTCGGGAATTTCGCTTACCACGGCCTCGGTAGTCAGCAACAAACCAGCGATGGAGGCTGCGTTCTCCAGGGCCAGACGAGCCACCTTGGTCGGATCGATGATACCGGCCTCAAAGAAATTCTCGTACTTGTTCTCGCGCGCATTGAAACCGTAGTCTTTCTTGCCATCGCGCACTTTGTTTACAATTACCGAGCCTTCCTGTCCGGCATTCTCCACGATCGTCCGCAGGGGAGATTCCAGCGCCAGGCGAATGATGTTTACGCCCGTATCCTGATCTTCGTTGTCGGTCTTTACGTCTTTCAGCGCCTCGATAGCGCGGATGTACGCTACACCACCGCCCGGAATAATTCCTTCCTGAACAGCAGCACGGGTCGCGTGAAGCGCATCGTCAACGCGATCTTTCTTCTCCTTCATCTCCACTTCAGTGGCAGCTCCGATGTAGAGGATAGCCACGCCACCCGAAAGCTTAGCCAAACGCTCCTGCAACTTCTCGCGGTCGTAGTCACTGGTGGTTGTCTCAATCTGTGCTTTGATCTGGTTGATACGACCGGTGATTTCGGCTTTCTTGCCTGCACCATTAACGATCGTGGTATTGTCCTTATCAATGTTGATTTTCTCAGCACGGCCCAGTAACTCCAGGCGGGCGTCTTCCAGCTTCATGCCGGTTTCTTCGCTAATCACCTTGCCACCGGTGAGGATGGCAATGTCTTCCAGCATCGCTTTTCTGCGGTCGCCAAAGCCAGGGGCTTTTACGGCAGCCACGCGCAGGGCACCGCGAATCTTGTTTACTACCAGAGTTGCCAGGGCTTCGCCTTCTACTTCCTCCGCAATGATCAACAGCGGCTTGCCGGTCTGTGCCGTTGCTTCCAGAACTGGCAGCAATTCCTTCATGGACGAAATTTTCTTATCGTAGATCAGGATATACGGGTGATCCAGATCCGCTTCCATCTTCTCCGTATTGGTTACGAAGTAGGGCGACAGATAGCCGCGGTCGAACTGCATACCTTCAACGGTCTTCACTTCCGTTTCGGTACCTTTTGCTTCTTCAACGGTAATAACGCCATCCTTGCCCACTTTCTCCATTGCCTCGGCAATCATCTTACCGATCTCCTGGTCGTTATTCGATGAGATGGTAGCTACCTGAGCGATCTCCTGAGAGCCCTTGATGTTTTTGCTTTGCTTGTTCAGGCTGTCAACAACAGACTCTACAGCCTTGTCAATACCGCGCTTCAGATCCATCGGGTTAGCACCGGCAGCCACGTTCTTAATGCCGTGGTTGAAGATAGCCTGCGCCAACACGGTAGCAGTAGTCGTACCGTCACCGGCTGCATCAGCGGTTTTGGAAGCAACTTCCTTCACCAATTGTGCGCCCATGTTTTCAATCGGGTCTTTCAACTCGATTTCTTTGGCAACGGATACACCGTCTTTGGTGACGGTGGGAGCGCCAAATTTTTTATCGAGGATAACGTTACGACCTTTCGGTCCCAGCGTTACTTTCACGGCATCGGCCAGCTTATCAACGCCCTTCTTAATGCGGTCGCGGGCAGTGGTATCAAATGTGATTTCTTTTGCCATATCTGTAAATGGTTATTGGTGTTGGATTTGAATTAAATGATTCCGAAGATGTCGGAGTTACGCATGATCAGGTACTCTTTGCCATCGATGTTGATCTCAGTGCCGGAGTACTTGCCGTAGAGAATCTGGTCGCCAACCTTAACGGTAACGGGCTTGTCCTTGAGGCCTTCGCCAACGGCAACGACTTTGCCTTTTTGAGGTTTTTCTTTTGCCGTGTCCGGGATGATGATGCCGGACGCTGTTTTCTGCTCAGCCGCTGCGGGCTCTACCAGCACGCGGTCTTCGTTAGGTTTAAAGTTGATTTTTGCCATATGCATTAAGAGTTAAAAGTTGTCAGTTTTAACGACATCCCCGTATGTCGATTTCTGTGCCAAAAGGGCTTTTTTCCCCTTTTTTAGGCCACTTTTTCAGGTGCCCGGGGTATTGGGCCGCAAATATACACCCTGAGATGACAGTAATGCTGCAAATCTGGCAGATTGACACATTAGGCCGCTTTTCCGTATAATTAAGCAAGGAAATTACCCTGGGTATGGATCGACTACACGAACATTGGTTAACGGAGGGGCTCATTGATTTCGAATACAAGAAGTACGTACTGCTGGCCTACCTGCAACGGGTAAAGCAGTCATTTGATCGCACGGAGCTTTACCCTTTCATGGGCGATCTGGTTTTCCATTACCGGAACCTGGTGGCGGTGCGCGACAACAAACAAATGCTCAACCAGGCTTTTCCCCGCGAGCTTTCGGCTGAAAGTTTGCGCAAACTGGAACTCACGTACAAGCAGATTGTGGAGGACGATGCCGTCATGCGCGAATTGGAATCTATAATCGATTATGCGCTGCCGAAGTTCAAGTCCTCGCTGGATGAAGGCTCACTGATTTACGATTATGTGGAATCCCAATGCGAGATTGCACCCATCGGACTCACGTCATTATACTCGCGCGAGGGATACCTGTTCGTAACACAGCCGCCCGAGCGCGAGACACAGGTTTTCCGCTATCAGGTGACGTTCTTTGAGGGCTCGCAGGAGAAGGCCCGAGGGCTCCACACGCAGCATGTGGCCACAGAGCCGCGTTCAATCTCTAACACCTATGAGCAGATCAAGCTCAGATTGATTCGCACATTCACCGATTTGCCGAATCCTTCCGCTTACCTCATTTTGTCTCGTCTTCAACTCCCGTTTCAGGCCACGCTCATGCCGGTGGCGAAGCGTTTGCTGATCAAGCACATTTCGCAGGCAGCATAAAACAAAAATGCCTCCGACAAGTCAGAGGCATTTTTCAATTACCAAATGCTTTTATTTCGCTGAGTCGCTGGGTTGAGGCGTGGTGGAGCGGTTAAATTCCACTGCTGGATCAGATTTTTGTTCCCCGGCCTTCTGGAAAATAGGGTTGTTGTCTCCGGCCACGCGCGGATCGAAAAAGGTGGTCGACAATACGCATACCATGATGGCTACGGCAAAACCCCATGTGAGTTTTTCCAACAGATCACCGGTTTTCTTCACACCGATCAGGTTGCTGGCGCTGGAACCGCCAAACTGGCTGGTCAGGCCACCACCTTTTGAGTTTTGCGCCAACACAACCAACACCATCAGAAACGAGAGAAAAATCGCCAATCCAATCAATACGGTATACATGACTTACTTTTTAAGGTCTTCAATTTGGGCCGCAAAGTAAGCCTTTTTTTGGGGAAACTTCCAAATGAGCTTCTTCAGGACTTCGATGGCTTTTTCGCGTTTGCCCTGTTTTAAAAGAACTTCTACCAGGGTTTCCGAGATCACGCTCTCGCCAAAGTGATGAAGCGATTCCGCGGTCAGATCAGGCTTTTGCTCGGCTTGTGCCTCACGCCTGGGGCGCGGCATCGTGGGCTGGGTCTTGATGAACTG
>ERZ1066127.548-NODE-548-length-19112-cov-12.003778_pt1 | contig 19112 bp, 14 predicted proteins | sample MGYA00382774_ERZ1066127 | MGnify/ENA primary metagenome ERZ1066127 (study PRJEB33369, sample SAMEA5778357) | biofilm metagenome | biome: Industrial cooling water; feature: Water cooling tower basin; material: Biofilm | place: United Arab Emirates | collected... | reverse complement strand
AAACTACCCGTACCTAGTGCGGTGGCACTATTGATGTTCAGGGTTCCGGCACTCAACGTGGTGCCGCCGGAGTAGGTGTTATTGCCGGACAGAGTCCAGACGCCCGCTCCGGTCTTGCTTACAGCCACTGCGCCACCTGTTCCGTTCGAGATGTCGCCATCAAATACGTTGGTGGCTCCCGTTGCTGCAGTAGTAAGTATCAAGGTTTTGGCGGCGGCTCCCGTGGCGACGAGATCGCTGTTGATCGTGACAGCTTGCGTGGTACTGTTATTGAGGATCGTGACGCTCATGGCACCTGTGCTGTTGCCGGTGTCCAGAACGAATTGGCGGTTGTTGAGGGTGAGTCCGGCAAGCGCTGTTGAGTTCCAAGTAAAACGTCCGTTCGCGGTCGCGGTGGCGCCACTGCGCGAGAAAATGATGTCGCCTGAACTTTCTGTATCTGCAAGGCTGCTGAACGACACGATATTGTTGATTCCTTGGGTGCTGCTGTTATCGATCACCAGCGTCCCGGTAAAGTCATTGTCCGTGGAATTGAAGTTCAGTGTTTGGTCTCCTGCTCCAGAGACATTGGCCTTGGTGAGCGTGCCGCTGCCGGTGAGTTTGCCGCTGGTGGTGAAGTTGTTGTTGCCGTTGACCGCGATCGAACCGCCCCCGGCCAGGACGTTGACGATGCGAGCCGCGCTGATGTTAGCCGCGGAAACTGTCAGACGCCCCCCATTGAGAGTGATTCCTCCTGTGGAAGCGCCAAGGTGTGTATTCGAGGTAACACTGACACTACCACCATTGATAAAGATCCCGCCGGAAAAGGTATTGTTACCAGATAGGGTAAGAGTGTTTGAGCCGAGCTTGACGACGGGGGTGTCGGTACCAGCGATAATGGCCGAGATGGTGAAGGCCTTGGTGGTGTTATCGACCGTGACAGCAGCGGGAGCAAAAGTGGTAGTGTCACCCGTGATCGTTGTGGCCGTGGCGCTGTCATTGATAGTGACGATATCTCCCGAGACATACGCTTGGGTGACAGCACCGTTTCTTGTCCAGAATGTATTCGTGGTGTCCCAGGCGGCGGATGTGCCGGTGCCCACCCACACACTACTGTTTAGCCCTCCCACTCCAACGGTCATTTGAATATTTCCGGAGTTGACTGCCAGTGTGGCATTGCCAAGGGTGGTCAGACCGTTGGCAAATACTGCCGTGCCTGCGCCCGTTTTGGCGGCATAGGTCACCAGGTTGTATGTTCCCGCATTAACGCCGGTCGTGGGATTCAAGAGAACGGTATTTGTCCCGCTTATCACAGCGTCTCCGGTAACGGCGACGAGGTCATTGGAAGCGGTGGAGACATCCATGAGCAGGGTTCCGCCGTTCAGCGTGAGAGCACTGGAGCTGGCGTTGCTGATGGTCATCGTCCCGATTGCTCCGGCGGAGGCACCTGGAGCCAGGAATCCAGCGCCGTTGAGAGTCACAGGTCCGATGAAGCTGCCGTTGCTTCCCAGCGTTCCTGCATTGACAGATGTAAGCCCGGTGTAGGTGTTGGCCCCATTCAAAAATTGCGTGCCAGTTCCGGATTTCGTGAGGGTCATACCTGTCGCTCCTTCGGCGATGGCTCCGCTGTAAGTGGCGGTTGTGTTCGCGCCGTTATTCAATGTCAAAGCGGCAAGGGTGTTGTACCCGCCCGCAGTGGCGAAACGGCTGGCCAGCGGGTTGGTACCGGTGACACTGCCCAGAGTGAGGGATGTGGTGGAAATTGACAAACCTGCGGCAGCAGCACCCGCCACGCTGTTGGTGGTATCAAACGAGCTGTTTTGCAGAGCTGTGGCGCTGCTCAAGCTGAGGATGCCATTGGTGATTTTTGTGGGACTGGTGAAAAGGCCAGAGCCACCGAGTGTCCATGTGCCTGTGCCTTGCTTGTCCAAGCCAGCCGTGGCAAGCTGGGGAAGTCCTTGGTCAATTTGACCAGTTCCGGTTCCGGTGAGAATGAATGTATTGGAGCCGCCGGGACTGGAGGATGTGAAAGCACTCGTGAATCGCAGCAATCCACTACCAGAGGCATTCAGAGTGCGTGTGGTGCTGTTGCCGTTATAGAAAATATTGATGACACGGTCGGTAGTTTCTCCGGTGGCGGTTGCACCCGAGTATTGCAGCGCCGCATTGGCTTGGAGGCCAGCTCCCAAATCAATGGTGCCATTGGCGACGGTGGTAGGCGCGCCAAGCGAACTGCTGGCAAGCAGTGGTGTGCCGCCGTTGACGCTGTTAAACGAGGATACTATCAATGTGCCGCCGCCGGTCGGTCCCGGTGTGGGTTGAATCGATGTCTTGCCGGTGTAGGTGTTGAGATCCGACATGGTCAGCGTGCCTGTGGACTGCTTAATGAAGGCGCCAGCGCCACTGATGGCTCCGCTCAGGGTTTGAGCAGAGCTGCTTTTGAAGACAAGTGTTGCGCCGCTGGCGATAGAAATGTTCCCTGCATACGATCCACTGTTAAGCGTGGTGGCCGAGCCACCGTTGGCGGTGCTGCCAATTTGCAGGGTTCCGCCACTGATGATGATTTGCCCTGGATTGAAAGTGTTGGTGGTGTAAGCCAAGGCCAGAGTTCCTGTGCCACCCTTGGTGAAGCTGGTGCTAGCGCCGGAAATGGTGGAGGCGATTGTTTGAGCGCTAGCAGAGTTGTTCGTGATCGTGAAAGCGTCGGCGAGGTTGAGGGTTCCCCCCGTGATCGTGACAGCACCCACGGTGCTTCCGTAGGTGATGGTTCCGGCATTCTGGGTGCCCGTGAGTGTGACCGAGCCGGTGTTGGTGGTGGCTTGGACGAAGTTAAGGTTATCGGAAGTTGAGGTCGTGGCAGTGGTGGTGCCGCCCGCGCCGCCGGTGCTGTCGTCATTCCAGAATGCATTCGTGCCATTCCAAGCACCCACAACTGTGGAGAAGCCAGGGGTAACTCCATCGACATCCCAGTAGAGGGTGGCGGCATAATTGTCGGCTAACGTGAGCAAGCTGCTTGCTGCTGCGATAAGAAGGGCACGAAGTTTGGAGGAAGTTTTCATGATGATATAGGGGATGGTGATGGTAAACGTTGAGGATGGGTCTTATCTAAATAAACGGAGTTTGACAGAGTTTGGGACAGTAAGGCGATGACGAAAATGAAGCATGAACCACCGGGAAATTGCTATCGAGCGGGTGGAATACAGTAGGATACTGAATCGGAGGGGGGTGATGTTGCGCATTGGAAACATGTGTAAACTAGGCAACTTAAAAAAAATGACAATAGATTTTTTTGCAAATTCCTGCCCCAATATGGTCATGTGGGGCTATCCCGCCTTATGGCCCGCGCATGTGAAAGGTAGGCAACCGCAAGCCGTAGCGCATGGCCAGCAGGCGCAGCAGCAGGATGGTGCCCATGCCAAGGTAGCGTGCGTAGGACGATGCGGGAAACCAGTGGTGGAGGGCCACATACACCAGCGCACCAAGGAAAACGGTGGTGGCATAAAGGTGCACTTCCGCGCGGAAAACCCAGGGAATTTCACTGCGCAGTACATCGCGCAGCACGCCGCCAGCCACGCCGGTGACGATGCCCAGCAGAATCGCGGCGACCGAACTTGCCCCCAGCGACAGGGCTTTTTCCGTACCCACGATGCCAAACAGGGCCAGCCCGAAGGCATCCGCGATCAACAGGGCGCGGGCTGGCATGTGAATGTAGCGCACCGCCAGAAATGTGGCCAATGCGGGAAGTAACACGGACAACAGAGTGCCGGGATTTCTCAGCCAGAACACCGGGGTATCGAGGCAAATGTCGCGAATGGTTCCGCCGCCCACTGCCGTCACCAGGGCCAGCACCAATACGCCGAACAGATCCATGCGTTTGCCCTCGGCGGCCAGCACACCGGAAATGGCGCAGACGGCACAGGCAAAGTATTCGATCCACGGTGGCATGGGCGTTTGGTAGCACTTGGTGCGGTGGAAACAAGCACGATCACTCGCGCGGGAGATCATCCCAGGATTCCAGTCCGGTCACGGGCAGGTAGCTTGCCGCCGCAGCATCCCACGCGGGTGTGCCTGCGTGCTGAAACAGCGCCCAGATTTTCTTTTTGCTGTGAGGATCGGCCACCGAGTGCGGGGCATTGCGCCACAGCCCCAGTCGCAGGCCACCTTCCTTTGCGTGATCGACGTGGCGATGGTAAATGAAGGCATCCACCAGCGGCAGACGGCGGCATTTTTCCCACGCATAGGCATAGGCGGCAGCTTGGAGGGTTTCCCCGTCCTTTTCCAACAAAGTCTGAAAACCCTGCTCGGAGAGAATGACGCGCCGCGGGTTGCCCTGATGGAGCAAGGTCGGTTGTCGCAGATGACGGCAGAGGACTTCGAGGTTCTTGAAAGTGACCTTGTTCGTGGCATCATCGTGGGTGACCGTCTTATCCGCCCACGCGCGCGGGTTGTTCAAGTCCTCCGGATAGGGATGCCATGCCACGTGCCAATCGAGATCCGCGACGGTGGCGGCGAAGGCATCCAGGTACTCGCGGCCCGGGCATGCCGCGTTCCCGCTGATGCCGTGCATGCGTTGGCCCCAATGGTGATCGAAGGAAATATAGAGCCGCGCGTGCGATGAGGCCGCGCGCACCGACTGGTGGAATATGCGAAACGCGGCAGCGTAGTGGGACACCGCATCTTTGAGCGGCTGATGGCCCATGTTGCACCACATGAAATGTGAGTTCACCTCATTGCCGATGATCCAGCCCCAGACGCGTCCGCATGCGGGCTGTGCGCCGCTCCAGCGCCGGGCCATGAGTTCGCTCACCGCCTTCAGCCAGGCTCGTCCCTCAGGAGTGACCGTATTGAAGCCCGCCACGGTGTAGCGATGATCGGCACGGGCCTGCGGGTGCACCACCACTGAGTCGATCGCCTGGTTTTTCGTCGGATAAATGATCACGATCAGATAGACCAGAATGCCGCGATCCGAGAGAGGCTTGATCTGCCGGTCCAGGCTCTGGAGATAGCTTTCCTGAAAACTGAACGTGTGGCCATCGACCGTCACCTTGGGATTCCCGGGTTTGTGTTCCGCATCGAACAAAGCCGCGATGTTGATGTTCACACCGGCGTGATGAATGCCCAGCTTCACCGCGTCATCGATCATCTGCACTTGCAGTCCCTTGATCGATGGGGGCTGGGGGAAAGGCGTGGCGTCCGGTTTTTCCTGCGCGTTCACAAAAGCATGACTGATAGCTGCCGCCATCAACAAACGCCACAGGACGGATTTGATTGAACCGAAACAAAACACCGTTGATGCCATGACAGCATCAACGGTGATGAAAGCGTGGAACTTACACGAGGGAGTTCCTATGACGCAGTGGCCGATCAGCCCCCGGTCTTGGGTGGGCGTTTTTTGCCGGGGGTGACGTCGCGGAGTTTGGAGGGATCGCCTTGGCCGCGGGCGGCTTGGGAACGTTGCAGTTCCTCTTGTTTTTCGATCATGCGCTCCATGAAACTCTTCTTCTTTGGCTTGGTGGGGTCTTCCGCTTTCTCCTTCAGCTCCGGCTCCGGCAGCTTCGAGGTGATCCAGGTTTGGAAGATCGTGAAAATGTTTTGCGTCGTCCAATACAAGGCCAGTGCCGAGGCAAAGGAGTAGCAAAAGATCAGGAACATGAAGGGCATGAACATCATCAGACGCTGCTGCATTTTATCTCCGGTCTTGGGCATCATCGCCATTTGGGCGAAGCTGGTGAGGGTCATGATGATGGGCAGCAGGTTGATGGGGAAGCCGAGGAAATGGCCGACGTTGTCCGGCTGCGAAAGGTCCTGCACCCACCAAAGGAAAGGCTCGTGGCGCAGTTCCACAGCGTATTGCAGCATGCGATAGAAGCCGAAGAAGATGGGGATTTGCAGCAGCATGGGCAGACAGCCGCCGATGGGATTGACGCCGTATTTTTTGTACAACTTCATGACCTCCTGGTTCATCTTGGTCGGGTCATCGGGGTATTTCTCTTTGATCTTGTCCATCTCCGGCTTGAGCTTGGCCATGCGTTTCATCGAGCGGTTGGACTTGTTGTAGAGCGGCCAGATGGAAATACGCACCACCAGGGTCAGCAACACGATGGAAATGCCCCAGGCCCAGGTGTCGGAAATTTTGGAAATTCCATCGTGAATGAAGTGCAATACCCAGTTGAGGATACGGCTGATGGGGGAGAACCAGCCATAGTTCATGATGTTGCCCCACTTTTCGCCCATTTGGCGCAGCATGTGGTTGTTCTTGGGGCCCATGTAGATCTGATAGCTGATCTTTTTCTGCTCACCCTGGGCCAGGGTCTCAGCGGGCAAACGCAGGTGGGCGCTCACGCCGTGCAGTGGTTTTTCCACATCGGGGAAACGGATGTCGTAGGGCGATGCCGCCAGGCTGCTGGCATAGGGTTGTTTGGTCTGGAGGGCGATGGTGAAAAACTGATCGCAGACCCCGGCAAGCTCCACGCTCTCCAGTGCGCGTTCATCGGAAAACTTGTCCTTGCTGAAGATGCCGCCCTTGAACTTGGTGGCCTCGATATATTCGTAGCTGCCATCGTCGTGGAAAAAGTAGGTGGTCTGGTTCGGCCACTCCTTGGCGTGGATAGGGCCGGTGGAGCCGAGCGCGAGGGTCCACTGATTCAGTGTCACCGGGGTGGCGTTGGCGTTCTCGATGACGATATCGAAGTCGAGCAGATACGCGGCACCGGGCTTGGTGAGATCCTCCAGAATCCGATAGGTTTTTTTCACCAGCAACCCATCCGTGGTCCTGGCGATGAAGACGGCGGACTTGTGCTCCACGGATTGATCCGGCATGTAGGAATAAACCAACGAGTCGGTGGTGTTGACGCCACGGGTGAGCGCGCCCACGGGGTTGAGTTTCTCGTCATTGACGTGAATCGGGATTTTTCCGTCACCGATCTCGTATTCGTTTTTCAAGGCGGCATACTTGATGCCGGCACCGATGTTGGTGAGTACGAAGGAGACATCGGGTGTTTCGAGCGTGACGGTTTCTTCCGCAGGCTTGACGTCAGGGGCTGCGGCAGGCGCGGCGTCGGCTGTTGTCTCGCCTGACGCGGCGGTAGCGGATTTCTTTGCCTCCTCAGCCTTGCGCAGGTATTCCTCATGCCGTTGCTTTTCCTCAAAAGCGATTCGGTTTTTTTGCTGGGAGTCGAAAAAGAGATAGGCCAGTGCGACGCTGCAGAGCGTGACGACTACCCAGGTTTTTTTATCATACATAAGATTCGTAACGGTTGGTTAATGAGAGTGATGATGGGGTGGGGCGGGGGGCACGGGGTCCTCGCCGAATCCGCCCCAGGGATGACAGCGCAGGATGCGTTTGATTCCGAGCCAAGAGCCGCGAAAAGGACCATGAATTTCGACGGCTTGCAAGAAATAATGCGAGCACGTCGGCTGATAGCGGCAACCGGAATGCGGGCCGAATGCCACCTTGAGCATGGGGCTCAGAAACCGCTGGTAGAAGCGAATGAGCAGGCGAATGACATGCGTGATGGCCCGGGAAATCATGATTCATGGTGCAGGCGGGACGAGCGGGCGCAAGATCCCGAGTTTTCCCGCAAGTTTCAGCCAATCTTGCTCCAGTTCGGCGAAGCTGGCGGTGATGGTATTGTAGCGGGCGATGAAAACGAGGTAGCGCATGGCGGGATCAATGCGCTGCTTGTGCTTCTGCACGATCGCGCGAAAACGCCTGCGCAGCAAATTCCGGTCATGGGCTTTGCCGACTTTTTTGGTGGTGATGAACGCAACCATCAGATGGGGTAGGGTCGGGTCCTCCAATGTGCTTAAAACGAGAAACCGGCCAGCTTTGGAGCGGCCGGTCTCGCGGACCTTCTGGAAGTCGGCCCGCTGTTTCATGGTGTGCTTCCGAGGAAGGCGCATGCGCGGGGAGGTGACTCCTATCAATTCGAAGTGTGTTGTTGGGTGTGGCGTTTGAAGGCGACTTCAGCACCTTTGCCAATCAAGCGTTTGCGGCCTTTTTGACGGCGGCGGCTGAGGATGGCGCGACCTCCTTTGGTGGCCATGCGGGCGCGGAATCCATGCTGTTGCTTGCGAGTGCGCTTGGAAGGACGATAGGTAGGGCTCATGACGGGTAGTGTTTACAAGATTGAGAAAAAAGGTGATCGCGGCTGCGGTCGGGGGGCGGAGAATAGGGGAATCCGCAGGGTTGTCAATCCAACAATGCGAAAATTTCGGACTTTTTTTGCAAAAAAACGCCGCAGCGGTTCGTCCCACTGCGGCGCGGAAATGGATGAGGTGGACCTGATCAGGCCTTCGCGTCGGGAAGCTCGCGGCGGGTGAGGACTTTGTCAACCAAGCCATAGGCCATGGATTCCTCGGCGGACATGTAGTTGTCGCGGTCCGAGTCGTGCTCGATCTGCTCCACGGTCTTGCCGGTGTGGTGGGCGAGGATGCCGTTGAGGCGCTTTTTCAGGTTGAACATGAAGCCGATGGTGCGCTCCACATCCGAGGCCGTGCCCTGGGCACCGCCGGAGACCTGGTGGATCATCACATGGGAGTTCGGCAGGCAGAAACGCTTGCCTTTGGTCCCGGCGGTGAGCAGCACCGAGCCCATCGACGCGCAGATGCCGATGCAGTAGGTGTTCACATCGCAGGTCATGAACTGCATGGTGTCGTAGATCGCCAGACCTGCGGTCACGGAACCACCGGGTGAGTTGATGTAAATGTGGATGTCCTTCTTGGGATCCTGCATTTGCAAGAAGAGCAGCTGGGCGATCACTGAGTTGGCGACAAAGTCATCGATGCCGGTGCCGATGAAAATGATGCGGTCCTTGAGCAGGCGTGAGTAAATGTCAAACGAGCGCTCGCCGCGACCGTCCTGTTCGACGACCACGGGGACGTAGTAGCTGTTTTTCGGTGCGATGGATGTGGGGAACTGGTTCATGCGTCGGTGTTGGTGGCTGATGTTTCAGCGACTGAAGCGTGTTCCAAGAGGAAATCAAGTGCTTTGTTGATCAGCAGGGAATTGCGGATGCCGGGCAGTTGGCCGCCTTTTTGCAGGTCTTTGATGAACTTGCTGGGGTCCTCCTTGCGGCGCGAGGCGATGGCAATCAGATGCTGCACAAGTTCCTGATCACTGACGCTGATATTTTCCTTCTCGGCGATCTCCTGTAGGATGAAATTCGTTTTGATGTTGGTCTTGGCCTGGGCGGCTGCGGTATCGAGCAGGGCTTCGGTCTGGCTGGTGATTTCGTCATTGCTCATGCCGGATTCCGCCGCGCTGCGCACGAGGGCGTCCGCTTGGTTCTGGGTCTCGGCTTGCAGCAGGGACTCGGGAATCTCGAACTCCACCACTTGATCGAAGTGGGCGATCAGTTGGTTGATCTTCATGTCATCGATCTCCTTCTGCTTGTTCGACTTCATGCCCTCGGCAATCGTCTGGCGCAGGTCGTCCATGGTTTTTTCCGGACCCATCAATTTGGCGGCGAACTCGTCATTCAGCTCCGGCAGGACCTGGGTCTTGACCTCTTTGAGCGTTACGTGGAAGACCAGTTCTTTTCCGCGCAGTTCTTCGATCGGGAAATCGTCAGGAATGGTGATCGTCACTTCCTTGCTCTCGCCAACGCTGAGGCCGACCAGTTGGGCGGCGAAGCCGGGGATGAAAGCGTCATCCTGCATTTTCACCCAGAAGCCTTCGCGACCGGCGAGGTAGCCAGCCGGGCGGCCCAGTGCCTCTTCGAGCGGTTTGCCGTCGAGGGTGGAGGTGAAATCGATGATCGCAAAGTCACCGAGCGCCACGCCGCGACCTTCCACGGTGTTGTATTCGGAAAAACGCTGGCGCAGATCATCGAGCTGGGTGGTGACATCTTCGTCGCTGACCTCATTGGTGGGGACGGTCACGGCGATGCCCTTGTATTCCGGCAGGGTGATGTCCGGGGCCAGGGTGATGACGGTTTCAAACTGGAAGCCGCCCTCGGCGGTGTAGAGGGTTTTGTCGGGATTGCCGAAATCGAGGACCTTGATGGCCTCTTTTTTCAGGGACTCTTGCAGCGATTGGTTGATCAAACGATACTCGACTTCCTCGGTGATGTCCTTTTGGTAGCGTTTTTCGATCACAGCCAGCGGGGCTTTGCCGGGGCGGAATCCTGGGATTTTCGCGTCTTTGGCATACTGGGCGAGAATCTTGCTTTTTTCCGCGGACACGGTGGCGGATGGAATTTCCACGCGCAGGGTGGCGAGGCATTTTTCTTGGCGTTCGATCGTGATGTTCATGAGTCTGAGGCGCGGCTGAGGCGCTGGGGCGGAGAAGCTACGGGGGGGCGCGCGGATTTGTCAATTGAAAAGGATGGCGGATTTTTGGTCTGCGATCTGGCTGAGAGGGGTAAAAAAACAACCCGACACCTGAGGTGCCGGGTTGTGGAAAAGTCGGTCAACAGAGGAGAAGACTTGCCGAGAATTATTCGGGCTTCTTGGGACCACGAGGGCCACGGGGACCGCCTGGACCAGCGGGGCGACCGCCGCCGAAGGATTCACGCATCGCCTTGCGCTCTTCCTCGTTGAGTTCGCCGTCGCCGTCTTTGTCGAACTTGGCGATCATTTCCTTCTTGCGCTCTTCCATCATGGCTTTGCGCTCTTCGTCGCTGAGTTCGCCATTGCCGTCTTTGTCGAATTTGGCTTCCAGCTCCTTGCGCTTGGCTTGCATGGCCTCGCGGGCGGCTTTGGCTTCCTCATCGTTGAGTTTGCCGTCACCATCCTTGTCGAATTTGGCGAGGATTTCCTTCGGTGGACCTCCTGGAGGGCCTTTGCGCTCCGGCTTGGGTCCTTCGGGTGCTTGGGCGTGGGCTGCGGCAACAAGTGCGGCGGCGATGATCGTGTGATAGACTGCTTTCATAATGTCGTGTTGTTGTTCAGAGAGCATGAACTGCTTTCTGAAACGTTGAACTCCGCGCTCGCCCGAGAGTTGCGGGGTTTCACAAACTTTTTTTCTGATCCACGAAAATCACCACCTCGGCCTTATCGGTGCCGAGCAGTTGCTGGGCGCGTTTGAGCGCTCCACGGGTGGATAAATTCGGGTTGCCGGGAATTTCCGGGAAAACATTGGTCTCGCCTGCCTGCAGGTCGCAATCCGCTTGCAGTTCGACCAGCAATCCGGAGTTCTTCAGCACGCGATAAATCGAGCGCGGGCATCCGGAGACCAGCAGGTGGCGTTTTTGTGAACGGACGAAGCGGATCAACTCCTGCATCGCCATGACCGAGGTGGCATCGAGGTGGCGCGCGTTTTTCAGCCGCAGGATGATGACTTTCAGCGAGGGATCCGAGGTGATGCGCTGGATCTGCGAGCGGAAAATTTCCGTGGCTCCGAAAAACAGGTCGCCTTCCACGTGGACGAGGGAAATGGACGGGTGATTGCGTTTTTTCTTCTCGTAAATTTCACTGAGGTCGCCGCTGTCGGAGGCGTTGTATTCCACCAAGTAGGGGCGGCTGGCGCGGCGCAGGAAGAGTGCGATGGAGAGGGCCACGCCGAGGAAAATCGCGGTATCGAGCGGGGCGATCAGGGAGGCGGCGAACGTGGCGATCAGCACGGCGGCATCATCGTTGGTGGAACGCAGGCAGACACGGATATTGGGCAGATTGAACAGCGTGAAAGCCTGGCCGATGATCAGCGCGGCCAAGGTGGCCTTGGGCACGAAGTCGATGAGGGGAACGCCCCACTGCGGGGAAAAAGCGATGATCAGGCAGATCAGTAGTGTGAAAAGGCCTGAATACAAGGAGGAGAAACGGGTTCGCGCGCCGGAGGACTCGTTCAGGGCCGAGCGGGTGAGAGAGCCGGAGGCCGGCATGCCTCCGGTGAGGGCACAGGCCACATTGGCCATGCCCACGGCAAACATGTCCTGGTTCACCTTGGGCACTTCACCGGTGCGGGCGGCCAGTGTTTTCGCCATGATGGTGTTCTCGAGCGAGGCTAGAAATGCCAGCGCGAAGGCCAGGCCTATCATGCTGCTGATGTCGTCAAAAATACCGCCGCGGCTGAGATTCGGGCCCTTGGGGAGGAGATCGGCGATGGCGAAGGTCTGGAAGCGCTCCAAGCTGCCGAAGGGACCGACCCCGTGATACGCCAGCGTGCCCCATATGGCCGATGACACCACCAGCATCAGCGCAAAATTCGGCCACTTCGGGCGCTTGCGTGTCAGCACCGCATAGGCGATGAGCGTGGTGGCGGCGGCCAGCATGGGCGGCCACTGGGCACGGGGGAGATGGCGCGCCAGTTCCACCACGCCGCCGAAAAACGTGCGTGTCATGTCTTCATTCAGGTCCACTCCCAGCACGTGCTTGGACTGGTTGGATAAAATCAAGATCGAGGCCCCGGCGACATAGCCGACCAGCACGGAGCGCGAGATGTATTGCAATAAATCCGCCACCCGCAACACGGCACCCAGCAGGCAAAAGATGCCTACCATCAGCACCAGCAGCGGAATGAGCTCCATTTCTCTGGCGCGCAATGCGGGCGATGCGGCGAAAAAGGAAAACAGCATGAACGCCGTCGCATTCGTGGGGCCGAGAATCGTGTGGCGCGAGCCGGCGAAAAAGGGCGCCACGATCGATGCCACGATGGAGCCGATGATGCCGTAAATGATAGGCAAATCCGCGATCGCGGCAAACGCGATGCCTTGTAGCACCGCCAGCACCGTGACGTTCAGCGAAGCGCGGAGATCTGCCTTGCATTTCGCCATGTCATAGCGTTGCAACGGCCCCACCCACGGAAAGGCCGAGAGGTGCTCGCCGTAGAAAAACGACGTGACCCCCTGCAAAATGCGTCGGACTGGATGGCGGGACGTCATGCAAATCTGTTAGAGGAAGCGGACGCGGTAGAACAACACGATGCCGATCAGGACGCACAGCACGTTCGGTGCCCACAGCAGGACAGTGGCCAGCGAGGGATCGTTCGATTTCTGCGCGATGAGCGAAAAGATGAAATACCCGGCTCCCAGCAGCAGGGCATACAGGATGCCGGAGGTGGAGTCCTTGCGCCGCTTGGTCAGGCTCAGCGGCACGGCGATGAAAGCGAAGGCCAGGCTGGCCATGGCAAAGGAATAGCGCTGGGTGATGCTGGCGAGATATTTGGTGTTTTGCTTGGGGTCGTAGGCTTCCGGCGGGTGGGCGAGCATGTCGCGGATCTCGCGCTCGGTCATGCTGCTGGCACGGTATTTTTTCTTGCGCGTGAGATCGACTTTCCAGGGCGCGGCCGAGGCGACGTAAATGCTCAACTCACCGGATTTGTCCACGCTCTCGATGTAGGCCGAGGTGAGTGTCAGTTTGATTTGTTTTTTCTCCTGGTCCACGCCCAGCGAGGCATCTTCCGCATACACATACTCACCCACGCTGTTGGGCTTTTTGGGATCGGGCAGACGATAGAGATGCAGGCTGTGAAGTTTTTCATCGTCCTTTTTCTGCACAAAAATGCGCAGGTTGTCCAACTGCGAGGTGATCATGCCCGGTTTGATCAGCGACTTGGGATCGCGCTCCACCGCTTCATAGACGATGTTGTCCATGCGGGCATTGGCCCGGGGGACGACCTCCACATTGACCCACAGGCACAGTGCGGAAAGCATGGCGCCGAAAACGATCACCGGCAGGGCGATGCGTGGCAGGCTTTGTCCGCCGAGTTGCATGGCATTCAGCTCCTGTTCCTGGGAAAGACGCCCGAACACCAGCAAGGTCGCCGCCATGAACCCCCACGGGATGGTGAACATCAGCGACATGGGAAACACGTTGAGAACGAATTTTCCCACCAGCGGCAGGGGTACGCGCTTGTCCACAATCAGCGGGCGGATTTCCTGAAAAATCTGACCCATCACGAGGAACAGGCTCAACGCCACCACCGCGTAGGTGGTCGTTTTGGCAATTTGCCGGAACAGGTAGCGATCAGTGGTGCGAAACATCAGTTCTGACGCCCATCTTGGGACATGGTCCTTGGCTCTGTCGAGTCCACAAGCACCGGAAATGAAAAAATCTCATTGCCATGAGGCAGCGGCGTATCACCAATCCACATTCATGCCGCGGGTATCCACGTGCGTGAATGAAGAGTAACCACCCACACCGCCGCGGAACAGTCCGCGATTGCGATACGAGCGCACGGTGCGCGTGATCAGTGGAGCCGCGACCGGGAAGGTCACGTCCATGGCAAAGTTTTCCTGATGCCAGGAATTGCTTTTGGCACCGGGGCAGCGAGCGTTGTAGGCGGGTGCACGGTAGGCGGAAACGATCTCCTTCACCGGTTTGTCGATTTCCCGGGCGATGCGGTCCACCACTTTCAGCGTGGTGCCCAGATTTTTCCACATGCTCGAGGGCGGCAGCGAGTTCCACACCGAGCCGCGTTGCTTGGCATGAGCGGACACCACCTGATGCACGGTGATTTTCTCCAGATTCAGATTGGCAATGTAATCGACGTAATTGTTGAGATTGCGGCCTTGCAAGTCCACCCACTGCTGCGGCAGGTCATCGATGTGCAGGACCGGACTGGCGGGGCGGCGGAAGAAAAACGCGGAAGCTTGGGAACCACTGGCCACCACAGAGGCACCTACAGCACTGAGAACTCCGAGGGCGCGGCGTCGGGAAACGGAAGCGGGAGAGGAAAACATGACGAAATCGGAAAATGGAGAGGGTGAGCAAACATAGGGAGGGCACCACAGCAGAAAATGCGCAGCGCATAGGTCGGGGCGAACTAAGCAGTTTTCGTGCAGGTCTCAAGTACTTTTTTTCATAGTGCTGAAAGATCGCCGGAAATCCAACGGGGTACAATGGAATTTCCGCGCAAAATTTTTCACCCGTCGTTGGCGGAGCGGATGCGGCAAAGGAGGGGAAAATGCTGCGATTCAGCGCCCGCGGCGACTAGGGCTTGCCAGTGCTGTGGGTTCCGTGCATGGTGCGCGCGCTATGGCAGTCTCCGCATTTCAGTCACTTCCCGGGTTTCGCGATTTTTTACCGCGTGATTTTGCCGTGCGCCAGTATCTGCACGAGACCTGGCGCGCCACGGCGCGGCGGCATGGTTTTGTGGAATACGAGACACCCTTGCTGGAGGACACCGGATTGTATCTGAAAAAATCGGGGGGAGAGCTCTCCACCCAGTTGTTCCGCTTCGCCGATCAGGGCGGTCGCGATGTGACCCTGCGCCCGGAGGTCACCGCCTCGCTGGCACGCCTCGCGGCCGATCACCAGCGGGATTTCCCCAAGCCCCTGAAGTGGTTTGAGATCGGCCAGTGCTTTCGCTACGAGAAACCGCAGAAGGGCAGGGGACGGGAGTTTTTTCAGTTCAATGTGGACATCCTCGGCGAGAGCGCCGCACAGGCGGATGCGGAATTGCTGGCGGTGGCCATCGATACCATGCGCGCCTTCGGTTTTGAAAAAGACGATTATCAGGTCCGCGTCTCGGATCGCCAGGCCTGGGCGGATTTTGCGGCTCAGCGCGGGCTGAATGCCGATCAGTTGGCCACGTTTCTGCAGATCGTGGACAAACTCGAACGCGATCGCCCCGAGGTGCTGACGGAAAAACTCGCGCCACTCGGGCTGACCCTCGCGGAAGTGCAGGAATTCATCGCGAATCCAGACAATGCCTCGGCTGGTTTCCGCACCTTGCTTGCCGATCTGACCGCCCGCGGCCTCGGCGATTTCATCCGCTGGGACCTTTCGATCGTGCGCGGCCTCGCCTACTACACAGGGTTGGTGTTTGAGGTGTTTGATGCCCGGGGTGAGATGCGTGCCGTCGCCGGTGGTGGCCGCTACGATACTCTGGTGGCGACGATTTCCGATGGCAAAATCGACCTGCCTGCCACCGGCTTCGCCATGGGCGACTACGTCATTCGCAATCTCATCGAGGAGACGCCGCACGCGCTCATGCAAATGGAAGTCTGGCTGCAACGCCATCAGGCCGCTTGCGATGTGTATGTGGTGGTGGATGATGAGTCACAGCGCGCGCGCGCCTTGCGCTTGGTCACGGAACTGCGCACCGCAGGCGTGGCTGTGGATTTCCCGCTGATGCCGATGAAGTTCAACAAACAACTGCAACGGGCCGAGGTGTCCGGCGCGCGCTTTGCCGTGATCGTGGGCGCGGATGAGTCGCAATTCAAAGGAAAAATCCTCTCGTCCCGCAGTGACATCATGCTGCCCGCTGACAGCGTGGTGGAGGACATCATCCAGCGACTGCACCGTCCTGATGGTCCGCTGCTGGCGTGATCAAGGCCACAGCTCGATGTGATCGATCAGGCGCACGTCGCCAAAAAATCCCGCCAGAGCGAGGATGGCCGGTCTGCGCACCGTCGCCACAGGCTCGAGGTTTTCCGCGTCCACCAGCGCGAGGTAGTCGATGCGGAATTCCTCCGCTTGTGCCACATGATGCCGGGCTGCGGCAAGGATGGGGTCGGCCTGGCGTTCGCCCAGTTTCAGCAAATCCGCCGCTGCCGAGAGCGCCCGATGCAATGCCGGTGCCTGTTGCCGGTGCGGCGGACTCAATCGCACATTGCGCGAGGACATCGCCAGTCCATCCGCCTCGCGGATGGTCGGGTGGCCGATGATTTCGATGGGCACGTTCAGATCGCGCACCATGCGGCGGATGATGGCCAGTTGTTGGAAATCCTTTTTGCCAAACACCGCCGACTGCGCGCGGAACAGCAGAAACAATTTCATCACCACCGTGCAGACCCCGGTGAAATGTCCCGGCCGCGATGCCCCGCACAGATGCGCCGACAAGCGGTTCTCCGAAATCATCACGCTGTGATCCGCCGCATACATCTGCGAATGATCCGGCGTGAACACCAGGTCCGCCCCGGCCGCTTCACAAGCCGCCAGGTCCTGCTCCAAGGGACGCGGGTATTTTTCCCAATCATCCTTGCGGTCGAATTGGATGGAGTTCACGAAAATCGACACCGCCACCGTACCGCCCGGCCCCACCTTCTCACGCGCCGCGCGGATCAAGGCCAGATGCCCCTCATGCAGCGCGCCCATGGTCGGCACCAGACACAAGGGCTGTGGCAATGCCGCCACCACTTCTGACAATTCTTTGGCTTGCGCTACGACAATCACGCGCCCACGCTAGCGACATCTCACCGGCATCGACTAGAGAAAAAGTTTTCCGAACAGCATTTGTTAGCCGACGAAAGGCATGCGCAGTTTTTCGAACATGGTGGAGTAACCGGCTAAGGCGATTCAGAGTTTTCCGAACGGCATTTTGCTGGCGTAAGGAGCAAGCAATGAAACCTGATGATCGTCTGATGCGCCACCATGACGCGCTATTGGGAGGGTTGAAAAAATTTTTCTCGAAAAAAAGCTGCGTCCCTTGGGCGGAGCATGAATGCGTTTCATCATTCCTGAGCTCGACCAGCCCACTCAGTTCTGCTCAAGGATACCCTAAGGGCCAGCATATCAGATGGCAATGCCAGTCCGCCCATGGCACGCCTGAAAAGCCTGATATCAGCACGATTCCTCAAAAAATCCTTGTATGATAGGCACTTTTCTGGTATTCCATATTCGCATCACATGCCTTGATATCACACGTCACGTGCGTGCGAACAAAATCTGTTCGGCCAAGAATTGATCCTCATGAACACAATACTGAAAATCCTACTGGGCTGTGTTTGGGCTATGCCATTAGCCGCCAAGGAACGCGTCTATCGATTTGAAACGGGCGAAGACGCTACAAGCACTCATTACGACTTTGTTTACAGTGATGGAGAGTCTGTCTCACGAGTCCGAATGCTATGGAACGGAGGAGCGCAGAGCAAGCCAACGGTCACCGAGTATAAGCTTGATGCTGGAGAGATCAAGGTCATCAAAATGACAGGCGAGAGGGAACAGATTGCGCAACTGATAGCGGGCGAAGAACCTAAGTTGACCCAAATTAGTTCATACACTCTTGTAATAGGGCATAGCCCTGGGATGCTGACGCATAGTGATGGAGACAAAGACCTAACCGAATCAGAGCGAGTTGACATAGGGAATCTCATTTCGGTCCTTGCGAGAGAGCGGATCGAGGCACAACAAGACGGCACTGGTCAACCCGCTACCCGCCCCGAGTCGAAGTCTGAGGGTGGAGACAAACCTCAACCTGAAGCGGAGGGGCGCTCCAGGTAGCGGGTTGCCAGGCCTAAAAGTTGAGCAAAAAAACATCACCCAGATTAAATTTCCATTCCGGCTATGAAACCTCAATTACGCTTAATCTTTTGTATCTGGCTCGGATTACTGCTGTCATGCGCAGCCGAGAAGCCAGAGTTAATTACCACGATCGGTAGTTTGAAGATTTCGATGTCACCCGCTGAAGCAGCAAAGATAATGACGACGAGCGGTGCCGAGCTCTTAGCTGATGGAACAGCTGTTGGAGCTTGGGGATCGATTCCCAGTATTACCGGGGGGGCTCATGTGGATTCAGCATCCAAGCTTGGAATTGATGGCCCACAAGCGTCTCAGGTCTGGAAGATTGGCGAGAGAGGGATACGACTTCACTACGCACAGAACAAACTGAGTAAGCATCGGGAGCCAATTCTCTTCTGGATCGAAGTAATGGAGTTGCCCAGCACGGATACCAACGGTAACAATAACACCAGCCGTAAAACGTCCGACAACATATTACCACGACCATAAAAACCCAACAAGCCGTGCATGGCAACACCCACTAGCCCCTTTGTTTTCCATGTTTCCACCTGATTTCAATCTCAACCCCGCGTTCAACGTTGGCCCCCGCTAGTGGGTGCGCCATCACTTCGACGTTCGGCAAGAATGCATACATCAACTACATTTCTAGCTTTGATCTCCGCAGCGGGCTTTATTAGTTCGTGCGCAAACAACCGCAATTCTGAAGGGGACATCAAGCCTGACACTGTCCAGGTTGAAACACGGAGAACTCTATATTCGTCATTTAATACAATAGGTGAACCCTATGATGGCATCTCAAGGTTGGGAACTGCCTCTGGATGGCGGGGGTCGGAGACGATTCTGCTCGAAGGGGGATATTTGCTAACATATTCTGTCCACTATCGTGGTTCCTCCGCGCTTGATCGAAAAAGTGTGAGAGCAGTTGAGAAAAGCGACCATGATTTAATTTACAACATGCGGATTAACCCACACAAAGGATGGACAACTAGAGACTTGGATCGCATGTATCC
>ERZ1066127.547-NODE-547-length-19113-cov-12.055410_pt1 | contig 19113 bp, 24 predicted proteins | sample MGYA00382774_ERZ1066127 | MGnify/ENA primary metagenome ERZ1066127 (study PRJEB33369, sample SAMEA5778357) | biofilm metagenome | biome: Industrial cooling water; feature: Water cooling tower basin; material: Biofilm | place: United Arab Emirates | collected... | reverse complement strand
GACCAATAGCGTCGGACCTCTTATCCCTCTCCAGCGGAGAGGGACGATAGATTTCGGTTCTAAGCTGATTTTTGGGTTTCGAAGTGCTCTTACCATATTGCAATTTTTATTTCGCTTTGCGGGTTGAGCGCAGCGAAACCCCTACTTTGAATTTTGAATTCTCCTGATTGAGCGCAGCGAAACCCCCTTTGAACTTTGTACCTTGAACCTTGAACTTTGAACCTTGAACCTTGAACCTTCACAAAAGCTTCATTTGCATTTGTAGCCAGACCTTCGTTTATTGCAATATGTTCCGAACACTACTTGTGTGTTGTTTCGCCTTTTTGTTCCAAGGATGCGGCTTTTTGTTGTATCCCGGCAACATCAGCCTGCCCCATTTGGAAGAAGCCGGCGAATTGCAGGTGCAAGCCAATGGTGCTTTGTCAACAGCTGGCATTGGTGCCCAGGCACAAATAGCCTATGCGCTCAACGACCGCTGGGGTGTTCAAAGCTCAGCCCAATTCCTAACCAATCCTCAATTTAACGCACCAGCTTACGACCGCATCTTTGGCGCCGAAGCTGCCGTCATGCGCCTGCTCAAGCCCGAATCGCCACGCCACCATGGCAGCACTTATGTCTTGCAAGCCGGTTTGGGCTATTCAAGATCGAAATTGGATTTCTCCTTTAATCCAAGTTTCGATTTCCGACAAACCCACTTTTTTGTACAAGCTCATGGGCGTAGCATGGTTGGACAGTATCTGGGTTTTTCGTTTGGCTTGCGACTTGGTACCTCCACGCAGTATTGGTTGCAGGCACCTGTACGACCAATAGGTAGCCGCATTATTGCCCCAGCCGTAGATTACCTGAACGCCCAACCCCTCTTTATCATCGCAACACCCCTGCTTCAAGGCGAATATGACATGGGCAGCTATGTTTTCACTTTGACCATTCAACCCAGCTATGTGCTGAACGAAAGGAACCTCACCCCCCCCTCAGCTCCCATAACCTTTGGCGCAAGATGGCAACTTTGACCCGGAAACACCCTTTGGGCCTCGTCTGCCTGCTTTTGGGACTGCTCCACAGCTGTAGCCCACCACTCTATTTCGCCACCCACCAAGTGCAGCAAATTACCCGCTTGGAAAAAGCAGGCGATGTACAGCTGCAAGTATCGGGACAATTGGACTTGGGCATTCAGCAACTTTACCAAGCAGAGGCCGAAGTGGCCGTGAGCAAGTTCGTGGCGGTGCGCGGCAGCTTGTTGCGTGGAACCGACAACCTGGCATTCAACAACGACATCTCAGTTAATGCTTATGCCCGGCATATAGGCCTCGGTAGCTTTTATGCCTTTCCTTCGGCCAACTTCAGAGGCGCCAGTTGGCTGGGATATGCGAACGGATCGATCTCAAATGTCAACATTGATGTATTTAGCGGACTATTTGTTCCCAGCACCGAAATCGAAACTTTCAACCGCTACGAGCGGCTTTTTGTGGAACAACAGCTGCGCTACTCCCTCCAGGGGGTTGACTTTTTTGGCAGTCTGACGGTCGGCGCCAGCAAAATTTATGAATTGCGCTATGTGAGCACCGTACCCGAGGGCAGCAGCTATGATTTTCAGCTCAAAAGGCAAGAAAGCCAGCCTTTGGCACCCTTCGGCATCCTGGGATTTGGCATATCAGGCGGCAGTCCGAATTTACGGGTGCATTTGCGTTTTGATCAGTGGTTCGGCCGTGGCGCTTTTCAAATTTCAGCGGTTTACCCCACTTTTATCAGCACCGGCTTCAGCTGGCGTTTGCAGCCGTTCAAATGAGTAATTGATACCAACATAGACCATTCAGCCGGCTCGCTGCATTGGGTTTGGCTTGAAAATGTTTTGAATGCTTTCCACTATATTGTATATTGCATATTGTTAGAGCCAATCAAGCACTTTATCATGCCAAAACACCTCTTTTTCGCCGCTATTTTCGGCTTGTGCGTTTGGCACGGACAGGCCCAAAACAACAAGCCCATTCGGCACCAATTGGGTTATGAAATGGGATTTGATTTACCCGTTGAGCGGGTGTTGAGCAACGGAAGAAATTATGTGTACTTCGGTCCAGCCTACCACCACGGCCTGCAATACGCCTTTCGACCCAAAGGTTGGTTGCAATTGGAAGTAGGGGTGAATTACACCATCGATTACCAAAGTGTGCTGGATTTTGGTTGGCCCAATGAACAGTTGTATATCCCCGAACGCAGGGCTTCATTGGCCCTGAAAACACGTGTGAACTGGTTGCAAGGCACCCGATTCGAAGCCAGTAGCTTTGTGATGTCACAACCCCGTTTTTTAAATGCTTTCGGTAGAGATTTGTATTTGGCCATCGGTTCGGGCGTCGGCTACCGCTACCACGATGTGCTCATCAAAGCCGATTTGTTAGGCGCTCCCGTTAGCTCACGCCTTTCGCCATTCACTTCTTGGCAACCCGGATTGCGTTTTGGCGTGAATTATTGTTTTTAACGGGGAGACAGGTGACAGACGACAGGTGACAGACGACTATCAACTTTTTCCAGGACGAAACCTCCTTGAACTTTGAACCCCCGCCTTGCGGGATTTCGCTCCGCTCAACTTGAACTTTGAACTTTGAACCTGGAGCAGCCTCACCTCCTTGGAGTCCGACCAATAGCGTCGGACCTCTTATCCCTCTCCAGCGGAGAGGGACGATAGATTTCTTGACGCAGCTATTTTTTGGGAAAAAAAATGCTCTGTCCGTACGCTATTAACAAGCTCGTTTCGTGGGTTGAGCGCAGCGAAACCCTTTTTGAACCTTGAACTTTGAACCTTGAACCTTGAACCCCCTCAGCCCCAGCTGACAGCCTCCCCTAACCCTGGCAACAGCAATGCGTAGTTTTTGCCCGCACTGGCCGCTGCCAAACGTTTGCGCGGCTCGTCCCAGGCGTGGTTGGCCAGGGCGAATTTGCCCGAATGTACCGGCAGCAGTTTTTTGGCCCCCAGCTCTTCGGCTGCCACCGCGGCTTCTTCGGGGTGCAGGTGGATGTAGTGCCATTTGTGGTCGTATTGCCCGTTTTCGATGATCACCAGGTCGAACGGACCCAAACGCCGGCCAATGTCGGCGAAATGTTTTCCGTAACCGCTGTCGCCTCCCAATAGCACCTTCTTGCCCCCGGCTTCGAGCACCAATCCCATCCAGAGCGTATTGTTGCGGTTAAGCAACCGGCCCGAGAAGTGGCGGGTGGGCACGGCTGTGGCCTTGAAGCCTGCCAAATCGGTGCTTTCTTCCCACCAATCGAGCTCGGTGATGCGTTCGGGCGCAAATCCCCAGCGGCGCAAATGGGCACCCACACCCAAGCCGCACACCACCTCTCCTACCCGGCCTACGAGTTGTTTCACGGTACGGTAATCAAGGTGGTCGTAATGGTCGTGTGTAATCACTAGCAAATCAATGGGCGGCAAATCGGCTGCAGTATGGCCGTTGCTGCCCTTGAAGGCGCTGATCATGCCCGGAATGGGCGATGCGCTGCCGCTCAGCACCGGATCTACCAAAATCCTCTTGCCTTGCCATTGCAGCAAATAGCTCGAATGGCCCATCCACACCAGGCTTTGCTCGGGCAGTTGGTGCAAATCGGTATGGGTGTAGGAAACGGGCACTGGTGGCTTGAGGTTGGGCCCGCGCTCGAACAAAAACTCACGCATGACCTTGCCGTAGGTATAACCTTCGGTGAAATCGGGGGTATGTTCGAGGTTTTTGAAGCTACCCTTTTCGTAATGCTTGCTGGTGTAGAAGCGGGCTTTGTCGGTAGGCGTATGTTTGCCGCCCCATACGGGGTGCCGGTAAGCCCAATAGGTGAGGCCTACGAGCGCGGCCCCTGCTGCTGATGCGATCATGGGGTAAAGGTACAGGGTGCTGGGCTGTGCTTGCGATTGAGGGAGAGGGAATTAACAAAGATTGGGGGGCGCTGCGCTGTGGGGCAAAACACAGAGGTCACGGAGGGCACGGAGAGGAGCTTATAAAATCAGTGCAAATCCGCGAAATCGGCGGCATCTGCGGCTTGGGAATGGGGACGGCCGGTGGCCTGGGGGTGCGCTGCGCGCGGTAGCTAAACCGCAGAGGCGCAGAGATCTTTTTACTTCGAATTGGCTGCATTTTTTAAATAACGGACTGCGGTGGCTTTGAACCACGTCCTTTTCAGTGCTACTGGCAGCTTCAACTGGTGCGTACCGACGATACTGTCGGCATCTAACGAAGGCAACGGAGCCTTTTGGACAACGTTGCGTTGCAACTTGTCCGGAGGGCACGGAGAGGAGCTTATAAAATCAGCGCCAATCCGCCAAATCCGCGTCATCTGCGGTCTATTGGATTGGAATGCCGAAAAGCGTAACCAGGGCAATACCCATTCCTCGTTTTGATTTTGCTATCTTTTGGCATTCAATGACGCCGATGGACCCCAACCAACCCTATTTTGAGCTGAACCGCGATGCCTGGAACCGCAAAACGGAGGTGCACCTGCATTCAGACTTCTACGACCAGCAAGCTTTTCTGCAAGGCAAAAACACGCTCAACCCCATTGAGCTTAACTTGCTGGGCGATGTAAAGGGCTTGCGGATCTTGCATTTGCAATGCCATTTCGGACAAGACAGCATTTCGCTGGCACGCATGGGGGCGCAAGTAACGGGTGTCGACCTGTCGGACACCGCCATCACCCTGGCCCGCCAACTGGCCAGCCAAACCCAAACCGATGCGCAGTTTGTGTGCTGCAATGTGTACGACTTGCCCCAGCAGCTGCACGAAAAATTTGACCTGGTATTTACCAGCTACGGCACCATTGGCTGGCTGCCCGATTTGCAGCGCTGGGCCCAAGTGATTGCCCATTTTTTAAAGCCCAATGGCCGCTTTGTTTTTGTGGAATTCCACCCTGTGGTGTGGATGTTCGACAACGACTTCGAACGCATAACCTACCGCTACTTCAACAGCGGCCCCCTGCTCGAAACCGAAACCGGCACTTATGCCGACCCCTCGGCCGAGCTTACGCTCACCACCGTGGGCTGGAACCACGGCCTGGCCGAAGTGCTCAGCCCCCTGCTCCAAAACGGCCTGGCGCTCCGGCAATTCCAAGAATTCGACTACTCACCCTACCCCTGCTTCAAGCATACCGAAGCCGTTGGCCCGGGGCAGTACCGCATCAAACACTTGGGCAACCAGCTGCCCATGGTGTATGCCTTGGTTGCCGAAAAGTTGGGTTGAGCGTTGATTGTATGTTGTGACAATACACCATGCTGTGGATAAATCGCCTGTTGTTTGTGGCGGAGATGGGTGTATTTTAAGGGTGTGGATGTGCGGGAAATATCGCGTATACGCAAGTTATAGGGCATTTAAAAAGACAACCGTGAGGCAACAAAAAATAAGAGGACATAAAAGAAGACATCGACATATCGAAGAATGGAGATTGGAAAATCTCAATTTAAGATTTGATTTAATCGAAAAATACAATGGTGACCACATTGACATTGTTGTGCACCCTTGGTGTGACATTTCAATAATAAATAGCAAAATACCTGAGCCAAAAGCAAAAACTAAAGAACTAATGTTAATCGGTTTGTTTGATATATATGAATCTTGGAAAAAGCAATTAGATGAACTTGGACAACCATACTATCTTAAAATTTGGCTGTATGAACCACGTTTTTCAAAATCTCAGGTTGTGTGTGGAGTTGGTGAAAACATAGAATATTACGAAAATGTTTTTTTCAAACCAGATGAGAATAAAAAATTGAAGCCAAACAATTTTGGACAATTAAAAGGCAAAATTGAAAGTTTCAATTGGAATTATTATCTGGACGAAGATAACTACGATAATACAGAAGTTGGAGAACCCGAAATGTATGTTTCAAGGCAAGCTTATGAAGACACAAAAAAATGGTTTACAAAACTTTTAAAAAAGCCACACAGAACGGAAAAGTTTAAAGAACCAATTGGTGACATAACAGAATCTTATTCATTCAAACGTGGGGACATATGGGTTGGTGGACGGAATTAAAACGCCCTTTAACAGGCGATTGGCTCAATGACGGGTGACGTGGTTAGTTGAACATTCTACATCGCATCAACTTTTGTGGTGTATTGACAGTCTTGTGCTCCGAAATCCGCCACTGCGCCAAGCGCCAAAACGTTAGCCACTCAATCCTCAACCCTCCCATTCAACTCCTAACGCCAAGCAGTAAACATGACAGACAAAAAAACACCTTTAAAAATCCCAGGAACCTTTGGAAGCATTTATGCAGGTTTTTGGTCAAGACTTGGTGCAGCACTCCTTGACACCTTGATTTTACTTCCGTATTCAGCACTCGTTGTGTACATCAATAGCCTGAGTATTTATGGCCACTATTTCACTTTTGTACCCGGGATTATCGTGCACGTCTGGTTTAACATATACCTGGTCAAAAAATATGGAGGTACACCCGGAAAATTGCTCCTTGGCATCAAGATCATAAAACTCGATGGCAACGACGTCACATGGAGAGAAGCATTCCTCCGGCAGGTGGTTACCTTGGCAATGTCTGTTTTTGGCAGTTTGATAACCCTGTATGGATTGTCGCTGGCTGACCCTGAATACTACGACAGTTTGGGTTGGCTGTACAAGCAGCAATACATCATGGGCCTCATACCTGTGCTCTCCACCATTTTTGTCTGGACGAATAACATTTGGGTTTACAGTGAACTGTTCGTTTTGTTGTTCAATAAACGAAAAAGGGCCATACACGACTTTATGGCCAATACGGTGATTGTTAAAACCAGGTATCTCAAAAAAATCAGAGAAGTAATGAATGCCGAGCCAACTCCATCCACCGAAAATACAAACGAACAAGATGTGAGAGAATAACAGCGAATTTGCCCGTTTTAGAAAAAGGTGTAGCATGTAGCTTTCTGCATCTGTTTGAATTGAGCGCTGGATGACCGTTTTGAACTCCCAAAGCTGCAATCTTAACGGGCCCTAAACCCGCCTCTTCGCAAATCCCAGAAAGAAAAATGGCAGCCAATGGCGCTATGACCTCTCACCGGTTGTCGCTAGCCAATGGAAGTGGTTCTTGACACATACTACTCAACATTTCAGCACGTTTGAATTATACGCTTAGTTCATTTCGCCGCCTCAACTAATCAAAGACTTGAATCATCACGCTAAACTTATGAAGTCAGCTCTGTATGCCTTTACCGTTTTGCTCGCGGCTTGTGGAGCAGGATGTAACACATCTTCGCGTGATGAGCGCCACCCTTTTAAAGCTCCCTTCCTAATCGATAGCGTGGCAGTACCGGAAAAGGCCTATGAAACCTTTGAAATGCAGCAAGCCTTGAATTATTTGATCTATACGGGCAGTTTAACAGACACCATAAAAATCCATGAAAATGATGGTTTCCATTATGTGAATTACACCGAATACCAGGAAAATGAAAAAGCCCCTGGCTATAAACCAAAGTTGAAAATCTACACGTCGAAAAATCAACTTTTAGCAGTTCACTCGCCACTTTTCTCAGAACCTCCTCTCCTACTCGACAGCAGTAATGGATTTGAAATCGACAGCATAGCTACTGCCAAAGCCTATGAAGAATGGCTAAATGAGCCCAAAGTATACATACAATCCATTCCAGTCTTTATTTACAACGCCAGCGACGATACTGCTTATCTGAATCACCAAGATGGCAGGATAATCATGATTCAAGAGGCCAAGGATGAACGAGGGCAGTGGAAACCTATTGAACTTTGGCGCTACAGTTGGTGCGGTAACAGTTATGCTGCCCAAGGCCTTTTGCCAAACTACCTCGCCATTGTAACAATATTCAAGTACGATGGCGACTTTGAGACCGACATACGCTTGAAGTTGAGAAACGGAAAAGAAGTGATCTACTCCGATAGTTTCAGAGGGAAAATAAACAAAAGTCAGTTTGAGTTACCCAGGGATATCGTTGAAAATGTTTTGCCACATAAGCCAGATAAAAAGAGGTATATAAATCGGTTATTTTTAAATGAATGAAAACAGGCGTTTGCTGGTGATCAATTATCGTCATACCAGTTGTAATTCGCTATTCAAAACAAGCTCTGCATAATTCAAAAAGCTTTGTTGTGTTGGCTGCTTACTCATGAATGCTTAACTTATCCAACCCAAAGCAAGCTCTGCAGTAGCATGTGCTGGGTTTGACATTCTCACCACAAAATTGAATGAAACCATGATCATGAAAAAAATGCAAATGCTCCTGTTTGGTCTAACCATGTTTTTGGCAGCCACAGCGGCGAATGGCCAGTCAACAGCCGAATCAAGCAAAGACGAATCGCCTTACATTGAAGTGATGGGCACTGCCGAGAAGGAAGTAATCCCCGACGAAATATTCATCAAAATCATCATTCTTGAAAAATTCGTTGGCAAGGAAAAGCAGACCGTAGAAATGCAAGAAGAAAATTTAAAGTCGGCATTGAAAGAAATTGGTGTGAAACTGTCTGCCCTGTCGCTCACCGATGTGCATTCAGATTATATCCGTATCAACTGGACGAAGAAAGATGTGATTGCCAAAAAAGAATACACGCTATTGGTTGCCGATGCAGCTACTGTGGGACAAGTCTTTCAACAGCTCGAAAAATTAGACATCAATGGAGCTTACATTTCGATGATCAACCACACCAAACTCGATAGCTTGAGAAAGGAAACTCGCATTTTAGCCATCGAAGCGGCAAAGGCCAAGGCAGATTATTTGCTTCGGGCCATTGGTGAAGAAACGGGTAAAGCTTTGGTGATTCAGGAAAGAGACTTTCAATCCACCATCACCAACAATGGATTAAACATCAGGGGCTCGCGCGGCGACAGTGAAGTTTATTTCATTAATGGCGTGAAAGTGAGGGGAATTACCCAAGACAAGGACCTGTTACAATTCGAAAAAATAAAGATTCAAGCTGCCATTTACGTCAAATTTTCTATCAAATAATGGGTCAGCCAAACACAATTTTAAAGCCAATGAGGACAAAAGGAGTATTGCCGGCGACAGGTATTGCCCCTATGGGTGCTGCTGATGCACAGGCTTGAACACCAAGTCATGACCAAAACCATTTTGACCCTATCGACAACTTTGGTTCTGTTGACACACTGCTCAACGCTATACAGGCATGATTTGGTTGCTACTGAAACCCTGGGGCAAATTGGCCGCGAGACATTCATCTATGCGGTTTATCAATTAGACTACGACGCTTTTGACATCGTTTTTAGCGTGGTGGTTGACAACGACACTTCCAAACTCTGCAGTATGCAAATCGCTGATGGTGTTTATTCAAAAAATTCGTTTCGATTTGAATTTATCCAAGACACCTTGGTAATCTTCAACCAGCGACAAACGAAAACTTTGTACTTTCAAACAAAAGGAGAATCGATCGTTATACTAACCGGTCGGCACTGAAATGAATCAACTTCAACACCATCACCCTGTGGCAGAACCATGGAATGGATAGTGACATCCCTCAATCTGTTGCTGTTTGTTGGCCTGTTGGTTGGCCCCATCCTGTTGCTTAGGGGCATTGGGCGGACCCATCTAAGCCACAAGCGCATTTGGTTCTATGGCCTGGGGCTTGTGCTAATGGCTTTCATTTGCACACTCTTCGCTTGGTGGAGATACACTTCTGATTTGCTTTTACTGCAACATTTCGGTTACAACATGGACGGAATAAACGAAAGGGCCCGGTTTAAAAATGTTTTACCTGAACATGTAAACACCGTAAAAAGCCTTGAAATAAGCATCATGGGCATAGGCTGGCCTGTAAAAGCAATGTTCGTGTTTGTAATGTACCTACCCTACTTGTGGGTGGTGGACGGTATAAATTACCTGATTAAACGCATAAAATACAATTGAGCTGCGAAATGCAGCGTTGATTGTCGACCTTGAATAAACAATGAAAAGAAGTTGCGCAGCTTGGGTATTCGGTGCTTTGTTGTTTTTGTGCGCATGCACAAGTGCAAATGGCCAGGTCGAGGTCAACCCTGGGCCCTACAAATCGTTTGCTGATAGCAGTTATGTTTTTGGTGATAAGGTCATTGCCCCAAAAATTCAATTTTCAAACGCAGGCATCAGAATACTGCCCGCATTTTACGATTCGGTAAAAGTGGTGGTGGTTTTCTTGGAGAAACACCCGGGTATCCACATCGAAATTGGCGTACATACCGATGGCAGAGGGCATGCAGCCTACAACTTAGATCTATCGCAGGCGCGGGCGGAGTCGGTGCGAAATTTACTCGTTGAACGATTTGGCATCAGCCCCGAACGATTGACCGCAACTGGTTACGGAGAATCGGTGCCGCTTGTACCTCCAGCCCAAATCGAAAACACCGCTGAGCGAGAAAGCAAAGAAGCGCTTTACCACCAAAACCAAAGGATAGAAATACGGATTTTGAGGCATTAAGGGATTGCGTATATTGCATTGGTTGAACTGCCTGAATAAGCTGATTGGCAAATGAAGTACATCCTATTCACAGTGTTAGTTTCTGTCCTGCTCCTTTTTGGCTGCAGTCAATCCAGCACGCCAAAAAATGAGCAGGCCGTAGATAGTTCAAAAGAACTGGCCGAAATTGAAAAACTAATAAGGCGGGTGCTACAATGGTCTGATTCTGACAATGCCATAGGTTTATTACCCGTACTCACCGACGAGCGCGACAGTTTTTACGTGGGATTCGACCTGATTTTGCACCAAAAAAACCTTGAAAAACTGCATAAATCAGAGCTTTTTGCTGCTGAATTCATTGAAAACTACAACCAAATCGTTTTGACCCTCGACAAAGGCATCAGGTCAGGTCGATATGAACCTTGGCTGGTAGGCGAATTACCACCATTTTCCTTCGCCAATGGTTGGAATCCGTGGTGTTGTGCTCAAGACAATTGCTCATCAGAAACATTCCAAATTGAACCACTAAACGTCAACGATGATTCCGCAGAACTGATATTTAAGCGAGAAAAAGACTCTGCCTGGATCAACTTTATTATTCGCATTAAAAGAGAAAACGGCATTTTGAAAATAGCCTATTTACAAGGCTTTGATTACAATCAAAGCGTTAAAGAAGATGGGGAACTAGGACATTGATTCAACCAACCCAATGACATAAATTGACGCAATTTTTTAAGCGAATCCCCACTAAATTGCCACCAACTAACACCGCCATCCGATGTTGCAAACGATTACCAGAAAAGAAAACATTCAATTCTTTCTCCACGATTATTACTTTGGACACGGAAAATGGATTGCCGGCCTGCGGTTGATGGGTGGCCCATTGCTTCTGCTTATTGGTATAAATCAATACAAGCTATCGGAAGACAAAGCTTCCATCGCTTACGGAGGTTTCTGCTTCGTATATGGCATTTATATGCTTCTTCGGCCATATTTATGGGTTTTGTTTAGACTCGACAGTTACAAAGCCGAGCGCATAGAAATTCGCGTAAACGAAGGAATGTTGTTCATCAAAGACGATAAAAACCAGCATGAGATTGGCCTCGGTACCTTTCAAAAAATCATCGAAAACAAACATTACTTCACCTTTATCATTTCCCGTTCGCAACGAATAAGAATGCCAAAACGGCTGTTTAACCATGAAGCGCAAAACATGCTTAAGCAAGGCATAAGCACCCAGTGAATGGTGTGAACGGGCCTCAGTAGATGTGAAGTTGATGTTGAAATCGGTTGGTTCAGCGCTAAGTTTCAAATAGTACTGACCTACTCGCCTACGAAAGTCAAACAGCAAAATGGACACCTTAGAGGCCTATAATCAAACCCTTAACCCTAATCATAGGGAAATGCGCTGTTGGCAGAGGTCCGTAACCAAAAACACCGGACATATCGACTTTTGTGATATATTCACAACCCATAACCAAACGCTTTGGACAGGTTGCGCCGTAGACTTCCCGATTTTGTTGAAAGCCCTTGCAGTCCAGCGTAACCCACCACAGCAACATGATGCAGTATATCGCCAAAAGATTACCTGAAAACGACCGCAAACGCAAATGGGTGGCGGTGAGCATCACGGTGCTTATTGCAGCATTATTCACCTTGTGGGGCATTTACGGTTTTGGGCAATATGGCATCGCCTTGTTTGTGTTAACGCCCCTATTTATGGGCGCTGGTTCCACCCTGCTTTACGGATTAAAAAAAGCTCCTTCCACCATTGATGCATTGCAAGTGGGGCTATTAACGCTGGTGGTATTTTTAGCTAGCCTGTTGCTATTTGCGATAGAAGGACTCATATGTGTTGTCATGGCTGCACCTTTTGGCTTTGGTTTGACCGTGGTAGGCGTTTTCATTGGCAAGGCCATACTTGCAAGCGGACGCAACAAGGCACCAAGCGCCCTTTTGGTATTGATGGGCATCATCCCCGCCACAGCATTTATGGAAAAGGACATACAGCCAACCTTGACCCCTGTGGTAACTACCATCGAAGTAAGCGCCGACCTACAAACCGTTTGGGAAAATGTGGTGTCCTTTCCACAACTCGAAGCACCCACAGAAATCATATTCAAAGCAGGCATTGCCTACCCCATTCACGCCAAAATGGAAGGATCGGGTGTAGGCGCTGTGCGATATTGCCACTTTACCACCGGTAGTTTCGTAGAACCCATCACGGTTTGGGAACCGCCCCACCTCCTGCGATTTGATGTGCTTGAACAACCTGCTCCCATGCGCGAATTGAGCTTTTGGGACATCGATGCCCCGCATTTGCATGATTATTTTATCTCCAAACAAGGGCAATTTAAATTGACCCCGCTCCCCAACGGGAATACCCAATTAGAAGGCACTACTTGGTATTACCACGATATCAAACCCACATGGTATTGGCAACTTTGGAGCAATTATATCATTCATACAATACATGAGCGGGTTTTAGGACACATCCAAAAAAACGCTGAAAAAGAGTATCAAGAACGCTCATAGCCGCCTTATTGTAAAAACATGTCGTTTTGTGGTCCCATAACGTATATAGCTTGCGAGCTGCCAAGGCCGGGCTACGTCCTCAAAAGATTTGGATTGACATTTTATGGGCTTTGTTAATTTACTCATTTGCCAAATAGAACACTGTCCGTTTTCGCCTCAAACACACAGCATTCATGCCCGCGCACTTCCTGCTTTCAGAAAATAGCGTCATTATTTCCGACTCAGAGCGCTCGATACTTGCCATTGGCATGCTCCTGCTATTGACCCTGGTTGCATTTAGCATGCCTATTGCCGTAACCCTTATTGGTCTGCACCAAACCTCTTTGGGGGCTGGTGTTTTGATGTCGTACATACTTTGCTGGGGGATAGCCGCCTATTTTCTTCGCTTAGCCCTGTGGAATTTGTACGGAAAGGAAGTCATTCAAATAAGCGCATGTACCATCGAATATCATTGCTCCTATGGGTTATTTATCGACAACAAAACTACTTTGACCTTAGAAAAGGATGATTTATACGGCATTGACATCTATAAAAACACCGATAATCATTGGGTCATTGCCAATGAAACTGCCGTCATTGAAATAAACCAAGGGCTTTCTGAAGCAGCTTTTATGACAATTGCATCACACGTCTTCCAAGCACTTGCCCGAAACCAATGTCCATGATATTAAGCAACAATGGTATGACCAAATCCTCCCTCTACGAAATTGCCAGCCGCATTTTGGGTTTGTATGTGCTCTTTACAGCCACCGACCCTTTCATCGATTTGGTGTATGCCTTGCTGGCGGTGCAGCAGGCGCAGGCCAATCCCGAGGCCTTTGGCGATCTCAACCAAATGCCCTTTGCCATGGTAGCCTTGGCGCATTTGCTATTGGTACTCAGTTTGGGTATTTTTTTGGTCTTTGGCAACCGCAACTTGGCCAAGTGGATTTGTCGGCCCGATGACTATTCCGAAAACGCCAATTTGTTCGCCAGCAAAAAGGTGGTATATGAAATTGCCCTGGTTATTTTCAGTCTTTGGTTGGTTTTTTGGACTTTGCCCGAGTTTGTCTTCAAGCTCAAAACCCAAATCCAATTGGTGCAACAGGATCAACCCACCAATCCATACGATGAAAGTTACCTGTTCATAGCCGCCATCAAAATCACCCTTGGCTTGCTGGTCTTGTTCAATGCGCCCCTGGTTTCGGGCTGGCTGAGCCGGCGGGTAAACCAGGAGGGGGCGCAGGGCTAGGTGAGTGGCCGCAGCGTTCGGCTTTCTGCAGTTGGGCAGTGTCTCAGAGATAAACGCTGTCGGCTAACCGCCGAAGACTGCGAAGCGAAGGTCTTCCGCCAACCGCTCACGGCATATGCCTTGATTTTAAGTGGCACAGGTTTTTCTAGTCCATTTTGCACCTTTTTTACAACATCAAGCTTATTGTAATTTTTTTACAATAAATTTGCTATTGCACCTTTTCTACAAGAAAATGAATTACCCCATTTTGATGGCCGACATCATCCAAAGCCGCCAGCAAGAAGGCAGCGGCTTGATGGAGGCATTTAAAAAACTGGTGATGCAACTCAACCAAAGCCACCGCCATGCGCTGCTATCGCCACTCACCATTACCCTTGGCGACGAGTTTCAAGGCGTTGCCAAAGACCTGTCGGCAGCCTTGCAAATCGTTTTTGCATGCGAAGAAGGAATCATTCAGCAGCAATTGGGCATTCAAATGCGTTTTGTTTTGGTGCATGGTCCCATTGATACGGCCATCAACGAAGAACGCGCCCATGAAATGTTGGGTGCTGGTTTGACCCTTGCCCGCCAACAATTGAACTTGCTCAAAAAGAATCCCAGCCGCTTTAGGATGCAGTTCACCGAACCAGCTCAACCCAAAGAAAATGCCTTGAACAACGGTCTCTTCCTCTACCAAAGCCTGGTGGATGCCTGGAAACCCAAAGACTGGCCAGCGGTTAGCGTATTGCTGCAAGAACCCGACTACAAACTGGCCGCTGAACTTTTGCAAATAGATAAATCGAGTGCTTGGCGCCGCAAGAAAAGTTTAAACATAGAAGCTTATGTTCGTTGTAAAGAACTTTTAATGTACCTGTTGAAAACAGAAAACTGATGGAAGCGCTGCTTTACTTCATTGTCATTTTTGTCTTGGGTGAATGGCCGTTGAACATCTCGTTCTTTGCTTATCTCAAAAAGCAATTTGGGGTAACCGATGCTGCTTCCGAAACAATTCCTTCGTTTCCCTTTGGCATTTCCACCTTCAAAGGACTGCTGGAGCGATTGGTGTTGTTTTTCGGCTTAGCAGTCGGTTTTTCCCAAGTTTTGGTTGTTTTTGGAGCGCTCAAAATTGGCACCCGCCTCGAAAAAGACAACCGCATCAAAAACGATTATTTTTTGATAGGCAATTTTGCTTCTTTACTCGTTGCCATGCTGTACCAACAGATTTGGCAATGGCTCTGTGCGTGGCAGCCCTTGGCGGTTGGCTTTCGGCCTTTGGCCATGGGCTAGCTAACCGCTCAATCGGTTCATTCCTTTGCCTCTACCAGCAACAGGTGCCGAGCCATCATCCATAAAAAAATCTAAAATCATTTGTGCCATTCAAATTTCATTTTACCTTTGTGACTGATTAGTCAATCAACACCTGAATGGACAAAAGAGACCTCATCATCAACGCAGCACTCAAGTTGTTTGTGGCGCATGGTTTTCATGGTACGGCTACCAGTAAAATTGCCCAAGAAGCGGGGGTTGCCAACGGTACGCTCTTTCAATACTTCAAAACCAAAGACGAATTGGTGGTGTCACTTTACCTCCATATCAAAGAAGAGCTGGCCGATTATGTAGCACAATATACAGCCAAGCAAACAGGTTTGAAAGAACGCATCAAGGCACAAGTATTATCGTCGCTTTATTGGGCGTTGGAAAATGGCACCAAATTTCAATTCATACAGCAAATTCACACTTCACCTTACATCGGTCAGCTTGACCAAGAAGTCATCCAGCAACAAAACGCGCCGCATTTGGCCTTGATTCAACAAGGCATTGACCAAGGCATCATCAAACAACTTCCGGTAGCGCTGTTGTACGCCTTGCTGACCAGCCACATTTTTGGCTTGTATCAATACTTGACCTCTCAGCCCCTCACCCAAACCCAACAGCACACCATCATTGAAACCACCTTTGAGCTGTTGTGGGACATGATCAGCTGATTTTTTTGGCTTAAAAATGACTGATTAGTCAATCACACGCAGAAAAAACGAATAAAAAACAACCCCATGAACAAAACAGTATTCATCACCGGTACCAATTCGGGCTTTGGAATGGCCATGGTAGAAATCTTCGCATCGAACGGCTGGCAAGTTGCGGCCACGGTGCGGAAAAAAGCAGTGCATCCCGATTTATTCAAAGGCATGCAGCAAGTAAAACTGTATGAATTAGACATTACCGATTACCAACAAGCAACCGATGTAGCCCAAAAGGTCATAGCCGATTTCGGCAAAGTAGATGTGGTGATCAACAATGCAGCCTATTGCCTCATGGGTCCCACCGAAACCACCAGCATGGAACAGATTGAAAAACAGTTCAAGACCAATGTTTATGGCTTGATGGCCGTAACCAAAGCCTTTATTCCCCATTTCAGGGAGCATAAAAATGGTTTGTTCATCAATTTCTCTTCGGCCAGTGCACGCTTCAATTACCCTTACATTGCCAGCTATGGCGGCAGCAAATGGGCGGTGAGGGGCATTGGTGAAAGTTTGGGCATAGAGCTCAAGCCGTACGGCATTGAGGTGAAAACGGTGTATCCAGGGGTTCACGCCACCCGCATATTCACCAAACTCGACCACGGTGCCGATGGCACTGACCCTGTTTACAGGCGTCATTACAAGCGGTATTACGCCAACTTTTTGGGAGCACAATCGGCCGTTACTGCCGTAACGGCGCCCGAAACGGTGGCTGCAAAAGTCTTCAAAGCGGCGAATCGTCCGAAATCAGGTCCATTGCACCTCATTGCCGGTGGAGATGCCCGGCTTTACGAAATCATGAAAAAACTGTTGCCTGAACGGGTATTCCAGAAGCAATTGGTGCGCACCATCCTCGAGCCCATCTCGGCAAGCAACGTTCGTCTGTTCAAGCTCCTTTTGGGTAAAAACACCAAACCGCTCTACACCTCTATTCCTGAAAATTTAACCAAGTAACATGGCTTTCATTCATCACACCAAAGCATGGATCAAAGGCGAAATATTCGAAGCCACCCTCTTTGGGGTATTCGGACTTTTAATCACTTTAAGTGCTGTATTCTTTTGGAAATGGGGCACCACTGCCAATGCCAGAGCCGTGGTGATTCCATTTGCTGTGGTGGGCCTCTTTTTTGTGGCCACCGCCATTGCTACGACCGTAAGTAACAAAGAGCGGCTCGTTAAATACCAGGAGGCCTTTCGCCAAGAACCAAAGGCCTTTGTACTGAGCGAAAAAAAAAGGGTGGAGGGCTTTCAGTACCTCTACCAAATGACGCTGGTCATAGCCGCCGTCAGTTTTTCAGTGGCCCTTGCTTTTTTCTTTTTCACCAACAACCAGGTGCTACAAGCCATCGGACTTGCACTCATCCTATTTGGACTTACGGGATTGGTGATTGACTATTTTTCGAAGGAACGGGCAGCTGCATATGCACAAACCATCTCCGCCTATCTTGAAGGTACCGCTCCCTCCTAGCTGTTTGCTGCTGCGCAACATCGAGACCAAAAAGCGGTGGTGATTAAAACACGTACACACCATGCTGTGAGCCTCGTTGGTGGATCCAGAAATAGGCGCTCTGGTGCCCCCAAACCCGCTACTCCTGCAGCCACTTGCGAAACCACTTGGTCATCAGCGGCAAAAACACATAAACCAAAGAGGGCACCAAAATGAGCGAGATGACCAGGGTTTTGATGGGCATGGGCGCGTTTTGCAATGGCTTTTCGAAAACGAAAAAAAGCACATTGATGGTGGGGTACACCACCAGCCAAATGAGGATGGCCATTTTGTATTTAGCAGGAGTTTTCACCGAGTATCGTTTAGCTTAAGGGCCATCGATGAAGCATCAACCACCTTTGGCCTTTCAGCGAAAGCCATTTCCCGTGGAAAATGTTCCCGCTTAGGGTGAGGATGTGAAATTGGCGATTGGGTGGAGGCGGTCGGCAATCCGCGTTCGGCTGAAGGCTTTCGGCATTTGGTGTTCTGCCATCGGCTGAAGGCTGAAAACTGATCGCTGTCTGCTGAACGCTATTGGCTGAAGGCTGTCTGCTGAACGCTGAAAGCTAATCGCTGTCGGCTGAACGCTATCTACTTAACGCCGAGCGCCATCCGCAGGCCCTAATGGGCTTTGTCATGCGGACTGGTCACCTCATTTGCCTCGCGGATGATCTTTTTCACGATTTCATCCATTTCTTCGGTGGCTGTTTTCAGGTGATCTAACAATTCTTCCACACTTTGCTGCTCCCCTCTTTCGAGCTCAATCAAATCGATGAGGCTGAGGATGCGCGACAAGGGCGCACGCACCACATGCGACTGGGTCCAGGCAATAGAGCGCAAGCTTTCGTTGTAGCGTTCCAATTCGTTTGCATGGCGCTTGAGCAGTTGCTCACTTGCCACTTTTTGAGTGATGTCGATATTGCCACCAATCACCCGCTGGGGAACGCCCTCGGCATTGCGGGTAACAATGGCATGGGCCTCGATATGGCGGATGGTACCATCAGGCCAAACCACCCTGAATGTTTCGTTGAATTCTTTGTCGTCAACAATCGCTTCTTGCAAGGCAGCAGTTACGCGCGCTACATCGTCGGGATGCGTGCCTTGCTGCCAGGCAGCCAAAACACCTCCGAAAAACGCCGGATTTAAACCGTAGAGTTCGTACATGCGGGCATCCCATTTGAGCACATCGTTTACTACATCCCAATCCCAAATGCCCATCTTCACCGACGAAGTAGCCAACCGCAAGCGCTCCGCTGAATCGAGAAAATCTGTTTCGGCTTTTTTGCGATCGGTAATGTCAAAACGAATGGCCAGGTACTGTTCGGGCTTTGCCTCTTTGTTTAAAAACGGCACAATGGTAGTATCTACCCAATAATAGTTTCCGTTTTTTGCTTTGTTTTTGATTTCTCCACGCCAAACCTTGCCGCTCGCAATGGTACGCCACAAATCTTTGAAAAATGCTGCCTGATGGTGTTGTGAGC
>ERZ1066127.545-NODE-545-length-19165-cov-12.046729_pt1 | contig 19165 bp, 12 predicted proteins | sample MGYA00382774_ERZ1066127 | MGnify/ENA primary metagenome ERZ1066127 (study PRJEB33369, sample SAMEA5778357) | biofilm metagenome | biome: Industrial cooling water; feature: Water cooling tower basin; material: Biofilm | place: United Arab Emirates | collected... | reverse complement strand
CCGTCGAGCGCTGACAAAAGATCGATGCCATCGAGAGGACGTTTCGGCAAGGGTTGCCCCGTAATGGCGGCGAGTGTGGGCAGGAGATCGCTGGTGGAGGCACGGAAGCCGGTGCTGAGTGGCTTTTTGATGCGCGCTGGCCACTCCAGGACGCCGGGCACCAATGTGCCGCCTTGATAGATCGATCCTTTCGCACCGCGATGAGGAAAACCGAGGGCGCTCTCGGGCGAGGTGCCGTTATCGCCGCAGTAGAAAAGCAGGGTGTTATCGCGCAAACCGGTGGCGGCCAGATGCTTGCGCAGCACGCCGATGGCGCGGTCCATGGCGGTGATTTCCGCGTAGCGTTCGCGCAGGACTTCGCCTTGGGGACGGCGCACGTGAGCACCGGTCTCGTTGCTGGTGAGGCCGACCATTTTCTGATACTTGCTCGGCAGCTCATCATAGAGCGCGAGGTCCTGGGGCAGGCCGCTGTAGGGCTCGTGTGGTGAGCCAAACCAGATCACCTGGAATACCGGCTTGCCTGCTTGGCGGGCGCGATCGATGCACGCGATGGCTTCGCGAATGAGGATGTCCGAGCTTTCCCCACGGATCACCGCCGGAGCCTCGCCATTGCGCGAGAGTGACGGGTCCATCTCGAAAAAATTGTCGTGGGACAACCATTCCTGAAATCCCATGGCACCGGGATTCACGGGCGAGCCTTTTTTCACCGCACCGATGTGCCACTTGCCCAGGTGCATGCAATGATAGCCGGCACGGGACAGCAGGTGGGCGCTGGTAATCTCCTCCGGACGGAAAGACCAACCCGGCGTGAAGGTGCCCATGCGGTTCGGATGACGTCCGGTGAGAAAACTGGCGCGCGTGGGCGAACAACTGGAGTGAGCGGAATGAAACCGGGTGAACTTCACGCCCGTGGCAGCCATTTCATCGAGCACCGGGGTTTTCACGTGGGGATGGCCGTTGTAGCCGGTCTCTTCCCAGCCGTGGTCATCCCCCATCATCAAAATGATGTTAGGTTGCGCGGCCATCGCAGAGGAGAGCAGGGAAAAGGCGAGCAGCAGGTGTCTCATGAATATTTTTTAGTTAGACTTTAATCACGCGTATTCCCAGCCGCTGCGGTTCTTGCGGGTCGTGAGCGCGTTGGCGGCCTCGTCGTTCGCAAAGCGCTCGGTGACCGGATCCCAGGTGAGTTTGCGGCGCAGTTTGTATCCGATATTGGCGAGGTGGCAAACCGTGGCGGATCGATGCCCGGTCTCCGCGGTGCAGATCGGCGACTGCCGGGATTTCATGCAATCGATCCAATCGCGCAGATGATCCATGGGCGAGGTGATCCGCTTGGCACCGGCGTCCAGCGGCAGAAGGATTTCTTTTTTATTGCTCTCCAGGACGTTGCGATCGACGTAGATGGTGCCCTCGCTGCCCTCAAAGGTGCACCCGCTGCGCCCGCCGTGAAACATTTCGACGCCATTGGCATAGGTGAATTTCAGTCCGGTATCGCCACTGGCCGGAGGCTCGATGCTGACCGGGCCGCTGGCATCCATACCCATGGCCCACTGCGCGATGTCAAAGTGATGGGCTCCCATGTCCGCCAGCAGGCCACCGGCGAATTCCTCGTATTTCCGGAAAGCGGGGAAATGGTTGTGCAAGCCCTGCGGGCAGAGATCCTGATGGTAGTCCCGCTGCGGGGCGGGGCCGAGCCACAGATCCCAGTTCACGTTATCGGGCACAGGCTGGCCGGGGAGATCGCAAGGAACGGGCGAGGCACCGACGCCGACACGGATGGTCTTAAGCTGGCCGATGCGACCGGCGAGGATCATCTCCACCGCGGTGCGAAAACGTCCGCCGAACTCGCTGCGTTGCTGGCTGCCCGTTTGGAAAATGACCTTGTGCTTGGCGATCGTGGATACCAGCAAACGCCCTTCCGCGATGTGGTGGGTGAGAGGCTTCTCGCAGTAGATGTCGATGTTTTTCCTCGCGGCCAACAATGCGGGGTGAATGTGGAGGTGATCGGGCGTCATGATGACCACGCCGTCGAGGTCCTCCTTCTCTAACATTTCACGGTAGTCGATATAACTGCTGACGCCCTTGTAGGTGCCGGATTTCATGTCCTCGGCGTAGCGTTTTTCCACAACCTCCTTGGCCTTGGCACGACGGGTTCCCTCCACCTCGCAAATGGCGACGATGCGGAGGTCTTTTTGCGCGAGAGCATGGTTCATCACACCGTAGGCGCGTTTGCCGTAGCCGATGAAAGCGATATTCAGGCGCTCACGGCGCGGTGCGGCCCTCAGGATGGTGGGAGCCATCACGGCAGTGGCGGCAAGGCTGGTGAGGAAATGACGACGTGAGAAATGCGTGCGTTGGGTCATGGCGTAGATCGATTACGGAGCATCGTGAGTCAAACTATCGGCACTGGGGAAGATCGGGAATTTTTCCCCGGGGCTGAGATATGGTGATGCCGGGCCGCGTATTCTTGAAATGATGAAACGTTTGTGGACCATGGCATGTGTCGTGATGGCAGGGCTGGGCATCGCGTCTGGAGCGGAGCCAGCGACGGCGGACCGGGAGTATTCCGTGAAGGTCTTGGATCGCATCGCCGGGCCGGTGATCCGTTCACTCGCAGAGGGAAGGCTAAAAGAACAGATGTCACTGGGACCGGGCGAGGAATCACGGCGGGACTACACCCATCTGGAGGCTTTTGGACGCACACTGGCGGGCATCGCGCCGTGGTTGGCCCTGGGCGCGGAGGATTCAACGGAAGGCCGGATGCGCACGCAGTATGCCGCATTATCGGTGAAGGCGCTGGCCATGGCGACGGACCCGGCATCGCCGGACCGCATGAATTTTTCGCGCGGTTCTCAGCCTCTGGTGGATGCGGCATTTCTCTCGCTGGCGCTGCTGCGTGCACCACAACAATTGTGGGAGCCGCTTACACCGCAGCAGCGCGGGCATCTCATCGATTGCCTGCGCGAGACTCGCGCGATCAAGCCCGGCGAGAACAACTGGCTGTTGTTCTCCGCCTTGGTCGAGGCGGCCTTGTGGAAATTTTCCGATCAGGTGGAACTGGCGCGCATCGAGCGGGCGCTGGCAAAACACGACGAGTGGTATGTGGGCGATGGCACTTATGGCGATGGTCCGCAGTATCACTGGGATTATTACAATAGCTTCGTCATTCAACCGGCGCTGATCGCGGTTCTGGAAGTGTGCCGGGAAAAAAACTCTCCCCTTGCCAAGGACATGCCGCAAATCATCACACGCGCCCGGCGCTACGCGGAAGTGCAGGAGCGGCTTATTTCGCCGGAGGGCACGTTTCCCGTGATCGGTCGTTCCAGTTCCTATCGCTTCGGCGCGTTTCAAACGCTCTCGTTGCTATCGCTGCGCCGCGAATTGCCTTCCTCGGTTTCCCCGGCGGCAGCTCGCTGCGCCATGACCGCGGTGGTGCGCCGCATGATCGAAGCCCCCGGCACCTTCGATGAAAAAGGTTGGCTGCGCGTCGGTGTGGTTGGGTATCAGCCCGCTGTGCGCGAGAAATACATCTCCACCGGGAGCCTGTATCTTTGCCTCAATGGACTGTTGCATCTCGGTCTTCCCGCGGATGATCCCTTCTGGACCGCCCCCGCACAAGCCTGGACCCAGAAACGCCTGTGGGCCGGGGAAAACGTGCCCGCGGATCACGCGCATTAGGGCGAGCAGGATAACAGCTCCGCTTTCATCCACTCGCGGTAGGATGAGGAAACTTCCGCGAGGGGCAGGGCGATGATTTCCGGCACTTGGTAGGGGTGCTGTTCGCGGATCAGGGCTTCCAGCGCGGGGTAATGGGATTGGCTGGTTTTGATCTGGGCGTGGATTTCGGTGGCGGACTCGATGTTTCCCTGCCAGCGGTAGATCGACTGTCCGGTGGCGAAACTCACGCAAGCTGCGAGTTGCTTTTCGAGGAGAAGTGTGCCAATCTGTCGCGCCGTGTTCTCGTCCGGAAAGCTGCACAGCACCAAAAGCGGCGTGAAGGAGGAATGCATGGCAGCAGCCTAGCGTGCCGCGAGGCACTTGGCAATCACGACAGATGAAAGCAGGATTTCTGGAAAAATTGGTGGCCAAACTCGATCGCGTGGACCCGGCGGTGGTGCAGTCGATCGTGGACCGGCTGCTCAAGGAAAAAGGCTTTTTTGTCCAGGTGTTCGAGGCCCTGCGCGAGGGGGTGATCTTGATCGGCACGGACGGTCGTGTGACGTTCCTCAACGCGGCGGCGAGCCGTTTTTTCGGTCTGGATGCGGAGATTTCCGTAGGGAAAAAACTGGCGGAACTGGTGCGCGGGATGGATTGGCCCTCCTTGATGGAGCAGTCCGTGGTGGTGAGTCGCGACATGGAGGTGTTTTACCCGGAGCGGCGTTATCTGCATTTTTATCTGGCACCCATTGCGGATCGCGAGACGCCCTCGGGCTTTGTGATGATCATCAACGACCTCACCAGCGATCGCGCGCAGACGCAAGCGACCATCGAGTCCGAGCGGCTCGGCGCCCTGACCTTGCTGGCGGCGGGGGTCGCGCATGAGATCGGCAACCCGCTCAACTCGTTGGGTATTCATCTGCAATTGCTGGACCGCAAGATCAAAAAACTCGCGGCTGGCGAGCGACAGTTGTTAGAAGAACATCTGGGCACCGCGCGTCAGGAAATCCAGCGGCTCGATTCGATTCTCAAGCAGTTTCTCCAGGCGATACGGCCCTCCACGCTGCGGCGGGAGCCGGTGAGGATCGACGAACTCTGCCGTGATGTGCTGCGTTTGCTGGAGCCGGAGCTTTCCGCGCGCGGCATCCATGTGGTGCTGGATCTGGACGATGATCTGCCGCTGTTGGAGCTGGATGCCGTGCAAATGCAGCAGGTATTTCACAACGTGTTGCGCAATGCCGCGCAGGCGGTGAACCAGGATGCCGAGGGCTGCATCACGGTGAGCATGCACAGCAATGACTACGAGGTGCAGGTGCTCATTGCCGACAACGGCATCGGCATTTCCCCGGAGCAAATGGGCACGATGTTCGAGCCGTATCGCAGCACCAAGGAAGGCGGCACAGGACTGGGGCTGCTCATCGTGCGCCGCATCATCCGCGAGCATGGTGGGGAAATGGAGATCGAAAGCCGCGAGGGCAGCGGCACCCGCGTGTCCTTGTTTCTGCCACTCGCCACCAAAAAAGCCCGCCTCCTGCCCGAACCGGAAAACGTCATCGAAATCCCCTCATGAGCCGCACCCCCACCCTGTTGATCGTCGATGATGAAAAGGCCACGCGCGAGGGCCTGCGGTTGGCCTTGGAAAATGAGTTCGATGTCTATCTGGCCTCGAACAAAAAAGAAGCGGCAGCCTTGCTGCAGAACGAAGTCATCGATGTGCTGCTCACGGACCTGCGCCTCGGCAGCGACAATGGCATGGAAGTGCTGGATCTGGCGATGGCGCAGAGCAAGCCGCCCCTGGCCGTGATGATGACCGCCTACGGCTCCGTGGATACCGCCGTGGAGGCGATGCGGCGCGGGGCATGGCATTTCGTGACCAAGCCGCTCAATCTCGATGAGGTGGAGATGTTGCTCAAGCGCGGGCTGCGTTCACGTGTGCTGGAGGAAGAGAACCGCGAACTCAAGCAAGTGGTGGCGGAAAAGCGCAGCCTGAAAAATCTCATTGGCAAATCCGCCGCGCTCAACAAAACGATCGAAAAGATTGAGCAGGTCGCCCCTACCCGCGCCACCGTCCTGATCGAGGGCGAGAGCGGCACCGGCAAGGAAGTGGTGGCGCACACGATCCACCAGCTTTCCGGACGCCCGGCGGCGAAGTTTGTCATCGTTCACTGCGCGGCGCTGTCGGCACAGTTGTTAGAAAGTGAACTCTTCGGTCACGAAAAAGGCGCATTCACCGGCGCGGCGCAACGTCGTCTGGGGCGCTTCGAGCAAGCCGACGGCGGTACGATTTTCCTGGATGAAATCGGCGAGATCGATGCCGCCACGCAAGTCAAACTGCTGCGGGTGCTCTCGGAACGCACGATCGAGCGGGTGGGATCGAACACGCCGATCAAGGTGGATGTGCGGTTGATCGCCGCGACCAACAAAAACCTGCGCGAGCTGGTGGATCGGGGGGAATTCCGCGAGGACCTGTATTTCCGGCTGAACGTGATCAAGATCGACATGCCGCCCCTGCGTCAGCGCGGCGAGGACATCGTGCTGCTGGCCTCGGCATTTTTGCGGGAATTCGCCGATGAGAACCGGAAACCGGTCAAAGCGCTCAGCGATGAGGCGCTGGAACTGCTGCGGCGGTACCCCTGGCCGGGCAATGTGCGGGAACTGCGCACCGTGATCGAGCACGGCGTGGTGATGTGCAATGCCGCGCAGATCGGCGTCGAGCATTTGCCGGATTTCCTGCGGCAGGCCCCCCATCGCGGTGACGGCGACAACACCGGCACCAATCGCACACAAAACACGCTTGCTAGGAATAGCGAATTGAATTTACATGCGCTTGAGCAACGGACCATACAGGAGGCATTGGCCAAGGCCGCGGGCAACCGCACCCTGGCGGCTGATTTGTTGGGCATTTCCCGCCGCACGTTGCAACGCAAACTCAAGGAAACTGGCTACGAAGGACTCTGACATGATTACCAACTCTACCAACTCAGAAGTGGACGCACCCGCTTTGGTGCGCAGAATTCTCTTCTTTCTTCTGATGATCCTGCTGACCTTGGGCAATGTCTTTTTGTTGTTCCGCGGACTCAGTTCCCCCGAGGCCATGGATCAGGCGCAAATCTCCCGCCAGATCGCCCGCAACGAGGGCATCACCACCAAGTTCATCCGCCCTGCTGCCTATGAACAGAGCAAACGCGCGCCGGATTCCAATGCCGGATTCATGAATTTCCGCGATACCTTCCACGCCCCGCTCAATCTTCTCGTGAATGCCGCAGTGTTCAAAATGATCGGCGCCGGCGACAACGACAAATGGAAAATCCCGCAGAAAAAAATGATCTACGGCCTGGACCGTGTCGTCGCGGGAGTATCGACCATGTTTTTCCTGCTTTCCATCGGTGTGAACTACCTGTTGCTCTCGCGGATCTTCGATGGGAAAATCGCCGGCGTCACCGCGCTGTTGATGTTGTGTTGTGAGTTGATGTGGAATTTTTCCCTGTGCGGATTGCCGCAAATGCTGATGCTGTTCCTGTTTTCCTCGGCGATGTATTTCGCCTATCGCGCGGTGGAGTTAGTGCAGGAAGGAAAATTGCCGCTCACGCCTGCCCTGCTGGCGGGCTTTTGCCTGGTTCTGCTGGTGCTGACCCATTGGATCTGCGTGTGGATCCTGATCGGCTACCTGATCTTTGCCGCCATTGCCTTCCGTCCGCGCGGACTGGTCTCGCTGCTGGTGGTGGCAATGGCGCTGGTGATTTGCGCGGCACCGCTTTACCGCAACTACCAGGCCAGCGGCTCGATGATGGGAACCGCCTACATGGTGATTTACAACGGTCTAGGTGATGGCGAGGACTCCGCCATGCGGGCCACGGACTTTTCCTCAGACGACTCCACCCTGCGCCTCGACGGACTGATCATGAAAATCATCCGCACCACGATCCTGCAGGGCACGGACATCGTTCCTTTCCTCGGTTCCATCTTCGCCGCACCGCTGTTTTTCCTGGCTCTGTTGCATCCGTTCAAACGACTTGCGATTGCCCGTTTCCGATGGTGCATCCTGCTGATGTGGGTGTTTGCCGCGCTGGGCATGTCGATCTTCGGGGTCACGGCCGAGGGCACTCACCCGAATCAGATCCACATCCTGTTCGCTCCGATCATGACGGCCTACGGCCTGGCATTGCTATCGATTTTATGGAGTCGCCTGGAAATTGTGACCACCATTCCGCTGCTCGGTAACGCCCACCATTTCATCATCGTGCTGCTTAGTGCCGCGCCTTTGGTTCTCGGCTCCATCAACATGGTGCGCTTCAGCCTTGCCTGGGGTGACAAAGGCTATCCGCAATGGCCGCCCTATTACCCCTCAGGACTGAACACCTATTTCCAGCAGCAAAAAATCGTCAAGGAAGACCAAATTCTCATCACCGATCAACCATGGGCCGTGGCATGGTACTGCGACCGTGTGGCGATCTGGATTCCCAAGAAAATCAAGGGCTTTGAGGAAATGGAGAGCGTGGCTTCCAATTTGAAAACACCGGTGGTGGGGCTGCTCGTCACGCCCTCGTCTCACGGCACCCGCAGCATCGACAGCATCACCAAGCAATTCGGTGACTTCACCTCGCTCATCATCGATGGCCGCGGCTACCAGGCCACCAGTCCTCAAGGGGTCGCCTTGTTCAATGCGGATCCCAAGCTTTCCGCCATCGCCAACAAGTATCGCTACCGCGCCAGCATCGTGGGCATGGACATGGTCTATTACAGCAATCAACCCCTCCGCACCGCAGAATAATCGCCATGACCAAGAAAAAAGACGACATTCCTCAGGAAATGGACTTCGAGACCTCCATGGCGGAACTGGAAGCCATCGTGGACGCGCTGGAAAACGACTCCCTGAGCCTTGCTGACATGATTTCCCGCTACGAGCGCGGCAGTCAATTGCTCGGCCAATGCGACAAATTTCTCAAATCCGCCAAGCTGCGTCTGGAAAAACTGGCCCTGCGTGAAGAAAATGAAAACGTACTAGCCTCAGATGAGGAATTGTGCCAAGTTCGCCCCACGGCAACGCCGTCCAACGATCACGATGACGACTCCATCAGCCTCTTCTGAACCACCTGCTCTCGGTCCACTCTTGTCGGGAATCCACTCCCCCGAAGACGTCAAATCACTCTCCGAACAGCAATTGCCCACACTTGCGGAGGAAATCCGTCATTCTCTGATCACCTCGCTCGCCAAAACCGGCGGCCACTTGGGGCCCAACCTCGGTGTCGTGGAGTTGTCCATTGCCCTTCATCGCGTGTTTTCCACGCCTGCTGACAAGTTTGTGTTCGATGTCGCCCACCAGGGCTATGTCCACAAGATGCTCACCGGCCGCGCCTCTCAGATCCACACGATCCGCACCTATAAGGGTCTCAATGGCTTCCTGCTGCGCAGTGAGTCCGAGCACGACAGCTACGGCGCGGGTCACGCCGGCACCTGCCTCTCCGCCGCTCTCGGCATGGCCGCTGCCCGTGATTTGCTCAAGGAAGACAGCCACGTCATTGCCGTCGCAGGCGATGCCGCTTTCACCTGCGGCCCCACCCTCGAAGCGCTCAACAACATCGCCGAGACGACACGCAAGTTCATCGTCGTGCTCAACGACAATGAGTGGTCCATCGACAAAAACGTCGGCGCGATCGCGAAATATTTCAACGCCCTGCAAACCCACTCGACCTATGCCGCTGTGCGCAACACGGCTGCGAACTTCGTCGAAAAAATCGCCGGCAAAGCCGTGCGCAATCTCGCTCACAAGGTCGAGGAAGGCGCGAAAAACCTGCTTTTCCCGAACGTCCTATTCGAGAAATTTGGCATGCGCTACTACGGCCCCATCGATGGCCACGATGTCGGCTTGCTGGTGAAAACCTTCGAGCACCTGAAAACGCTCAACGAACCGGTGGTGCTGCACATCATCACGGAAAAAGGCCGCGGCTACCAGCCCGCGCTCGCCAACCCCGGGAAATTCCACGGCCTCGGCTCCTACAACATCGAGGACGGTTCGACTTCCGCCGGTGGTCCGCCCACGGCTTCGGAAATTTTCGGTCGCACTGTCACGGACATCGCCAAGGCGGATGAATCCGTGGTCGCCATCACCGCGGCCATGCCCGGCGGCACGCGTTTGGATATTTTCAAAAACGAACTGCCCGAGCGCTACTACGACGTCGGCATCGCGGAAGAGCACGCGGCGCTGTTCGCCTGCGGACTGGCCACGCGCGGCATCCGTCCGTTCCTCGCGATTTACTCGACTTTCATGCAGCGGGCCTACGACATGATCATCCACGACATGGCCCTGCAAAATCTTCCCGTGCGCCTGTGCATGGACCGCGGCGGACTTTCGGGCGATGACGGCCCCACGCACCACGGTTTGTTCGACATCGGCTACCTGCGCCACGTGCCCGGGCTGATTTTCATGCAGCCGAAGGACGAGACCGAGATGGTCGACATGCTGCATTTCATGGCCAAGTATGACGACGGTCCCACCGCGATCCGCTATCCGCGTGGACCGATCGCCGGCACTCCGATTGCCAGCGAGCGCAAGACCATCGAGATCGGAAAGGCCGAAGTGGTGGCCGACGGTCACGATGTGGCACTCATCGGTCTCGGCACGATGTTCGAAGTGGCCGAGCAAGCCCAAAAGATGTTAGAAGAAAAGGGCTACTCGGTTGCCCTGATCAATCCGCGTTTCATCAAGCCGCTCGATGCCAATGTGCTCAAAGAGTATGCCGGAAAATGCCGCGTCGTCTGCACCTTCGAGGATCACGTGATCCACAACGGTTTCGGTGCGGCGGTGATTGAGTTGTTGCACGATTCAGGGATCAAGACTCCCGTCGAACGCATCGCCTGGCCGGATGAATTTGTCGAGCACGGCAAACCGGACATCCTGCGCAACTTGCATCACCTCACTCCCGAGGCCGCTGTCGCGAAGGTGCTGAAGCATCTTTGATGCAATACTAATGCGCCTCATGTTTTTCCGAACGAAGTATGTGGATGCATCTACGATACGTCCTTTCTCCGGACAACACATTGGCATCAACGATATGTAACCACTGATACACTGGAGACTACTGAAACCACTGAAAAGACATGAAAAATTCAGTGTGCTCAGTGGTTCTCAGTGTATCAGTGGTAAAACGGAATAGATCTTAAGTTGATCTTGCTTTGCTATCCCAGCAAAATCCACCAAATCATCGATCGAGTCACTCGGCGTCCGCATTCTTTTTCGCCTCCCGTTGCTGGAGTTCATAGCTGATTTTTTCCTCCGGGATCGCTTTGAAATCCACCGGGCTGGTGCGGGCATCGGTGCCGGGCACGATGAAACACAGGGTCCGCGACTCCGTGCTGTATTCCCACACGGCGGAGTAGAGCGGCTCCTCGACCTTCTCGGCCAGGGAAATGCGCGCGCCCACGCCACGGGTTTCACCGCCTAACAGCACATCCACCGGCGTCCAGCCGGCGGGCACCCGCTTGGCGGTTTTTTCCATCTGCACGACCAGTTCCTTCGGCGTGGCATTGATGAAACGATAGGTGCCCCACGCGAAGCCCGCCGTATCATCCTCGATCACCATGAGCCGCAGGCCTGTGGCATGGGCGGCATCCGGCAGCACTAACAACAGCGGTGCCTTCATCGTCGCGGCGATGGTCACGAGCTGCTCCGGCAGCTTGCCGTCCGCACCGGGCTTGGCATCCATCGCACGCAAGAGGATGCCGTTTTCCGCGTTGAGCTTGATCACGGGCGTGCGTTTCAGCGGATGCATGTTTTCGATCGCGATGACTTTTGTGCCTGCCACCAAGGCAAGCTTGCGCGCCGCCACCACTTCATCCCAGGCCAGCACCCGCAGCGAAACGGCCAGCGCCGGGTTCACGAAAATCATCCACACGCACAGAAGCATGATCCATGAGCCCATTCCCTTTCTTGTGCGGAGTGTCACGCGCACGGCATTTGTTTGATTCCTCATTGCGGTTGTTGATTCGAGTTCAGCACCAGCTCACGTACTGCCAGCACACGGAATTTTCTGCCAAAAGCCCGGTTCAAGGGCGAGCGCAAATCGGCCACCGCGGTTGCGGCATCGTCGGTGGGATCAATCCAGTCCGGCACCCGCTGCACGGTCGCTTCCAGTCGCACGGTCGCCGTCACCACGCCCTCGGCATTTTTCGCCTCACCCAGGGAGCGGATGAGGAAAGTATCTGATCGCGGTGTGATGAACGGCGCCAATCCGTGCAGCAGATCCGCCTGACTCAGCCAACCGGGGGTGTTCATGCCCGTGCTCGCCGTCGGCAGGTTTTCCGGGTTGGGGTAGCGGCCGGTATCAAACGTTGAGTAGGTGAAAGCGCGGTTCAACCCGGCGCGATCAATCGCACTCTGCAAGGCACCGGTCAGGTTCATGTTACGGTCCGAGGAAATCCTGCGATTGACGAACTCCCCTAACGAAAGAAACGGACCGCGCAAGCGCACCTCGGTGATGATGTTGCGCGCCAGGGTGCGGATTTCAGCATCGGTCAGCGTGCGGAAGCCGGACCAGCCATCGTTTTCCCGCATGGACACCGGGCCGCCCGGTTGCGTGTGGCGGAAGCGCGACTGCAGCGAGCGATCCGCCGATGCCGGTGCCGCGCCGCGCAGACTGGACAAGACCGCCACCCAGGCCTCCTCGCTGGTCGAGTTGATGTTGAATCCTCCCTCCACGAACAAGTGCGCGGCCAGTCGCACGCTTTTGGCCGGACCGCTCAGCCGCGTGCGCAGGCTCTCGTAGGTGTGGCCGGAGGGATAGGGCATCATGCGCGGATTGCGCAAAGGACTTCCCGTGGGATTGGCGAAAAAATCCGCCAGCACATCATCCGCCGTGCGCTGATCCGTGACCAGCTCGTTGTCCCACACCTGGGTCGATGCCGTGGCATTGCGGCGGCTGGAAATTTCCGGTGCCGCGCCGGAAAAATAAAAGCCATCGAACAACACCTCGTTGGCAAGATAGGAATAATCATACACCGCCAGGCCACCAGGGCTGATCGCTTCGCCGGTAGCGGCATTGTTCATTACCTTCGTCACCTGGGTGGATGGCAGATACGGCGATGCCCAGCAATTGCCGATCTGGCTTGCCACGGTGAAGGGCGTGGTGGCGATGTCACAGTGCTGCAAGGAACCTAACGACAAGGTCGGCGAGCGCGGCACTTCAAAAAACACCGGATTGGTACGGCCGCGATTCGCGCTGTGCGATAGACCGTAATACGCGTTGCGTCCGTCCATCGATGTCTCCATTGCCAGATTGACCAAAGAGGTGCCGCCTATCATCAGCGTTTCGTAATGCGGGCTTGCCTGGAAATTTCCGCCGCTGAGGTAGCTGTTGATATAGGCCTGGCGCGGATTCGTGGTGAACATCAAGTCGGCCTGTGCCAATGTCTGCGTGGCCGTGGCTCCGGCATTGGCCGTGCGGTGATAGGTCAACACGCCGCCCACCATACGGGGATTTTCCCGGATCTCCTCAAACTGATAGCTCGGGTAGCTCAGCGAATCGCGCACGCCCGATGCGGCCAGCAACGAGTGAATCGCACCCACATAGTTCAAGTTCGGCTGCTCGGGCAATTGCGGGAAAAAGCCATCCGCCGGGCGCGTGGAAGCCATCAATTCCACGCCGGGATTTTTGATCTGCCACGCATCCGCCACTCCCGTGATGTGATTGAAATTGTTGCGGTCGAAGGTGACGGTGTTCGCATTGATGCGATCGCCCGGCTGGAGCCGATAGGTGAACTGACTGCCGGGAATGGCCTTGGCGAGATTGAGAAACACCCCGTTTTTCAGCGATTGCGTCATCTCGGTGGGGCTGGTGCACGATTTCATCCGCCACGTCCGTCCCTGCGCTCCCTGCGATGTTTCCAGATCGCGACGCACGTTTTCCGCAAGACAAAACACCTTCACCTCGCCGGGTTCCATGCGGATCGCCGGGCTGATGGTTTGCGTTCCCGCAGGCACCGCCGTGCCGCGATCGGTCACATGGAAATAAAAATACGGACGCGACGAGCGACCATGCCGTTGCCCGGAGTTTCCTTGATAGCCCTCCCCGACCAAGCGCGACAAGGACGTGCTCCAGCCCTGGGTGCCGCCCGCCGCCTTGGTCACGCTGTAGTTCCAGAACACTGCGAAATCGATCCACGGATAGACCACCACTCCTTCGCTCTCGAGCGCGATGTTGTGGGGATTCCACAAGGTCACAAACGGAGTCACCAGCACACCCAGGGTTCCATCCTGTTGCGCCATGATACTCATGATGAAATACACCCGGTCCACCACCGGCTGGATCGAGGGCTGTGACTTGACGCCGAAGGGTCGCCGCGCCAGCGGACTCGATGCGATGTGCGAGTAGGGCCGCTCAAACACCGTCAGGCCTCCGGTCGTCGGCTCATACAGATGCCGATAGATCCGATAGTAATTCCGCAATGTCTCAAAGGTGGGCACACCATTGACCTCGAATTTGTGATCCACCGATGCCGGATTGAAGTTCATCATCACCCGCGCCGCCGGGTCCCGATGTACCGGCTGGAACAGCGGGCGCTGCCCCTTGTAGACCGATGCCGTTCCGCGGAAGGGATTGCGCACCGTGCCCTGCGCCGTGGACCAGGCATCCGTGCGGAAATCCGCATCGCTCATTTCGAAGCCCGAGGTCAAATCCACCTTCATTCCTCCCGTGACCGGATTCGTCAGCAAACTCATCGCACTGGTGGTGAAATGCCGGGAAGCGCGTAAGACCGTGGTGGGGTTCGCCGCCAGTCCGGCATCCAATGCCGCCTGCGACATGTCATGCACCAGCACCGCACGCTGCGGCCAGCCATTGGTTGGATGCCGGAAAACACCCGAGCTCGTGAGGTCCGGGCGCGAGGGCGTTTGCAGTCTGTCCTCCGCCAGCAAGCGCTTGCCCTCATCCACTCCCAGATTGATGCGCGCCTTGGTGTTTTCCTGCGTCACCGCCCAGGCATAGGTGCCCTCCTGGTTACTGCGCTTGCAGGGGACCTTTTCCGCACTCAGGGAAAATCCGGAGGTCGCCTCCGTGAACAGGGGAGCGGATGACCGCACTGTCGCCGGGTCCTGCGTGTGCCAGGTCAACTGCCGCGTCTGCGAAGCGGAGGCCGCAGACACGAGCCAGGAACGAAAGCCGCTCTGGCTTTTGGCCGTAGCATAGCTGACGGCTGCCGTATTCGCGGAGCCACTACGCGCTGCAAAATTGGGCGACCAGCCATTCCACACGCCCACCGCCGTCGGATTCCGTGACGTCGTAAAAATCGATGCATCCGCCGTGATCCGCCTGTCATCGCCCAGATCGAGCTGAAGCTGGCCCAGCGCCATCATCAAGCCCATCCGCGCATTCGCCATCGCCACACTCCGGGCCTCCAAGCGCCCCGACCGCCGCAACTCCACCGCCGATAGCGATAGCATGCCGATACCCACCAAAGTCAGCAGGACCAGCAAGGTCATCGCAATCACCAGGGTGAACCCGCGACGCGCAGGAACCGCTCGATGACTGGACAGCGTTAGGGGAGGTCGCACGGGTGCTAACTGTGTCAATCACTGGTATTAAAAACAATCGCGAAGTGTGATTTTGTGATGAATTTTTTTATTGAACTACTTACTTTCAAGCGCGTGAATGCATTATTTTCCTGGATTATCATCTAGCATGAGCCGATAGCCGATTCCGGGTTCATTGCGTATGATTTCATCCGTTAGTCCCGCATCGCGGAGTTTGCGACGGAGGTGGGTGAAATGAACGCGGAGATAATGGGATTGCTCGGTGGCTTTCGGACCCCACACGGCGTTCAGCAGATGGGCGTGGGTGAGCACACGTCCGGCATGGCGGGCGAGTTGGGCGAGCAAGGAAAACTCGATGGGGGTGAGTGGGATGGGGCGATCCGCCACTCGGACTTCGTGCGCGGCAAGGTCGATGGTGAGATGCCCGATCACGAGGACGGAATCCGATTCCGCCGGAGTGACACGACGCAGCAAGGCGCGCAACCTGGCGAGAAGCTCGGGTGCATCGAATGGTTTTGTTAGATAATCATCGGCACCGAAATCAAGAGCGCTGACTTTGTCCGCAGGATCGGGTCGGGCGGAGAGAATGAGAACCGGCACGCTGGACCACTCACGCAGACGACGCAGGACTTCGAGGCCATCCATATCCGGCAGACCGAGATCGAGAATGAGCAAGTCAGGCTTTTCCATGGCGAGGGCATGGAGTCCGTGAGAAGCATCGCTGGCGGTGATCAAGGTGTGTCCGGCGCCTTCCAGCAGCACTTGCAGCATCCGGCGGAGGGAAAGTTCATCGTCGATGACAAGAATGCGACTCATAAGGCGTCAGGAATTTGTTGAGTGGTGCGCACGGGAATGGACAGGAGAAACTCGGCACCTCCGCCGGGAGCATTGCATGCCTCGGTGGTTCCGCCAAGTCCGCGAATCAACCCTCTGACAATGGAAAGCCCCAAGCCAAGTCCACCCGGGCGACTGTTCTCGCCACGATGGAAACGATCGAACACCCGCGCGGGTTCTTGCAGGCCGGGTCCTTCGTCCCGCACACGGATCTCCAATTGCGAATCATCGTTGACGGAAGCGCTCAGATGAATGCGCGCACCTTCGGGTGTGTGGTGCCCGGCGTTTGTTAGCAAATTTTCAATGGCGGCACTGAGCAGATCCGGATCGATCCAGACCAATGGCGGAGTTCCCGGTGCAATGGTGATCTCAAACGGATGTCCGGTCATCGCATCGGCGGCCAGTTGCGAGGATTGTTCAAGGATGTCTAACAAATCGCACCATGCCGGTTTGGGCTGGATGGCACCTGATTCTATGCGGGTGGATTCGACCAACTGCTCCACCACCCGACGCAAGCGCTTTTGAGACGAACGCATCTCCTCCAAGATGCTCGTGGCTTCGGCTCCGTTTTCCAAGGCATCCAGCGCGGAACCCAAGACGGCAACGGGAGTGCGCAGCTCATGGGAAACATGATCCAGTAGCGAGCGCCGGAGTTGATCGCCGCGTTCGAGGAACTCGGCGCGATGGATGGCGTGTAAAAGATGATTTCGTTCCAAACCCAATCCGAGTTGTGCGGCAATCGCGGTCAACAGATCGCGCTCAGCGAGCGGAAGCTGATGTTTTCCGATATCGACGGACAGCACACCCATCACAAATGACCGGCCCTGAAGCGGAAGATGAAGGGCTTTGGCTTCCGGCAAGGTGTTGGTGCTGCGTCCCGCAGCCTGCTTTTTCTCAAAGGCCCAGAGCGCGACGCCGCGCTCCTTGGCATCGAGATGCAGAGTGCTTGTCGGGTGAGGCGCTTGCAGATCGTGATTGGAATCATCACGCAGTTGGATCGCGCACGGCAGATGAAAGAGCGATTCGACCGCGCGTAGGCAACGGTCCACCGCATCATCGGTGTCGGCGGCACTGGTGAGAATGGTATTGATTTCTAACAATTTCACTGTATGCATCTGCTGCCGTGCCACAGCCTGTTCGCGACGGCGCAGGCGATTGGTCAGCCAGCCCATCGACAGCGAAGCGACCAGCAGGGCGATGAAAAGCGTGATATCGGTGGAAGAATGGATGCGAATCGAAAACCTCGGCTCGGTGAAAAGGAAATTCCATGCAATACCCACGAGAATCGCCAAAGCAAAAGTGCCGAATCTCGATAAAAACAAAGCACCGAGAATCACTCCGCAAAGCATCAACATCGCGATTTCCTCTGCATTCAACAACCCGAAAAGCGGAACCATGATTATCGCAATGACCGCAGCGATGATGATGGCTTTGAAACCATCCGCAGCCAAAGTTGCATGATCCCAAACCCGTAGCGGACGTTTGGCGAACGCCGCCGAAGTGCTGCCTGCCGGAAGCCCGGGTTCCATGGCGACGACGTCGATGTCGCCGCTGAGCTGAAGCAGGCGCAGTGCGGGAGGACGAAGGAAAAAATCACGCCACCCATGACGCGGCGACTTGCCGATGATGATTTGTGTCGCGCCCCGCTCGCGGGCGGCAGTTAGAAGTCCTTCGACGAGGCTTGTGGCTTCAACGGTTGCGGTTTCCGCTCCAAGCTGGCGTGCGAGAGACAGATTTTCACTCAAACGGCCCTGATCTTCCGAGGTGAGGGTTTCATCCGTGGTCACCGCCACAGCCGACCAAGGAGCATCAAGCGCACCGGCCATCGCGCGCGCCCTGCGAATGAGCGAAACGGAAAACGGACTCGGACCAACGGCAACCAGCAGTCGCTCGCTCGCCCGCCAGGTTGATCGACTGCGGCGCTGGATCTGAAACTCACGCAAGTCCACCCCGACACGCTCCGCTGTGTAACGCAGCGCGAGTTGGCGAAGTGCGGTCAGATGGCTTTCTTTGAAAAAATTCTTCGCTGCGGCTGCGGCACGCTCACCGAGATAGACTTTGCCGTCCTCCAGACGGCGTTGCAGGTCGCGCGGAGTGAGATCGACGAGTTCGATTTCATCTGCGCGATCGAGAAAGCTATCGGGAACGGTTTCACGTACGGGTGATTTCGTGATGGCACTGACGACATCCGCGCGACTTTCGAGATGCTGGATATTGACCGTAGTATAAACGTCGATCCCGGAATCTAACAATTCAGCAACATCCTGCCAGCGCTTCGGGTGACGTGAACCGGGCGCGTTGGTGTGTGCGAGTTCGTCAACCAAGGCGAGCTTGGGACGGCGCGCGATCAATGCGTCGAGATCAAGTTCCGCGAGTTGGGTGTCGCGGTATTGCAGCGACTTGCGCGGAAGGATTTCCAATCCATCCAGCAAAGCCACGGTTTCACGGCGACCATGGGTTTCGATGACACCGGCGACCACATCGACTCCCTGACGCTGGAGATCTCCCGCAGCCTGAAGCATGGCATAGGTTTTCCCCACACCCGGGCACATGCCGAGGAAGACTTTGAGTTTGCCGGTGCGGGACATCAGGGGATGAGGTTAGCGGAAATTGCGGTCGAGCGCTAGGTTGAGTTCCAGAACATTTAGGAGTTCGGGACCGCCGAGTTTTCCCATGAGGGGGCGTTTGATGTGATCGATCACGGCACGGATTTTTTCGGGCGGAAGGTTTCGCGCGGCGGCGACACGGGGGATTTGATAGATGGCACCTGCGAGCGAAATATCGGGGTCGAGGCCTGAGCCGGAGGCGGTGACGAGATCGGCGGGGATGGGGTTTTCCGCTGTGGCGGAGTAGGTTTCTGTGATTTCGGCGGCGCGTTCGGTAAGTTTGGGATTGGTGGGGCTGAGGTTCGATCCGGCGGCACCTTTGGCGTTGTAATCGACTGCTGAAGGACGCGGATGGAAATATTCCGGACGTATGAATCCTTGGGCGACGAGTCGGGAGCCGACGGGTTTCCCATCTGAGCCCTTGATGATGGAGCCTCGGGAAGTTTCCGGAGCGGTGATTTTGGCAAAGCCAAGCATGGCAGGGAGATAGACGAAGCCGATGGCGACGATGCAGAGGAGAAAGAGTCGGATGATGGTCATATTG
>ERZ1066127.544-NODE-544-length-19172-cov-9.909138_pt1 | contig 19172 bp, 10 predicted proteins | sample MGYA00382774_ERZ1066127 | MGnify/ENA primary metagenome ERZ1066127 (study PRJEB33369, sample SAMEA5778357) | biofilm metagenome | biome: Industrial cooling water; feature: Water cooling tower basin; material: Biofilm | place: United Arab Emirates | collected... | reverse complement strand
ATCATTTTATTTAAAATTATTCATTATTATACACCCTAAACTAAATTTGTTCTTAGTTAATCATCATTATCACTATTGTCATATCTACTACTCTCATCGAATACAGAAGACATCTGATTTTGAAATGAAGGACCTAAATAATATTCAAAAGCATTTAATCCTTTGAATTTTGGATTCTTGAAACGTACGAAATCATAACCAAAAATTTCATGAGAAAAAATACCAAAATTCAAACATATTTCTGAAAACACCGATTTTTGCGTACAAAATTGTTGTAGATGTTCACGTAGTTCCAACTTTGGTAAAAATTCTAAGCTACGAGGAATTAAAACATCTAACTCATAACGCTCGGGATAAGAATCATATCTATACGTTTTATAATAAATCAAACCAATATTATAAAAATTATTATTAATTTCTACTTTTTTAACTGTGACCAAATGATAAACCATTTCGCGAGAAAACCCTTTTTTTATACTATCGTATATACTAATGACTAAAGAGCGATTTCAAAAAATAATTTCAAAATCCTCTAAAGAAACAGGTACATTCTTCAAGAAAGACCTCATTTTATGCTTATTGTATATACCACCACATTGAACATTAGTAATGTCCTCTTCCATAAGAGGATTATTCATGCTGGAATAAAAATCTTTTTTTTGAAACTCTCTCCAATAAGAGAGAAGATTCTCTTTTAATCAAGGGTTATCCAAATTAAAAATAGTATCATTTATTGAATTGATTAAATTTAATTTATAATTTAGAATAGGAAAATCTTCTTGATTTGCTTGCTTTTTCAATTTGAAAAAAATATCCTCCGGGATTGTATAGGCATTAAAATGAATAATTTCTTTTTTAATTCCGCCAAAACCATCAGGCACATCAAACTCTTTACGATAAAGATCAAACTGTAAAGGATCATCATCATATTCAATTTCTGTACCGAAAAAATGTACATGTGGACAACCCGTTTTATATTTGTTAAAAAAATATTTATTCTTCTCTAAAAAGATCATAGTATAAAAACTTTCCTCTATTACTCTTCAAGTACTAAGTTCATCTAAACATGCTATTGATCTTTTACTATTAACATATTCCATTAAGATATGACTAGTAATCAAATCCTTACTGCTTAAATTTATTAATACATCTATGTATCGCTTATCATTTCAATTAGTGTAATGAATACATACAAATTTATAGGAAATATTATTTATTGATACTGTATCTATTGATATACCATATATAGTAAAATACCTTTGATTATAGAACTTCACTCCATCAATAACATGTAAACAAAATACTTCATCAATGCTATAACACCTAATATAGTCTAAAGGTACAGGAGTATTTAGATAACGATCCTTTGTATCAAAATTGTAATTTTTACTGAAAGGATAACTAACTTTTTCACATAATGGATCATTTAAATCCTTATAAAATTCCATTTTTTTTTCTTCTTTCCAAATAGAAATTAAATTTTCAAGAATTATCGTTTCAGTTTCGAATTTAAAATAAACATCACTCACATAATAAGTATTATCATAATGATATTTTATTTTAGTAATATCTAATAGATTAGGAATTTTTTTTGGAAAATCTGCATATTCGATTTGTAAAATTTTGCATGCTTCGAACAAATGCCCATTTTCTGTTTTTGAAAGTCTATTTATAACATCTTCCGACATTCATTGTTTAAAAACGTCGTATCTATAGAAAAAATAATATTTCACAGAAACCACATTTCATTCACTAATACTATTTGTCTGATTTTTATCAGGAGATACCTGATGATTTAAAGTATTACTATTACTATTACTATTACTATTATCATAATTGCTATTACTATTATTAGTATCAGGATACTGATTACTATTACTATTACTATAGTAAAAATAATTATTCATTAAATGAATAGGATTAGACATACTCGATTGAGACGATACAAAATATATATTTAATAATAAGTTTACTATTTCTTTCGGTGAAAAAAATCTGACTTGACTGGAAAACCAGTAATTATTTTTATTGTTATTGCTCAAAATGGATTCAATGATTCAAATGAAGTATAAAACTAAAAAAAGTATTAATATTAGAATTGAAAAAAACATTTAATAATACTATTTTAATACTATTTGACCTAAAATTTTTTTATATATTTTCAATGTTTCATAATTATATAGACTATTGAATAGATTTAAATGTAAACTGAATGAGTAATGATGTTATTTATTATTTATTGTATAAAAAAAATAATATAAGTGAGTATAGTATGTATATTAAATATCATTTATACTTAAATATATAATATAAAGTATTTAATCAATATAATCTAATGAAATTAATAAAATCATAAATAGTGTATTTTGTTAATAATAAAATCATGTACTTGATAATGATAATTATACTTTTTAAAAAAAATCAAATATATATTAGCAAAATACTATAATAAAATAATAATAAAAATTTATTAAAAAAGCGGCTATATGTTTGTGACGATATTATATAATAATATATACTATTTTTATTTTCATTTAATTCTCTTTTGTTTATAATATGATCCATATACTCCAACAAATCTTTTTTATAATGATTATTTATAATATTTAATATAAATGAATATCAAGAATCGTATATAAGCTCTTCAGAATCTAATACATATATTATAAATCTTAATATAAAATTAATATTAATAAAAATAAATAATTTCACTTCACCTAAGAAAAAGAATATTAATAATAATAAAAAGATTTTAGATAAAATCTGAAGACTCTTTTTAACATGTTTGTAAGTCAAAAGTGTAATACAATATAAAAAACTAATCATTAGAAAAAAGTATATATATATAATGTAAGAGAGAGATATATATCATAATTGAAAAAAAAATAGGAAAATTTTTTCTATAATGGATATTATTGATGAAACTCGTAATAAATAAATTAAATATCTCAATAAATTTACAGACAGAATAAATAAGTTCTCTTGTTAATATGATTATAGAAAAAAGTAACATTAGTCTTAAACATCGTATATCTCTTCAACATAATCTTCTTCTTCAATAAAATATATTTCTTTCGAATAAGTACGATGATCTATTGTATTTTTATTTAAAAAAGAGACTTTAGTTTCTGAATAAGATTCTTCATATGTAGTTAGTAATAACTGTTTTTTATCAATTAGTTGACCATATTTATTACAGTATAAAGAAGAAAAATCTGTTAAATATTTTTTATTCATATAAATTTTATTAACATCTAATGTGGATAAATTAATATTATCTAAAACATATACTTTTTTATTGCTATATACACAGCGTAATTCTATCATTTCTCTAGGTAAAGCATTAACGATATAATGATGTGCGAAAGTAAAGTTAATATTTTCTGTATCACCTTTAACAACATTAATATATTGTGTTTTTATATCACTATATGAATCAAAATAAAAACCATAATAAAATAATCTTGATTTATTATTAAGAAATGACGGACAAAATAAACTTATTTCACCCTTACCCGTATGACTAGTAATCGAACTAAGTATAAATCCATTACGGTAGTGACCATCTTCATCCACTATATTAATATTATTAAATACAACTCAACGATGCATTCAAAATTGAGAAACATCCGTTAAAAAATTAGAATGAAAGTATTTATTGAATAAATCCTTACTAAAGTATTTTAGTCTAAATACACCACTAATTTGAATATTAGTATCCAATATACTACCTAATTTAATTTTAGTACTAAAAAAATTATTTTTGTGAAAATGAGTCACTTTATTAATATAAAATTTTCTTATAGTATTAGAAAATATTTTATTTTTTTTTCTAATAGAATCAAATGATTTTTGAAATTCTAAAGGAATTTTTATTATATCATAGGAAACAAGATCAGATATTGCATCAATTAAAGAATTATATAAAAAAATATCACTTTCATGTGATGAACATTTCTCCTCTTTTTCGCTAAGAAAATGATTTATATTACTATCTGAATCTTGAGAAAACTTGAATGTATTATTAGAAACATCAAAATAGATGTATGCACATTTATATTCTATTTCAGTAAAACTAGATGAAAAAGAATAATTATGTATTAAATAATAAATGCAATAAATAGTATAATACTGATTGGAAAGATATACATTTATTTTTTTTCTATAAAAAAAATAATAATAATAGTAACCATCTTTTCAACTTTCACAAAAAGTTTCATTATCATTAAAAATATCAATAATATAAAGTTGATCACAATTTTTTCATTTTCGAACACTTAAACAATCACCGTTAATCTTTAAATCTGGTGAAACGCTATAAAATGAAATGGTTGAAGAAACCTGATTAGAGATCATAAACTCATAAATATTTAACTCATTTTCAAAGAATGAAAAAACGTCTTTATCCGTAATTTTATGATTTCATCCACAGCTTGTGCTATGACTATAAAAGCCTATTTTTTGATCTTTTCTATCAGCACCATTAGATGTTGAATATTTTCTATTCAATGAAGAATTTCATTTGTTATTTAAACAAAACAAATAATGATAATATAATAAAATATTATCACTCTTTTTTTTATGAAAAAAATACATATTTAATTCGTTAAGAAAAATGGTAATATAAAATTAAAATAAGTATTGTTTTTGTTTCATAGTGAAAATATTTTCACAATCTCTCCAATGAAAAGTAAAAGTAATATCTCGGAAAATGAAAATATACTATCTTGAATGGATAGTTATAAGTATTTATACAATAAATTATATATTTATTAATCATAATGATTAAAAAAAAACGTTTCTTCTAATTCATGTTTTTTTAATCTATTTAATTTAACACTTTCTTAGTGATAGTGATTGCTTTCAGCTTTGAATCTTGAAAATTCAGAATTGATGAAAAAATTATATAAGACTTAGAAAAAGTATCTATCTTGCCATCTAGGGATAAGATACATTTAGTACAATCTGTATACAAAGATTATTGATAAAAAAGTTTAGAATATGATATATCATATTCAGCGTATGATTATAAAATACTGCGTCCAGTCAGATCAAACTCTTTTGTATTTTTTATGAGGAAAAAATATCCATTATTATGTAAATAATCACAATTTATCTCTCTTATAAGTGGTATATACCACTATTTGTGTTCATTATATCATATCCTGAGACTATATGATATAAAGATGATGATTCAACTTTTAACGATGGCGAGTAAAAGCTGTAGGAAATAAAAAATCAATCACTGACACCACACAGTGATGATATTTGAATTATGAATATTATAATATATTAATTGGTTAAAATAAAATTATTTTTATCTGTTGTTATATAAAAAATTATTTAAGTAAATATTGTTTATACTCGATAATAATTATTGGTACAGGAAATGAAATTTTATATCATATATAAAATATAAGTAATTCATTCTCGGAAAAAATAGAATTATATTTGTTAATTCTAAAGCTGGAATGAACTTATAATGTCTTATTATAAGACATTTAATAAGATTATTGCTTGGTGGTAAAAATATATTCTTTTCGAAAAAGTAGATACTTTTTAATGTAAAGTATATGATTGTGGAAAAAGTTAATATATATATAAAAGATTTTTCTTTTATTAAAAAATAAAAGAGACTAGTAATATATTTACATGTATATTTATTAACGAACAAAATAACATTTTTCCAGCAACAGGTTCCCCTACCACTACCATGTTACGACTTCACTCAAGCAAACGTTTTACATTCATAGAATATATATGATAATTCAGTAAAAAACTGAAAGCAACATATACAATACTATTTAAACAGCAAAAAATATCCTTTAGCGTGACGGGCGGTATGTACAAGGTTATGAAACGTATTCACCGTATCGATCTATTATACGATTACTAGCAATTCCTACTTCATGTCCTTGAGTTCCAAAGAACAATCCAAATTGAAAGATAACTTTTAGAGATTTGCTCATATTTACATAATCGCGACTCTTTGTAGTTACCATTGTAGCACATGTGTAGCCCAATTTATAAAGGCCATAATGACTTGTAGTGATCCTCGATTAATTACATATTGTACGATAAATGCTTTTTTTATAAAAAGCATTTTGCTATGGAAATGTATATGCGAATACGATTTCAGAGCAAAGGCATTCTGATATGTAAGTCTATTTAAAACAATCCTTTGGATGAATTATTTGAAAATATTTAAATATTTTCAAATAAAAGATAACATGATTTAAGTTACCTCTATAAGTGACTCATAAAGTTTTAACATATATAAAACTGTATTAGATGAATCAACTTAAACGATTTCCAAAGGGCAATTAAATAAGAGGGTTTTATCCGTTGAGTATGCAAGTACAAAAAACATTTCACAACACGGATTTACGACAGCCATGCAACACCTGTAACATATTCTTAAAATATTTTTTACTTTGAAAATATGAATGTACAAAGACAAAATATTTTTTAATAGAAACAAGAAACTCAAATGAGACTTGTAGAATCAGCAATCGAATTCTATTCGATTACAAGATTCGTATATGTTATACAAAAATTGGTAAGATTTCTCGCGGTGTATCGAATTAAACCACATGCTCCACTGCTTGTAAATAACCTCCGTCAATTTCTTTAACTTTTAATCTTGCGATCATAGTCATCAGGCGGAATATTTAACGCGTTAACTTTAACATAGGAATACATAGATTTCATAATTACGAATTAAATAAGTAATTATAATATTTGTATTCCAAATATTTAATATTCATCGTTTACAGTATGGACTACAGGGGTATCTAATCCCTTTCGCTCCCCATACTTTCGTAAATCAGCGTCAGTTATATATGGAACAATGTCTTAACCTTTGGCACAACCTATAGTGTCATAGAACAATATTCTGAACTATAAGCTACATGAACCTTTATATAACTCAAACGATATAGTATTATTTGTATTACAATATTTGCATTTTCATCGAACAAAACTTATATCATCGCCTACCTACTCTTTACGCCCAGTTAGGAAGAGTAACACTAGCACCATTCGTATTACCGCGGCGGCTGGCACGAAAATTAGCCGGTGCTATGGCTCCCGAAGAAGCCTAATAGAATAACCTCATTATGATCAACTATCTTAGTGCCTTACAACCAAATTGCCTTCATAGCACTTGATAACATTACTGGGTCAAGCTGTACGCTCATTGCCCAAGATTCCTTACTGCAGTTCCTGAATAGAAATCGGAAATTCTCTCTTTTCCAATGTGACTGGACCACCTCTAAGATCAGTTAAGCATGATTGGCTTGGTGTGCTTTTAATCACACCAACTACCTAAAACTGAGAGCAAACACCTTATTGCGGATGGAAGAAGTGTATACATAAATAAATATATATTCACATAATGATGCATCCTTTGGAAAGGGTATTTCTAATATTATATATACCCTACAACGAGATAAATTTACTCTTTATACTCACCAGTTCGCCACATAAATGAATGAATAATAGAATTAAAATTCTTTTTATTGTGAATAAGAAATAATAAAAGTATCTAACACAAAGACAACAATTACACTATATGTTAAAACTAGCATGTATCAAGTATGTATCGAGCATTCACTCCGAGCCAGAATCAAACCCCATTATTAAACGAATAAAAAAAAAGAATTTTTATTCTTTGATAAATCTAAAATTATATGTCAAAACTTCTGAGAGAGTGATAGACTCTCATTTTTTCTTGTTTTGTTTTTATTAAAACTAAGAAGTTAGTAGTTATAAATTATAAAATTTGATAATATATTATGATATAATATGTGTATAAATCTAAAATTTATTTGAAAATGAAAAAGTTTGTAGATAAAGATTCTTGAATATTAGTACTGGTTAGCTAACATACTTTAATCGTGATTATAAATGCACTTATTATTTAATAATAATTACACTCATAATACTCCCATAATATTATTATAGAGATAATAATATCTTTTACAGGGTATATCCACGTCCAGCCTATACGGTGATAATCTTTCACCATCCTCATGAAAAATGATTTAATTTAAACTTCCTACTTTATATTTTTTTAGTAGTTATTTTGTTAAATGTAGCTACCCAACAATGCATGAAATCATACAATTGGTACACCATAGATTTACTTTCTTTGTTCCTTTCGTACTAAAAGAAAAAAATTAAATATTTTTCTTACGATACAGCAGATAGCAACCGAACTGTTTCACAACGTTCTGAACCCAACTCACGTACCACTTTCATTAGCGAACAGCTAAACCCTTAGAACCCCCTTCTGCTCTAGGATGTGATGAGTCGACATCGAGGTGCCAAACTACTCTGTTGATAAGGTCTCTCAAGAGTAATAAGCCTGTTATCCCTAGAGTACCTTTTATCCGTTAATCAATAACTTTTCCACGAAAAATTACTGGGTCACTATGACAAATAAATATTTATCTGTTAAATAAATATTATATTACTATTTGAGATGTATCTCTTATAGTAAAGTAGTATCTCACCATTAAATGTCAATACTATATGTAACATAGTTTAACTACTACCTTCGTTCACCTGCGTTACTTTTTGGCAGGCAATTGCCCCAACAAAACTAACCCTTAGACAATCTAAATGATATTTATATATATAATATCAAATCGAGATCAACTTGAAAAAAGAATTTTTTTTCATAAATGCTCTAACAGCCTAAATTTAAATCTAAACATTCTTCATGCTGATAAACAAAATTATCTAACTATAGTAAAGGTTCATAGGGTCTTATCGTCTGACTGTATCATTTCTGAATTTTAACAGAAAAATTAATTTCACTAAGATATTACTAGAGACAGTAAAGAAGTCGTTACACCATTCATGCACGTCACCATTTAAATGACAAGGAATTTCGCTACCTTTGGACCGTTAAGATACAGCCGCCGTTTACTGCGATTTAATAAAAATAACGATTTCACATCATCATTTTTTCTTATATCTATAACAGCACTGGGCAGGTGTCAGATTCTATACATCATTTTTTCAATTTCGCAAAATCCTGTGTTTTTGTTAAACAGTCGCCCCTTTCTGCTTTCTGCCATCATTTGATTTATTATAAGTCAAATGACACTCCTTATACCGAAGTGAGAGAGTTATTTTGCCGAGTTCCTTTAGCATTATTATCTTATTCACTTTAGTATTCTATACTAGCCCACTCGTGTTAGTTTAGGTACGTTTATTATATTATCTTGATATCATTCTATTTTTCATAGAAAATATCCTTGTAATAAAAAATTATTATTTTTTTCCAGAAATTAAAAGGTATCTATTATGAAATTATTATATAATAAAAACATTTTAATTTTTAAATATAAATAATAAATTGAATGAATATTAGCATTATGATCTTTAATGAAAGCATTGGCTTACATCTTAGAAACGATTAACTATATCAAAGATAACCTACATTTATAAAACCTTGGACTTTCAGTGAAAATGTTTCTCACATTTTTTATTGTTACTGACATAAGTATTATTAATCCCGATTTTTTAAGGAAAAATAACTTTTTCCTAACCTTTATATACGGGACATTCCACTACCATTAATTATAAAATATTAATTCGCAATTGATATTAACTATGTATTAGATTCTTTGAATTTTCAGAAACAAAAATCATGTAAAAACTTAATGAGCTTTAACGCACTCTTTAGATGATGGCTGCTTCCAATCCTACATTTTAGGTTAAATGATTTTATTTCATTGACGCACTAATACAAAAATTTAAAATATTGATTTACGATCAGAGTTGTTTCTCTCTCAACTATAAACCTTATCGCCTATAGTTCGTTTGCTATATTTATTATCGTGAAAATTTAAAGTTATCATATCCGCAATAAAGCATTCGCTCCCATTGTATATAATGTACTTGACACTTCACGTAAAAACATTTAAATGCATTTATTCATAAACGAAATGATTATTTCATAAAAACGCATATAAATTTTATTTGTATAGCACTCTACTTAAATAGATTTCGTGGAAAACCAGCTATACCAAGTTTGATTGGACTTTCACCCCTAGCCGCAATTCATCCCAGTATATTGCTCATACACGAGTGCGGTCCTCTGAGAATAGAGAAAAATAATGAAATAATGTTTTGAATTAAAAAATTATTCTCTCCAATAATCTTCAACCTGATCGAGGCTAGATCACTTGGCTTCGGGTCATATTTTAATAACTAATGTAAAATGATTACTTACTTTCACTGCGCCTACATTTAACAACTTAAGCTTGCTATTAAAATATACTAACATACCCATGATGCAAAAGGTATAGTGTCATAAAAAATTTAAATGTTTTAAATTTAAAAAATTTACTACAAATACTTGTATGTATATAATTTCAAGTTTCTTTTAAACTCCCGTCCTTGAGGGGTACTTTTCATCTTTCACTCACGTTACTTGTGCACTATCGGTCACTTAGATATAATTAGACTTGGTTAGTGGAATAACCTTGACAAGAATGAAATCAATGTATCACTCTCTTTAATTAATATAAAATGAAATGTTTATCTACAGGACTTTAACCTACTTTGGTCAATCACTCTTGATTGTTTGATAAACAATTTTTTCAAATCAAGTCTATTACCGCATTCATTCGCCACTACTAACGGTTTCTAAATTATTTATATTATTGCAGCTAATGAAATGTTTTAGTTTGCTGACTATAATAGAGATTATATAATAAAATGATTCAGATATCATATTTATTAAAAGTACTTGGCTCAACAAAAGTATTTTTTACCAAGTTGTTTCGTTATTTACAAAAACGTCTATATTCTAAATGCCTAGTTATCCGTTATATACATATTTATCTTTATCTATGAAAAACTTTTTATTATTAAATGAAAATATTGTTTTATTATAGAGCTCTCTAAGGGAATCCAACCCATATTTACACTTTAAAGAAGTGTCGTCTTAGTCACACTAAAAATAATAGACTCGAATGCATATTATACTTGATAAATAACATGCATTCAAATCTAACAAACGCTGTTTAATAAAAAATTAAATTAGACGAAGAGAACCAGAGATAATTCTCTGTAGTTATTTTAATTACATAGAGTTGAAAAAATTACATGATTCACTATTTATTAGTATTTTTTAAATCGAATTTATTTATCTTTTAGAATAAAATATATTATTATTATTTCAATGAGAAAAAATAAACACTTCATAAAAATATATTTTTTAAATATCATATATTCTTTTATTTCAATTTAATAAGTAATTTTTTTCCTTTTATTCAGCCGATTGAATAAAATTAATATTTCGAATTAAGACTATGTTTATTATTTATGTTCGATATTTAAATAATATTTATCAAGAAATAAATCTTTTCTTACATTTTCGTCGATATGATGGGAGAATGAAAAAGCATTGAAAAAAATTGCTTTTTTACTAAGCAATCCAATTTTTTGTCAATCAAAAATACACTTTATACATTCCTCTGTTAAAAATAATTTATTTCTATTTAAAAAATACTTAGTACATCGTTGTCAAGAATTAATACAATACTATTCTCGAATTCAATATTACAAACATAACGAAATATATTTTGTACAGTAGAACCTTTATAAAAATAACCTATTTCTAGGTGTTTCTCTAATATTTTATGTGAAATACTTTGATAAAATATATAAAATGGTTCATCTTTCATGTAATGATCTTTTAACATTACAAAGTAAAAAACACCTATTCCCACTTCATAGTGATTTGCAGACGTTTGCATCACATCCAACATATTTAAAGTATATGCACAAATCACTGGTCGAGTATTTACATAAATAGTTTCAAACTTTAGTAGTTTTCGAAAATTGTTTGGAAAATAATTTTGTGGTATATGTGCAAAGTTTTGCTGTCATAAATCTCATAGATCATCTTGATCAATATTATCTATATCTATATTATTATATATGATACGTTTCCTACAATTACAGCACATCACTCTTTTTTTTATATCTTTATAAGCATTTAAAATATGATTGTACAAAGTCCGTAAATAGGATGATAAAAGTAATTTGTATCAAACATACAACTAAAACTTTCCCCCAAAGGCACTCCGGATTCAATAATACTTTTTAATCTAGAATGAATCTCAGTATGGCTATTTATAATCATATCATCATTAATTTTATCATATCCTTTACCAAAAATATCATTATCTAAACATAATGCATAATTACTAAAACGTAAATTAATAGACATTTTACTTATTATCATCATCGTTTTTTTTATGTTTGATATGTAGATAATATATATAACGACCTTTCATAGCATCAGCAGAAACATTAAAGCATGAAAAAGGATCGAAGAATAAATCTTTTTCACAGATCAAGCCACTCTCTTGTCAATCTAAAATTAACTTCATACATTCACGTGTTAAGAATTCTTTTTTTTCATTAAACAGATTGTTAGTATATGTCTTTGCACCCACACTACAATCATGTCAAATGGCACTACCATAGCGAAATCGACTTTCTTTTTCTTTTACACAACTTTTAAAAAGAGCCTCTAAAGGTACTTTTAAACCTATATCTTTGTATTGCTCTAATACTTCTTGTGAAAAACCTGGATAAAATATATGATATGGTGCATCATAAATATAAATATCTTTTAACATGATAAAGTAAAAAATAACGACTTCAACTTGATAATAATTTGGAGATGTTTGGATGACATCCAAAAGGTTTAAAGTATATGCACAAATCACTGGTCGATTATTCACATAAATGGTTTCAAACTTGATTACTTTTCTAAAGTTCTTTGGAAAATAATTTTGTGGTACATGTGCATGTTCATGGTGCATTAGTCAATCATATTGATCATCTTCATCAACCTGATCGTATGGTATATTATTGTGTATAATACGTAATTCACATTCACAGCTGATGAATGATCGAAATTCGTTATTTTTATAACTATTTAAGATTTCACCACAAGTACAAAGTCCATGAATAGGATGATAAAAATAGTGAGAACAAAACATCTTACTATGACTATCTCCCAAAGGCGCTCCCGATTCAATAATACTTTTTAATCTCGAGTGAATTCAACTTGGGTTATTAATCATCATATCATCATTAATTTGCTGATATCCTTCACCAAAAATTTTTTTATCTAGACTAAATCAAGATCGTCAATAAGTTAAATGAATAGACATTTTATTTTTTTAAATTTTTTAATAAATTCATTAAATTAGTATTCCTTGTTTGAATCATATTTTTACTATATTTCGATGGCTCTATTATACCAGAATTTGGAAAAGAGAAATGTTGTGCAGTGTTTACTTTTACGGGTGTGATTTCAGGAACAAATTCTATACGATTAACATTATTGAAAACTTGTTTTTGTAGAAGATATTCTTTATTAAATATCTTTTTATTGAAGTGAGTAATTGGATCCATATGACAATGATTTTCTATAATAGAATCTAATTTTTTATCAACGATTTGTACTAAAGCTTCATCATAATAATCATGGCCTTTAGTTACTCTATGATACAATTCATTTCTACTTAATCGAGTAGAAAGATTATTATATTCTTTTAAAACTTCGTTAATCATATCTACATGAGTATGAGTTATAAATTTTTTTCTATAGTATCCTTTGTTTGAATCGAAATTATCTATTAAGTATTGATATATATTATGCTGTTAACTCATCGAATATTTTCAATAATTTCACTGTCATCGATATTAATACTATATCCGATATATAAATGACGCACATATGGATATCTCAATCTGTAGTCAACTAATTCATTAGTAGAAATCGATTGCTTTTCAAATAACACTTTGATTTCATCAAAATGAAATTCTCTAGTAGAAAGATTAAATGTATTGACATCGTGAGGTAATTTTTGTTCTAAACTTTGACTTGGAATGCTTATTATATTTTTCCCTAGATCAGTCGTTTCAACGATATGATTAATAACACCATTGGTTAAACATCATCCTCTAGTAAGAAAACATATTGTATAGAAAGTAGAGATAATAGTGACATTGTATCGCATATATCAACTCTCTATGATATTAATACATATTCTAAAATAAAGTTTATTTAAATAATAAACTTTAATTATCATATATAGTGGAAGTAATAAACACTGAAAGATATAATATTTATAAATAAAATGGATGAATGGATTCAAGAAATGGATTCTAACTATAGAATAAGAATTCATTTCGTAAAAGTGAATTCATTTATTCAATTGAGATCGTGTTAGATTGAGCTTTAAATGAGCATCTTTTTTAGTGATACAAATCAGATTGCTGAAAAGTATTAAAAAAAAAGGAACTATAATTATAACAAGAGTTTTATACTCCGATATAACTATCTCTACCGTAGTAGGAACTGATCAAAATCCTGTCACATAAGATAAATTATATATCTTATAAAAATATGCTCGGAAAATACAACCAAACAACATTGCCTCTGAGACTATGAAAAGTAAAGAAAGAAGAAAACCGTATAAGAATATTTTTTTCTTATATCCACCTGAAAAAGACTCACCACTTCTTTTAATCATACAAGTATGAGTTCGAAGATGAAATATGAGAAAAAAAAAATACTTCATAAAGTCAACTCATCACCATGGAAAAAATATTTATTACAAAATAAAATTGTCGAGTAAATGACATGAAAAAGACATAATCCTATACCGAATGGTCATGGTGTTAATAATATATTATTATAATAATGTCTATTTTGGAAAAAAGTGGAATTCATTAATTATTATAGAAAAAAAATAAATATTCATAATCATGTAATTATATAAAATCTACAAAAGGTAATAATGTAACTAACTGTAGAATATGTGTGTTAATTTGTAAAATAAATTAAATACTAGATATTTAATTTTAAAAATGTAATACGTATGAAAATATAATAATATTAATGAGTTTATGATCACCGAGTATTGGAATCGAACCAATGCTTTCAGTTTTGAAGACTGAAGTTCTGCCATTAAACTAACCCTAATGATAAATTTAGAATGTAATAAAATATTATATACTTGTTATGAAAGAAAGAAAATAGCTATATATAATTTATTGATATAATAATAAATATAAAACAATATTATAGAAAAAAATTTTAAGTAATACTTAATAATGAAAAAATTTATAAGAAAAAATATTTTTTTTATTAATATGATCATAATAATAATTTGCGAGAATAGAGAATAAATAGTAACAGATTAAAGAGTAGATAATAAATTTAATAATTAATATTTTTATTGATGAAGTACTTAAAGAATGAGTTTTATGATTAGAAAAAAGATGTATTTAATATTTATTATTTAAATGACAAAAGATACATAAATATCATAAAATGAGCTAAAATATTTAACATTATATATAATAATGATAAAATTCATAAACATGTTACTTATTTATTTATGTTTAATCAGTGTAGTCACCACTATGAAAGTACCGACAGAATGAAATATTCGCCCCTTTCATTTTTTTTTTTCCCCCTACTTTCACACTATAATTTTTAACTTTATTAATTTATTCCCGATTATAGAATTCATTCAATGCGGATAAAAAACTAAATATAATTTTGTAAAAAAAACAAATCACGAAAAATATGAGATCACAATATCAATTCCGACTTTTATTCTATCTATCACATATAGTGTGAGATTCTCTATATAGATAATGACTGAACGAGGAAAAAGCAAGGGACATTAGCCTACTCATTCGATAGATAACATATGATATTATTATAGTGTGAAAGAGAGAGGGTGGTGTTGTGGTGAGACCACACAAGATGGGTGTCGATACCACCATACGCACCCATAAATAATATCTAAATGAATTATTTTATAATAATTTTATAAACTATATCAATTGTGAAAAAAAGTTATTATGATGTATGTATGTGTATGTATTAAAATGATATTTATATCTTACGTGTGCTCTCTATGGGAATCGAACCCATATTTACACCTTGAAAGGGTGTCGTCCTAACCATTAGACGAAGAGAGCATTTTAGATATAAAAATTAATAACTTACTTACTCTTTCTTACTCGCAAAGAATCGATAAATAATATAACGAATATGGAGTATGTGATATGATTTATTAATACTCATAAATATTAATATTTTGGATAATAACGAATAAAAAAAATGTATATATGTTATAATGCCTATATTATATAATACGGTATTCGAATAATATTTTTGAGAAAGAATAGATATCATTAAAAAAAAAACATATATCACTCACTACTGAGTAGATGTATTAGGCACAGGAAGAAAATGTTACATCAGTATTTATTTATTTTATTTATTATAATGATCGATAATGATTAATAAAAGCATTTTTAGTGATGATGCCTAGAATAGGAATCGAACCTATGTCAACGGATTTTCAGTCCGTTGCTTTACCACTAAGCTATCCAACGGTAACACCATAAAAATGATTTAATAAACAATATCTTTGACCTTCTTAATGATAAAGAAGGGTGAGATGGGATTCGAACCCATGATAAAGTAGTTTTCAAGACTACCCCATTAGACCACTCTGGCACCCACTAAATCTGTAAATAAAATACCTACAAAATGATAATAAAAAATAAATTCTAAATACATAAGTATCGGTGACGAGAATCGAACTCGTGTATTTAGCTTATGAGACTAACAGTTTGCCATTAACTTACACCACTTATGCAGTGATCACTATCTATGATTGAGAATTTCTTATACTAGCGCCGAACGAGACTCGAACTCGTAACCTTGTGGTTAACAGCCACACGCTCTAACCAATTGAGCTATCGGAGTATAAGACTAATGATAATTAATGTGATTTAATAAATAGTGGTACCGATGGGGCAATAGGATTCGAACCTATGACTTCAGCTTATGAGACTGATGATTTACCAGCTAATCTATACCCCATTGGTATGAGTGCATAAAGAAATAAAATATTTTATCGGCGAGTAATGAGAATCGAACTCATATATTTGGCTCCACAAACCAACGCTTTACCATTAAGCTATACTATGCCAAAAAAAATTATTTTATTTACATAGAAAAGTGCTGAGGATAGGATTCGAACCTATGAAGGGTGTTACCCTAACAGATTTACAGTCTGTCGCTTTTGACCGCTCAGCCACCTCTATACATACACATAGTATCCCTAAATAGAATCGAACTATTATCTCTTGCTTATCAAACAAGCGCTTTACCATTAAGCTATAGGTAATACTTGTGATGTGATTAACATCACAACATTTTTTTATAAAAAAAAATATTGTTGTTAATACATTAAAACGATAAAAAGCAATAAAAAATGAAATGTTTTCATGTATTATTAAATACTAACGAAATATAGGCCTATACAGATATGCCATTTTTTCTATATATTAATAGGCCTATATTCCGATACACATATCGTTTATGTATACACATAACAAAAATTTGATTAATTTTTTTATTTTCTTATTTTTTCTCAATTTTTGAAGATTTTTCTCCGAAATTATAAATAATATTTATAATAATATATTTATTATATATATAATAGTTTAAATAAAGTTTATTTATTACTAGATCATAATATATGAAATAAAATATAATTATGGAAAAAAAATAAAATATTACTACTAAGATTAGTATGAAATTTTATATAGTTGTAAGTATAATCTTAAAAACATCTAATTTATTAAATAACAAAAACATTTATTCTAGTTAATAGATTATTTACTAAAATATATATTATATTATATATATTATATTATATATATTGTATATATTGTATAATGTGCTTTAGAAAACTGATGCTACATATTCCCTTGAACAAAATAAGCTTTCTTTTTCCGTAAAAATAGATAATATTAAAAAACCACGATAGGAATTGAACCTATAAATGTTCTTGATTAAGAATTATTCAGAATGAATAAGCTACGTGGCGGATGTAGATTTTAAAATTTATTATATTGCAACTTTTAATGTTAAAAGATTCTAGATAAATCATTTATGAATTTTTTATCAATTATTATATCTTTTGTTCCAATGAATAATTATTAGAGTAAATGTAAATAAAATATTTACGTTTGTTTACTAATTCTAAAAAGATTTTTATTATTCAAATTAAGTTGATAAGAATGAGAATCAAAATTTGTTAATTTATTACGAATATGTAATGTATTTTCGTGTACGTGAAAAGAAATATTATAAAGTTAATATAATTTTCGAATATATAAGTGATTTCTTGACTCTCTGAGATATATTTTCATTGAGTGATAAAAAACAATTTGAAAAAATAATATCATTTACAGAATAATTATCAAAAATATCATCGTTTAAATAAAAACTACATCATATCTGAACCACACTTAAGAATATAACATGGTTACTAACATTTTTTCATACTCAAATATTATCGTATAAACTAACTCAGTCGAGTGATAAAGCTAGTAATTTGTCAACTACTATTATTTATTTATTTATATATAACTTCGACATCTTATTCTACTTACAATAAAGTAGTTACTAGTAACTACTACGCATGATTTCAGATTGATCAAGTCTAGAAGTCCTCTTCTAGGTGGTAGCTATTTTACGGGCGTGATACCACCATTAGTGAACAAACCCATACTTATATATAATTTTATACACTGAAATTAATTTTTATTATATATATAAGGCGGAAATGAGAATCGAACTCATGTAACAAGTTTAGCAAACTTGCACTTTACCACTAAGTTATTCCGATTTATATAAGTATCACTAGTTTTATACAATATGAATGAATAATTAATAATATATTATAAATCACGTGGTCATATAACAAGAAAAAATATTAAAGAATATTTTATATAAAATATTCTTTACCCACGACAGGAATCGAACCTATGTCAATCGATTAAAAGTCGATTGCTCTACCATTGAGCTACGTGGTTTTTTTGTTGTTTACTGGAATAAATATATTTTATATATAAAATATTATATATATTATATGTAATGCAATACAGGCCTATAGATATATATATCACTAGACTAATCACACATTATTTCATTATAAAAATTTTTTGTTTGATACAAATCATAAATATTTAAATTATATCGAAATATATTATATTTTTCGGGGAAACAGGACTCGAACCTATATTTCTTGCTC
>ERZ1066127.541-NODE-541-length-19274-cov-12.057235_pt1 | contig 19274 bp, 15 predicted proteins | sample MGYA00382774_ERZ1066127 | MGnify/ENA primary metagenome ERZ1066127 (study PRJEB33369, sample SAMEA5778357) | biofilm metagenome | biome: Industrial cooling water; feature: Water cooling tower basin; material: Biofilm | place: United Arab Emirates | collected... | reverse complement strand
CACCATCTTGGGTAGCTCGAATCGACAGTTTTCGGCATCCAGAACAGCTGCACGCGGGCCGCGAGGAAGCGGAGCATTTTGGTCGGCGCTGCGGCGCAGCTTGACCGGAGAGCGCGGAGAACTGCAGGCGTATGATCAGCATGAATGCCGTTGATGGCTGAGCGGAAAAGGAACCGCAGAGGCGCGGAGGTGAGACGAGGCATGAAAGTCAGCTGTGCAAACCACCATCTTGGGTAGCTCGAATCGACAGTTTTCGGCATCCAGAACAGCTGCACGCTGGCCGCGAGGAAGCGGAGCATTTTGGCCAACCTTGCTGCGCAACGTGGCCGGAGGTCGCAGAGAACAGCAATCATCCTTCCATGAGTTGGGGATACCATTTTTCCAAATCGGCTACCGAAACGGCTTGGTCGTAAACCGCTTGGCCAATAGCGGTAGGCAAAACGAACTGCACCTGGTGGTTGTGGTTCTTTTTGTCGTTGCGCAACCAAGGCAAAATGAGGGCAAGGGGCGGTAATTTTCCGGCAGGTTGCCAGGGTTTGAGCACTTGCTCTATTTCAGCCGCGTGCTTTGCTACCAACAACCCAAGCCGATGCGCCAAACGGGCTTCTACCAGCATGCCGGCAAAAATGGCCTCGCCGTGTAGCCAAGGGGTGCTGCTGTATAGGAAATAACTTTCGAAAGCATGGCCGAAAGTATGCCCCAGGTTGAGCAATTTGCGCTCGCCTTTTTCGGTAGGGTCGGCAGCAACAATGCGGGTTTTGAGGGCGATGGCCCGTTCGAGCAGCAATTGGTCGGGAATGGCATCTGCCGGTAAATCTACCAGTTGCTGCCACAAAACAGCATCGCCCAACAAGCCGTGTTTGAACATCTCGGCTTTGCCACTTTGCAGCTCGCGCAGGGGCAAGCTTTGCAGCAAAGGCAGGTGCAAAAAAATGGCTTCGGGCAAATAAAACTGACCAATGGCGTTTTTCACCCCGCCCAAATTAATGCCCGTTTTACCGCCATGTGCTGCATCGACCATGGCCAGCAAGGTAGAAGGCAGGTGAATGCAGGCGATGCCACGTTTGTAACCGGCGGCCACAAAGCCACCCAAATCGGTAATCATGCCGCCACCCAGGTTGATTAGTACGGCCCGGCGGTCGGCACCTGCTTCGAGCAATTGCTGCCAAACTTTTTCGGCTTGCTGTAGGTTTTTGTGGTTTTCGCCGGCGGGCACCACCAGCAATTTGGCGCCCAGCATTTTGGCCAGCGGTTCGGCATGAGGGCGCGTATTGGAATCGGCCAAAACGAAGCGGGTCGAAAATCGGTCAGCTAAAAAGGCTGATAAATCGCCTGCCAAATCGTCGCTGAACTGCAGCAGCGTGTTCATTCGGCAGTTTTAGAGGCGTTTAAGCGGGCTTCCTGGAACATCTTCACCTGGGTGTTGATGCTCTCCTGGTGCAGCAACTGCAACAGCCTGGTGATAAAAGCAGCATCCATGCCCAATTGGCCCGACTGCTGAAGCCGGCTTTCTACAATTTCGGCCCAGCGTTTGGGCTGCAGGATGGTGATGTCGTTGTCTTTTTTCACTGCGCCCACTTCGGCCGTCAAGGCCAGGCGCTTGGCCAGCAACTCCAACAAGGCGGCATCTACCCCGTCGATGTCGCGGCGCAATGCCTCCAAACGGGCATTGAACACCACATCGTCGGTTTGCGGGCGGCGGTAAATGAGGTTTTGCAGCAATTCTGCCAAACTGGAAGGGGTGATTTGCTGGCGGGCATCGCTCCAGGCGTTTTCGGGATCACAATGGGTTTCGATCATCAGTCCATCGAAATCTAAATCGAGGGCCACCTGCGCCGTTTCGGGCACCAGCAAGCGGTTGCCGCTGATGTGCGAAGGATCGGCAATTAGCAACATATCGGGCAGCAGCCGCTTGAGTTCGATGGGAATTTCCCAATTGGGGTGGTTGCGGTAGATGCTCTTTTCGTAGCCCGAAAAACCGCGGTGAATAGCCCCCAGCTTGCGGATGCCGGCTTTGTTGAGGCGTTCGATGGCCCCAATCCACAATTCCAAATCGGGGTTCACCGGATTTTTCACCAGCATGGGCACCTCAACGCCCTGCACGGCATCGGCAATTTCTTGCACCATGAACGGATTTACCGTGGTGCGGGCGCCCACCCACAGCAGGCTCACGCCGGCATGGAGGGCGGCTTCGGCATGTTTGCCACTGGCCACTTCTACGGCCAAAGGCAGGCCCAGCTCGCGGCTGATTTCAACACTCCATGCCAAAGCATCTATCCCAACGCCTTCGAAGCTATTCGGACGGGTACGCGGCTTCCAAATGCCGGCACGCACATAATCGGGCTTGAGTTCGGCCAAGGGCGTGAGGGTTGCGCGGAATTGGGCGGGCGTTTCGGCGCTGCAAGGTCCGGCAATCAACAAAGGGCCGTTGGCCTTCCAGCTCGACTTGGGTACTAAATCCAGTTGTGGTTTCATCAGCATCTGAACGCAAAATAAGGCAGAAAGGTTGAGTAGTGGACAAAAATGGCGAAAAAAGGCAACCCCATCTAACCGAAAAGGCTTTGCCAGTCGCGAAGCAAGCACCTAGGCCTAGCCCAAACATTTAAAAAGTACTGGCTGTACGTGTTAAGCTTAAGTCTTTATTTGCCTGGCATTTGCACCAAAAAACAAAAACCCGGTTGACCAAGAGGCCAACCGGGTTCTTTTGTACTAAGATGCCATTTACTGAGCAGCTTCGCCTGCTGCCTCGCTGCCACCTTCGGCAGTTTCGGCTTCCATGGCTTCCATCGACTCAGCTTGAGCTGCATCGCCTTCAGCTGCATTCAGTTCGGTAGCTTCTGGTTGAGTCATTTCGATTTGAGCAGCTGGCTCTGGCAAGGTGTTCATGCCCTGTACGTCCATGATCAAAGGAGCAATTACCAAGGCAACTACCGAAATCAACTTGAGGAGGATGTTCAAAGAAGGACCAGAAGTGTCTTTGAATGGATCACCCACGGTATCACCTACTACGGCCGCCTTGTGTGGCTCCGACTTCTTGTAGTACTTCTGGCCATTGATCATCACGCCTTCTTCAAACATTTTCTTGGCATTGTCCCAGGCACCACCAGCGTTCGACTGGAAAATGGCCATTAACACGCCCGAAGCGGTTACACCAGCCAGCAAACCACCCAAAGCTTCGGCGCCGAGGGTAAAGCCCACGAGCACAGGAGCAACTACGGCCAACAAACCAGGCACCACCATCTCTTTGATGGCAGCTGCGGTTGAAATTTCTACGCACTTGCCATATTCGGCAACGCCGTCGGCTTCGTGGAACGTCTTGCGATCAGCTTCGCTCCAATCGCTCATTTCTTTGTCGCCGTTTTTACGCATCACTTCCAAAGCGGCTTTGAGGGCAGGAATATCGGCAAACTGGCGACGTACCTCGGTAATCATCGACATGGCAGCGCGACCTACCGCACCCATGGCCATGGCCGAAAATACGAAAGGCAACATCGAACCCACCAACATGGCAGCCATTACGTCGGCTTTCGACAAGTCGATGGTTTTGATTTGTGCTGAAGTCATGAAGGCACCAAACAGGGCCAAGGCAGTCAAAGCAGCCGAGGCAATGGCAAAGCCTTTACCAATGGCAGCAGTGGTGTTACCTACGGCGTCGAGTTTGTCGGTACGCTGACGAACTTCTTTGGGCAATTCACTCATTTCGGCAATACCACCGGCATTGTCGGAAATAGGACCGTAAGCGTCAACCGCCAATTGGATACCGGTGTTGGCCAACATACCCACGGCCGCGATGGCAATACCGTACAAACCACCAAAGTGGAAAGCACCGATGATGCTGGCAGCAATCAACAGGATGGGGATGGCAGTACTCATCATGCCCACGCCCAAACCAGCAATGATGTTGGTGGCAGCACCTGTCGACGACTGGCTTACGATAGACATTACCGGCTTTTTACCAGTTCCTGTGTAATACTCGGTAATCAAACCCACCAGCAAACCAGCAACCAAGCCGATGACAGTAGCGATGAATACGCCTGTAGAAGTCATTTCGCGCTGAACGCCGTACAACATATCGTTGAATACCCAAGTTTCGGGCAACATCCACTTGATGATGAAGTAAGAAGCCACAATCATCAAACCGGCCGACAAAAATTCACCCGTGTTGAGGGCTTTCTGCGGATCGCCACCTTCTTTTACTTTTACGAAGAAAGTACCGAAGATTGACATGATGATGCCCACTGCGGCCAAAACCAAAGGCAACAATACACCCGAAAGGCCATTAAATGCGTCCTGGAAACCGGGAGCCATGAAGGCAGCACCCAATACCATGGTACCAATGATTGAACCTACATAAGACTCGAAAAGGTCGGCACCCATACCAGCTACGTCACCCACGTTATCACCCACGTTGTCGGCGATGGTTGCAGGGTTCAAAGGGTGGTCTTCGGGAATGCCGGCTTCTACCTTACCCACCAAGTCAGCACCAACGTCGGCAGCCTTGGTGTAAATACCACCACCTACACGGGCGAAAAGGGCGATTGAAGAGGCTCCGAATGAGAAACCGGTGATGATGGTAATAACGCGGTTGAGGTTTTCAGCCGTGTCGGTACCAAACATGTTGCTGTAAATGATGAAGAGCGAACCCAAACCGAGTACACCCAAACCAACCACACCCAAACCCATCACTGAACCGCCGGTAAAGGCAATTTCGAGTGCCTTGCCCAAGCTGGTGCGTGCTGCATTGGCTGTGCGTACGTTGGCTTTGGTAGCCACTTGCATGCCGATGAAGCCTGCCAAAGCCGAACAAAGAGCACCAATAACAAACGACAAGCCCACCAAAGGTGAAGAACTTTCGTTGTTGTTGGCAACCGCCAGCAAAATGGCCACAGCCACGACGAAAATGGCCAAAACGCGGTACTCAGCTTTCAAGAAAGCCATGGCACCTTCGGCAATGTGACCAGCGATTTTTTTCATTTTGTCGGTGCCAGCATCCTGCTTCGACACCCAACTCGACCGGATAAACGTGAACAGCAAGCCCACGACCCCGATAACGGGAATGAGGTAAACAATTGAATTCATTACACTTATCGTTAATTTTTAGATTTGGCAAAGATAGAAGTTCAATAGACTTCACAAACATTAACGAAAAATGAATTTGGTGTTCACCCATTCAATCGATTGGCGGGTGATAAAAAGGTCGATTAACCCGTCTTAAAAGGTTTTTTGCACGTCAACCGAATGTCCATTGCCAGCTGTTTACATCCAAGCCATTGTAATCATGTAAGCAATTATTAGCTTGCCACATGGACCAACCTAAAACCCCCAACACCCCGGCCTGGCTCAAACGCACCCAAGAAGGCAGCTGGGAACCCGAGATTTTGATATCAGGGATTGTATTATTGGCACTCACCCAAGTGCCGCGTCTGCTCAGGCAATTACACTATTGGCTCGAAGAACGAACAGCGAAATTCTATTTTTATACCAGCGATATTGACGACCTTATTTTCGATACGCTCTCACTAAGCACTTATTGGCTTATTGCCGGATTGATATTTCACCTCACGATGAGGAGTTTGTGGGTGAGTTTGGTGGGACTGAGTTCTGCCTTTCCAAAGGGAATTGATTTCGATAAAATGGGCATGCAACCGTGGTTTAGAAAACGACTTGAACCCATTGGCAATTTTCAACAAAGCATCATCAAACTCGAAAATTTTTGCAGCACCCTTTATGCTACGGCCTTTTTGTTTGTGATGGCAACCTTGTCGTTTTGCCTTTTTCTCGCATTTCTCATGCTGGCTGCTTTTGCCCTCGTGGCCATATATCCTGCATTAATGGCAAAAGAAGATGTGCTCGACAACCTTTTAGGTGGCTTTGCTACGCTCGTAGCCTTGCCCTACTTCATTGATTTTGTCACCTTTGGAAGCCTCAAACGAATTCCTTGGCTTTGGCGGATTTACCGCTATCCGTATGTATTTATGAGTGCCATTACTTTAGCACCTGTTTACCGCGGTATTTATTACGGCTTGGGTAGCAATGTAAGTCGCTGGCGCAATGGGTTGGTGATGATTGTATTTCTTGTTGTCACTTTTAAGATTGTGTTACCTCTTGCTACCGACCGGATGCAAACGCCCACTGTTTACAACACTACTTTCGGTATTGCAAATTTCGACGGCTATTTCCGTGACCAGCAACCCGAACGATTCAGTACATGGGCGCATATTCAATCGCAACAAATAAGTGAAGGTGCCTTACATGTTTTTCTGCCCCACAAGTTGCAATTCGAAGAGCAAATGCTGGCCGATTGTATCGATAATATAAAGGCAGAGTCCTTGGCTGATTCTTTTTCAAATGAGCACGAACGCAACCTCGCCTGTTTATCGTCGGCCTACGTTTTTTACATCGATGGCATCAAACAAAGACCAGGCAGGTTTTTCATGCGCGAGTTGGAACGAACCAACCAATTGGGTCTAGAAACATGGCTCGATGTGGCAGCATTGCCACGTGGCGAGCATTTGTTAGAGGTAAAAGTGCGTGTAAAAAACGAAGAAAGGCTCAAGGCTGCTATACCCTTTTTTCAAACCAATGGGCCAGCCCATGCTTCAAGTGCAGCTACTGACAGCCTCCAGCAATAGCAGCATATAACAGGCAGAAATTCTCCGCTCTCTAATCCCCCGATCCAAAATTCTGGGTCACCAGTACCATGGGCAAGCTCTTGAACTTGAATGGATCTTCCTCAATGGAAGCGCCACATCCCAAAAATGTGAATTGTTTGTTCAGTATGTTGGCTTTGTGCTCGGGCGATTTCATCCAGAGTTTTACGGCAGCTCTTCCGAAGTCGCCATAACTAAGTACCTTCAATGGTTTGCCATTGGCTTGTAGAAAGGCATATGTCCCATCGTCGTTGCGCTTTACTTCGTACTCCCCATTTGCTCCGGTTTTGTAGGGTGGCATTTCAAGGATGTTTTCACCCGTGGCTTTGAAGTCGCCCCCCTGATTGGCTATGCGCTGTTCGGGGGTACGGTTGTCCTTATCGGCTTTGTTGGTATGACTGAAAAAACGCTCAGCACGCATGGCATCACTGTGAGCAGCGGCCGCTTTTTCTAAGCTTTCGTTGTATTGGTACAAGGGCAAGTTCTTTTTCGCCCGGGCCTCATTGGTAGCAAAAAACACAGCCGCATTTAACAAGGCGTAATCGGGCTTTTCTACGTCGATAACCTGCTTGGCAGCCTCGGTGTTAAAAAAGCTATCTACCTTGAGCTCGTTGTACCAACTTTTGTCGAATTCCTGTGCCTGCAGGTCTACAATGCTTAGCAAAAGGCATGAGAAAAATAGCAAGTGTTTCATGAGGTGATTCTTTCAAGGTAGCGGTCGCGCTCAAACGTATCAATGTGGCGCGATTTTTTTTCTTCGTAAATATCGGCAATGGTGACCAGAATGCCTGTTTCTTCCACTGCACCAAATTCATCGTTGAGGGCAGTGCCGAAATTCTTCATCGTTGGCGACAAACCCATGTAGGTATTGATCAATGGCGGCACTATTTCGCCCTTTCCGCGCACAAAAGTGTTAAGCACTTTGAAACCTTCTTTGTATTCCAAGCCATCCAATTGGCCATCGAATTGGCTTACATCCGTTTCAAAACCCAGCCGCAAGTCAGCATGCGGGCGCACCAGCTCCTCCTTATCGGGAAAGTAGTGGTTCATGAAATAGAGGATAAAGTCACGTGCTTCACGGTCAAAATGCGGGTACATGGTCACCTTACCAAAGAGGTACTTGATGTGTGGACGGAGCACGATCATGGCACCCAGTCCATCCCACAAATTGTCGAGCGAAAACAAACCCTTGGTGCTGCCAGCAGCTGGTTGGTAATCGGGCTGTACAAACGAGCGACCCAGTTCCATGGTCCATGGCAAATACTCATCCACAAACTTTTGGCTGAAACCGAATAAGTGAGCCGTTGAAAGATTGATGTGTCCTGCTTCATCGCGGTGAGCTGCACTGCATTCAATCAAGCGGTAACCAGCTACAATCTCCAGCGTTTCGGGATCCCATACAATCAGTTGCTCGTAGCAATCGTCGGAAGTATCGTTCGCATCCAGGTCAACGGGCAAGCCTGTACCACCGCCAGCAGCCCGAAAGGTCACTTCGCGCAACCGACCTATTTCTTGCAATACGTTGGGGGCATTGTGGAAGTTTACCAAAAAAACCAGCTTGTTGCCTTTGTTGGTATGTCGCAAAAAACGCTCGGGCGTTAATTCGTTGAGCAACAGCTGGCGGTCAACAGGAGCGATGATGTTTTGCATGCGGTCAAAAATGGTAAAAAGTGAGCGGCTGCACAATGGGTGTGAACAAGATTCTAAAAGGCTGCGCCTTTAAAACACAGAGGGCACGGAGGACACGGAGAAAATAATGGGGCCATGGCGAATCGTCTAAACGTTGACCATCCGACAAATCAGCGCGATACGCGTTCCATGGTAGACCTCCGACGACGCTGATGAAGCCGATTTTAGCGGATCTTTCAGCAGAAAATCAAAGAAAACATTCTGAAAATCAAACCGTCAGCCCTCAAACCTGCTGGCACATACAGGCTACTAATCTGTGACCATCCGTCAAATCAGCGTGATCAGCGTTCCATGGTAGACCTCCGACGACGCTGATGAGGCCGATTTTAGCGGATCTTTCAGCAGAAAATCAAACCGTCAGCCCGCAAACCTGCTGGCGCACACAGGCTACTAATCTGTGACCATCCGCTAATTCCGCGTGCTCCGCGTTCCATGATGGACCACTGATGACACGGATTGGGCTGATGTTAACTGATTTTTAAGCAGCTACTAAACTGGTTTTCAATGAAAACTCAACCCGCCAGCTCATACACCTGCTCCCGCACCCAAGCAGCCCAATCTTTGTCGGAACGCGATTTGTCGAAGGTCTGGTACGGAATGGGCTTGCCAAAGGTGATGACGATGGTTTGGTTGTGCTGGGCGAACATCTCGTCTACCAAATAAAACATCTCGATGTTGGCCTTGATGCCCAACCACTTGCGGAAACGGGCCAAATTGTAGAAAAACGGGCGGTTTTTGCCAGCAATGTGCACGGGCACGATGTCTTTTTGGTATTTGCGCGACTGGCTGATGAAAGTCTTCTTCCACTCCAAATCGGCAATGCCACCCGGTTGTTTGCGCGAAACGAGTCCGGCCGGAAACACCAAAAAAGCCTCCTCACTGCGCAGACTTTGGTCGAGTGCCAGCAAGGCATCTCTCCCCTGCGCCCCGTGTTTGTTCACCGGGATGAACAGCGGCAGCAGCTGCTTGATGTTGGTGAGGATGTCGTTCACCAAAAAACGTAAATCGGTCCGTTTTTTCCCCAATTCGTGCATCAGGGCCAAAGCATCGAGTCCACCCAGCGGGTGGTTCGCAGCGTAAATCACGCCCCCCTCCACCTGCATATTTTCGGCACCCTCCACCCTTATTTTCACACCAAAATGCTGCAGTACCTGGTCCACAAAATCCAAACCCTCGCGCTGACCGTGTTGCTGCATGAAGGCATTGATGTCGTCTTCGTGCAAAATGCGACGGATGTAGGCCAGCACAAAACGCGGCAATACTTGCAACAGGCGGGGATTCTTTTTGCGGATGACCTCGCGTATGTCGAGGTACTTGGCGGGAACGCTCATGCGGCAAAGATAAGGTTGCAGGCCAAATTCAAAACTCAGGCGAGCGGGCTTTCGTCGCTCACCTCCAGCTGCAACAGCTTGAGACTGCGGTACAAGCCCCCTTCTTTGGCCATGAGCTCGTGGTGCGTGCCAAATTCAACCAACTGGCCTTTGTCGAGCACCACAATTTTGTCGGCATCGCGGATGGTACTGAGTCGGTGCGCGATGATGATGCTGGTGCGACCGGCCATGAGGCTGTTGAGCGCTTCCTGTACCAGGCGTTCCGATTCGCTGTCAAGCGAGCTGGTAGCCTCGTCGAGAATCAGAATCGCCGGATCGCGCAGCACCGCCCGGGCAATGGCAATGCGCTGGCGCTGACCGCCGCTGAGTTTCACACCACGCTCACCCACCACGGTGTCAAGCGCTTCGGGGAAGCTGCTGATGAAATCCCAAGCATTGGCCTTGCGGGCAGCCTCTGCCACTTCTTCCCTGCTGGCCCCAGGTTTTCCGTAGGCGATGTTTTCGAAGATGGTGCCGCCAAACAAGACCACATCTTGGGGCACCACGGCTAAATTGCTGCGGTAAGCACTCAAATCGTAATCGGTGATGGGTTGGCCATCTACCAGCAATTGGCCTTGCTCGGGCGCGTAAAAGGCCTGTACCAAACTCACCAAAGTGGATTTGCCGGCCCCGCTCGGACCTACCACGGCTAGCTTTTCGCCAGGCGCCACTTCAAAACTGAGGTCGGTAAGCACCGGAATTTCGGGCCGGGTAGCATAGCGGAAATGCACTTTGTCGAATTGCAGGGCGCCGGCCAAACGGAGCGGCTGTTTTTGGGCATCCATGCTCACGGGCTCCACGGCTTCGTGTAATATTTCAAATACCCTTTCGGTGGCACCCAAGGCCTTTTGCACCTGGGCATACAATTCAGCAAAGCTGCCCATGGCGGCGCCTACAAAGGTGCTGTAGAGGATGAAACTGGTGAGACTGCCAATGGTAAGTTCGCCGGTACTCACCAAAGTAGCACCAAACCAAACCACGGCCACAATGCTACCCAGCAAGGCAAAAATGATGAAGCTGGCAAAAGCACCCCGGTAAACAGCTCCCTTGAGCGCCAATTTCACCACCGCAGCAATGCGCTCGCTGTAGCGGTTGCTTTCGTACCATTCGTTGGTATAGGCTTTTACGCTGGCAATGGCCTGCAAGGTTTCTTCCACCACGGTATTCGACTCGGCCAGCTCGTCTTGCGCCTGCCGTGCCACCTTGCGGATGGCCTTGCCGAAAATAACCGCCAGCACCACCAAAATGGGGAAAACCGACAACATCATCAGCGTGAGCTTGCCCGATGTATAGGCCAACAAAGCAATGCCGCCAATCAGCACCACTACCTGGCGGAGCACTTCGGCGAGGGTTGTGGTAAGCGTATCTTGAATTTGCGAGAGGTCGGCTGCTATGCGGCTGTTGATTTCACCCACACGACGGCGGGCAAAAAAGTCCATGGGCAAGCGCAAAATCCGCCCAAAACTTTCGCGGCGCAAATCGGCCAAACTGCGTTCGCCTACTTGTACAAAAAGGTAAATGCGACCAAATGAAATGGCAGCCTGCAAGGCCAGAATGCCAAGCAAAGAAGCGGCTATGAGGTGGATGCTGCCCATAAAACCGGGCGTTCCGGGTTTGAGGGCGGCATCGATGAGTTTGCCCATCAAAAAGGGGAAACTGAGCGACAACAAACTGCCAGCGCCAAGCAAAAAGAGGCCAAAAATGAACATTCCGCGGTACGGACGTAGGTACTGCAGCAAATAGCGGGCTTTTTGCAGGCTGTCGCGGTTGATCTTGGCCTTGGGAAGTTCTTCTTCGCCCTTGTTGTTAGAATTAAATCGGGGTCGTGCCATCAGGCTTGTAAACGTTTGGTGATTAAACCATGCACCACGCCAAAAAGTTGCCTCGCATTGAATTTCCGCCAATGCAACTCGTCTAAATCACCGCCAAAATTGAAATAATAGTCGATGTTCATGGCCCGCATTTCTTCCAAAACATGCTCGCGGAAGTTGAGGGCGGCAATCCAGCCCTGCTCTATGTCGCCAAACCACTCTTCGTAATAGCAATCGTCGGAACCATGGAAATTGAGCACGTTCTCGCCAATGAGGATGAATTTGTCGATGCCTTCATCTACCAGCAAATCAATGACCTCGGTTTTGAGGGTGGCGATGTCGTTGCCGATGGCGTCGTTCCACTCGCCAATAAATTCGATGATGGCGAAACCAAAATCATAATCGGCCCAGAGGATTTTGAGGTAAAGCGTTTCAGAGCCAAACTCGTCCCACTGCGGGTGGATGGCGTGGTCGTAAATGTGGTGGGTATAGGCAAATTGCGAGTATTCGCGACCGTAAAAGGGCGAGCGTTCGTCGTCGGCCGCCGTATAATCATCTACCCAGTTGTAAAATGGCTCTATGCGGTGCATGTCAACGGTTTCGGTAGGCCTCGATGGCGGCTTTTACTTGTTTGTGGGTGTTGAGCAGCTGTTCGGCCAAGTCTCTCTCAATTTGCAATTCGTCCATGAGCATGCGTACGCCTCGGTCAACCAGCTTGTGGTTAGTCAACTGCATCTGCACCATTTTATTGCCTTTTACATAGCCCAAACGCACCATCACCGAAGTGCTGAGCATGTTGAGCACGAGCTTTTGGGCGGTGCCGCTTTTCATGCGGGTTGAGCCGGTCACTACTTCGGGACCCACCGCTACTTCCACCGGCAAATCGGCCGTGCGGGCCAAAGGCGACCCCGGATTGCAAGTGATGCCGCCCGTGAGGATGCCCCGCTGCTTGCAGGCTTCCAAAGCGCCCAGCACATAAGGCGTGGTGCCCGAGGCGGCAATGCCTACCACGGTATCGAGCGTGCTGGGCTGCCAGGCTTCGAGGTCACGCCAACCTTGTTCGCGGTCGTCTTCAGCAAATTCAACCGCCCGGCGAATGGCTTGGTCGCCCCCGGCAATGAGTCCAATCACCCGATCGAAAGGCACGCCGTAGGTAGGCGGGCATTCGCTCGCATCTACAATGCCCAAACGGCCGCTGGTACCGGCGCCCAGGTAAAACAGCCTTCCGCCCTGCCGCATGCGTTCGTATACGGCCTCGGCCAGGGCTTCGATCTGCGGTAAGGCAGCGGCCACAGCCACGGGTACTTGGTGGTCCTCGGCATTGATGGCCTCGAGCAACTGGCGGGTGCTCATGCTTTCGAGCGCGTCGTAATGCGAGGGCGACTCGGTAATGCGGTTAAATTCGTGCGACACGCAATGAAAATTTAGGTAGGTGCAAATTTTACTGCAAATTTGCACAGCTTCGTCGAGGCTTTCAAACTAAATCGGAAAGCCCGCGGTTATTAATCACCATGAACGACCCACAAACACCGTCGAACAAACGTTTACAAATTTGGTTGCCCCTGCTTTTCGCTGCCGTTTTGGCGCTGGGCATGTACCTCGGCACCCGCTTGCAGCAAATCCAACAGCCTGGTACCCGCATTTTGCTGCGCAACAACAGCAAGGTCGACCAAATTTTGCAGCTCATCCAAAACCGCTATGTGGATACGGTAGACGCGGCCTTCATTACCGATCAGGCCATACAAGACCTGCTCGCCCAACTCGACCCCTACTCGGCCTACATTCCAGCCGCCCATTACGAAGAAGCCAACCAGCCCCTCGAAGGCAATTTTGAGGGCATAGGCATTGAATTTTACAAACTCAACGACACCATTTTGGTGGTGAGCGCCATTTCGGGCGGACCTTCTGAGCAAGTAGGCATCCGCGGTGGCGATAAAATCATTGAGGTAGATGGCGAAAAGGTGGCAGGCATCAACATCAGCAACGACGAGGTGATCAAAAAGCTGCGTGGCAAAAAAGGCAGCAAGGTGAAGGTATCGGTGAAGCGGAACGGACAAGCCGAGCTGCTGGGCTTTACCATCACCCGCGACCGCATTCCGATTTACAGTGTAGATGTGGCCTATTTGCTCAACCCAACCACCGGCTACATCAAAATCAACAAATTCAGCGCAACCACCGCCGATGAATTCCGCGAGGCTTTCCTCAAACTCAAGCAGCAAGGTGCCTTAGAGGCCTTGGTGCTTGATTTGCGCGGCAATCCGGGTGGTTATTTGGATGCCGCCATCCGCCTGGCCGATGAGTTTTTGCCCGCCGGCAAGCTCATCACCTATACCCAAGGCCGCAACCAACCCCGCCGCGATTTCAAAGCCACAGGCAGTGGGCTGTACGAAAGTGGCAAACTCACCATTTTGATTGACGAAGGTTCGGCTTCGGCCAGTGAAATTGTTTCGGGCGCCATTCAAGACCACGACCGCGGCACGATCATCGGACGGCGTTCGTTTGGCAAGGGACTGGTGCAAGAGCAGTTCGATTTACGCGATGGTTCGGCGGTACGGTTGACCGTTTCGCGCTATTACACCCCCAGCGGCAGGTCTATCCAAAAGCCCTATGAAAGAGGTGGCGAACGCGAAGACGACTTTTTGGAGCGGCTCGACCGCGGTGAACTGTTCAGCGCCGACAGCATCCGCCTGGCTGATAGCACGGTGTTCCGCACGGCCAGCGGCAGGATTGTTTATGGCGGTGGCGGCATCATTCCCGACACCTTCGTACCTGCCGACAGCAATAAATTCAGCGATTTTACCAACGAATTACTGAACACTGGCACGCTCATTCAATTCAGCTACCAGTATGCCGATCAGCGCCGCGAGGAACTCAAAAAATTTGCCGATGCTGCAGCCTTTGTCGCTGGCTTCCAAGTGAAAGAAAGCGATATCCAGAGCCTGCTGCGTTTCGCCGAAAGCGAAGGACTCAAACCCGCCAATACCAGTTGGCGCAAAGATTTACCTGCCCTGCAGCTGTTCCTCAAGGCCAATTTAGGCCGGCAGCTGTACGGCAACGATGCGTACTACCCAACCATGCACCAGCGTGACAGTACGTTGAAGAAAGCGGTGGGCTGAGGTGGGTGGCTGGCTCGCTGGCTTCGAGCGCCTCAGCCAGCGAGCCAGCGTTACAAGCATCCAACATTCAGGTAAAACATGGATTGTTTTCGATTCCTTAAAAAACACGCTGAAAAACATCCATTTCGTTCATCCTTGGCTTACTTCACATTCCAAAAGCAGTCAGTTTGACCGATAAACAGGTATTTAATGACCGATAAATAGTTTATCGGTCAAATGATTTGAATATGATACCATATTATTGCTATTTTTGACCGATAAAGCGATTGTAATTGACCGATATAACCCAAGCACGATGAGCCAAGAGGAAATGATGATTCTGACATATTTGAAAGAACATCCCAAAACGTCGGCGCCCGAAGTGCACCATGACTTGAGAAAGAAGCATGCAAACTTCTCCATGTCGCTCAGCACGCTAAAGCGGAGACTTGCTGGCGAGTTTACTCGCATGCATTTGGTGAGTAGTACAGGTAAAGGAAAAGGATTAAAATACGCCTTAACCCCTGAATTCGAGTTGATTTACCCCATCAATATGGAGACGTATTTCAGTATTGAGCACCGGGAAATCAAAAATCGTTTCAATTTCGAATTGTTTCCTTCGTTGGAAGACGCTAAGTTGTTTACCGATGATGAGTTGGCCGTACTACAAGGATTGCAACGACAATATGAAGACAATATCAGCCAACTTTCCGCTTCCGCATTCCATTTGGAGATGGAGCGATTATCGATTGATTTGTCGTGGAAATCTTCACAAATCGAAGGCAATACATACAGTTTGTTAGACACGGAAATTCTTTTGAAAGAACAACAAACCGCCAAAGGAAAAACCGTTGAAGAGGCCACCATGCTCTTGAATCATAAAAAGGCCATCGATTTTTTATTGCAACATCCCGATTTCTTTGAGGCATTGAAAATTAGAGATATAGAGGACATTCATAGCATGCTTGTAGATAAACTTGACATAGAACGGAATATTCGGAAGGAATTGGTGCGAATTGGCGGAACTGGCTATGTGCCTTTAGATAACGAACACCAAATCAGAGAATCGCTGCAACATGCTTGCAGCTTAATTAATCGCAAGAAAAATGTTTTTGAAAAGGCTTTGCTTGCTTTGGTATTGCTTAGCTACATCCAGGCATTTATGGATGGAAATAAAAGGGTAGCCCGGGTGGTAGCCAACGGCATTTTAATATCGAACAAATATTGCCCCATTTCATTTCGATCCGTGGAGCCGGGCGACTATAAAAAGGCCATGTTGATATTCTATGAGCAGAACAATCTCAGTGCGTTCAAGCAAATATTTATGGAGCAATTCAGATTTGCTGTGGGCGAGTATTTTAGACTGCGGGTAAGTTAGCGCCGAAAGCTCACCACTTCTGCGGAGATTTGAGCTTTACATGGCCCCGATGGTAATTGGGCGTAAGGCAATGAACTTTTTTGTCCATAGGTCCAAAGACTTTGAACCCAGGTTACAACAGCCATCAGAAAAATCTAATTCACCAATCTCCTGCAAATGATCATTGGCGCCTTAGGCGCTCGAAGGCACCGGCAAAAAAAAATCCCGACCAACGGCCGGGATCTTTTTTGTGCTGTTCAGCAAAAATTACTGAGCAGGAGCAGCTTCTTCAGTAGCAGGAGCTTCAGTAGCAGTAGTGTCAGCAGCAGGAGCTTCTTCAGCAACAGGAGCTTCTTCAGTTACTACTTCTTCAGTAGCTGTGGTTTCTTCGGTAGCAGCTTCTTCAGTGTTGTTGCAAGCTACGGCGAACAAAGTCGCGCTTACCATCAAAAGGGCAAATAATTTTTTCATGAGATAGTGTTTTTTAACGCCACAAAGGTAATCAGCTTTTTGAATACCAACCAAATTATTTTAGAAAAACAACCTTATTTCTTTTCCACTCATTGTCAACAGGTTAAGATGAAAATACAACCAAGCCCTTGTGCATAACCCAGCCTGCCTCCAAAAAGTGTAGCATTAACTGGTCACTTTTCGCGGAAGAATAAGTTCACAGGCACTCCGGTAAAGTTAAAATGCTCACGGAGCTTGTTTTCTAAATAGCGCTTGTAGGAGTCGCGGATGTACTGTGGCAAGTTGCAGAAAAACACAAAAGTAGGTGGCACCTGCTTGAGCTGGGTTACATACTTGATGCGGATGTATTTGCCTTTCCAAGCGGGCGGCGGGTAGTTTTCAATGATTTGCAGCATTACCTCATTGAGCTTGTTGGTTTTGATGTGCTGCTGGCGGTTTTGGTAAACCTCCATGGCTGTTTCTACCGCCTTGAGAATGCGTTGCTTTTCGGTAGCCGAAATGAACAGGATGGGCACATCGGTGAAAGGCGCAATGCGTTCTTTGATGGCTTCTTCGAATTTCTTGGTACTGGTGTGGTCCTTTTCAATCAAGTCCCACTTATTCACCAAAATCACGATGCCCTTTTTGTTCTTTTCTGCTAAGTGATAAATACTGAGGTCTTGTGCCTGAATGCCATCACGCGCATCGATCATGAGCATTACCACATCTGAATCTTCGATGGTACGCACGGTGCGGAGTACCGAGTAAAACTCAATGTCTTCGTGCACCTTGGCTTTGCGGCGCAATCCAGCGGTATCAATGAGGGTGAAATGGTGTCCAAAACCCTTGTATTCGGTATGGATGGTATCGCGCGTGGTGCCTGCAATGGGCGTTACAATGGTGCGCTCGTAGCCCAGCAAGGCATTCAGCAAAGTTGATTTGCCCACATTGGGTTTGCCCACGAGGGTGACTTTGGGTAGCTGTTCTCCCGTTTGTTCTTCTTCGGGTGGCAGTGCTTTCACCACGGCATCAAGCAACTCGCCGGTGCCACTGCCCGTTTGCGAAGAGATGGAGTACACCTCGCCCAAACCAAAACCATAAAACTCGGCTGAACCTGGTTCACGGTCGTGGTGATCAACCTTGTTAGAGATTACAAACACGGGCTTTTTGGTGCGGCGCAATACGTCGGCCAAAGCCTGATCCAAATCGGTGATGCCCGTCGTCACATCCACCATGAACAACAACACATCGGCTTCTTCTACCGCTATGTGTACCTGCCGGCGGATGGCTTCTTCAAACACATCTTCCGAACCCGATACATATCCTCCGGTATCTATGAGCGTAAATTGCTCACCTGTCCACTCTGCCTTGCCATAATGCCGGTCGCGCGTTACGCCCGAAAAATCGTCGACAATGGCTTTGCGACTCTCGGTGAGGCGGTTAAACAAAGTTGATTTGCCCACATTGGGGCGGCCTACAATGGCAACAATGCGACTCATGATCCTGATTTATATCCAAAATAGCGGAGTTGACGATCGTCGTTCCGCCAGTTTTCTTTGATTTTTACAAAAAGTCCGAGGAAAACCTTTTTTCCCCAAAACTTCTCCATATCTAAACGGGCTGCTGTGCCCACTTTTTTCAATTCTTTGCCCTGGTGTCCAATGATGATGCCCTTTTGGGTAGCCCGCTCCACATACACCGTGGCTTCGATACGCAAAATATTGGGCTCGTCTTTGAAAGAGTCTACCAACACCTCACTGGCGTAAGGAATCTCTTGTTTGTAATTCAAAAACACCTTCTCGCGAATGATTTCGGCGGCGAGGAAGCGTTCCGATTTGTCGGTGAGTTCGTCTTCGCCGTAATACGATTCTCCTTCGGGCAACATCTCCACTATCTGATGCATCAAAACATCGGCATTATAGCCATGCTCGGCCGACAAAGGCATCACCTTGGCTTGCGGGGCAAGGGCCTCCCATTCTTTGATGAGGGCGGGCAGCTGCTCGGCAGGCAGTTGGTCGACTTTGTTGAGGACCACAATCAATTTGCTTTCGGCCTGCAGAATCTCTTGGCGGTAACTTTCCACATCGCTGGGGTCGGTCACATCGATGAGGTATAAAATCACGTCGGCATCTTCAATGGCCGATTCCACAAAACGCATCATGGCGCGGTGCAGGCCGTATTTGGCTTCTAAATAGCCAGGTGTATCGCTGAAAACAATCTGGTAGTCGGGCTGACTCACAATGCCCAAAATGCGGTGGCGCGTGGTTTGGGCTTTGGGCGTTACAATCGACAGCTTCTCACCCACCAAACGGTTCATGAGGGTCGACTTGCCCGCATTGGGCTTTCCGAGGATGTTAACAAAACCTGCTTTGTGTGTCATGCTGCTTGGCTTGCAATTTACAAAACGACGCTTTTTGTGCATCGTTCCCCCTGCAAGCAGGCGGTTGGGCCTGCGAAAAAAAGCCCCGGGTTTGACAGCCGGGGCTGGTGGTCTCGGCAGGAATCGAACCTGCATCTTAGGCTCCGGAAACCCACATACTATCCGTTGTACTACGAGACCCTAAGGGAGGGCAAAGATAAGGTTTTGCGCTGACAATGGAAAACGACATCCTGCACACAAAAACCAGGTGATAAATGCATCATTATTTGGAAAATAAGACCCGACTCTCTAAATTGCTTCGCTATGACCATGTCCTCCAAAGTATTGCTGCAACCTGTGAAGCTCACCGACGAGCGATCGCTGAAGACCTTGGTTGAAAATCGCTCCATTTTTTCTCTCAACCACTGTGAACTGAACGTTTTTGAAACCTACCAGTCGGCAGAAAAAGTTTCGCTGGCTTTCAGCGATTTGG
>ERZ1066127.538-NODE-538-length-19308-cov-13.998026_pt1 | contig 19308 bp, 17 predicted proteins | sample MGYA00382774_ERZ1066127 | MGnify/ENA primary metagenome ERZ1066127 (study PRJEB33369, sample SAMEA5778357) | biofilm metagenome | biome: Industrial cooling water; feature: Water cooling tower basin; material: Biofilm | place: United Arab Emirates | collected... | reverse complement strand
TATGGTCTTCAACTTTCAAAGAACTTTTTTTGTGAAAATGTGTACGGTAGTGAACAAAAAAACATCAATGAGTTTTGAAAATGCTCGATCATTTTCCTTTCGTTTGGTATTCTTCAAACAAATTGTTTCCAAAATACACGCAGTGTTTCATAATCGATATACTTATTAATCTCAAGTAATTCCCTTTGTTATCATAGGTAGTTTTATCGCTAATGCTCCTACTTTTCATGATACAATCATCCTTTGGAAAAACAAGAAAAATTGCTTATTTTTATGATCTAACCGTCTTTGCAGTTTCTCGCTTAATTTCCTATCACCATGAATATTCATCTTATTCGTCGTTCTACGACGATTTTACTTATGCTTCTTGTTTTTGGAGTAATTGTAATGTTTGCAACCGCTAAACCAAGAAAAGAATCCGCAGCTATGAATAAAGCAACGTCAATTTATGAATTTACCATGAACGACATTGACGGAAAAACTGTCAAATTGGAAAAATACAAAGGTAATGTTGTTCTCATCGTTAACGTGGCAAGCAAATGTGGCTATACTCCCCAGTATGAAGGACTAGAAGAAATTTACAAACGCTATAAAGACAAAGGATTTGTTATCTTGGGATTTCCCGCAAATAATTTTATGGGACAAGAACCAGGTAGTGATGCAGAAATTAAACAATTTTGTTCGACAAAATACAATGTTTCTTTTCCAATGTTTTCAAAAATTTCCGTCAAAGGAAACGATATTCATCCTCTCTATCAATATTTGACGCAAAATGCAAATCCGCCCGGTGATGTAAAATGGAATTTTGGTAAATTTCTTGTCGGCAAAGATGGCAAAATTGCCGCACGATTTGATTCCGGTGTAAAACCTGAAAGTTCAGAGTTAACTTCAGCAATTGAATCTGCTTTGAAATAATCACATTTGCACGAGTTTTCTGAGGTGTTCATTGAAATCATCCAGTTGTTACGTTACAATACAGGATAAAAAGCAAAGTTCGAGTTCCGTCATTCTTCTTGCTTTGATGTTGTGTTTGGGAGTATTCTGTATTTCATCTTGTCATTCAGAACTTCATCCTGAAACGCGTGTCATGACGAAGGAACTTGAAGACTCCCTCGTTCATTTTATGAAAATACCGGATGACGCAGAATTTTTTCGGAAATACATCGCATTCAATGTTCGGTTTACCTTGCGTCATAAAATAGCGCTCAATGACACCGTTATCAATAACGAGTTAAAAGAAGAAATTTCAAAAATGGCTCTTATTCAAGCTGCACAGCGGCGTATCGATGCTATTCAACAAGCGAACCCTTGATTTTTTTTGGACACGTATGAAAATTCTTCCCAGCAGTATTATCACATTCTTCTGTTTTATCTCCATTGTTTTTGCCCAACCCAAGCAAATCTCTAAGCAGCCGCCTGTTCCTGTGTTTGCTAAACCCGTTCTCATGTTCGATAACGCTTCTGCGCTTATCGTCACTCCTCCGCAATCCATTGCTAATCGTGCATTGCAACTTCGAGCTGAACGGGGGTTTACGGAGGAAATGGTTCCAATGAAGGACAAAAAGGGATTACGACGCATTGCTTTTATGGCTCCCGGTAATGCTCAAACTAATTGTACTCCGTATGCTGATATGTACTTTGATGCAAAAGATAAATGGCTTTCGACGGAAGAATTTTTTAGTTTAGATACCGATGAAACAAAACCGCTTGGTCGTCTTTTGGCAAAGTTTATTACAGCTGTGGAAGCAAAAGGATACCGCATTGGCATTTGTGAAGTCGGTGGCAAAGCCTCGTTCTGGAGGATTTCAACTCCTGCTTTGACGTGGTATGAGTGTGAAGTATTCAAAAAAAATGTTGAAAATAACGCACTTGCCATTTCTATGGAAAAAGAACCATTTAGTGGTCCCAATCCTAATATCTACGGCACAGCATATTTTGATAGTAATGGAAATCTGGTTCGTATTCAAGCAAAATCAAAAGTGAAACTCACTGCTGTCAATTAGTTTCGATTAGCAATGGTTTCATGTGGATAATGCTTCATCCTTCCAGCCTTATTGCATGCAGCACTTATAGGGCTATTTTTTTCTCCAAATCTCCCTTGTTATGCTTTTAATACCTGAAGTTCTTGCAGAAGAGCTGCAACTATCCTTGCCCAATGTTCAAAATGCTCTGAACCTATACACCGAAGGCGCAACTGTACCTTTTATTGCACGGTATCGTAAAGAGCAAACCGGCGAAATGAATGAGATTGTTCTCAGAAATCTTTTCGACCGTTTTGAATATCTGACTGAACTTGAAGAACGAAAAACTACTATTATTGAATCTATCAAGCAGCAAGGAAAACTGACTAATGAACTCCAACAACGGATTGCTGCGTGTTTGCAAAAAAATGAGCTGGAAGATTTATACTTACCCTTTAAGCCCAAACGTCGTACAAGAGCTACCGTCGCTCGTGAAAAAGGTTTAGAGCCACTTGCAGAGATAATTGGTTCTTATAATCAACCTCGTAGTCATGGAGAAATGCCTACGTTTCCGGGATTACAGCAACTCGCTGAACAATATATTTCTATTGAAAAAGGCGTTACTACGACTCAAGAAGCACTTCAAGGAGCTTCTGATATCCTTGCAGAAAGTGTTGCCGAAAAAGCTGAATTACGTTCAGCTTTGCGGTCATACATTTTGAATAATGCTTCCGTTTCATCGGTGGTGAAGCCTGATTATCCCGAAGGTACAACGAAATTTGAAATGTATCGCACTTATAGTGCTGCTTTGCGTGATATACCGCCACACAACATGCTTGCTTTACGAAGAGGGGAAGCAGAGGAAATTTTGACATTGAGTATTGATTTCGATCATGATTATATTTTGCAATATCTGGAAAGTAGGGAAATTCATAGCTCCGAAGCAGAAATTGTCAGATATTACAAAGTTATGCTTAAAGATGCGTTTGAACGATTAATGAAGTTTACACTCATTGGTGAAGTACGTTTAGAGAAAAAACTTGCAGCAGATGAAGCCTCCATTCGGAATTTTGGAGAAAATCTTCGTCATCTATTGCTGGCATCTCCGGCAGGTATGAAACCGGTTCTCGGAATAGACCCGGGTTTTCGGACAGGTTGTAAAGTTGCTGCTTTAGATGCCACCGGAAAATTTCTTGAGTATCGTGCAGTTTTTCCGCACAATTCTAAATACGAGCGAGAGGAAGCAGCAAAAACGTTGCGAACAATGCTGGCGAAACATCGGATAAGCCTGATTGCGATTGGAAATGGCACGGCAAGTCGAGAAACCGATGAATTTGTCAGTGAAGTTTTGCGCGAATTGGAAGGAGAAAAGCCAACCAAAGTTGTGGTCAGTGAGGCGGGTGCTTCTGTTTATTCGGCAAGTGAAGTTGCCGCAGAAGAATTTCCCGACTTAGATGTTACCGTGCGTGGTGCAATTAGTATTGCTCGACGCCTACAAGATCCACTTGCAGAACTGGTAAAAATAGATCCGAAGTCAATTGGAGTGGGGCAATATCAACACGATGTTGACCAAAAACTTCTCAAGAAAAAATTGGAAGAAACCGTTGAGAGTTGTGTCAATTACGTTGGTGTAGATGTCAATACAGCATCGAAGGAGCTTCTGAAAGCTGTCGCCGGAATTACCGAAACGGTGGCAAAAAATATTGTTGAATTTCGGAATCAACATGGCGCATTTACCAGTCGAAAAGATCTTCTAAACGTTCCCAAATTTGGCGCAAAAACGTTTGAACAAGCAGCAGGCTTCATGCGTATTCGCGGAGGTAAAACTCCACTTGACAATTCTGCCGTTCATCCGGAGCGCTATGGGCTTGTTCAACAAATGGCTGATGACATTGGTATTGCACTTGAAGAGTTGATAGGAGCGTCGGAAAAAGCAAAAGCGATTGAATTGAAACGATATATTTCTCCTGAAGTAGGCTTGCCAACTTTACGCGATATTATTGCTGAATTAGAAAAACCCGGGCGCGACCCCCGCGAAGAATTTCGTTATGCTGAATTTCAAAGTGGAATCAGCGAGATAACCCATTTGCAGTCAGGGATGGTGCTTGAAGGTGTTGTTACTAATGTGACTAATTTTGGAGCATTTGTTGATATCGGCGTTCATCAAGACGGCTTAGTGCATATTTCCCAGATGGCAAACCGTTATATTACAAGTCCCTTAGAAGTTGTAAAAGTTGGACAAATCGTTAAAGTTCGAGTTGTAGAAGTAAATGTAGGGTTAAAGCGAATTAGCTTGAGTATGAAAGCTGAGCAGCAATCATCAAAGCAGGGTACTTCGGTTCAGTCTAATGTTCCGTTGAAAGGACAAAAAAATGTTTCTGCGGAATCAATGAGCGACCAATTGGCTCTATTGAAAGAAAAATTCGCAAAAGCGTAATCGTAATTTTACAACACAGCGGCAAGCACTATCATACGAAATTATCTGGAACTATCTGCGTAGAAAAGGTGAGCGCAATGTTCGGTCTGTGTTGTGCATAACGTCTGGCTTCCGCAATGCAGAAAGTACACTGCGCTTGACTGTCGGTGATACAAAACTTTGAGCGTCCAGATGTTTATAATTACTGCAAATATCCAAGATATAGCATAGCTTCACCATGAAACTCACCCTCGTGTTCGATACAATCAAGTTCAATACAGTCAAAATCTTTAAGACCAAATGCACGAATAAGGTCTTCTTTATGGGGAAAAAATTGCGTGTGATAATTTTCGGCATACATCCGAAATTCTTGTTTAGGTACAAGAATAATAAGAGCAGTTTTTGCAACTCTCTTCATTCCTTGTACAGTCATCTCTAAATCTTTGACGTGTTCCAGCGTATGGCAACATGTGATAACATCAAATGATTGATCGGGAAAAGGAATATGTTCAGCGAAACCTTGCTTCCAAGAAATTTGAGCGCCCTCTTTGACTGCTCGTGCTTCTGCGCGGTAGAGTGCTTCTGCGCTGACATCTAAACATGTTACATCATATCCTGCTTTTGCCATTGCAATTGCAAGAGTGCCATAACCACACCCAATTTCTAGTACTTTACAGGATTCTTCGTCGTTTTCCTGATTTTTTATCCGACGTGCTTTTGCTTTAGTCAATGAAGCAAGGATAAGCGAAGAATCGGTTTCATCCAAACAATCATTATGATGATGTTTCCAAACTTCATCATATGCTCGAATCCATTCATCTTCACTCATAGTACGAAATTTTTTTCGCCAGTCCACATCAAACCATGAACCGTATTTTTTTTGTAGGCGTTTTCGAGCAAAGAATCGCTGATTAACGGAGCTCAGAACATTTTTGACTGATTGGGGAAGAATTTGCTTAAAACGGAGATAGGCTTTATTTGCCATGATACTGGTTTTCTAAGGTTCTGTACGGGAAATTTCTTGAACTATCGCAAAGACAATGTGAGCGTTGTGCTTATCTTGTCCGTGATGAAAATTTTAACGTCCAGATGCTTAGTTAAGGAAATGTGATAATGCGTGTTACCGTATATCGTCCTTTACTTACACGCCAAACAGTATAACTTCCACCGGTAACATCACCTTTATTATCGAACTCTACCGGACCGCTTGCTCCGGTGTAGTTCAATCGTTTGCCTTTTTGAAGTGCGGAAGCGACTTTAGCAAATTCGTTAGGATTAATGATTTCAGCTTTAGGATCGCTATTGGCAATGTAGCGGATATTTTTGGCAACATCTCCGGCAATAGGAGAGTTTGCTTTCGCTATTGCCAGTGCCAGTGTATAAACCGCGTCGTATGCTGTTGAAGCGTAGGTATCCATTGTTTCTGAATCAACCAAGCCGTCAAGAACATTAAACGCGTAAGAACTTGAATCTTTCGAGTCTTGCAGATATTTTTTGAGGCGCACGAGAAATTTTTCGTGGTTGGGATAATTTTGCGGACGAACATAGGAAAGTCCCAGCATCCCTTCGATGACGCTTGGATTGACTGCAAAAAGAAAATCATTGCTATAATTTGCGTCGCAACCGACCAATTGTGGTTTATATTCTTTTGTGAAAAAACCGTAAATCTGAGACTGCATAGTAATTTTGATGCCGTCTTCAATATCAGAAATAATGTAGATTGCCTGTGGTTTAGATTTGTAAAGAGTGTCTAATTGATATTTGAAATCATAGTCTTTGTAGGTAGGCAATGATGGATAAGGCATCGTACATGTGATTGTTCCGCCTTTTTTCTGAAATGCTTCTCGAAAATTTGTGCTTAACCCCACGCCATAACTATTATCAACATAGATGATAGCAGCAGTTTTGATACGCATACTATCAAGTATTTCTGCTACGACACGTCCTTGAAAGATATCAGACGGTGAAGTTCTCCACACCAAATCATTATCTTTCAGATTCGTCACTTCGGGCGAGGTTGAAGAAGTCGCAATCATTAATGCATCGCGGACAACGGTCAAATTTGCCACTTTGAGCGTTAATTCTGAACCATCAGGAATAATGAAACAGGTAATGCCGCTATCAAGTAAGCGTTTTAGTCCAGGATATACTTTATCATATTGCCTATTCGGACTGACGGCAGTAACAAGCTCTAAGCGCTTTCCCAAGACCCCACCGGCTGTATTGATTTCGGTAACGGCAAGTTGCGCTCCTCTCCATTGCGGTAAGCCCAAAGGGTCAGATTCAACCAAATTCATTCCAATTTTAATACTTTCTTGGTTATTATCAATCACAATAGCGCTCCCGATTGCGCTTGATGACGAACGTTGTTGTTGTGAACTTTTAGGGAAAGCAGGCGATGAAGGAGATTTCTTTTTTGCAGATTTTTGTGCAAATGCGGGCATAACGGTCAAATACCCCGATAGAAAGACAGAGAAAATAAGCAAAGGTGAAATATGCAAAGTCTTACACATAACAGACAGACGGAAAAACAGAAAATGGCAACTTGGTGCTCATTTTCGTGTGGTTATGAAAAATGTTACGAAGGTTGTTGGGAAAGTATTTTTAATGCTTTTGTTTTTTGTTGTTCTTTCCGGTGTTTTTCGCGTTGTTGAGCTTTTGCTTTATCACGGCGAAGTTTATTATAGTTAATAGATTCTTCTAATTGTGCTTCGGCTCGAATTAATCCACGTTTGCGTAACGAATCTTCTGCAAAAACATAACGTTCTTTTTGAGGAAGTTGCCACCGAACTTCAGGTGGTATCTGAGAAATTGGAATAAGAGCTTCTTCCACAAGCATTGGGGATTTGGGTAAGGATATGATGGTATCTTTGTTGCTGTTGATATCCCACCAAGGACCACCTTTTTTTCGGCGATAGTCGAACATATCCAAGATGATAACCGGTGTTCCGGTCATGGGAATATATTTTTTTGTCGTTGTATCAATCTTTGCGCCGACTCCCCAAGAATAGAGCCATTCGGCATCATCCATGAATTGTCTAACACAAGAGTGAGAAGCCGGTCGCCCGGGCATATCGAATTGATGGAACGCACTACCGGCAAAAAGATGGAAATTCCATGTGAATGGTAAAACCCAATTACTATCGAGGGAGGAACGCCGAATTTTATCACGCCAATTAAGAGTATATCGCCCCGGAAATGTCGGTTTTGCTTCTCTTCCTGTGTTACACGCTGCGAACCGCGTAAGTTTACCATTGTCATAACAAGCATATGCTTGAAAGGCATTGGAAATAACAATTATCTTTTTGATAGTATCTGCAGCCGGATAAAAATGAGGGAACACTGAATATACACGTAAATCTTCGTGAAACGAAGAAGGAAGTATAGCAGTATCACCAAGACGGAAATACTGTATATCTTTGCGGTTGACAGTAGTAAAAGCACGATATCCCAGTTTTGTAGAGGGCTTATTGCCAAAAACACGTCGAATCGAATCGAGCATAGATTTGGATGAAATCACAATACGCTGATATTCAATCTTGGGAATCGCTGCGTTGGCTTTGCGCATTGCTCTGGCATTTGCCGAATCGCGATATTTTTCAAGAAGTGCCAATGAATCTGCAGTGCGTTGTGTCCGAATAATTTCAGGTTGTTCTTCTTCCGTTTGATGGCAAGCGGTAAGGCAAACACAGAGAAGAAATACCGTTTGTGCTGCGCAAGATAGCAGTGTCTTTTTTGATGACTCGACGTTTGTGCTTAGTCTTTGGAATGAACAATGATAATACACAAATTTCTCAGGCAAGTGAAACGAGTTGTGGGAGCATGGTCAACAAAACTAGGGAAGATATTTTTTTACTGTCAGAAGAATATCTTCGGGCCACATCGGTTTTTTTAAATACCCCGTTGCCCCAGCTGCAAGTCCTTTCGCCTCGTCTTCTTTCGTGATTTTAGCAGAAAGAAAAAGAAAAGGTTTATTGGCTAGAAGGGGAGTTTGTTTAACCTTTGCCAAAACTTCATAACCATTCATTTCCGGCATGGCAATATCACAAATAATCAAATCGGGCTTTTCATCCATAGCAACTTTAAGTCCTTCAACACCATTTTCTGCAAACAAGGCACTGTAGCCTTCGTTCGTCATCAAACGATTTAATCCGTTGCGAATGGTTTTATCATCTTCAATAATGAGGATTTTTCGCATAATATTTATGTACGAGAATAGTGAAACATTGATAATACGGGCTTTCCCGTAGCAGTTACCAAAACTTGCAATTTACACTTTTTTCTTTCTTAACATTGCTTTTTTTCGCGATGCTTTCGTACGGTAAGAAAATCTCCGCGTAATTATTCTCAATATCCTGTATTGTGTCATGGTATCTCTGGATAACCAAAGATACTATTAGAAACACGAGCCATAAATTTATTTGCATAGTATTTCCGAAAGTTGTAACTTTGGATAGTTTGATTTTCAAACAATTCGATTTCTTAAATGTTTTTTATGGCACAAATTTCTTTTTCCTGTACTTATGAGTATAATACAACAACGTACAGTAGAACTGACGGAATTGATTAATGTATTAGTAGAAGAATTTTTAGAAATTCACCAAAATTTGAATGATGCCTATACCGGAATCAGCAAACAAGAACTCAATATCATTAGTTATGTGGGGCGTTCGGAATCAATGATGATGCGTGAAATTGCCGAGAGAATGAGATTGGCTGTCAGCAGTATTACGCCTATTGTTGACAAACTCGTTGAAAAAAAACTCGTTCAACGAGAGCGCAGCGAAGAAGATAGGCGTGTTGTTTCAGTCATTCTGACGGAAAAAGGACGAAAAATTTATCAAATGGAAGTAGAAAGTTTTTTACGACTCAGCGCCAGTATTCTTCAGGCTTTAGATGAGAAAGAACAAGAAAAATTTATTGCCTACTTTCGTAAAGTTGCTTCCTCGTTAAAAAAAGAAGAAACTATCGTTGAATAAATCAGAATGGTTGCGACATACGAATCTGTAAACTGTTTCTGGACAAGGAAACAGTTTTTTTATCACAAATAAAATAATTCGATTTTCAAAGTTTTTGATAAACAAAATTTTCAATAATCTATCTATTTGGAGAATGATAATGACAAGAACAGCACTCATTACCGGCGCTTCGAGCGGTATCGGTTACGAACTCGCAAGGGTGTTTGCACAGAACAAAATAAATCTTGTTCTGGTAGCACGAAGTGAAAAAAAACTTCAAGAATTTGCTGCGGAATTGTCGAAAGTCTATGGAATCAAGGTTGAAGTGCTTGCAAAAGATATTTCCGTAGTAGCTTCAGCACAAGAAATTTATGATGCCTTGAAGCAAAAATCTATTACCATCGATTTTCTTGTCAATAATGCCGGTTTTGGGGACTTTGGTTTCTTTACTGAAACAAAGTGGGAGAAAGAGTTGGAAATGATTAACCTCAATATTACGGCACTGACGGTACTCACGAAGTTATTTGTCAAAGATATGGTTGCACGGAAATTTGGTAAAGTTGTCAATGTTGCTTCAACTGCATCATTCCAGCCCGGTCCGCTTATGGCTGTTTATTATGCAACAAAGGCATACGTCTTGTCATTTTCTGAAGCAATTGCCAACGAACTGCAGGGAACAGGAGTTACCGTAACGGCGCTTTGCCCGGGTCCGACGGAATCAGGTTTTCAAAATGCAGCTGCCATGAACGATTCTAAACTTGTCAAAGGAAAAAAACTGCCGACATCCCAAGAAGTTGCAGAGTATGCTTACAAGGTTATGATGAACGGAAAAGTTGTGGCGATTCATGGGGTGATGAATACTATCATGGCACAAAGTGTGCGCTTTACTCCACGAGCAATCGTGCGGAGCCTTGTGCGCATGATGTCTGAACGCACTCACTAAATCAAGAAAGGAATTTCCACCATGAGTTATTCAGCAACAACAATTCTGGTCTTTGGCGTGTATATGCTGTTGCAAGGTGCCGTATTACTTATTGCGCCAAACGTACTGCTTCGTCTTGTTCAAATTCCTGAAACGACGGAAATTTGGGTGCGGACAACGGGCATTGCACTTATTGTTCTTGGATTCTACTACGTCAGTGCTGCAAGGGCTGATTTAAAGCAGTTCTTTCGATGGACTGTTTATATGCGTACGTTTCAATTGCTCGCATTTATCACTCTTGTTGTTTTGGGAATGGGCAAGCCAATTCTTCTTGCTTTTGCCGGAATAGAGTTTCTTAGCGGTATCTGGACTTTGCTGGCACTTCGCTCCGAACAATAAATACCAAGTTTATCAACAATGAATTACCAATCAAAAATGAAACGAATACTTCTGTGGGGCGGTTTGTCACTTGCCGCGATGATCCTCGTTGTTATCGGGGTTTTCTATGCACTTTTTGGTGGAACGGGCAAGGAGTTCCCAACAATGGCTACGCAGCCTATTTTACCGTCATCCGCTATGGAAATCGTTGCAACGTTGAATGAACCGCCGGGAAATCTGGCGGTTTCCCAAGACAACCGTGTCTTTATCACCTATCATGCGGAATCACGTCCGGAAATCAAGGTACTGGAAATCGTCAATGGGAAAGCAATACCATATCCCAACGAAGAATTTCAGCACGAGCGCCCCAACGAACAACCATACTTTGACCATATTTTTAATATCCGCATTGATAGACAAAATCGGCTCTGGACGCTCGACCACGGTTTTCACGGTTTGAAAAAGCCTCGTTTGATGGCATTTGATTTGAGGACAAACAGGCTCGTCCATGATGTTGTATTTCCTTCGGATATTGCAGGCACGGGGTCATATATTCAGGATATGCAAATTGATTCTACGGGTGAACACATCTATATTGCCGATATCGGTGTTGTTGCAAAAAAGCCGGCGATAATTATTTACAATACTCAAACACAAAAGGCGCGAAGAATCTTGGAGCGACACGCTTCTGTTACTGAAGAACCTTACGAAATCAACGCACAAGGGCGAAAAATGTATCCGCTTGGTGGACTGTTTTGGATGCACCCAGCGCTTGACCCTATTGCATTGGACAAGCGGGATGAATGGTTATATTTCGGTCCAATGTCTGGAAGTAAACTTTTCCGCGCACGAACAGCAGATTTGAATAATGAAAAGTTATCGGCAGAGCAACTTGCTGCGAAAGTAGAATTGTACGCGAAAAAGTCACAATGCGATGGTCTTTCAATGGATAGCGACGATAATATTTACCTTACATCAATTGAAGACGGTGCAATCAATGTCATTGGTAAAGACCGTCAGCAAAAAACGCTCATTAAACATCCCAAAATGCGCTGGCCCGATGGGTTGAGCTTCGGCGGCGATGGGTATGTATATATTGCCGATAGCGATATTCCCGATGTCATGATGAAAAGCAAATCACACATCGCTGCAAGTGCACCATTTTACATTTTCCGTTTCAAACCGCTTGCAAAAGGGATTGCAGGGCAGTAGTTTGGCAAAAAAGAGTAGTCAGTGAGAAAATAACGAATGTCAATTCCCGACTGCACAAGCGGAGAAATACCAAGCCGGTGAACAATTTCTCAAAAACGGAAACGTTCAATGCTGTGTTGGAGATTATCCGTCAAAGCATGTAAGTCAGTGACTGCCTGAGTAACGCCTTCAATTTCGCGTTCAGATTCGCGGACTGCTTGTTGAATATCGCGGACACCGTCGGACATTTGTTCCGTAATTTGTTGTTCGGTTGCGGCGGCTTGGGCGAGTGTTTCGAGCATGGCAACATTTTTTTGAATGCTTTGTACGATAATTGCCAAGGCAGAACCGGTTTTGTCTGCAAGTGCTATTCCTTCTTGCGTTTCTACACCACCGATGCGCATGGCTGCGGAGGCTTGTTCAGTGCCAGTTTGAACTGAGCGAATAGTAGCAGAAATTTCCTTCGTCGCTTTTGCTGTTCGTTCGGCAAGTTTACGAACTTCGTCAGCAACGACGGCAAAACCCCGACCTTGCTCGCCGGCTCGTGCTGCCTCGATAGCAGCATTAAGCGCAAGAAGATTCGTTTGGTCGGCTATCTCCTGAATCACTTCGGCGATTTCGCCGATTTGCGCACTTGCTTTTCCGAGATGGTCTATCGTTGCTGATGAAGCATTCATAGCATCGGCTATGCGGCGTATTTTTTCGACAGTTTGCCGGATAATATCTTTGCCTTCTTCTGCTGCACGTTTGCCTTCGCCGGCTATCTCCGCGTTAGCTGAGGCTTGCGTGGCGTTATGCTGAATCATTTCGGCTGCGTGATTCATGTCACGCATGACATCATCGGCTTTTTGAGACTGACGCTGTGAAGCCTTTTCCATGACAACACTCGATGCTGAAATAATTTTGACCGATTCTGTTACGCGCTCCGCAGCTTCAGTGACCTGTGCCATCATTTCACGTACGTTTGATGCCATTTCATTTATTCCACGCGCCAAACGTCCGATGTCATCGTCAGAGGTTGCGGGTAGATGCACAGTAAAATCTCCATTTGCCAAACGTTCTATCGCTTTCAGCATTGTTTCAACATTGTTGGCTAAATACTGTTTTTCTTTTTCAATGATATTGCGTGTTTCTTCAGCAAGTTCTTTCGCACGTTCTGCTTCAGCAAGAGCGAGTTCTGCGCGTTCTTTTTCTTGTTTGACATTTTCCGTGCGTTCGCGCACGGTCGCCTCAAGCCGTTCATTCTGTTGCGTGAGCCTACGTGCACTTAAACGTAGTATTCCCCATACCAATCCTATCGCTCCGCTGATAATACCAAGCCACGCCCACCAATGTGCGTACCACGCTTTAGAAATCATAAAGCTATAATAGAACGGTTTACTCCAAACATAGCCTCCTTGCTGCAAAGCACGAATTTCCAGCCGATAGGCTGCATGCGGTAATTTGAGCAAAGTAAGTTCGGTTTCGCGCTGCGGCTTTGACCATGATGTATCAGCAGAGCCGATGACACGATATTGGTAGCGAACATTGTTCCCCGGATAGACAACCGCGGTAAATCCTATTTGGATATTTGACTCAAAACCGAAGATTTCACCTTGCTGCAAACTCCCTAATGGAACGATTTGTCCGTTGATACGAACACCGGTCAAAAGCGGACGACGGCTTTGTCGGCTTTGAAATGTACTACTTGCTCTTGCCAGACCTTTTGTTGTGCCTATCCATAAGCCCGTTTCGGCATCCCAGTACGAAGAACGTAAGGAAATACTGTTCGCCGGAAGACCACTTTCTTCGTCAAACATAACTGCTTCACTGTTTATCCAACGCACCAAACCTTCGCTTGTACCAATCCAGAGCGCTCCTTCACCATCAAATGTTAGTGATTTGAGAGTCAAGATTGCGCTTCCGGTGTACGGATTGATGAGAGAAATAGCGCGTACACCATTTCCATCGTAATGGAATAGACCATAATTTGTCGCTAGAAGAGTAGCGCCATTTGCGAAGGCAATATCGGCAACTTCAAAATCTTCACCGACTGAAAAAGGAAGTGATTTGCTGATGTCTGTAAAAGAATCGGTCTTGGCATTGTAGCGGAAAAGATAGCCTTTGGTGCCGCGTCCGGCGGCGAATAACCCGCCCTGTGGCGAATATTTAATCACACGAATTGCCGCTGTCAGCCCTCGTTGTTGGTTGTAGGTCTCAAACGCACCGGTAGGGGAAAGTTTAAGTACACCGGCTTCAATATCGGCGCATACCCACGCCGACCCGTCATCGTTAGGTAAAACGGCGTACGACATACCGCCACCAAAGGAAAAAGAGCGCATTTGACCATTTTTTTCCAAGCGATAAACATTGCCACCGGATGCTCCGAACCATAATGAATTTCCGGCAAATGCCATAGCTAAAACATTTTCGCCTTTTGCCTCGAATACTACTGAGGTTTCGCGTGTTTTTGCGTTCAGACGAAAGATTTTATCACCGTCGGTTGTGTAAAGCATACCACCGGAAGCGTCACGCACAACGGATTGAATAAAATTGCGTGAATTAGGAATAAGTATCGGGGTGAAAAAAGTGGGTTTAAGTAAGCAAATACCCTCATCAGAACTAATCCAAATTTCTCCACTGCTGTTGCCGGCTATCATATTGACATTGTTCAGAGGATATTCGCTAACTTTGCGAGCTTCAATTCCGGTGCGTCCTGCTTGAAGACGATAAAGCCCGCGTGCCCATGAGCCGGCATAAATAGAACCATCAGTGCCGATATGCATGCTCGAGCCTCCGGTAAAATTGACCAATGTTTGTACGCGCAGTGTTGTACCGTCTGCACGGAGAACAAGTTCGGTGATTTCGTTGGCAGAAGCTATCCAAAGTTTACCTTCAGTTACATTCAATGCTGCGGATGAGGCTGCAATACGTTGAGGTAGAATAATTTCTGCAAACGAATCTGTCGCACGGTTAAAGCGAAAAACGTACCCTGTCTGTGAGATGACAACAAAACTTCCAAAGCCATCAGGAGCGAAGGAAAAAGAACGTAAAAAACTTTCGGTCATGCACTTTGCCGGAAAATTGAAGCGTTTGAGAGTACCGTTGGGCGAGAGTCGTAAGATTGTTTGGGATTCACCTATCCACAGCGCACCTTGATCATCTTCAAAAATACTTTTGGGATAATGGGCTGTTGTGTCCGAGCGTTCCGGCGCACCGTTTACAATCGGAATAAACGCAACCGTGTCCGGAGCGCTGATAATTTCGGCGACACCCATATCATGGACAGCGAGCAATCTTCCGTTTCGTGTGCGATATAGCGATTTAACGTAATTACTGGAAAGAGCTTTAGGATAGTGATAAAATCGAGTGCCGTCGAATTTTATTAAGCCTTCGTCTGTGCCTATCCAGACAAAATTGTAATTGTCCTGCGCAATTGCTTTCGTTAAGTTTACCGATAGTCCTTGTTTGGACTGGTACAATTCAACATTCAGATGTTGCCCTTGTAAGCGGATAGTCAGTACACTAAGAAAGAATATCGCAAAAACTGCCTGAGCCGACAAAAAACAAAAGAAGAAGGCGCGAGCGCCCAAAAAATAAGCGTGCATAACCAGATAAAGATAAAGAACGGTGGAAAGATATTCAATAGCCTGCTAAGAAGTCCTGCCAAAGTAGGACTACGGAAAAAACTCTTGAAGACAAGATTTGCCCAATAAGATTTTGTAGGGTAGTATAGCTGATAAAGAGAGGAAACGCGCTCACTGCCGCGTATTTGTACACACTACGCCTCACACACAAACAATATCGAATGCTCGAACGCAAATTCCCGTGGTGATTGTTTTGATGGTAAATGCGCTAGAGAATTGCATCATCAAGAAAAATACAAAAAAAAACCGAAGTATCTCTCATTTCAGAGTACTTCGGTTTTTTTTCTTCTTGCTGGCTTTCAACAACCAACTGAAGTATAGTTCAAAATCAGCTTTGGGTGTGTATTTAGGCGACCAACAAAGTTTTTCAGTAAATGGTCAGGTACTGTGCCAACTGTCGCCTTCTTAGGCGGCTGTCGGCTTACCGAAACAAGCTTTTTTTTTTTGGGGGGGGGGCTCAACAGTGCAACCCTCCAAGAGCGAACATCTCGGCGACATACGGGTCAAAAAGAAGTTGAAGAGGGATGTAGAAGAATTCGGTGTTGAATGTAAAAAGAGGCATTCGGATAGTAATCCCAACCAAATGCAATGACCCAACATCAAGATACACATATGGTCGTAACGAGAATTCCGGCATTCGGTAATTATTGGGGTACATAGCAATAAACAAAGTTGCTTTGTTGTTTTACTTCAAAAAATCAAGATTTTGTGCGCTTTGAAAGCACATTTGCCAGTAGAGTGTCAAGCGAAAATTTCCCTGCACCAAAGATTGCGACAATGACAGAGGTTAGCAAGAACAAGAATGGCGATGCGGATGTAAACTCATCCGGATTCATGAACAGGTTTTGTACAGTTTCAAGTTCTGCTGTAAGGTATGCGATAATCATTACAAAAATGAGTTGAATGCTGACAACACGTGAACATAAGCCAAGTAGCAGTAAAATTCCGCCAATGCACTCGGTCGAACCTGCAAGGACAGCGTTAAGTGCCGGTAGAGGAATGTTCAAGCTGGTAAAGTATTCGATTGTTCGGTCGAGATTCATCAGTTTGCCTTTACCCGTTTGGAAAAATTGCCAGCCCCAATAGAGTCGTAACGCCAAAAGCATTATATCTTGACCCTTATTGAGCATAGTAGTCAGGCGGGTATAGAGTGTTTCTGCGGGGCGAAAAAGCGATGATGCGATTGCCATAGCAATAGAAAAAGTTGAGTGAATGTTGATGAATTGACTGTTGAATGAAAAGCAAGGATAGCCGAAAGCAAAACAAGTCCTGCTTTGTACGTTTGGTCGTACAAAGAATATGTTCTAATGGTGCTGAGAAAGTCTTGTGGTGGTCGCTAAACACGTCTTTATCTTCAGCCGATGGGTGTTCCCCTATCAAGAAGTATGCTCTGTATAGCTGATTTCAGCAAATATTCCCATTGCAATCCATTGCTGAAAGCAAGTAGATATGCGGTTTTGGAGGTTTATGACGGCTTCTTCCGATGCTTCCTCACCTAAAGAAGCAACAAACGATTCTTGAACGGCTTCAAATGCTTGAGCTAGTGGTGTCCCTTCAGAAAGTGAACGGAGAAGGAGAAATTCTGATTCTTGTAGGGTATAATGGTTTGTGCTGTATTCTGCTCGGTGAATAAACCCAAACTCTGAAGTCAGTGTAACTTGAGGAAACGTCTCGCTTTCTGCTTCAAATGCGCTTAAATACTCATGTACAGGGAAAGTAAAGGTAAATAATTCAAAAGCGGCTATGGGCTTGAATTGTGCGTTTTCCCATGCTTCCGGTGGAACGCCTGCAAGTTCTTCCGGCGAAAGTGGCGCGGTTTCTTCTGCTTCCATCACCCTAGCAATCGCCAATTCTAATTCGGCAAGTTCCGCAATAAAGTCTTTATTCTCTAACGTAGATTCACGGACAAAGCGAGGAAAATTTAGCCCGGAATCATTAAGTGTGTAAGATGTAGAAGGGAAGCGGGTAAAATACTCTTCTACGACCTCTTCAAAAACATCAGCGCCGAGAAAATGCCGCACTGCCGGAACGTCAATTGCAAGAGCATCTCGCATTCGCAAAAAATACATTTTGCGATAAATCCCAATCCGCTCGTACTCACTTAAATGCTTGTTCGGAATCACATTGGTCAATGCACGGTCGTAGCTTAATTCCTGTGAGGCAGCTTCGGATTTCCACGCTTCTTCGTCCGAACCGAAATGCGTTACAACGGCAGTCATCCAACGTTGGAACTGTGCGAGAGCTAACTGTTCAGGCATATTCTTCGGCAAACTTGTTGAGAATTTGAGCGCCATTGTTTTCTACACCACTAGCGTTTCCGACTACACTACCGTTTGCCTGCAAATGGCTTTGTTTCAAGGGTTTTCGTGTAGTTTCAGAGGGCGACGAGCGATAGTTTTTCGCTTTCAATGCCTCTTGGTGAACTACGTCAAACGCAGGAATATCCTCATCCCATTCGAGCAGCGTAGCACGTCCACCGGAGCGGGAATACGCATAGCGGTAAAGTTCCCAAACTTCATCAATCACGTGGTCGCTATGTGTGTCAATGATATGCGTACCTTTGTTGGTGTGTCCGGCTAAATGATATTGACAAATGCGGTCGGCTGGAATTACGTCAATAAATTCGTAAGGGTCAAATTGATGATTAAATGAACTGACGTACACATTATTCACATCCAAAAGCAAGCCACAATCAGCATCTTCCGCCATTCGCGCTATAAATTCCCATTCTGTCATCGAAGAAGCGGCAAATTCAACATATGTGGAGACGTTTTCCAAAGCGATACGCCGTTCCAAGAAATCCTGTACAGTGCGAATGCGGTTCACAACGTGTTTCAATGTTTCTTCCGTGTAAAGAATTGGCAATAAATCATGGGTGTTTCGCCCATTTACGCCTGTCCAACAGATGTGGTCGCTTACCCAAGGTGTATCCATTGTGTTTGCGAGCTGTTTTAATCGCTCAAGATACGTGAAGTTTAGCGGGTCGGTGCTGCCTATTGACAATGAAACACCATGCGTGACAACACGATACTTCTCACGAATTTTTTCGAGCGCATACCATGAATACCCACCGCGAGAAAGGTAATTTTCTGAAATAACCTCAAACCAGTCCACAGGCGGAAAATGCTCTAAAATGTAGTCGTAATGCACGGAGCGTAAACCAACTCCAAAGCCTAAATCCGGCAGATTCCAACGATTTGCAAGCATGAGCATTTCGAGAATTGTTATTAAACAAGTTGTTTCACAAATTGAACAAAAACCGAGTGCCAACTGAATAGTGAGCAAACACAAAAAAAATCAAGCGGAGAACAATCTTGGCAAAAACCACCAATAAGTCCATTATGCGTAAACTGTGGAATTTCCCCTGTTATTGTTTTGGAGCGGCTTCCGACGCAATTACTCTCCGCGTTCAATCCAACACCAATAATCAATTACAAAACTTCAGCTAAAGCTGAGTTTGGTCTGCCGAAGGGCTTAAGCAGAGTGTCCTTTGCAAGAGTCTTTGCCTTTGCAGCTATCTTTTTTCTTGTCTGATTTGCTATCTTTGCCTTTACAGCCGTCTTTGCCTTTGCAGCTATCTTTTTTCTTCTCGGTTTTTGTTTCAGCTTTTTTCTCTTGTTTTTGCTCTGCTTTTTCTTGAGCCAAAACAGTAGAACCCGAAATCAAGCCAGCAACAGCAGCGCCAACCATCAGTTTAGAAAAATCTTGGCGATTCATAACTACTCCTCAAAATGAGTGTGAAAAAAAATGAAGCGGGAACTCCCCACTTTCTGTTCCAATGCGTATAATCAATAGTCGCAGATTTCATCACCGTACACATTTAGTTGAAGAAAGTTCTTTGAAAGTTCAAGAATCC
>ERZ1066127.537-NODE-537-length-19354-cov-15.708016_pt1 | contig 19354 bp, 8 predicted proteins | sample MGYA00382774_ERZ1066127 | MGnify/ENA primary metagenome ERZ1066127 (study PRJEB33369, sample SAMEA5778357) | biofilm metagenome | biome: Industrial cooling water; feature: Water cooling tower basin; material: Biofilm | place: United Arab Emirates | collected... | reverse complement strand
CTAGAGAGAAGTTCCAACGACAATATCAAACTGTGAAAATCAATTAAACAATGTACTAGTTCCACATATTCAATATATTTTTTCCACGTTCATCATTTTCTGTGTGCAAACATTTATTGCTGCACTTTAATGGCAGTGAGACGTTTAACAATCGCATAGTTAAGATTTATTTTATACACTTTTTACTACTTGATTTTACTTTCTGATACAAACATACAAAATCTCATATAGGGTCTGCTAGTGTCACTTGTAACGTTTTTTCCGTTACAATCAATGTTACAACATACACTTTTTGTGAATAAAAAAATACAAAACCAATAAAAACAACTTTTTACAGCGTAATTATTGTAGTAGTTTTTTTGAGATTTTTTTTAATTTTTTCAAAAAAAGTGAAAGTATTCAACTCTTTTTCGCAGCACGGTTGAAAATAAAATGTGACTGATGGCAAAAAATGATATGAAACGTTTACGGCACAGCAATTCGCACGTTTTCTACCGTCCAACGCGGGCGAATCTGAATTTCCGAAGGAAGTTGAATAAAGCGCTCTGCGGGAGTAAACGGAAAAAACGAACCGCCGTCATAACGACCATTATTATTGGCATCGGAAAAAGCACTCACTTTATATACTCCGGGCGGTATATTGGCAAACTCCCAACGACCGTCCACCGAAGCACGCATCTCAAAGCGCTGTTGAACAAATGCTGAAGAAGAACTACCACTTGCAGCATTGTTGCTCCCAACATTTGCAGGAGTTGATGAGGAGGATTGTGAAGTTGGGGAATTGGGATTGGATTGAGGCGATGAAGCATTTCCCACAGCTCCGACGGCTTCCAATATGACAATAAAGGAATTTTTGGGGGCAATATTCTTCTCAGCACCTTCCGTAGAAACAGACGCACGAGTAGTGCTGAAAATGGCTTTTGTTGTTGCACCCGAAACTGTTATCAATGTTGCACTGGTTCCGTTAGTAACATTATTGCTTATTGAACTGGAATTTGTCGTACTAGAAACGGTAGCATTAGTTCCAACGATAGGTTTTATCGGTTGAATCCGTACAGAATCTGTAATAAAGCCGGAAACACCACCATAGTCTCGCACATCGTCGGTTTGAAAGTGCAGCAAAAGAACCGAATCTTTCATTTGTGTACCGGTGAGAAGGGGAATATTTTGCACTCGAAAACCAAGTGAATACCATGTATTCGGAGCAAGTGGTTTGAGGGGTTCAAGTGTCAAGCGATGTGATTGCTCAAGCGATGAACGAAATTCCACTTTTTGACCTGCGGCACTTTCCCAGATTATTTCACGCAAACTAGCCGGTACGACACCCTGCGCAAGCGCTTCACTAATTGACCTACTAAGTGCTTCACTAAAGGTAAATGCAATACGCGGCTGCTGGCTTATGCCACGTGCGCTGTCTATCAAGATTGGAGCAATAAACGGCGACAAACTACCTTTGACAAGAATTTGAGACCGTACAAGTTTTGGTAGAATTTCAGCCTGCGATATTTCCTGCGTATCAGAAAAATAGACCGTCGCAAGACTATCGGGCATCACATTTCCGGCGGAATCACGTAGTTGAACGGCTTGCAAACGCCAAACAGAGCGAAATGCTGAAGATTGCCGGTAATACGAGGTTTGAAGCGGTCTATCAAGATAGCAGCGCAATATCGCATTGTTATTTGCATCCGGGTGTACAGCAAGAATTTTCGGAAGATCGCTTTCGCTGAGAAGTTGCACTGAATCTCGTATGCTGAATAATTCCTTTCGTACTGACTCAGGATGAATTTTTTCACTCATTCGCAATGCTAAAACCGACGGCGTAATGAGCCGCACATCAACCATACGTGGTGGCAGAATATCTTCTAATGCCGTCATCCGCACCGAGCTTTCGGCAGTACCACCTTCAGACAATACAATATCTTCATTTGCCACCCCAAAAGCGTCAATTCCTTTGTCAATGACATCATTCCGATATTCATCCCGAACAACAAAAAGTCTGTATGCACCTGAAGCTAAAGCAGGAAACTCCAGCGTTTTTTTTGAGCCTATTTGTGTTTTGTACTTTGGCTTGGTAGTGGCAGGATTCAGTGTATCAGTTTTGGCGGGCAGTTGATAAAGGAATGCTGTTAATCCTTCAGGTTTATCTGTCTCAACCGTAGCGCGAATAATGCCGCTGTCAAGTTTGCTACCTGTGGAGAAAATTAGTGTATAAGCGGCTTCCGGCTTGACGTTATCCCAATCGCTATACTGTGTGCCGAGCGTAAGAGCGACAGTAGTATTAGAATCAAGCGGTTCTTTGAGATTGATATACACCGTTTTTGCACCTGCCCAAGAATAATCAACCTTCACCGGTGGTGTGAGGAAAATACTTTGCTGTACTTGGCTTCGTTGCTGAATAAACTTATTAAATTCCAGCATAATTGTTCGCGGATGCGCATTAAGCGTACGTTGCGCAGGCTCCGTAGCAATGACTTTCGGTGGCGTAGCATCAGGCTTCCCACCTTTTGGCGGAACAGCGTTTGCACATCCTCCGACAACAATTGCCAGTATCCACCATACTGTTTGCCAACTGAACCATTTCTGAATACTGTTCACCGCACACCTACTGTTCAACGGTTATAAGCATAGAGGAACGCTCACCTGATGGCGCAGTTAATATCACACCATAAACACCGTTTACAATATTTGTCAGGGGCAAGGATAAAAGCGACGTTGAAGGACGCGAGGTGTTTTGTTTGTCGTCAGTGTATGCGATAACTTGAGAGTATTTCCATTCTGTTTGTAACACTTGAGTACCTAACAAGTTGACGATTTGTACAGTAAATGTGCCACTTTCAGCCAAGACCGCTTCCACCGTCACGACACCCTTTGCCGGAGTAGGATACAACGAAACCAGACTACTTCTTACTCTGCGAACTGCGTTATTGGGCAATCTGGGTGTGTTATTGGTACCTTGCAAAACAACATTCGTTACCAGCAAACCATTCCCATAATCACCACTTAAGACCGTATAAACACTATCACCTCGCCCCCATCGCGTGTGTGTAGGAATCCATTCCAGCGTGCTCCGCATTGTATCGGTCAAAATCGGCGTTCCATTGATAGTTGCAATCAGAGTTGCCGTAGAATTTAACCGAACATTGGGCACGCTAACAACCATAAATCGGTCGAGACTGTCCGCACGATTAGAATCAAGCGTGGCTGGACCAAACGGCGAAACGACATTGCGCGGAAAAAACATACCACGTCTTACGCGAATAGCTGCTTGAAAATTATCACGCCTGTCGAAGGCTGTACCAATGACCTGCCCCCAAATACGGATACTCGTGTCGCGGAGCATATTAACTTCACGCAGTGTATCCAACCAAATCCGTGCTTGTAAGGCAATTGGTCCACTCGGCATTGCGAAAAGCATAATGCTATCAAGGGAAAGTTCACAGCGCTGCGTCTGACCGGTATAAGTTAGTCGCAATACATCTCGCACGCCGATACCGGGCGCTTGAGCATCTGTTAAAGTTAATTCCACGATAATAGAATCTGTTCCCCCCGCAGGCAATTGCATTGTTGCCGGCATCGTGGGTTGTGATGCTTGTGGTCTTAAAAGACGAAATGGCGATTGCAGTGCGCTCAGATTAACCGTCAGTGGTACATTCCCGGAATTGGCAATATACATTGTGCGGCGTGTTGGGGTAAAAAATCGCACCGAACCAAAATGGAGCGTATCTTCAGGCATTCTCCGAATTTGCGCAAAAAGTGTTTGTACAGTAATACTAACCGGCAAACGCATCTGACGACCTTCCGGTCGAGGGTCATTGGTTGTGAGAATGACTGTATCGCGGTATGTCATCGTGCCGATTGTCGTTGATGGCGCACTAAAGCGAATGCGCACCGTCTGCTCTCTATTCGGCTCCATAACAAGGCTTGTGGGTATGGGAGTGTATAAAGACCCTGTGCTTGCCATACGAACATCCACACGCAAGAAGTCATTGCCCGCACTTGCAATCGTCAATGTACCTTCGGTTTGTGCAACAGCAGGAGCGCATACCGTCAAAGCCGAACCAATAACAACCGGACCAGTCAAAGGAATATCCAGCAATGGTCGCGTTCCAACGCCCCGCAAAGCAAAACGAAACGTAGATTCATCCGTGCAACGACCAAGCGCATTCACACGCACGATGACCGTTTGCAACGGTGCATCTCCCTGTACGGTGGGCTGAAAACGGATGCGAATTTGTATTGAATCTGAGGGCGTAAGAGTACGCTCGGTAAAAAGAAATGGTGCTTCCTGTAAGGCTCTTGCTGCACTCACGGTGAAGCGTACAGCATCACGGCTTGTATTTCGTATTGTGATAAGGGTATCACGGAAACTACCAATAGCAACATTACCAAAATTGATAAGCGTATCGCTTACGCTGCGTTGGATGGCGAACTGAATCGTCCGAACAGGCGCACGAAGCGGCAGTGTAAAGGGACTGAAACGCCGTTCACCCGCAATATCGGGAATGGTATCATTATGAAAAATTTCTATAACGGCATTTGCAGCAAGGCTGTCGGCAGAAAACATTGTTCCTGAGCGAAATCGCAATGGCAGAAGCAGCGTATCGTTCTGCCGTAAAACAAATTGCCTCAACACCGTATCAATACTAAAAAGCCGATTGGCAATTCGCACACTATCTATACGCAATATGCCGCCACGAGTGTTTGTAATCCTCAAAACCGTAGTCGAGGTGCGGTCTTCCTGTCCACAGCGCTCTAATGCAGGAAAATCAACAGTTGTACCTGTAAGAACCGGTCGTAATAAAGGCAGAGGAATGACGCGCAAAATACTCGTGCCTGATTGAGACATAATCCATTCAGGAATAACTTCTTGACCCGTTGGCGTTGGGGCAAAAGAGCGCTGAACGGTCACAATAAAGAGTAGGGAATCTTGCTCCAATGTTGCTCGGTTTGTTATCGGCGTAAACACTCCTTGATACGCAACGGAGGAATTGAGTCCTTGTGCAGCTGAAGTGCCTAACTGCACGGAATCTCTGCCGCCTTCCCAACGCCCACGCAATGTTTTACGGAAAAAGAAGATACCTCCTGCTGCCCCACCAAATCCACTGAGGGTGGTGGTAGCAGTGTAGGGGCTGACAATTTCTCTGCGCGGCTCCAACGTTATTCCTGTGTAGGACGTAAATATCGTATCGGTTGTTCGACGTTCGGCAGGAGTAATGCTTCCACCAAAGCGCGGAGCATTGATACGATTGGGCGTGTCATATCGCAAACGCCCTGTTCCATAATATAGACTTATATTTGCATCTCCGCCTAATACATTCACGTTCAGACTATCAACATTTTGCCACGAATGAACGGCAATATGACCACCGGACCCCGCACCTCCTCCAGGTGCTTGTCCTAGTCCCAAAAGAGGAACACGAGTACCGTCACTCCCCGCAGCACCTCTTGCTTCCAAGGTCATATTTCTGATTTGCAGACCGGCAATACGAATCGCACCGCCTGCACCACCACCTTCACCTGCACACAAACCAGCACCACGGGGATTACCACTTGCTCCGCCGGAACCTCCGGCTATCGGGACAACTGGTTCATTACCGTGGCGTTGTCCACCGCCTGCACGATTCAAGATAGCACTGTATCCTTCTGTCCCAAATCCCCCACCGTCGCCGGCAAATCCATCATTTCTTCCAATACCACCACCACTTGTTTTAGCTGCTTCCTGCTCAATCGGCATACGATAGTCCCAAGAGCTACCGGACGTTCCAAAAGGATGCCCCGTACCGCCGCCACTTGCTTGGGGATCATCACTCACTGACCCTCGCGAAGTACCACCAATTACACTGTTCAGCGATGAACCGCCTGTATTTCTGAGAACGCGGGGATCTAAGGCAGCAAAAGGAGTTAGAGGTGTTGGTCGTTTTTCTCCACTTCCCTCTCCGCCCACAAATCTATCCCACTGTTGGTCTTTTGGAATTAAGCCGTTATTTTGTCCACCGCTTGCACCGCCTGTATAGCCATTGCCGCCAGTCATTCTCGGACCTGTTGCTCCACCAACATCACAGACCTGCCCGCCGCCGCCGCCGCCGCCTGCTCCGGCATTTTTCCCAATAGCGTTTGCCGAAACAATAGCGGAATCTCCGCTAATTGTCCCGCGAGCCAGCATGACAAAGGGTAAATATCCTTGATTGCCTTCGGTGAGCGAATCGGTATCAACAGTTGAAACAACATACCGCACGGGGCGGTTGTTTATACGTCCGACAAACGTCAGGCTATCCACGATAATTGCGCCACGCCGTGAACGTCGGGACTCAATCGCACCGTCCGGAAGCGCAACCTCTCCAAGCATAACTGAATCGGGACGAACGGTACGAGTAATTTCTGACAGCCTTGAATATGGATTAACAATATAGAGCGTATCGGTATTGGAGAGAGAATCAGAACGACCACGAACCACGACACGAATCGGAATACGAAATTCCGGTCTGAGATTGCGCCAATAGGAGGAATTAGGAGTAAGATTCGGAAGAACAAATACTTGTGTCGAAATTAAACGCCCTTGCCAGGAGACCACAACTGGACCAAGAACAACTTTCGTTGAATCAGCCGGACGAGCAAGTTCTACTCGCACAGCATCATTCGGGTTATTCGCATACAAACCATCATTTCCAAATGCCGAAGAATCCCAAGGTGCGGCGTACAATTCAATGTATGCGCTCATGTTCGGTGCGCAGACATCGGGCAGGACATATCGCAATCGCGTGTTGTCTTGCGCAGCTGCCTCGCTCATAACATTCATTGTTAGTCCGATAACAAAAATTACCTTCAGTAGGTAATAACTGAATAATTGAAGTACAGGTCGCATAGTTGCCTTTGGAGGGATCGTCGCGTAATAGCCGAAATAAGTACCGCACAAAGCGGAGAAGAAAAAAATTAATAAAACATTAAGCAAAGATTGACATCAAAGATGCCATCGATATTCAAATAGGATTCGTGAGATAGGTTCAAACACAATCAACCTATTTTTCCAAAATGACAATTTCCGTACGCCGATTCAAACGCCGCCCCACATCGGTATCATTTGTGGCAATCGGACGAGATTTACCGAAACCCAATGTATGAATGCGGTGAGCGGCTACTTTTCTTTGTATCAAATACGCTTTCACAGCTTCCGCACGTTGAAGTGATAATTTCAAATTGTAGTCTGCACTTCCAACACCGTCGGTATGCCCTTCCACGCGAATAACAACTGTCTTACGGTTATTCATAAACTCGCTGATACGCTCTAATTGCGGCTGAAATGTAACAACAGGAACGGTTTGGTTTGTCGCAAAGAGCAAATCTTCAATAATCAGCTTTCGACCGATTTGCAAAATTGGAATAGTCTTTCGCACCAACTCCAAATTTCGCTCATTCACCACTGCAACATTGATTGAGTCAGGAATTGCAGGTTCTTCCGAACGATAGGTAATTGCATACATATTTGCCAATGTTCTGGTGTAGGTGTCCAGAATTGTGGCGAAAGGTTTTGTGATATCAAAACTTGCCGACCGCGTAGCTTCAGCAATTTTATCATATTGCTTAAACACAGTCTTTGTAATTGGCACAATTTTCATTTCTTTGGCTTTCGCAGAATCGATGATACTCTGCGTTGTAAAATTTGTCCTTCCATCCCCATCTTCGCCTCGTTGGTGATATGGCGCATCAGTAATCAAGAGTGCCATGCGGCTTGCAGCCGGACGGAATTTCAGTTTCATAGCTGCATGAAGCGCTTCCAAAGCATTTTCTTTTTCGTCAATGCCACCTTTTGCCTGGAGGGTTGAGAGCCACCAAAGAAATTCTTGCACGTCTGCAGTCGGCTGGCGAACAGCTTCAACAGAATCAGAAAATGTTACCAAACCCAAACGGAAATCAATACCCTTTTCCAGCAAATTTTTGGTGAATTTCTCAACATTCGCCCGAACAGCATTGATGTAATCTCCCATCGTTGCAGTAACATCCACAACGAACACGAAATCCATTGGAATACGTTTATCAGCAGAAATTTTTTTGACGGAAAGAACCTGCCGACGTTTGTTATTTTCTAAGACCGAGAGCTTTTGTTGTTCTAATGAAGCAAATGCCGCGCTATCGGCTGTAGTCGCCTCGACAATCAATCCAACTTCGGGGAAACGAGTGATATCAACATTTTGGATAAACAATTTTAATCGCTCATCGGCAGCTTCAATTTTTGCACCTTGCTGTACGCCTGTTAATATCCCTTCGCGTTTAAGAGAATCTGCTGTTTCTATTTCACGCCGAAAAAGGTTTTCCGGTATACCCGGAACAGCGCTTGTACTTGTACGTGGAGCGTTTGTTGATGGGCTAGTTATCGTGGCATTTGTAGAAGCACGAAGGGTTGTTTTGGGCAGCTGTTGCTTAACTGTTGCTGTACTCGATTGTTTCGACTGAGAACGTGCGGCAGCTGAGGCAGGAACTCGTTTATTAAGCTCAGTTGGTTGTTTTTTTATTATTACACCGGATTGTTGAAGAATAACCATACTCCGCATTGCTACCACAACACCAATTTGACGGACGTTTACTGTAGGATATGCTTGATGATAGTTATTAAAAACAAGAACTCTGCCCCATACGCTATCATTGGCAAGAAGTATCGCCACAACAAAGGACGTAAAAAAAAAGAAGCGGAATAATAACGTCGATATATTATTCATCAAAATCTCCATGAAAATAGAAAGCCCTATGCAGTGCATCTCTGCTAGGGCTTTCAAAAATACATTTATTGTCGTAGAAAAACAACGTTCTCAGTAAAAACGTTACATTTTATCCTACAGTCTCTTTATTAGCGTGGAATCAATATGCGGAAGACAGGAGAAATCATAAAGTAATCTGCTGTTTCATACGAACGCAATTCACGAAGAACACGAGCATATTTTGCTTCCAAATACAGCCAGTTACCAAAAATGGGCAGATATCCCGTACCCATAAGAATTTGGTTGGAGTATTGAAACGAAAACCCAAACGGATATGATGTTTCATTACGATATTCAAATTTAATAAACATCCAATCCAAAACATTTTGTGGTGTATAGGTAAGAAGACCACGACCGCCTCTATTCGCAGCAGCGACACTATTAGCAGTTGCTAAATACCGTGGTGCAAATTGCCCAGCACCCGTTTGGATCATTGCCGTTTCGACTACTTCGCTATAATTGATACCAACATCTACTCTAAAAATATTATCGGGCGGATTTTCCGAACCTTCAACTTCTAACCACCACGTGTAAAAAAGTGATGCTTGAGCGACTGCACGTAAAATCGGTGTTATAGTAGGGACATCAACACCGCTTCCATCTCTGCGGGTAACAAATTGCGGATTCTGCGCAGTGACGGGGTGATTCCCATTCAACTGCAATCGCTCACTACGACCGATATTATGATCGGGATTAAACGTGAGTTGAGAAAATGTTCCCGGCTCTGCAAGCTGTACACCTTCATTAATTCGCTGAATCGGAATATCAGCACTAATCCGTGCACCAAATACGTTCGTTTTATTATCTTCTCCAAGTGGCAGCGCACCTTCAAAACTTGCCGTAATTTTCGGGTCAGGACCCATATTCAATCGGCGACGAGCCAGAAAGTCTGTCAAACGAGGGTTTGGATTCGCTACATCATCATTAATACGGTAAACAATACCACCACTAAGTTTAAGCAAATTTGGAATAACACGACGAGTACTATTATCGTAGTTATCAATAAGTGGACGCATTGCAGTAATACGAGATTCACCAGCATACCAAAAAGGATAGCCTAAAGCATCATTACCAAGAGAATTTTGAATCCACCAATTTGTTGAACCAACACGGAGCATCTGATCAAAAGCAGAGATAGAGTAGTACTGGCGACCACCGGTAGGCATTCGGAAATTGTTCTCACCGATACCAACTTTTTTCTCAATATCGGACGTTACTTTGCCCCCAACATTCGAGACAGCAACAAAGTCATGACAGTACTTTTCTTCACCCTCTGCCCCAACAGGCTCGGCAATAAGATCCTTTACACCCTGCAACATGATTTCATCTATCTCTTTTTTCACAGCAATGGCGCTTCCACACTGAATACGGTAGATTTCATATTTACCGTTTTTCTTCGGCTCTCCCCATATAGAGATTTTTGCCAAGTCTGGACCAGGTTCTTTGCCATTAGTCTTAAAAAATTGTTGAACAATTTTTTGAACCTGTGCTTCGCAAACCGTCCAACGACTAAGAAACGGTGCTGCTCGGTCATCAATAATTTGAAAGGCTTTTGGAACACCACCGGAAGCATTAGAATCCGGAGGTTGCGGACTTGCCGGAGAAGGAGTCTGCCCCCACATTGTGGACACGCTCGCGACTACAAGCACACAGGCGCTAAGAACCAGAGAATTTCGTTTCATAGTGCTAACCACTAAAATCGTAAAAGTAATGTATGTTCAAACAAAAAAGATAGAGCTGCGGCAATGAGCGTTGTTGTTTGCTGGAAATCACCATCCTTTCAGCAAAACAACCATCTCATTTTGTGCCAATTTCCTTATTACCAACGGAAAATAAATCGTAGCGAGGGCACTGCAACGAGCGATGATTCCCACTCATACGGACCGCGCACAATAGGAACAAATAAGCGCCCGTCCAGACGTATTGCAGTCAAAAAGCCTGTGTCGCTAATAGGTATTTGCAACCATGCCATACCTGAGCCAGCACCATCAAAATACTGAATATATGCTCCAAATGGAACAGAAAGACCATAGGACATATATTCTATACGGAAAAATGGGCTAAACTTCAAAGAGCTTGTACGATCGGTACCGGGATTAAACTCAGCACCTAAACTGCGTGGTACCCATTCTTCCATTTGGTAACCGGCAGCGCCGATTTTGAAGCGAAGATTATATCCTAAATTTTCTTTGTCGGGGTCGTTGATACCAATGGAAAAGGTGTAGTTTACCAGACCATGCCAGCGCATGAGAAAACTTTTTCTGAGGCGCAACGAATCCGGAACACCTGTTTCAAATGGATCAACATACGGACCACGGTTGTTGTAGGCAATACTATTACCAAGCATCACTGAACCGGCAACATTAAATACACCGCTACGCTCAATGAGCTTAAAAGGAAAATCAAAATTAGCATTGAGACCAACACTATTTTGCAATGTAGTGAAGCGACTCGGCAAAGTAAGAATGGGAAGGATATTTGGCGCCCAAAGCGATGTCGGCAAAATCACACCAAGTTTATTCGCATCCCAGAGAGCATTAACGGCAACACGCTCACTCCAAAGTGAAGGATAGCCAATATCATCATTACCATAGCGCATTTCAACACCGTACTGCGGTAAATTTGTTGGTTCGCCTTGTACAGAAGCGGGGTCTTGATAGTGCCTCCAGCTAATCAAATCTGCTGCACCAATCACAATTTCATCTGTAAATTGTTTATCGCCTTGGATAACCTTATGTGGTTCGCCCTCAGTGATCATTAAATATTCATCGACACGGTCTTCACCTATCATTTTCGTCACAACCTCTTTGTTGATTTTCATTGCGACACTTTGAGTCGGGCGAATCTTCCCTGTTTGTTCAGCAGGGTTTTGTTTGATCACATTTTTCAAATAATCGTACATATTTTCAGCACCAGTACTTTCAATAGAACCTTTTACAGCTACCATTGTACCCGTTGAATCATCCTTCTCAAATTCTTTTGTTTTGAACTGCCTCAAATCACTCGCATCCAAGACAGAACTTAATATTGGTCCGTTAAGCGCATTTTTAAGATATTCAGGGTCAGAAGCTTGTTGCTGGGATGGAAGTTGAATACCGACGACACCCAAAATCACAGGTTCACCACCTTCGGCATAACGCTCACACAAAACATAAACTTTACCAATACGCACCAGTCCGGCAAGTGCTGTATAATAATTTTTCACTGTTTCACAATCTGTTGGACTTCCCCCCTCATCAATCATAGTCTGGGGAACAGGTTGCTTTTTCTGAACACGTTTTTTAATATCATCGGTATTTGTACATTCTTGTTCGGCGGTTTCTAATGCAGGGGTGCGTGGATAACCAGGCGTGATCACTTCGCTAAAGCGCTTGACAGCAGCCCCATCAGCTTCATACAAAGAAATATTTGAATACTTGTAGTAATCCATTTTCCTTAAAAAAGCCTTTGTTAATTCCTGTGCTGACAAGATTTGGCTACAAAACATCAGCAAGAGCGCTCCAATAGACGCTTGTACAAATAATTTTGAACGAGATGATACGTGAGTACGCATGGTTAATCCTGCCGTAAAAATAAAGTTCGTTAGAAATATTGATAGCAAAATATCAGTATCAATGATTACTTGGAATTCAAGCTATATTATATTCTATTCTTACTGATATGGAATGTTAATCGGTATAACGCACGGCGGGCTTGTTGAAGTAGCAGTTGCTCCAGCCTTGCGATTCATAATTTTTGCTCCAACTTTGATTGCCACTGTTCCACGCAATATCCTCGATTCTCCGGGCGGCTTTGCCGGTAAATCTTTAACTTGGATGGTGACCGGAAACACACCTGACGCAGGATCGAATTCTCCTAACACTATACCAAATGTTGTAGCTGTTGCAGTCCACGTCGATGTTGGATCCGGCTCGTCACCATTGTAAATACGTAATTGCGTTTCAGTACTAGTGTAATCAATATCTGCAGGACCGGTTGGTTCAACATCATTTAATGTCGCTTTTAGACTCTTACTTGCAGCTACATCTTTGTTGTCTGCATCAATTGGCACCTCATAATCTACACCAATTCCCTTAATTACAATCTGGAAATTATTAGGCTGAACTGGCTTTTTACCACTAGGTTTTTTACCTTTTGTTTCAGTAGGACCGCCCGACTTCAGCTCAGCAATTGCACTAGAGCAAGAAATCTCTGGTGGAGTTTGCTCGGGTGTTGCTTCACGGGTAAAAAGTGGTACTCGTTCACCAGTTGGTGGATACACCCACACAATGTCTACTTTTACTTTTTTAGCAGACGCGGGAATGTTTGGACCGATGAATGTTTCTGCATATGCGTTATCGGAATTTTTCTTTTCGTTACCAAACTGATAATCAATTTTGAACTGCTGGAGAGGCAATTCAGCTTCTGCCAAAAGTTTGCTTCGTACCGACAATCTTTTTCCAAAGTATAACTTTGTACCAGCAAGTGTTTTCATACTCTTTGCTTCCATACTGCTGGGCAGTACCTTTAAATCTGTCGAGTTCGTATCTGTTTTACCCCCACCGGCATAACTTAGTTTAATATTGTACATTCCTGCAGGAATAGGAGACTCGAAGACCATCTTATATCGACGCTTTTTATTATTTGCTTGTGGGTCATTCGGTACTGTACTACCTGCCGGCTCATCTAATTCAATTCTATACTTTCCTGCAAGAGATGGTGTACCTTTAATATCAACACTTGGATTACCCGGTTTAAAGTACGCACCAGGAGTCAAAGCAAACGTAATAATTGTTTTTTGTAGCTTGTCAAAGGTAATAATTTTAGGCTCTAGTTCGCTAATACTAGGAGCAGGCTGCTGCTGCTCAGGTTTGCGAACTTGAACGTCAATGTCCATCGTGCCACTATTTTGGTCAAGAAATGACGAAAAACCCGGTGTCAAGAGCTTTACAATATAATCATACAAGGTAATCTTGTTGAGCATTTCTTCATTATCTTTGTTATTTTCTCGACCAAGTTTAATTGCAGCATTAAATTCTTCAACGGCTTTGAAGCGAGCATTAAAATCACCCTCACCATCAAACCATTTGTCGCGCAATTCCATTTTCCCATCGAGTTCTTTTTGTAACTCAGTTAAGACAGAGCGCAATGCCTTTACTTTTAATTTCACCACACCAACATTAATTTGATCTTCATCGTGAATTTCTTTTGCACCACCATCAAAATCTATACCGAGAATTTTATTCGTACTTGAGAAAAAGCGAAGCTTATACCAACCATCTTTGCGCTCTTCACCCGGGTCAAAATTAACGGTAAAGGTGCGTGCGATGACCTTACCGCGATTGTTGCTTATATCTTTATCGGATTTAGTACTGTCGTAAAAAAACACGGTATCCCGTGACTGTGTTGTTTTATCAACGGGAAGCGAATTAACAGACAAGCTATAGAGCGGCTTACGCCAACCACCGTCGGCTTTATTATATTCATGTGTGGCTGGTACATCAAGTTTCAACTGACGGATATCTAACAACGTCCAATTAAAACTTCGTCCGACTTGCTGGTCAAGATACGTAACAACCTCGCCTGACTTGGACTCTCGGAGAGGTTTTCCATTATAGGTGCTATCCGGCAATCGAGGCGCCGTTTCTTGGGTTTCGCCTTTGGCTGTTTCTGTATAGAATAGCTGATAGGTTAGGTCTTGGACGTTTGCTAACTTTGTAAACGTATAGTCTTTGTGTCCCTCTCCTGCCTCAGCAGCTTCCGCACCCGGTTTTGCCTCACTAATGTCCGTTACACCTACTTTAACGCTATACGTTTTTTGACGTTTAATGCGTTGGTCGGGCGGCAATGATTCTACAGTTGCACGGTCCTGAACAATAATCAAATCATTCGGTGCAACGTTCATATTGAAGTTACCCGAACCGCTTTGCAATTGTGAAAGGATGTTCTGCACTACACGCATAGACTCTTTGGTCTTTTGGTGTAGATGCTCTTCCGCTTCATCGCGTTCCACGATAATAATGAGAAGTTCCAAAATTACGGCAAGATATAATACGAAATATACTTTGCCAGCACTACCTTTCGACATAGTCTTTGACCGATAGGAATGGTAAAAAACAGTATTTGAGGGGAAAGAGACAGAAGCCGCTTAACTACTTGCCTCACTACCAATATGCAAAAAACATAATACAAAACAAAAAATTTGTCATTTTTTCAAATTTCTTCCGCTTTTTGTTTTGTAGTTACTTTCCACCGCATAAAATCTTGCTTGAGGCAGTATTGCCCATGAAAAAGCCTTACCTCATTCATCAAAGGTAAGGCTTTCAAATGAATTGTCAATAGCTTTTTTCAATTATTTCTTTGCGTCGCGTTCAATGGAACACTTACGAGGCAATTTTCGCAATTTCGCACTGAAATCTGCATCATCTTTAATCGGGTTATCCGTTATTTTGAGTTTTTTGAGATTTTGCCATTTTTCAATCGTAGCCGGTATTGCGCTTAAACGGTTACTACTCAAATTAACACGCTCTAACTTTGTTAAATTACCAATTTCGTCGGGTAATTCTTTGAGCAAATTAAACCCTAAATCTAATTCTGTCAAATTGGTACACTGCCCGATTTCCGGCGGGATTTTGAGCAAACTGTTTAGTCGACAATCAAGCATTTGCAATTGCTTGAGCTTTCCTATCTCCATCGGAAACTCTTTGAGCTGATTATTACTTATATCTATCTGCTCAAGCAAGGGTAATGTCATCAGAAATGTTGGCAATTCAGCAATAGCATTATCGTTGATATACAAATGCCGTAGCGATTTAATTTTGGCAATTCCAGCGGGGACAACTTTTAATCTATTCCCACCCAAACCTAGTGTTTCCAATTGTGTAAGGCTGTCAACAATTGTCCATAATATTTTCAACTCTTCTCCGGCATCATAATCCGGCGAAACCTCACTATCTTCCATTTGATTGTAATTATTCAAATACAATTTTTTCAGATTTTTGAGGTTCATCATTTCGCGAGGCAAACGTTTAATTTTGTTTTTATCCAGTACCAAAACTTGCAAATTCACTAATTTCCCGATTTCTGCAGGTAACGTCGTAATGAGGTTTCTATCAATAGCAAGTTCTTGCAAATTTACTAATTGCCCTATTGTCGGCGGAAGAGAAGTAAGATTGTTTTCATCTAAACGCAACTTGTACACCTTTTCCGGACGAAGCAATGCCTCCGACAGCGATGTAAAGGTTGGCTGAATAAGCAACTGTGCCGAATCCAGAAGTGCTCCGGGCTTGAGTTCAGGAAGAGCCTTTGCTTGATTCTTTTGTTGTTGGGCTGTTGCAGCCTCTCCTTGTTTTACGGAAGCGCCCTGCGCTCCCGATGTTGCTGATTTTGTCTTACTCTTTTTTTGCGCAAACGCTTCATTGTATTGCAATACTACCAGCACACAAACTATCACCACAGCAAAATAGCGACGCATGAACCACTCCTCTTCCTTAGCGCAAGAGTTATTAAAGAAATTGTGAGTTGAAAAGGTTTATTAACCCATCGGGGTCAATACGTCCGTCTGAGAACGAAGAACCGCATAAGCCTAAACTACACGTTTTTTGTAGAAATACAAATCAAAATTCATTGTTGTTTGATTCATCATTTTAACTGCTTACCAAGCTTTAGACTATCTTTTATAGTTTGTACGAAGAAATATACCTTTTGACCTGCATTATCACAAAGAAAGTTTAAGATGCCTTGTGTTACTCAACACAATCTGCCTTTTTTGGTATCAACATGCCGTATGTTATCAGCTTTTTCAGTCAGTAATAAAAAAGGGAGCGAAAATGCTCGCTCCCTTTTGTCAATTATTGTCTCGGTCAATCTGATTGCAAAAGCCTTTATACAAAGGCACTAAAGCCTGTAATAGCACGACCAACAATGAGTGTATTCATTTCACGTGTACCCTCATAGGAGTAAATCGCCTCGGCATCAGCAACAAAACGACCTACGTTGTGGTCCAGCAAAATACCGTTGCCGCCGAAAAGTTCACGCGCCCAACCAACAGTCTCGCGCATACGAAGCGTACAAAAGGCTTTTGCCATTGATGCGTGTTCGTCTTTCATTACTCCGGCATCTTGCATTTGCGAAAGGCGTGTGCAAAGCGTTTGGCAAGCAGTAATGTTGCTGTACATTTGTACTAGAAGGTTTTGGACTAATTGGAAATTCCCGATTGCTTTGCCGAATTGTTTGCGGGTTTGCGAATACTTCAAGCAATTTTCATACGCGCCCAAAGCACAACCAACTGCCATCCATGCAACTCCAGCGCGAGTCATACGAAGCACTTTCGCGGTATCAGCGAAGCTATTTGCTTCCTGAAGACGGTTTTCTTCGCTAACCTCCACATTTTCCAGTTTCAGAATAGCATTTTGAACGATACGCAGCGCAATTTTTCCTTCAATTTTCTTCGCACTAAAGCCCGGTGTGCCTTTTTCGACCAAAAAGCCTTTTACTTGATTTGTAGATTCTTCACGCGCCCAAATCACGGCAACATCAGCAAATGTACCATTACCAATCCATTTCTTTTTGCCGTTCAAAATCCATCTATCACCTTCGCGGCGGCAGGTTGTGTTCATACCACCAGCAGTACCGGAGCCAACTTCCGGTTCAGTCAAGCCGAAACAACCGATTTTCTCCATTTTGCGCATTGCCGGAAGCCACTTTTGCTTTTGTTCTTCCGAACCACAATGGTAAATCGAACCCATAGCCAAACCGCCATGTACGCCGAAGAAGGTAGCAAACGACGAATCAATGCGTGCCATTTCCATTGCGCAAATACCTTCTAAGAGCGTCGTTTCACCCAAACAACCGTAGCCTTGATATGCTAACCCGATAAGCCCTAAATCCGCAACTTTCGGTAAAATCTGGTGCGGAAACTCGTCTTTCGCCCAATACTCATTTGCAATCGGGTTGATTTCATCTTCCATGAACTTGCGCACTTTCAACTGAATTTCGCGCTGTGCTGGTGTGAGAAATTCTGCAACGTTGTAAAAATCGAGATTTGGTGCTGGAAGTTCTTTCTTTTTGCCGCTCCCGTTTTTTGCACCGCCGCCCATTTGTGACATGAGCATTTGCATCATTTTCGGGTCCATATTCAGCACAAAGTCCATCAAAATATTCAAATCAACTTTCTCTGCGACTTTTGCTGCTTTTGCGAGGTCAATTTTATCAAGCATAAACGACTCCTTGGAACGAAAGGAATAATGAAGAGTAAAATTAGGGGAAATCAAGCGATGAAGCGCTGTCCGAACCACACAATCAATCATCTACACACAAACTTCTGAAGCGGACAACGCAGGGGCAAATATAGCAAAAAACTGATAGCTTGCTACACGTTCTGCCAAACAATGAAAAATTTTTCATCAATTATTTTGCTACAACTATCCGCACCGTCGCCATCTGTGGCGGTATGCCCTGCCCGCAACACGAACCGCTTACCCGCAACCGAAGTAAATATGCACCTCCGGCAATATCTTGATTAGAAATTGTCAAAGATTGTTCTCCCTGACCTTGCCAACCGCGCTCTACCACTGCAACGGTGCGACCTTGCATATCAACTAACTCTATCCGCACCTCTGCACCTGAACGCAGAACGTAATGAATGGTCATCTCTTGTCCCGCAGGCTGTGGACTGACTCGTAATTGTAGGTCATGCTGTTGGCGGGTCGGGGTTGAAAGACTGAATGGCGAGGAAATGCTGCTCTGCTGTCCACTAGCAACCGACGTGATGACACCACTGACCAGAAGAGGCACTCGTGAAATCAATCCCCCATATCGGACGGTAATTGTATCTGGTGCGCCGCCTTCCAGTGTACCGCCCTGAGTTGTCGCTCCTCCGCCTAACGCCGTAACAAACCCTTCTGCACTCACGCTGACCTGATTTCGTGCTATGCTGTATTGCGTTCCTTGACGTATGCGACTGACATCATACCAAACACCGCCGATGAGTGCCGTTGTGCGAAGTTGTCGCGTTCCACTTGTTTTTCCTGCTTCCATTGTCATAAAACACGGCTGGACTTGCAGGTCTTCCAATGTACCGTCTGCTTGGACGAAAATGGTGGTCGTATCCGTCAAAAGGAAACCGGTGCGAGCATCCCGTGCGCTTACCAAAAGGCGCAGGGGTCCGATGCGATTTTCCAGCGCATCACTCAGCGACAGCGTTGTAAGAATCGGCAGCTGGGCATTGGGGATGAATCGCATGGACAATGACTCCAAGGCAATAACAACATCTTGTATTTGTGTCTCGCCGATTGTTTCGATGCGGACAGGGATGCTTGTTGTACTGCCTGCTCTTATGGTCATACCGCGTATCGGCTCGGCAATACGAATCCCGATTGCGGTTGTTTGCACAGGCGGTGTGGAATTGGCAGAAAAAGTCCACCACCGCGACGGAGCAGCAGGAAAACCACCCACAAAACTACGATTATCTGCATCGCCCAAAAGGTCGCCAACGCGCTTCCATACTTCACGAGAAGAAAGAAGTGTCGGTATGCGAATTAAGAGTTGAAATTGCAAATAAGCGCGACCAAAGCAGCGGTTAATCTGCCGAAGGCATGAATGAGCAAGCCTTTGGTAGAGCGCAC
>ERZ1066127.536-NODE-536-length-19356-cov-11.646547_pt1 | contig 19356 bp, 18 predicted proteins | sample MGYA00382774_ERZ1066127 | MGnify/ENA primary metagenome ERZ1066127 (study PRJEB33369, sample SAMEA5778357) | biofilm metagenome | biome: Industrial cooling water; feature: Water cooling tower basin; material: Biofilm | place: United Arab Emirates | collected... | reverse complement strand
CCCTACATTTACGTGGCTGGAAGCTTCGAAAAACGCAAAAACCATTTGCGTGTAATGGAGGCCTATGCCCAATTGCCTGCTGACCGACCAAAACTTGTATTTGCAGGCAAAAAGTCGACCTATTTGCAAGAGATGTTGAAGTTGGCGAACAAGTTGGAAATTGCAGCGGAGGTCAGGGTGTTACAAAATTTAGCCTTCGAGGAGCTCCCTTTTTTATACGCAGGAGCTGAATTTACTGCTTACTTATCGGAATTTGAAGGATTCGGGCTGCCAGTGCTCGAAAGCATGGCCGTAGGAACCCCTGTGCTTACATCCAATATCAGCAGCATGCCCGAAGTGGGTGGCAACGCTGCATTATACGCACCGCCTACCGATGTGGAGGCCATTGCCATGCAAATGAGGCTTCTGCTCTTTGATGAAGAAGGCAATGCTGCGGTTAGAAAACTAATTAAGCCGCAATCAGAACAATTTTCGGCAGAAAAGATGGCTGATCAGCTACACGCTTTTTACCACGCTCTCTGAACCTATTGCTTGAGGTAATCGCCAAAAACTTTTTGGAGTTTGTCCATTTTTGGCTTGATTACCACCCTGCAATAGCCTTGTTCGCTATTTAGACGGTAATAATTCTGGTGGTAATCTTCGGCCTTGTAGAAGGTTGTGGCTGGTGAAATTTCAGTGACTATGGGGTTTGGAAATGCCTTTACGCCATTGAGCTTGCTTTTTATTTCTTCAGCCTGCCTTTTTTGACTTTCGTTGTGGTAAAATATGGCAGAACGGTATTGTGTTCCCACATCTGCACCTTGACGGTTGAGGGTGGTTGGATCATGCGTACCATAAAACACTTCCATGAGTTGGGTAAAACTCACCACAGATGGATTGAACTTGATTTGAATTACCTCGGCATGCCCTGTCAAGCCCGAACACACTTCCCTGTAAGTTGGATTGGGAATTCTGCCTCCCATATAGCCCGAAACCACGGTATCAACGCCGTTAATTTGCTGAAATACGGCTTCAACACACCAAAAACACCCTGCACCAAACGTTGCAATTTCCATACTGTCTGATTTAATGGTCTTGATATTTAAGGCATCGGAAGATTGTACTTCTCGGTTTTGAGATTGTGCACAAGCTGCCGTGGTGAGCAATAAGCCCAAGAATATCATACGCATGGTTCAATAACCGAAACGCTCTGAAAAAGTTCTCACTTGCTGTTGAGAATGCCTGCCAAATCTGCGGGTGAGTATCCCACACTTTTCATGGTCTTGTTGTCCTCTTGCCTAAATACCAAGAATAAATCACCTTCCTGTTGAATGAAGCAATTTTCGCCTTTTGATTCGGCATAGTGACGTACGGTAGCCTCTGCTTCTTCCCTGCTATTACATGCTTTACTCATGTTGGAGCGTTGCACTTCATTAAAAAGTGCTGGAAATTTCTCTGCTAAACCAAATTCAAGCACAGCACCAGAGAGCACATACTGCAAGTCACAAAGCGCGTCCGCAATGCCTACTAAATCCTTGTTAGCAATGGCTTCCTCAAGTTCTTTTAGTTCTTCGGCCAATAAATTCACGCGCAGCTGGCAACGTTTGGCATCCGGAATATGAGGGGCTGGGAGTATGGGATGATGAAAAGTGGTGTGGAATGCAGCCACTTGATTGAGGGCATCAAGCTGACCAAACGTCCGTTTGTCAGTAGTTTTCGCTGCGCTCATCGTCTTCTCGGTCAAATTGCTCAAAATCATATTCAGGCATCAACTCATCCTTCACATGCTGTATGGTGTCGCTTAACCCTGTTAAGAATTTATTAAAATCTTCCTTGTATAGAAAAATCTTGTGTTTAACGAACTGTCCATCGTCAAATCCGCGCTTGCTTTCGGTAATAATCAAGTAATAGTCGTTGCCTCTGGTGGCCTTTACATCAAAAAAATAGGTGCGCTTGCCTGCTCTTATTTTTTTTGAGTATACTTCATCTCTTTGACGGTCAGACCTGTTGTCGAACTCCTCCATAATCTTCGTTTTGCATTCCAAATAAAGTTGAAGTTTTCGATAACTACACGGAATAATTACCAACAATTGTGCATATGTCAAGCTTCCGAATCTTGCTCCTGCTGGCGCTGTCGAGCATGTATGGACGCATAAAAGCCTTCATGTTCGATCAATTCGGCGTGTGTGCCTTTTTCCACGATTTCGCCATGCTCTAAGACCAATATTAAATCTGCGTTGGCAACTGAACTGATGCGGTGACTGATAATCACCGTACTCACTCCTTCAGTTAATTGCAAAAGGTTTTGAAGTATTTCCTGTTCTGTTTGGGCGTCAAGCGCACTGAGGCAGTCATCAATAACATACAATTTGGGCTTACGTAAAATGGCTCTTGCAATTGAAACACGCTGTTTTTGCCCTCCTGAAAGTGTAACGCCGCGCTCCCCTAATAAGGTGTGTATGCCATCAGGCATGGTGGCTAATGTGTTTTGCAAAGATGCGAGCCGGGCCGCATCTTCAACAGCTGCGGCTGAAGCATGGGTATTCCCAAATGCGATGTTGTTGTATATGGTGTCGCTAAAAAGAAAAACATCTTGGGGTACAAATCCGAGTTGAGACCTGAAATGAGCAGCGCTCAACGTACGAATATTTTCACCCGATACGCAAATCACCCCCAATTGCGGGTCATAGACGCGTGCAATAAGCTGTGCAAGGGTGCTTTTTCCAGCGCCTGTACGGCCTACGATACCCAATGTTTGTCCAGGTTTTAGTTCGAAACTTATGTTTTTTATGGCTGGAATTTCGCTTCCTGGGTAAGTAAAAGTGACTTGGTCAAAGGTAAGACTACCGTCAATGATACATGCATGGCCTTCCTGCGTGTCAAAATCAGGTTGGGCATCTAAGATTTCATTGATGCGTTTTTGTGATGCTGCAGCTTGCTGCACAATAGAAGCCACCCAACCTACCGAAGTTACAGGCCAAGTAAGCATATTTACATAGATCACAAATTCAGCAATGTTTCCTGCGGTTAACCGACCAGCCTTTACCTCCATTCCGCCTATATAGATGGTTAAAATGGTGCTTAAACCTATCAGCAATAAAGTAAGTGGGAAAAATAAAGCATCGGCACGTGCCATTGAAAGAGACTTTTCTTTGAACAAGCGCAACTCATCTTGGAAAAGTGAAGCAAACCTCTTTTCTAAGCCATAGGATTTTAATACGCGAATGCCCGAATAACTTTCTTGACTTAATGAGGTGAGTTTGCCTAATTGTTCTTGAATGGCCGTGCTTCTCTGTAGTATGATGTTGTTGACATAATAAATGGTCACCGACAAGATGGGTAGTGGCAATAACACGTACAAGGTTAACTTGACATTCACTTGTAACATGACCCCAATAACAAAAACAAACAAAATCACCAAGTTAATACCGTACATGATGGCTGGTCCAATGTACATGCGAACTTTACCAACATCCTCGCTTACCCGCGACATCAAATCTCCAGTAGGATGTTGCTTGAAAAAGGAGGCGGTAAGCGATTGGTATTTGGCATACAAGTCGTTTTTCAAATCAAATTCGATCCAACGCGACATCACTATGATGGTTTGTCGCATAAAAAACATAAAAACTCCTTTCAACAATGAAAGGCCAAGTACCAACAATCCAAACCATAGCAGTTGTTTTCCCAACTCAGCTTTGAGCTGTGCTGCGTCAGTACTTTCCTTGATTGTGTCGATATTCGTCACTATCAAATCAACCGATTTACGTATGATTTGAGGAGGAAGAATGCCAAAAAGGTTGGAAATGATGACGAAGCAAATACCTAATATCAACTTTTTTCTGTGCTTAAGAAAGTAGCTGTTCAGGCGCAACAATGACTTCATGTGACAAAGGTAGCCGATTGGAAGTACTGCTGCATACTTGACGGGTAGCTACTTCTAATTTCTATGAAAAACCGCTTTAAAGGGCTACCTTTGCACACCTTATAAAGATCAAATCAATGAGCGCAATCTCTGCACCAACTGTCAATGACGTTCTTTTCGACAAAATAGCGGCCATGGGCCACGAACAGGTAGTATTTTGTCACGATGAAAAAACCGGCTTGCGTGCCATCATCGCCATTCACAACACCGTATTAGGGCCAGCATTGGGCGGAACGCGTATGTGGCAGTATGCGAGTGATGCCGATGCTATTCTGGATGCTTTGCGACTTTCTGAAGGCATGACGTACAAAGCAGCTGTTGCTGGGTTGAATCTTGGAGGCGGTAAAGCCGTCATTTTAGGTGATCCGCGAAAAGACAAATCAGAAGCCTTTTTCCGTCGCTATGGCAAATTTGTAGACAGTCTGGGCGGAAAGTACATTACAGCCGAAGATGTTGGCACTAGCAAAATGGACATGGAATACATTGCCATGGAAACTGAACACGTGAGCGGTTTGCCCGAGCACAAAGGTGGTAGTGGCGACCCCTCTCCCGTTACAGCCTATGGCGTATTTATGGGCGTAAAAGCTTCTGCTAAGAAGGTATATGGCAATGACAATTTGTCGGGCAAAAAAGTAATGGTACAAGGCGCTGGTAATGTGGGCCGCTACCTGATTGACAACTTAATGAAAGAAGGTGCAGTGGTCTATGTATCTGACATCTTCGAAGATCAAATCCAAAAAGTCACTTCTGCACATCCCTCCGTAAAGGTAATTGCTCCTGCCGATGTTTACAGTGTTGACATGGACATATATGCGCCTTGTGCTTTGGGTGCTACCCTTAACGACGAAACCATTCCCCAATTGCGTTGTGCCATTGTAGCCGGTGGAGCCAACAATCAATTGAAAGACACCGACAAGCACATGCGCATGTTGATGGATCGTGGCATCCTATACGCTCCCGATTTTGTAATCAATGCTGGCGGATTGATCAATGTGTACTCTGAGTTGGAAGGTTACAACCGTCAGAACGCGCTGTCAAAAACAGAGCACATCTACGACCAAACTTTGGCTATATTTGAAGCAGCTCAGAACGAAGGAATTTCTACCCTTGAAGCATCGGTCCGCATTGCCCGTCGCCGCATTGAAGCTATAGCAAACATAAAAACCAGGTGGTAATCCGCGAATGTTAAACCGACGACACCTGCGGCTGAAAGTGCTGCAATCACTCTACGCCTACCATCAGTCGGAAGTGAAGGACTTACAAAAGGGTGAGCAAGAGCTGCTCCGCAACATCGAAAAGATGTCGGAGGCGTACATTCTTTCATTGAAGTTAATCGATGATCTCATTCATTTTACCCAGCATTGGGCAGATGATCGTGATGGCAAAATGCTGGCGACTATCCAAAACCGCAAGGAAAGCCGGAAGTTCGCAGGAAACATATTTGCAACATACCTTGAGCAATGTGAACCATATACTGCGGCACTGAAGAAGTACAAAATTAAAGGCCAAACCCTCGACCCTGAGTTTCTCAGAAAGCTGTTCATGGTTTTCTCCGAAACAGAGGCCTATCAGCAATACTTGCAGGCAGGTGACAGGTCAGAACATGAGGATGTGGAATTGGTGATGCAGCTGTACAAAAAGGTGCTACTTCACAGCGAGGTAGTAGATGGCTTTTTTGAAGAAAAATCGATGTATTGGGAATCAGACAAAGAACTGGTATCAGCTGCTGTCATCAAAACCTTAAAAGAAGCCTCGAAAAATGCTCCGTCTTTTAGGTTGATTGACTTGAGTCGCGATTGGCAGGGTGATTGGTTGTTTGCCCAAGGAATCTTCCGCAAGGCGGTGCTTCAACACGATTACTTTGATGGTTTGATACAAGAAAAAACCAAAGGTTGGGACGTTGACCGAATTGCCCTCATGGATGTTTTAATCATTCAATTGGCCATTTCGGAGATGATTGTTGAAACTGCCATTCCTGTAAAAGTGACCCTTAATGAATATTTAGAAATATCTAAATCTTACAGTACGCCCAAAAGTAGTCTGTTTATCAATGGCATCCTTGATAACATTTCGAAGGAGCTCATCAAAAATGGCACAATCCAGAAAACAGGACGGGGTCTAATAGGTTGATATTAAACGTAATTTAGCCATATGAAAAATCACATCCTTTTGCTATTGTCTGCCGGTTTGACACTTGGCGCTTGCAACAATGCCTCTGAAGAAAAAGTTAGTGAAGAGGCTATTAGTAATCCTCTTTCGGCCGAAAGTGATGGACAGCTCAACTCAAAGGCACTACCTGCCATCGCTTTTGACAAAGACTTACATGATTTTGGCACCATCAAAGAAGGCGAAAAAGTAACTTACTCTTTCCGCTTTAAAAACACAGGAAAAGGTGATTTGATTATTCAAACGGCCAGTGGGTCGTGTGGCTGTACGGTCCCTGAAATTCCCGAGAAGCCGATAAAACCTGGAGAAACCGGATTTATCAAGGTTCAATTCAACAGTGAAGGTCGGGTTGGGGTACAAGAAAAACAAGTAACGGTTGTTTCGAATACCATACCAAATACAACTATTGTAAAAATCAAAGCTGAAGTCAGCGAACGTTAATCAAATGATGCAACAACTATTTTTAATGGCGCCTCCACAGGGAGGAGCCGAAGGCGGTAACCCATTGGTTGCCTTGCTTCCATGGGTCCTCATCTTTGTGGTGATCTACTTTTTCATGATTCGTCCACAAAATAAAAAGGCCAAAGAACAGAAGCTTTTTCGTGAGAATATTGCAAAGGGCGACCGAATTGTTACCATTGGCGGGGTTCACGGAAAGATTGTTGAACTGGGTGAAACAACGGCAATCATCGAAGTAGAAGGCCAAGTGCGCCTGAAAATCGAGAAGACTGCTATCTCTCAGGAAAATACGTTAATCGCTTATCCACCAGAGAAAAAAGCTGCAGACAAAAAATAAGCGGGAGGCGAAAGCCTCCTTTTTTATTTTTGTGCATGAAACTACAAGTTGGCATTACGGGAAATATGGGCAGCGGCAAAAGCACCGTCTGTCGCATTTTTGCTGAACTTGGCATTCCCATTTACGATGCCGATAGTCGTGCCAAAAGCCTCATGCTTGAAAGCCCACTGAAAGAGCAAATCAGTGCTGCATTTGGAGGAGATGCGTACTTGTCCAATGGCGAACTCAACAGGGCCTTCTTGTCGCAAGTGGTTTTTTCAGATGTGGCAAAACTCCAACAATTAAATAGCTTGGTTCACCCTGCTGTTGCTGCCGATGCCAAGCATTGGCATGAAAGCCAAATGGACGTACCATACACCCTGCGTGAGGCAGCGCTCTTGATTGAATCGGGTAGCTACAAGCTATTGGATCGATTGATTGTGGTAACCGCACCTGAAAAAATCCGCATCGAAAGGGTAATAAGCCGTGATCATTCCACCCGGGAAACAGCGCTTGCGCGCATGAACAAACAATTACCCGAATCAGAAAAAGTGGCTTTGGCGCATTTCGTCATCAACAACGATGGTGACACAGCTTTGATTCCTCAAGTTCTGCGTATCCATCAGGAACTGAGCAGACAGGCCCACTAAACCTGCATCCTGATTTTCTCTGATGCAGGAAGGCAGTTTACAAATTGTCCTTGTTTGTTGAAACCCCATCCCAACGGCAATTGGTTGTAAGTAAGTAGAAAATGCCCATCAGGAATTTTACCAGGTTGAAAGTTTGTACGTGACAAATACCACAGTGCCATTTGCTTACTAAGAGACATTGATTCAACGTCTAGCTGAAGGTCTGCAGCCAAAGCCAAAGCATGTGTAGGAACAAAATATTTGCCTTGCCACTGACCTGCCTCTGTGCCACTTCTTAGAATTTGAAGCTGTTTGTCGGCCTCTTGGCTCCAAATAAGTTGGTTTTCTGTGCCTATGTTTAGCACACCTTTTTTTCCTTCCTTCAGCGTTAATCCATTGTCGAGCTCAATTGCAATTGTGCCGAGACTTTGCTGCTCCTTTACACTTTTAGCCGACGGAAATGCTGTGCTTGACCCGTTCTTTTTGAAACAGCAAATGAAGAAGCCTTCACCCCTGCTTATGCCTGGCACGCTGCGATAGGCCATTCCAGCAGGTATTTGGGGAAAATCATCATGCACGTCCAGAAAGCCCCAATGTTCTGGAAAATCAAGATTTATAGGTTCCAATCCTTGTGCAGCGAGCCATTGCCAACGAAATTCGTTTTCTACCCTGGCAAAAGTACACGTACTGTAAATCAAATGGCCACCGGGTGCAAGCATGGGCAATACATCCGCCATGATTTCTCCTTGCATATTAGCACAAGTTTTGGGCAAATCAGGTATCCAGCGTTTTGAGCTCTCCGGGTCTTTACGAAACATGCCTTCGCCACTACAAGGTGCATTTACAAGAATGCAATCAAAAACCTGTCCAGTAGCCCTGATTTGTCCTAGATCAGCATTGGTAACAACCACCCTGCTATTTCCCCATTTATCAAGGTTGCTTTTGAGAATTTCGGCGCGTTTGGCGACAACATCATTGGCTATCATCCAACCAGTTGGTGCCAGGTGGTTAGCAAGCAAGGTGCTTTTTCCCCCGGGAGCAGCTGCTGCATCGAGGCCACGTTGAATGGGTGGTAGCTTTTTTAAAACAGCATCAACCAACATAGATGCGCTTTCCTGCACATAATAAGCACCTGCATGAAAAGCTGGATCGAGCGTAAAAACAGGACGTTCGTTCAACCAATAGCCTTTTTCTACCCAAGGAATGGCTTCGTACTCCCAGGTCAATTGGTGAGGCTTGCTCAAATGCAGTCGTAAGCTGGTAATAGGGTTTGCAGCCTCGATGGTTGCAAAAAGTTGCTCGGCTTGATTCGGCAAGTCTTCTTTGATTCTTTTGATAAATTCCTTTGGCAGCTCCATAAACAGAAACTGCCCCAAATGGGGCAGTCAATATATATTCAATCTTCTTACTTCGTTCCTTCACGCTTTTTCTTCATCTCCATGGCTTTGTCGTTCATCTTCAGTTGTGCGTATAATTGCTGAAGAGATGCCATGGTATTTATGTCTTTGGGATCAATCTCATGCGCCTTTTCCAAATAAGGTTGTGCCTTTGTAAAAGCTTCTTTCACCTTCTTCACAGCTTCTTCATATTTCTTCTGCTGGTTGAACGGAATTTTATTGGCTTCATTGGCTAACTCAGCTGCCTCATTGAAATAAAGCGCTCCAAGGTTATAGTAAGCATCGAAGTAATTTGCTTTGGTGTCGATGGCTTTTTGGTAATTGAAGGCTGCTTTTTCCTTGTTTTTCAATTGATCATGCGCTGTGCCTAATGCAAAGTACAAGGTAGCATTGTTTGGGTCAAGCTTGATCGCCTCGTCTAGGTTCTTTATAACCTCTTGCTGCCGGCCTTGAACCAAGAATATGTTCAATTCATCGATGATCAATCCCACTTCACTAGGAAATTCTTTGCGACCAGCTTCGAGGTATTCAATGGCTTTGGCAGTGTCTTTTTCTTGCTTTGCAATGACAGCAAGTGTTTGATAGATGGCTGGTTTTTTGTAGTTCACTTCTAGCAGCTTGTTGAAATAAAGGGCTGCTTTTTTGTTGTCGTTCACTTTTTCAGATGCCAATGCTGCATTGAATAAAAGAGATGTATCGCCTGGTTGGTAGGCTAATAACATTTCAAAGTCTGCCAAAGCTTCAGCGAAGTTCTTCTTCATATACCGGTCAACACCGCGGTTATAGAGATTTGCAGTAGCTGAGGCTACTTTGCGCTTCGAATCATCAGCAAAATCGTTTTTCGTATCGAGTTTGATACTGCGAATGTAGCTTTCCAAGGCTGACGCTAATGGGTCTTTTGCCAAGCTCGCGTACGTTTCGCTGCCAAAAATGGCAAGAAAAATTTCACCTCTATAATACCACGTTTTAGCAGATTCAGCAGTTTTCGGATTGTTGGCTGCTTCTTCTATGGCTGCCAAGGCCTTGTCTAATTCACCATGTCTGTTATAAAGAATGGCACTTTGAACTTTTTGGTTTTGCGCCATGAGTTGTTGAGCTCCTAACAACAATACGGCTGCCAGCAATAACTTTTTCATAACTTAAAATAGATTATTCTTCGTTGTTTGTTTCTGTTTCAGGATTTTCACCCTCTGTTTCTTCTTCTTTTTTTACTTTGGTTATCGATGCAATCGACTCTCCGTCTTTTAGCTTGATGAGGCGAACACCTTGTGTAGCCCTGCCCATCACGCGCAAATCGGCTATCCCCATACGGATGGTTACACCTTTTTGGTTGATGATCATCAAATCTTCTTCATCTGTAACATCTAAAATGCCAACCAGTTTACCTGTTTTTTCAGTTACATTCAAGGTTCGAACACCTTTGCCTCCCCTGTTCGTGATGCGGTATTCTTCCAAATCAGAACGTTTGCCGTATCCTGTTTCTGAAACAACCAGGATGGTTGTTGCGGCGTCGTCGACACAAACCATGCCAACCACTTCGTCCTGTTCGTTGTCGAGCGTAATACCTCGAACACCAGTGGCCGTACGTCCCATCGGACGAACTTTGGCTTCTGGGAAACGAATGGCACGACCTGAACGGATGGCCAGCAGCACTTCTGAGTTGCCGGTGGTCAGTTTAGCTTCTAGCAATTGGTCACCTTCGTTGATGCCAATGGCGTTGATGCCATTTGCCCGTGGACGGCTGTAAGCCTCCAGACTGGTTTTTTTGATTACACCTTGTTTGGTGCAGAACATGATGTAATTGTTGTTGATGTATTCATCATCGGTGAGATTCTTCACGGCGATGTATGCCCTTATTTTATCATCCGAAGGAATGGCAATCATATTCTGCACAGCTCGGCCTTTGGTATTTTTACCACCTTCAGGAATCTCGTATACTTTCAACCAGAAGCACCTGCCCTGTTCGGTAAAGAACAGCATATAATTGTGTGTGGAGGCCACAAAAATATGTTCGATAAAGTCTTCCTCACGGGTTGCACCCCCCTGGACCCCTCGCCCACCACGATTCTGAACCCGATATTCTGTCAAAGGTGTGCGCTTCATATAACCCAGGTGTGAAATGGTAATGATCACATCTTCGTCGGCAATCATGTCTTCCATGCGGAAATCACCTGCTGCATATTCAATTACCGAACGGCGATCGTCGCCATACCGCTCCTTGATTTCAAGTAATTCGTCTTTGATAATTTGCATGCGCAAACCTTCATCTGCCAAAATGGCCTGCAAACGCGCAATCAATTCCATGATTTCTTCGTATTCGCGTTTGATTTTGTCGCGTTCCATGCCCGTCAACCGCTGTAAACGAAGTTCTAGGATGGCTTTGGCCTGAATTTCAGATAGACCAAATTGCTCAATCAATCCGTTTTTAGCGTCATCGGGAGTTGCTGAGTTCCTAATCAAAGCAATCACAGCATCAAGGTGATCGAGTGCAATGAGGTAACCTTGGAGGATGTGTGCTTTCTTTTCGGCTTCGCGCAATTCGTATTGGGTACGACGTACCACGACTTCGTGACGGTGGTCAACAAAGTGAACTATCAGGTCCTTGAGGTTGAGGGCAATGGGTCGTCCCTTAACCAAGGCGATGTTGTTAACCGAAAAGGTGCTTTGCAGGTTGGTATACTTAAACAAGTGGTTCAGTACCACACTCGCCATGGCGTCACGCTTGATTTCGTAAACAATGCGCATGCCATCACGGTCCGACTCATCACGGATATCGCTGATGCCTTCAATTTTTTTCTCGTTTACCAATTCTGCCGTTTTTTGTAGCATATCGGCTTTATTTACGAGGAAAGGTATTTCGGTAACAATGATGCGCTCGCGTCCATTGTCGAGCACTTCAATGTTGGTCTTAGCGCGAAGTACCACACGACCACGACCAGTTAACAAGGCCTCTCGTACGCCTTCATAACCATAGATGATGCCTCCGGTTGGGAAATCAGGCGCTTTTACGTGCTTGATTAATTCCTCACAAGTCACGTCACGGTTGTCGATGTATTCAACAATGCCATCAACTACCTCGCGCAAATTGTGTGGAGCCATGTTGGTGGCCATACCTACCGCAATGCCCGACGAACCATTGATAAGTAAGTTCGGAAATTTGCTCGGAAGCACCGTGGGCTCCTCTAGCGAATCATCAAAGTTCAATTGAAAATCAACCGTCTCTTTTTCAATATCGTTCAGCAACTCCTCAGCCATGCGGGTGAGGCGGGCTTCGGTGTAACGCATGGCGGCCGGACTGTCGCCGTCAACCGAACCAAAGTTACCTTGACCGTCGACCAACGGATAGCGTAAGCTCCATTCCTGGGCCATGCGCACCATGGTATCGTATACTGAGCTATCGCCATGGGGGTGAAACTTACCCAATACTTCACCGACAATCCTTGCTGACTTTTTATAGGGCTTGTTGTAATTCACGCCCAATTCATTCATCCCATACAAAACCCTGCGGTGTACTGGTTTTAAACCGTCGCGTACATCGGGGAGGGCGCGTGAAACAATTACCGACATCGAATAATCGATGTAGGCCGACTTCATCTCATCTTCGATGTTAATGGGTATAATCTTCTCTCCTTCAGCCATCTGAATATTCCTTGGTAAAAATCAATTTATGGAGCCCGAAAATACGAAAAATCGACATCTTAAATAAAGTATCCGTGTTCGTAAAAAGACTGTTTCGGACAAGGTCATCTCTTTTGCGTGATTTTAACTGAAAATGAACGTTTTAAAGTGAAATGAACATATCAACATTCAGAGGAATTTATTCCACAGGCATCAAATTGCCCAAGTAGAGGTATAAATTTGTATGTCACAAAAGAAAACTGCAGTCCTTTCGTTTAACAACCACTAATCTTTAGCATGTCAATTTTACTTCAAATCACCGAGAGCACACTTCCAATGGCACAACCAACCGAAGAGAAACTCAACCTCATTGAGTTAGTTTTCAAAGGTGGTTTTTTCATGGTTCCTTTGGCTATATTATCCATCATGGCCGTTTATATTTTGGTTGAGCGCTATGTGACGATAAAAAAGGCCCGAAAAGAAGACAGCCAATTCATGAACCTCATCAAAGATTTTGTGGCTTCGGGTAATATCCATTCTGCGCAAGATTTATGCGGTAAAACCGACCATCCGTTAGCGCGTATGATGGGCAAAGGTGTGATGCGGATCGGCCGTCCACTGAAAGACATTGAAACCGCTGTTGAAAACGTTGGCAAGATTGAGGTAGGCAAGCTCGAAAAGAATCTCGGTACGTTGGCAACCATTGCCGGTGCTGCTCCTATGATTGGTTTCTTAGGTACTGTAACGGGGATGATTCGTGCCTTTTACAACATGTCCAAAGCAGGCAACAACATCGATCCAGGTTTGCTATCAGGAGGTATATATGAGGCCATGGTAACCACAGCTGCAGGTTTGGTAGTAGGTATCATTGCTTACATTGGTTACAACGTACTGGTATCGATGATAGACAAGGTGGTTCACAACCTTGAAGCGCGCACAGTTGAATTCCTCGATCTTCTCCAAGAACCTGCAAAAAAATGAACCTTAAAACACGAAATAAGAGGAGCGTAGAATTCAGCATGTCGTCTATGACCGACATTGTATTTCTCTTGCTCATTTTCTTCATGCTTACCTCTACATTGGTCTCCCCTAATGCCTTGAAATTACTTTTACCTAAAAGTTCAGGTAAGACTTTAGCCAACCAAAGTGTATCGGTGAGCATTGATCAAGACAAAAACTTTTACTTTGGGCAAGAGCAGGTTACACCAGAGCAGTTAGAAATACGTTTGAGTGAGGTAGCCAATACCGAAGAAGAGGCCACCGTAGTGCTCAATGCCGAACGTTCGGTACCTATAGAAGAAGTGGTAAAAGTAATGGGCATGGCTAACAAGCTAAAAATCAAAATGATTTTGGCAACCGACCCTGAATGATGGATATAGAAAAGAAAAATAACCTCAAGGGAATAGCAGGAACCGTGATTTTTCACGGGGTTCTGCTGGTATTCTTTTTGTTCTTTGGCTTCCGTACCCCGCTTCCTTTGCCAGCCGAACAAGGTATCGCCATCAACTTTGGAACAAGCGACGAGGGCATGGGCGATGTACAGCCCGACGACAGTGGCGACAACCAAGGTAAGACTGAAGAAGCTGCCAGTAAGCAAGTTTCAAGCAGTGCTCCCAGCTCATCGGAACACAGCGCCGCCACCCAAGATTTGGAAGATGCTCCCAGCGTGAGCGAAAACAAATCACCCAAAACTACACCTGCCAACACCAACCCAGTGACCAAGCCGAGCGAGCCTATACAAGAAGAAACCAAGCCCAAAATAAATTCGAGGGCTTTGTATCCTCCTGGCTCAGGTGCTGGTTCTACAGGTGGTTCACAGGGCCAAACGGGGCAACCCGGCGATCAAGGCAGTCGCGATGGTAGCAGAAATACCGACCGGCAAGGTGAAGGTGGCAGAGGTGGGTTAACAGGGTCACCAGAATTTGATTTGGTAGGTCGACAAATTACACTCAAGCCCAACATTTCTGACAAATCCCAAAAAGAAGGTAAAGTTGTTGTGCTTATTTGGGTAGACAAAAATGGTCGTGTATTAAGAGCGCAGGCTGGTCACCGAGGCACATCGTTACAAGATGCTGCTTTGTGGGAAAAATGCCAATCAGCAGCTTACAATGCTCGATTTACTGCCAACGAAGATGCACCAGAAGAGCAGCGTGGTACCATAACTTTCCTTTTCAAGCTCGAATGAGTTCAGTACGTTACCAAGAAACACTTGACTTTTTATATGCGCAACTCCCCATGTTTCAACGTGTGGGAGCTGTTGCTTTTAAAAAGGACTTAGGCAATACCAAGGCACTATGCAAGTCGTTGGGCAATCCCGAAAAGCGTTTCAGGAGCATACACATAGCAGGCACCAACGGCAAAGGCTCAGTATCACATATGCTTGCGGCTATTTTACAGTCAGCTGGCTATAAAACCGGCTTGTATACATCTCCTCATTTACGTGATTTTCGCGAGCGTATTCGGATAGATGGACATATGATTTCTGAGCAAGAGGTGGTTGCTTTCACGGATAAGATGCGTATGGTGATTGCCGAAGTTTCACCTTCGTTCTTTGAGCTCACAGTAGCCATGGCGTTCGATCACTTTGCACAACAGGAAGTCGATGTAGCTGTTATCGAAACGGGTTTAGGTGGACGTCTCGATTCAACTAACGTCATTACCCCTATTTTATCGGTAATAACCAACATCGGCTGGGACCACATGGATCTATTAGGTCATACCTTGCCCTTGATTGCCGCTGAAAAGGCTGGTATTATCAAACCTGACGTACCGATTATAGTTGGTGAACTTCAAGAAGAAGTTGCCGCTGTATTTGAGCAACAAGCCAATGAGCGCCGTTCTCTGCTCAAGTTTGCCTCTAAAAACTGGGAAGCCCGCAAATCAAGAGAAATCAATGGCATGCAATTTTTTAATATCTATAAAAATGGCAAGCTGAAAATTGCTGATTTGTCAACGGACCAACTAGGCATTTACCAAGCCAAGAACTTGGTGACAGTCTTTGCCTCAGTTGAGCAATTGCAGGCCCAAGGATGGGATTTGGAAGAAGATGCATTGCGCACAGGATTATCTGCGGTTGGTCGGTTGACAGGATTCAAAGGCCGCTGGAGCATCTTGCAGCATGAGCCACTGGTTGTTGCTGACACAGCTCACAATGAGCCCGGCATCAAGTTGTTGCTCGAACAAATTGAGCAAACACCGCACGATCAGCTCCACATGGTAATAAGCATGGTAAAAGACAAGGACATTGATAAGGTTCTATCCCTTTTGCCCAAAAATGCCATTTATTACTTTTCTAAAGCAAGTATCCCAAGAGGAATGGAAGCTCACTTATTAAGTGAAAAAGCAGCCCAACATGACCTGCGAGGCGCTGTATTCGCTACCCTCAAAGATGCCTACGCTGCAGCACTCAGGGTGGCAAACAGAACTGACTTGGTGTTAATTGGTGGCAGTACTTTCACCGTAGCAGAATTGATCTAATGGCTGAAATAAGCATTTACACCGATGGTGCCGCAAGAGGCAACCCTGGACCAGGCGGATATGGCATCGTCTTGCTTTCGGGCCAACACCGCAAAGAATTGAGTGCAGGCTACAAATACACCACCAACAACCGGATGGAGTTATTAGCAGTTATCGTGGCTTTAGAAACGCTTAAGCCAGGTCAACATCTAATCAAAGTCTACTCTGATTCTAAATACGTTACTGATGCGGTCAACAAGCGTTGGATTCAGGGTTGGGTTAAAAAGAATTGGAAAGACGTCAAGAATCCTGATCTATGGCAACGTCTACTGCCTTTGTTGCAGCGTTTGCAACCTGCATTTATTTGGGTTAAAGGGCATGCAGATAATCCTCTGAACAACCGATGCGATGAGCTTGCCACCACCGCAACCGATAACGGACCATGGCTGATTGATCAACAATATTTGCAGCAAAACAAATGAAGGGGAGCTGCAGGCAACTCCCCTTCATTTGGTCCTTGTATTTATCGACTAACCTTGAAAGTTCTTTTGTTGTATCGGTAGGAACCGAAAACGCCGACCCCTCCGTTCACATTGTTGAACATCACTGTAGGTTCGCTGAATGGATTACTGCCTGAGTAATTCAATCGTAAAAGATGATATCGATAATAGGCTTCGTCGGTATGCGCCAGAATCATTTCAATACCTGCAGTATCACCAGGCGATAATCCCAAAGAAGTTTGAAATGAAGTTGTGATTCGGTTGTTTTGAGCAAACTCATCGTCTAGCACTTGGTTATCCAAAACGAATTTACCTGGATCTCCAAAAAGGCTATCCTCATTGGTTGATTCTGAGGTTGTGTATAATTGATAGTAGTTCTTCGAACTGGAAACATCGTTCCAATAAACACGTAACAAATCAAGTGTCAACCCAAACGGACCTGCTTGTTGGGATAAATTAAACGAATCGATGGTTGGTTTTTCAACTGGTATGGTGGTGGCCGCAGTAACCCTTTTCCCATCAGGTGTTGTTACTTCTAATTCGTAACGCAATCCAGCAGACAAAGGAAACTGCGATTGTAGCATGCGGTACTTTCCATTGCCAATGTATGGGATTTGCATCTGACTCCCACCTTGCTTTAATACGACAGTCGCGTTGGCAATTGTATCGCTTCCAGAAACGCTTCCAGAGAAAATGGGCATCGTTTTGCGGATTTCAACAGTAATATGAGGTTCATCCGGGCTAATGAAGCTGTAAACAATCAATTCTTGCTCCACATTGGGAGGCGTTACATTCGTTACCATGGTATCGCAAGCGGTGATCAAAACGCTTGACAACAGTCCGAGCTTTATGAAAATGGTTTTCATGCTTAAAATTTGATATTATAAGAAACCGAAGGAATGATTGGAAACAAGGTTACCTGGCGTAATACGCGTTGACTGCCTGGAGGGGCAAATAACCCACTTCGGCCCGCTGCACCTATGAAGTAGAAATATGGATTTTTTCGGTTATAGGCATTGTAAACACTGATTTCGATGGTTCGGGTATACCAAGATTTTTTCCGAATCAATTGTAGGCCAAGATCGAGACGGTGGTAAGGTGCCATCCTGAACTCGTTTCTTCCGGTATATTGGTTCACGTAGTTGTCAAAGAAAAAGTCTGAAATAGGATCGCTGGTGCCTTGTCCAGGGTTATTAATGGGCGCATATTGATCTGCAACTGGTAAAGTAATTGCGTTACCAGTACCATACACCCAAGTGGCCGAAACTGTAATACCATCTCTTCCTTTTTTCTCTTCCCGAACGCGGTAAGTATTCACATAAGATATGTCGTGGCGCCTGTCATAACGTGCCCAAAAAGGTTGTCCGTTGTTCAATTCATCAAATTGTAATTCGGTCCACGACAAGGTATAACCAATCCAGCCCGTGAATTTGCCCGATTTTTTTTGTAAGAAAAACTCAAGTCCATAGGCTGTTCCCTGTCCGGAGGTAACTGCTTCTTCCCACCTAAATCTTTCAGCATTAGACTCTTGCGGACCTACACCGACAAAACTTGCACCCTCTTTATAGGCAATGATGTTATCCATGGTTTTGTAATAACTTTCGATGGTCAATTGCAATTGGGTTTTCGGAATGTCGTACGCAAAACCAGCGGCTATCTGTTGCGATCGCTGGGGAGCAAGGTTTTTGGTTGCAGGTACCCACAAGTCAGTTGGTAAGCCGGCGCCAGTATTCGACAATAAATGAATGTATTGGTTCATAAGGGCGTAAGAAGCCTTTACTGACATATCAGATCTTAAGCGGTAGTTGACATTAAATCGCGGCTCAAAATTGAGGTATTGACCTCCTCGCGGTGTAAAATGCGTGATGCGAATGCCGGGTTGTACATTCAATCGTTCATTTACCCTGAAATCGTCTTCAATGTAAATGGCATTTTCGAAGGCGGTGGTTCGCTCGGCATTGGTTGTATCTGTATTGGAAAAGTCGTCAACAAAAGCCACTGCGCTAGGCGTGAAGGTGTGATGCGTGAATAGGACGCCTGCCTTGATGGCATGACGGTCGTCAGGACGATAATCAAAATCCTGCTTTAAACTAAAATCGCGAATTCCGCTGCTGTAAACGAGAGAAAAATTTTGATTCGCGAGGTTAAAAGTGAGGTAGTTGCGGAAGTTGTAATCCGTAAAAATGAAAGAGGTATTTGAAAAAAGCTGATTGTTGACCATGTGGTTCCACCTCAATGTACCAGTGGCATTGCCCCAGTCTACGCCTAAACCAAAGGCATCCCCAGTGCTTTTATCACTTAGAAAGAATCGATCTCGACCAAAATAACCGCTGGCATAGAGCCTGTTTTTTTTGTTGATTTCAACATTGGTTTTGGCATTGAGGTCGTAAAAGTAGTATCCTCCATCTTGTCCTGCGGGTAAAGCCGGACGTATGAGGGCATCGGCATAGGTTCTTCTTCCGCTTATTAAGAATGAGGCTTTGTTTTTCACGATTGGACCTTCGAGGGTAGCGCGTGAAGAAATGAGTCCTATACCTGCTTCTCCTTGAAACTTTTGCTGGTTACCTTCTTTCATATTCATCTCAATAACCGATGATAACCGGCCTCCATATCGTGCAGGGAAGCCTCCCTTTATGATGTCGACACTTTTTAAAGCATCTCCATTAAATAGACTGAAAAATCCGAAAAGGTGAAAGGCATTGTAAACGGTCGCTTCATCGAGTATAATCAGGTTCTGGTCGGGACCTCCCCCGCGTACATATAATCCTGAGTTGCCTTCGCTCCCACTTTGAACTCCAGGCAATAACTGCAGTACTTTCAATACATCTTTTTCGCCAAGGAGTGCGGGGATTTCTTTGATTTGCTGAACAGGCACATTGATAATGCTCATCTCTGTTCTTTCAGATACTTTTTT
>ERZ1066127.527-NODE-527-length-19549-cov-11.704422_pt1 | contig 19549 bp, 17 predicted proteins | sample MGYA00382774_ERZ1066127 | MGnify/ENA primary metagenome ERZ1066127 (study PRJEB33369, sample SAMEA5778357) | biofilm metagenome | biome: Industrial cooling water; feature: Water cooling tower basin; material: Biofilm | place: United Arab Emirates | collected... | reverse complement strand
ACCCGACAAAATTCCGGATTGCCACCTGCCCCACCTTTATCATTTGATAAAAAGCATTCTATTCATCCGAAAGATGGCAGGTTAAGCCGAAGGCTTTGTCTCTGCGATCTCCGGTCAAGCTGCGAAGTAGCGTAGACCTTACGCCTCCGCTGACTCGAGTCTTGCGTTCAGCTTTATTCTGCACTAACCAGAAAAGTCATTCTCGGCTGCAAAACCATCAAGCCTGCACCTAAGCGTCTTAAAAGTCATTTCCCTTCTCTCCACCTCTGCGGTTTATTCGGCAGTTAATGCCAGCAGCGCTAGTGCTTGCGACTGATTTCTGCCCGTATGCGGCTCAACGAAACTTGGGTAATGCCCAAATAAGAGGCCACATGCCGCAGGGGAATGCGCTGCACAATGTCGGTTTCCTCCAACAAGTCGAGGTAGCGTTCGGTAGCCGACTTAAACTGCAAACTTTCGATGCGGCTGATGGCATGCACAAAGGCTTTTTCGAGCATATGTCGGTACAAACGCTCCAAATCGGCATGTTCATCAAACAGTGAGAACCACGCAGCAGCATCGATGGCCAACAAACGGCAATCTTCGAGCGCTTCAATGGCCTTGTGGGTGGGTTTACCCGTGAGCAAACTTTCAGCCCTGATGATGAGCTCACCAGCAAAAGCAAAATATTCGGTCACCTCTGACTGCTCTTTGAAATAGAAAATGCGTGCGGCCCCACTTTCCACCACATAAATGGTTTTGCACATACTGCCAGCTTCTTGGATGAGTTGGCCTTTTTGAAATAGCTGCCACCGCATAACTCCCAGCCATTTGGTTTGGCCCTCGGGTGAAAGCGTTCCGAACTTACTGAGTAAGGCCAAAGCATGAGGTGTATCGTTAACGAGCATCTTGTAAACGCAGCCATTGCACGTTTCCAAAGATAGTTCGATTTAAGCAACCATGCCATGGCTACTCAAACCGCAGCACATTTACCCCTATGCCGTAGCCATACAAGCCAGCAGCATCGCGGTAAAAACGGATTTTGTTGGTAGCGCGCCCCATATCAACCGGTTCCCAGCTTTGGCCACCGTCGCGGGTGCGGTAACCCGAAGTGAGGGTGCCCACATAGCCGTGCTGGGCATCGATGAAGCCAATGCCAAATGGACGTGCGCGGTGGTTGTTCACCAGAGGTAATTCCTGCCAGCTTTTGCCGCCATCGGTGGTTTTGATGATGCGCTGTTGGGTAACCGTGGTGTCGGGATTGTATGACTGCAAAGTAGCGTAGCCCATTTCGCGGGTGGCGAACGATACTTTCCAAGTGGTTTCGTAAGGCCGGTTGCTGCGGTAAACTTCCTGCCAACTTTTGCCCCCATCGGTGGTACGCAACATCACAGCATGCGATTGGTCGAGCGCGGCGTTGCTGGCCGCACAGGCAATGCCATTTTGGGTGTCGAACATATCAATGTCGAACAACATGGCGGCCTGTGGTGCCATGGGTTGGGCGGTGAAAGTGCGGCCACCATCGTGCGACACCAGCAGGTTGGCCGGACTCCCCACCCTGCCTACGGCATACACATGGTAACGATAGGCTGTTTCTCCCCGGTCGATATAGGCCTCTTTCACAATGTCGATGGCACACAAACCTTTCACATAATTGCCGCTATAGGCCACAGGCTGCCAGCTTTTGCCGCCATCGGTGGTTTTGTAGAGGGGAATGGTGTCTTGAACGCCCGGAAAATAATCGGTACCCACGGTTCCTACAAAGCCTGTTTTATCGTCGATGAAGGCCACGGTACGGAAAAAGCTACCCGGCTTTTCCCACAACAATTCCCAGCTTTTGCCGCCATCAATGGTCTTGAACAATTTGCCCTTGCCGTTTACGTACCATCCCTGCTCGCGGTTGATGAACCAGATATCGTCTTGCTTGCCTGGGTATGCCTCGGTAGCCAATTTTTCCCAACGAGCCGCACCGGTTTCGGTCTTTTTATCGGATACCAGGTCCAAACTCCATGCAGCGGCCGAGCGCCCCACTTCGGGATTGTAAGCGGCAAACAACTCGCGGATTTTTCCAGCCGCAAACAAATCAAAGGCCTGCTGCATGCTGCCCGATTTGGCGAAATAGTGATCGGTTTCGGCAAAAGTCACCAGCTTGGCCGTGCCTGGGCGCTTGAAGTTCACGGCTTGCACGATTTGCTCGTGGTCTGACTTCGAAAAAGCTTGAAAATCGCTCTCTCCAAATTGCATCAAGACCGAAGCCTGTGCTTTTTGCCAGTTTTGAAGGTGGGGAATGTCTTGTATCTGACGCCAGTAATCGGCATTACGACTGAATATTTGTCCGGCACCGTCCCACGACCATTGGTTCCGCAGCACCGAATCGTTGCCCGGCAAAGCTGCCAGCTTTTGCAGCGGCTCTTTGCCCACAAAAAAGCGGTAGCTCAAGTCATATTGGTTTTGCACATAGGCTTCGGCCTCGGCCGGATCCATGCCACCGAGCATGCTTTGCAAACGGTGCATTTCGAGGTTGTATTCAAACCACGATTTGGCCACCGTTCCATAGGCCACAATGCCTGCTACTTGTTTGCGTGCTGCCAAAGCTGGTGCCACAATGCCGCCCATCGAATGGCCGTAAATCACCACTTTGGTGGTATCTACAAAAGGTAACCGAAAGAGGTGCTGCAAACCCACTTCAAAATTCTCGATTTCGGCTTGCAGATCGAGCGATTCGCAGCTGGGCGTTCCTTCACTATCGCCCAAGCCGCTTTTTTCGATGCGCACTGTAACAAATCCAGCGGCATGGTAAGCATCGATGATGCGTTTGTAGGGGTGGTCGGGCGTGAGGTTATCGATGCTGCTGCAGGTGTAACCGGGAATAAAAAACATGGCTGGCAGTGCATTCGCCTGGCTGGGTCGGGTTACAATCACCCGCAGCAGGCCCCCTTTGAATGCCGCTTCCTGGTATAAAATTTCACCCGAGCTCATGGTTTCGAATGGGCGCCCCACCAGCTTGCCCTTGCGCTCTATGTGCTTTTTGCCTTGCTTGAAGCTGGCTGTGATGTTTTCGCCGGCTTTGCGTCCCCTCATGAATTGTGCAAGCTCGGCAGGCGTGTTCAGGGCGGTGCCATTCAACGCCAACAAGGTATCGTTCACCGCCCATTTTTGGGCAGCAGCCGTGCCACCGGGCACCACTTGATCTACCACCAATACCGAATCTAAGGCCTTCCAACGAACACCCAAAAAGGCCTGTCGAGCCAACGGCTGGGCAGCCACACCAACCCACGAAAAAAGCAAAGCTGCAAAAAGCAAAGTAGTACGCAACATGCTGTAAGATTTGGAGGCAAAGCTACCCAGGGAGGCTTGTGGGTGTTTGTCAGAAATTGCGCGATTGGCGCACGCCCGAAGGGCTTTCGCCAAACTGCTTTTTGAAGGCCTTGCTGAAGGCAGCCAAATCGGCAAAGCCCGCTTCGAGGGCCAGTTCCGACAAGGCTGCGCTGCCTGAAAGCTGGTTTTTGGCCCAATGCAAACGTTTTTGCAGCAGGTATTGGTGGGGTGGCAAGCCAAACACCTGTTTGAATTGCCGCAGCAGGTGAAACTTCGACATGCCGGCTTCTTTGGCCAGTTGTTCGAGTTTCCATGCCCGGTTGGGTTGCTGGTCGAGCAACCTTTTGGCTTGCCATACCACTTTCAAACGGGCTTCGCGGGTGGCGTGGCAGCTGCCTCCCGTGGCTGCAAAATGCCGCTGCCACTGCAATACATCGGGTATCCATTGCGCACCCAACTCCCACAGCTGCCGGGCATGGTCAGCAGAAGCGGCGCTTTGTTTTGAAAAATAGGTGTGATGGGCCTGCTGAAGACACGATTCCAAGCCAAAGTGCTGTACGCTCAGGCGTACGCCGGCATGCGGGCTGCTAAGCAAGTCTTGGGCCTCCTGTTCCATGCCGGCCAGGGCTGCCAATTGATATACCCAGGCTTCAGAAAAATCGATGCACACACCAACGGCCTCTTCGTTGACGGTAACGGCTACTGCCTCCGTTTGCCGCTTGTTGGTGAGCAGAAATTGACCACTTTGCACGGCAAAATCACGCCCGTTGAGGCGGTAATGCTCGCGGCCTTTGAGCACAAACTTGAGTGCCAATGCTGGTACCGCCACCTCTCCTCTGTAGGTCATCACCTGCGAACAGCGCAAGGCATTGCCCGAATCATCGGCAAACAAGGTTTTGTTGAAGGAAGTTGCTGGCTGCATGTCCAAAAATAAAAGCAGCTATAGCAGCAGCCAAATGCCTTAACAAGCTTTGTGATTTGTGTTCAGGCGGTAGTAGCCAGCAAAAACGACTGGAGAAAGCTGCGCGCTTCATCGCTAAACGCCTCACCCTTGCCTGTTTGGGCGCTCAGTTGTACCACCACGGTTTCGGCACGGGCTACCAGCACCTCCTTTTGAAAAAGCTCTTGGAAAATGACCACCGAGCTGTTGCCCATTTTGCTCAATCCCGTTCCAATATCGACCCTGCCAGGCCAAACAATTTCGCGCAAAAAATCGAGCTTCAAAGAGGCAATCACAAAGCTGCAACCGGCTTGTGGCAGCAGGCTGCTGTGTGCGTACAGCAATTCTACCCTGCCCGTCTCCAAAAAAGAACTGAACACGGCATTGTTCACATGCCCCTGCCGGTCGGTATCGGCATAACGCACCTTGTCGAAGGTTTGCAGCGGGAAATCGGATAATAGCATGAGGCAATTTAGTTTTTTTTCTCCTTGAAGTTTACATGGTGGAAAGCCTGCATGAAATGCAAGATATGACCCTCACCTCCCCAAAAACCCATTGTATACCGGCCTGGCCTCGGCCCGCTCGAACAAGGCCCCATGGCCGGCTTGCAGCAATTCGAGCACTTGCACCGAATCGCAGGCCGTACAAGCCGCCAGTTGCTGCTTGAAGGTGGGCCAGTTTTGCATTTGAATGGGACTGTCGTTCATTCCCTGCACCAACAACAAGGGCGATTTTTGGATGGCCGTAAACGCCAGCAGGGAGCGACTGTGGTAAGCCCAAGGATGGGTAGTTGTAGGGCCAAAGGTGTTGCGGATGAGGGTGCAAGCCATGCCACTGGGTAGGACGCCTCTTTCTTCCAAATCGCAGCGGTAGAGCAAGTTGAGCGGCCCCGGTGCATTGGCCACCACCCCATCGGTTTCGTACAAATGGTTTAAGCGCACGGCCAGGTAGCCACCTTGTGAATGTCCAGCCAGGAAAATTTTTCCGATCTCAACCCCCAATTCGCTCTCCGCCGCATTTTTCACCCACAACAGGGCGGCTTCGGCATGCAACAGGTTATCGCCCATCAGCAGGTTTTGTTCGGGATAAGCCACGCTCACAAACATCAAATCGCTGCGGTCGGTAATGCGTTTGAATGCCTCCAAGGTGTTTTGCGCCGCTCCTAAAATCAGCGAATCATACATCACCGTGCCGTGAAAAAGCAGCAGCACATCTACTTTGGGCAAGGCCGGCTTGTCGATGACCACCTCTACCGATACGCCTGCCAACGAAACGGTTTTGACCCCTTGAAAAGCCGTGGGTACCCTTTCTACAGGCGGTTCAGGTTGAATGGCCGCATCATGGTGGCAGGAAGCTAGCAGCGCTATTGCCAACATAAAAACCAATGAATAATGGGTTGATTTCATTTTTGATGCATTGACTTCTTGAGCCACTATGGGTTTAGCGCTCATTCAAATTAACTCAAAAATCTCCTTTGTCGCAGGTTATTGAGCGCATTTACATCGTGGCTTGGTAAATACAAGGTGGGAAATTTGCTTGCATGTGCGAGGATGTTGCGCATGGTCTTGCGAGAGGCTGCAAAGTCGGAGTGCACCCCAGCAAGGGTTCCTTGAAGCAGCTGATTTTGGTCGTATGTCACATCGCCTGCGAAAATGATGTCGAATTCATCCGTTTTCCACAACACGGCTGCATGCCCATGTGTATGTCCAGGGGTTTCCACCAACCACAAATCACCCGATGCGCTGAGAGGAGCAACGCGATTAAAGTACTGGAAATCGCCGCATTTCAAATCAACACCTTTCATTTTTAGGCCTTTGGGATAGGTGGTAGGCATTGTATTTTTCGCCGTCCGCATTTCATGCTTCGAAACAAGCACCTCTGTCTTTGGAAAATGCACCAAGCCGTCGGTATGATCTAAGTGCAAATGGGTAAGTACAATTTTCGCAATGTCAGCGGTTTGTATGCCCAATTGTTTCAACTGCAAATCAACTTCTTGCTCTCTGAGCACATCAAAACGGGCTGCATGCATGAACTGAAAGCGCAACATCCAGCTTTCATTGGCCAAATGTTTGTTTAAGTCATTTGCTAGATGTCGCTCCCCTGTATCAATCAGCACAGATCCTTCAGGATGCTCGATCACCCAAACCCAAATGGGAAGATAAGGTGTATAAGCGTTCCCTAATAAAATGTTGAGTTTACTCAGCGGCCCCGGTCCTTTTTTTTCATAAAAATTGGCCTTCACGGCTACCTCACCACTTTGAATGGCATGCAGTTTCACCGTTTTTCCACCTACCCGGATGTCGAATGATTGGGGTGGTGCAACAACCTTCGTATGGGCTGTTAAATCTTGTTTGTAAGTATTCATGGTAGAAGCGTTTAATCGCTTCACAAACCTATGCCAGCATGGTGCATCAAAACGATATCAAATGATAAGCATTTTAACCTCTGGCCAATTTGCCTCTAATCCTGCTCAAGCTTACAGGTGTAATCCCTAAAAATGTTGCGAGGTGATGTTGAGGTATCCGTGCTATCAAATCAGGTCGTTGTTCCATCAATTGCACATACCTTTCTTCGGCCGAATCTAGGATTTGGGCGGTAAATAAATCATGTAAGGCCACAAAGCGCTCTTCCAAAATTTGCCGTACCTCGCCATTCAATGTGGGCTTTTCAGCAAGCAACCTCACAAATGCCTCATGCGGCAAATACAACATTACACCATCTTCCAAGCACTTTAAGCTGTGTCTACTTGGTTTTTGGGTAATAAAACTATCATAAGCCCCTGCAAACATGCCCTCGGTGAAGAAATAAGCGTTGATATCTTGGCCATCCTTATCGTAATACAACCGGATGCAACCTTTTTCAATAAAATAAATTTCGCAGGCTATTTGGCCCATTTCCAACAACGTTTCTTTTTTAGAGAAATCACGCTTGTAAAAATATTGGAGAAGCTCTTGAAATGCCATCTACAACAAACATACATAGTGCATTTGTTCGTGCCAATTTTATTTACGGTTATGTACCTTGTAAAAGCCAAAGTATAATCAATTTCACCCAACTCTCTCTATCCCCGGTCGCCAGCACCCCCCGGGAACGACAGTTCCCTCATCAGCACGAAGTGCGTTTACAGGAGCGGCAGCTCCATCCACAGCGCGACAGCGCGTCACCAGGAGCACAGCTCCGTCACCAGCACGCAGTGCGTTTACAGGAGCGGCAGCTCCATCAACAGCGCGACAGCGCAACCACAGGAGCGCAGCCCCATTAACTGCACAACAGCGCATCACCTATCTTTGCCCCATGTTCGCTCAACTCATCCTCAAAAGCGGCCGCGATCGCTCGGTAGCCAACCGCCACCCCTGGGTCTTCAGCGGGGCCGTGAAAGTTTTTCCCGATGCCGACAACGGCCAAGTAGTAGCCGTACTTACCAACCAAAACCAATTGCTGGGATATGGCTTCTACTCTCCCAAAAGCCAGATTACCTGCCGCATTTTCCATTTCGGCGAAGCGCCGGCAGCCGGATTTGACGCCGCTTTTTGGAAGGGCAAAATAGAGGCAGCTTTGGCTTTGCGCCGACAGCTCATCAACCCAAAAACCACCACTTGCTACCGTTTGCTGCATGCCGAGGGCGATTTTCTGCCGGGCATCATCGCCGATGTGTACGGACCAGTGGTGGTTGCCCAGGTGCTCATCAAAGGAACCGAACACATTTATCCGATGCTCGAAGCGGCCTTGCTTGCGGCCGGCTTTCAACACATTTACCTCAAACAAAAAGAAAACTCCGGCTTCCTCGAGGCCGTGCAATTGCCCAAGGGCTGGCGGACCGCAGCTTGTGCCATGCCGGTGCGTGTGCTGGAACATGGATTGACCTTCGATATCGATATTGAAACCGGACAAAAAACCGGCTTTTTCATCGACCAGCGCGAGAACCGCCTGCTCACCCAACAATTCAGCGCAGGCAAAAAGGTGCTCAATGCTTTTAGCTATACCGGCGGATTCAGCCTGTATGCCCTGGCTGGCGGTGCGCGTGAAGTACATTCGGTAGATATCTCCAAAGACGCCATTGCGCGTGCCAACGAATTGGTAGAACTGAACTTCCCGGGTGCCAACCACCTCGGCGTGGCAGCCGATTGTTTCGATTACTTGAAGCAAACCGAAGAAGTATACGACCTCATTGTACTTGATCCACCTGCCTTTGCCAAGAGCGCCAAGGCCGTAAACAATGCCGCCCGCGGATACAAAGAGCTGAACATGGTGGCCATGAAAAAAATAGCGCCCGGCGGATTGCTCTTCACCTACAGCTGCTCGCAAAACATTACGCCCGACCTTTTCCGCAAAATCGTATTCGGTGCCGCAGTAGATGCCGGTCGCGAAGTACGCATTTTGCGCTTGCTCTCTCAAGCCGACGACCACCCCATCAACATCTACCACCCCGAGGGCGAGTATTTGAAGGGTTTGATGTTGTACGTTGAGTGATCAGCTGGTGGGTGTATCGCCCAGCACATTGCGGCGTATGGCTTCGCTGTCCCAACTGTGGTCGTGTGCCGAAAGGTTGTGCTCCTTGTCGGCAAGCAGCATCTCTTCCTGCCAGGCAATGGCGGCGCGTACGCTGCTGATGTAGGCCTTCATATCGCGTTTTTTCAAGGCAAGTTGGCTCATGGCAGCCTGGTCGTAGCGCAAAAAGTCTTGTCCCGACCGGTGAGCGCTGTGCGCCCTATGGCCCAATGCCTGTAATACCTCCACCCCCATGCGTACCGAAGTGTCGAGGGTTTCGCGGTACAAATGCTGCACGCCCAGTTCCATGAGTTCGTAGGCATCGAAGCGGTTGCGACTGCGGGCATAGAAGCGCAAATGCGGAAAGTGCTTGTTGATTTGTTCAGCCAACAACACATTGGTTTCGAGGTGTGGAATGGCCGATATGAGGATTTTGGCCTTTTCGGCACCGGCCAATTCGAGTAAATCGGGACGCGTAACATCGCCGTAGTATACTTTAAAGCCCATTTTGCGCAACAATTCTACCTGATCGGCATCGTAATCGAGGATGGTGGATTGCACCCCATTGGCACGCAGCAACCTGCCCACGGTTGAACCGTAATGCCCAAAGCCTGCAATGATTACCTCGTGTTGTTCTTCGGGTACATCAGGTTCAACAACGGCCTCGCGTGTGCCCATGCGAGGCAAAAGCAGCCTTTCATTCAACAAACCAAACAAGGGGGTGAGGGTCATGGTGAGGGCCGTAACCGCGGTGAACAATTGCAGACTTTCATCGCCCAATAAACCCAGTTGGCCAATAAAGGCAAGTAGCACAAAAGCAAATTCTCCCACTTGCATCAAGCCAAATGAAAATACGAGGTTTTGATCGGTTCCAAAACGGTAAAATCGTCCGATGCCACCCAACACCAAACCCTTGAGGAACATCACCCCCATTACCAGCAGCAGCACTTGGAGCCAAGCTTGTTGCAATAAATCAAAGTTGATAGAAGCGCCAACAGCCATGAAAAACAAACCCAACAACAAGCCTTTAAACGGATCCAGGTCGCTTTCGAGCTCGTGGCGGTACTCCGAATTGGCCAATACCACCCCGGCCAAAAAAGCTCCCAAGGCAGCGCTCAAACCCACCGCTTGCATGAGCACGGCCACACCTACTACCAGCAAAAGGGCAGTTGCTACAAACAACTCACGGATGCGCGTGGCAGCCACCCATTGCAACACCTTGCCTACCACCAGCCTTCCTACAAGCACCACCCCGACAATGCTGGCCAAAACGAGGGCAGCCTGGCCCCATGCATTCAAACCCGCGAGCCAACCCGACTCATTACCCGTTGCAACGGCCGGATTGCTTGCCAGCAGCGGCAAAAGCGCCAGGATGGGAATAACTGCAATGTCCTGAAACAACAGCACAGCGAAAGCACTTTTGCCTGCCTCGGTGTTCATGCGACCTTGTTCTTTCATGTTTTGCAGCACCAATGCCGTGCTGCTCATGCCCAAGGCCAGGGCCAAGGCCAAGGCAGCGGTCCAATGCAAGTGCAGCACCAGCATGCCCAAGGGCCAAAACAAAAGCGTAGTAGCTGCCAATTGCCATCCTCCCAAACCCAATACCTGTTTGCGCATCCGCCAAAAAGCTTTGGGTTCAAGCTCCAATCCAATGAGAAACAGCATGATGACCACCCCAAATTCAGCAATGTGTAAAATGTCGTCGCCTTCTTCGCCAATAAATCCGAGCGCATACGGGCCAATGAGCATACCGGCAAGCAAAAAGCCCAAAACCGACCCCAAACCCAATTTTTTGGCAAACGGAACGCATAATACCGCAGCGCCCAAATACACCAAGGCGTTTTCTAAAAAATGTCCGCTCATAGGTCCCAATCGTTTAAATATTCCAGCTTTTGTACTTCGTCGAGGGCAACTTCTGGTGCCGTTTGCAAGGCCTGTAGGCGCAACCGATAGGCCTCGGCTTGCGCTCGCAAGGTGGTATCATCTAAACGATGTGTGCCTTGAATGGCAAAAGGTGGCAGGTAACGCATATGGCACAACCAGGCGGTTTGGTCGAAAGGTGCCAAAAACTGGCGCAACGTAAATCGGTTGCGACCGTCTACCTGGTACACTTCGCGACTCCCCCCCGAAGTAACTGCGTTGAAAATGCTTTTACCCCGCAATTGCTCCCCTCCTTTGCCATAGGCCCAGCCTACTTCTAGCACCAAGTCTATCCACTGCTTGAGCAAGGGTGGGCACGAATACCAATAAATGGGATGTTGCCAAACCACCAAATCGTGGGTTTGCAGGGCGGCTTGTTCGGCGGCAACGTCGATGTTAAAATCAGGGTACAATTCATACAAATCGCGGATCGTCAGTCCGGGCAAGTCGCTAACAGCCTCAATCAACACCTGGTTGGCCCGCGATTTTTCGTATTTGGGATGTGCCAAGAGCACAAGGATTTTTTTCATGCTTGGGTTTTGCTATGCCAATGTAAGCAGCAGCCAGCAAACATGGCCACAAAACAAGCTGCTAAATTTCTGGCAAGCATGCCGGTGCAACAGCAAAGCTTTGGTAGAAATTCCCTGCTCATTGTGCTTTTCATTGGAGCGCGAAAAGTAACTTTGGCTGCTATGAAGTTGTTCTTCCGCTTTGTTGGCAAATTGTTGCTGTGGTGGTTTGGCATTACCATTGGCCTCACCTTGTTGTACCGCTTTGTGCCTGTGCCTCTTACCCCTTTGATGGTGATTCGTTTGTTTGAGGAGCCCAAGGCCGGACAAAAACACCGTTTGTACCACGATTGGGTAGCCTACGACCAAATTTCTCCCCATTTGGTCAAAGCCGTGGTTGCTAGCGAAGACCAGCGGTTTATGGAACACTGGGGCTTCGACCTCAAGGCCATCGAAAAAGCCTACAAGCGCAACCAAAAGGGGAAAAAGCGTAAATTAGGTGGCAGCACCATCAGCATGCAAACGGCCAAAAACGTGTATTTATGGCCGGGTAGGACTTGGATACGGAAAGGTTTTGAAGCCTATTTTACCGGATTGATTGAGCTGCTATGGTCGAAAGAGCGCATCATGGAGGTGTACCTCAACAGCATTGAAATGGGCGCCGGCATTTATGGGGCCGAAGCAGCCGCACAAGCTTGGTTCAACAAAACCGCCACCAAACTCACTGCCCGCGAAGCTGCCCGCATTGCGGCTTGTTTGCCTGATCCGCGGCGACGCAACCCAGCCCGCCCATCAGCTTATGTGGCTGGTAGAGCCGCCAAAATCCAAGGCATGGTTTACAAGCTGCCGAAAGAAGCTTTTCCCCTGCCTTAACGTTTCACAAAGCGACTGTAAAGCACTTCGCTGCCAACCGAAAGTTCAAGTAAGTACACCCCTTTGGCCAGCTGGTCAACCGCAATAGAATCGCCACTGTTCAGCTGGTTCTGTACACAAATTTTGCCAATGGCATCTTGAATGCGGTAAAAGGCTGTGTTTGCAGCGCCAGGTAACTCCACAAAAAGGCGGTCGGTGGCAGGATTGGGATACACCTTCACCTCCCTGAAATCGGGGTGTTTGAAGCCGGTACTTTGGGCAAACAGCCACTGGTATGCGGCCCCAAATTCGCGGCGCCAAAACCATTCGCTGTGCTGCCCATCGGCTTTTACCACCAGCTGCACTTCATCGGCTGTAAAACCAGCCGTGAGCAAATCGCTGCGCAACTGGGTGCACTGCGCCACCAAGTTGGAGCTCTCGAGTGCACCGGCCAACACATAAAAACGCATGGATTGCTGTTTGCCTATTTGACTCACTTGGGTGTAAACCGAGGGACTGAACCACAAACTGGGCGAAAAAATCATGGCTTTGCTAAAGATGTTCTGGTACTGCATGGCCGCATATTGCGATATGAGTCCACCCATGCTGCTGCCGCCTATGGCCGTTCCGCCTCGGGTGCTGTCGGTGCGGTAACGCGCGTCGATCCAAGGTTTGAGGGTTTGTACTATAAAATCTACGTATTCGTCGCCTTGCCCGCCCCCGTACTGCGCATTCACCCAGGGACTGTATTCGTTGATGCGTTGTCCGCCCCCGTTGTTGATGCCCACCACAATGGCGCCGTGGTTGCCTTGGGCATGCAAAGCACTCAGGGTTTCGTCTATTTGCCATTCGCCAGCAAAGGCGGTGAGGTTATCGAACAGGTTTTGACCATCGTGCATATAAATCACCGGATAACGTTTGGTGGTTGCCGTGGCATAATCGGGTGGCAGGTACAGCCAAATGCGGCGGTAGCGGTTCAGTTGGGGCATGAAAAAGCTGTCGGTAAGCAGCTGCACCTGGGCATTGGCCGTGCTGTTGCCGCCGCCACCGCCTCCGCCGTGCAAATCTTCCCAACTCAGCACCGTGAGGTTTACTGTATCGCCATTGCCATAGGTGAAAGTGCGGTTAGGCCGCTGTGCGCCGCTGGCGTTGCCTTCAACCGAGGTCCAGCTGCCGCGGGTAAACTTAAACTGTATGGTTCCGGTGCCAGCAGGCAAGGTAATGAGCCAGGAGCTGTCGGGCTGGCGCACCAAAGCATGGGCGGCGCTGCCCGGATTCCAGCTGTTGAACGAGCCAGCGATGTACAAAGTGGCATTCGACGGGGTGTAGGCCGGCACCTGGGTGATGCGAAAGGTAACCTGTGCTTGGCCGACCAAAGCCAGCAACAAGAGCGAAACAGACAGAAAAATAGATTTCATGCGTAAAAAAGGCTGCGGTTAAGGCGGGCCGACAGAAAGCTGTGTGAAGCGTGTATCTTTGTCGGCGTATGAAGATACTCGATTGGTACATCATCCGGAAATTTATCGGCAGCTATGTATTTGGCTTGGGTATTTTTATTGCCATTGCAGTGGTGTTCGACCTCACCGAAAAAATCGATGGCATGCTGCAGCGCAATGCACCCTTGAGCGAAATTGTCTTCGATTATTACTTCAACTTCATCCCCTTTTTCGCGAACCTTTTCAGCGGTTTATTTACCTTTTTGACGGTGATTTTTTTCACGTCGAAATTGGCTGCCAAAAGTGAATTTGTGGCCATGTTGGGCAGTGGCATCGAGTTCAGGCGGCTGCTGGTGCCTTACCTCATAGCTGCAGGCATCATTGGCATATCGAATTGGGTGCTGGCCAGTTGGATATTGCCCCCAGCCAACAAAGAGCGCATCGCCTTTGAAAACAAATACATCCGCGGCACTTTTTATTACAGCAAGCGCAACATCCATTTCCAAACCCAACCGGGTGTTTTGGCCTATTTAGAAACCTATTCAACCCCCGACAGCGCTGGTTTCCGCTTTTCGATGGAAGATTTGCGGACGGGCGAACTGCGCAGCAAACTCATGTGCGACCGCATTGTGTGGGACAGCGCCAAACAACGCTGGCGTATGGAAGGCTGCAACCTGCGCGAGTTGCCTAGCGACAGTGCCGAACGGCTCTTACAATTGGGCACCATCGATTCGGCCTTGGGCTTTACGCCCGAAGAATTTGGCCGGCCCTTGGCCGAGGATGCTGCTTTGCTCAATAACCGGCAACTACAAGACCACATCGACCGCGAGCGGCTCAAGGGCAGCGGCGGCATCGAAGCTTTTGTGCTCGAAAAACACAACCGTCTGGCCGTGCCTTTCAGCACCTTCATTTTGGCCATCATGGGTGTGAGCTTGTCGTCGCGCAAGGTACGCGGGGGCATTGGCTTGCAATTGGGCATAGGGGTGGGATTGTGTTTTATCTACATCCTCATGTTCCGCTTTTCGCTCACATTTGCCACCAAAGGCAGCCTGCCTCCTTTTGTGGCAGCCTGGACCCCCAATATTGTTTTCGGCATTTTAACCGCCTACCTCTACCGTGTTGCCCCCAAATAACCGCTCAGCCTTGGTGGAACTGCATTTTGTGGTTTTCATCTGGGGATTTACCGCCATTCTAGGCAAACTCATTACCCTCGAAGCCTTGCAGTTGGTATGGTACCGCATGATACTGGCTTTGGTGGGCGTTTACGCCTTTGCCCGATTCACCAAAGTGGCCCTGTGGCTGCCGCGGAAAGCCCAATGGGCTTTGGCCGGCACTGGACTTATCATTACCGCGCACTGGGTGACTTTTTATCACGCCATCAAAATTTCGAATGTATCGGTGACGCTGGCCTGCTTTTCGTCGGGCGCCTTTTTCGCCTCCATTTTCGAACCGCTGCTGTACAAACGCAAAGTGGTGTGGTACGAAATGATTTTGGGCTTGATATCGATCGCAGGGTTGTACCTCATTTTTAGTTTCGAAGCCCAGTACATGGCCGGCATCATTACCGCCATTGTAAGCGCCAGTTTATCGGCTCTATTTGCAGTGATGAATGGACGATTCGCTCAGAAATACAACGCAGCAGCCGTTTCGGTGTACGAAATGGCAGGTGGCATTGCTGGTTTGAGCTTGTTGCTGCTGGCTGATACCGGTTATGCCAGCGGCAGTTATGCCCTGTCGATGTCCGATTTGGGCTACCTAAGTGCCTTGGCCATCGTTTGTACAGCCTATCCCTTCATCGCCAGCATCAGGCTGATGCGCAAGATAACCCCATACACCTTTGTGCTGTCGGTGAACATGGAACCCATCTACGGCATTGTGCTGGCCTGGTTTATCTTTGGCGAAAGTGAACGCATGACGGGGCAGTTTTACTTGGGTACAGCCGTCATTTTGGGCACCCTCTTTGCCAACGCCATCCTCAAACATTATGACCGCAAAAAAGCCCAGAAGCTTGAAAAAGTGGGCACGTTTGCATCGCAGCCATAAAAAAAGCGACCCGAAGGTCGCTTGCTATCAAGGCTTGATCAATTGCCGGTAGGCCATTTTAACTTCATCGCGGTACCTCACCAGGTATATGCCCGAAGGCACGTCGGCCAGGGAAATACCAAACTGCGCAGCAGGCGTTTCAACACGCTTCAGCAATTTACCAGCGGCTGTGAAGATTTCAATCATGCCAGCTTGTCGAAAATCTGCTTCATCAAAAACAATGCGTAGCTGCCCATCGGCTGTAAGTGGATTGGGATACAGCTGCATGGGCGATTTAAAGTTGGTTTCAACCGACGATTGTTGGTTGCTGATGGTAACTGTCAAGGTGCCAAAAATGTTGGTATCGGCAACCGACCGCGCACGCACCTGAACACTGCCGTTAGCGAGCGCTGAAACCACACCTTGTTGACTGATATCGGCAAATGCAGCACCCTGGGTGATGCTCCAAGTAACTGCTTGACTGGCTTGTGCTGGCAAAACAGCTGCCTGCAATGCCAAAGTACCTGAAGGGGCGTTGATCACTGCTGGCAAATTGTTCACTGTACTTACTACAACAGCGCTGATTATCACTGTTTGGTTGGTAATGGTTACCAAAAGCGAATCGGCTTTGGTGGTGTCTTGCACCGAGCGTGCTTTGGCCCAAACTGTGCCGTTGGAAACAGCTGTGAGCAATCCCGTTGCATTGATTGTGGCATCACCGGTTACGGGCTGCACCGACCAACTTACTTGTTGGTTGGCATTGGCAGGTAAAACCGTGGTTTGTAGTTGAAGTGTGCCCATATTGGTAGAAATGGTGGCAGGAACACCGCCTTGGGTGCTTATAGCCACACTGCTCACAGTTGCAGGTGGAGATGAAGTACCAAAAGCGAACCGAACCAAGGGGCGATTCGCATTCACCAACATGGTCAACGCCGACAAGCTGGCACTGCCTACCCTGCTCGCATTCATGTTAGCATTGGTACTGCGGCCCCAATTAATGGCAGCCGTTGGCGCACTCGCTCGGTCCCACTCTACCATCACCACCACATTGTCGGTGCCGTTCCAAGTAAATGCACTGTCGAAAGGCACCCAAGCCCAACCTACGCCCACCGGTAAACTGTAGGTCGAAGAAGTAAAAACCTGACGAGCACCAAGCGTTTGGGCGTTCCAATCAGGTACGGGACTGGTGGTCCAAACCGTATCGGTGATGTGGCGCAGATATACCTTGATGTAAGCATCGTTTGTGGTGTATTCACCCGTGCCCGACTTGTCCCAGGCCAAAGAAGTAATGTTACCAGCCGTAGCTCCAGCTGCCAACATTTCTGTAGCAGAATACAACGACATGGTGCGCGAGTAGCGGTTGTTGGTTGTACTGGTAGAAAGCAATACGTTGGTTGAGCCCGAGCCCGTTAAGGTACCCAAGCTGATGGTGTCTTGTGCGAATGAACTTCCGCCCAAAAGCACTGCACAAACAAGGAGGAATAACTTTTTCATAAGCAAAATTGAATCTAAAATTACAGATTTTGAGACAAATACGCAAGTTAAACGCTGCCAAGGTCGGTTCAAGGACCCTTTTTTGACACCTTGGGCACTACCTATTCCGCAACACCCACCCAAAAGCCATGGGCTCGGGCAACTGCAGGGTAACGGGGTTGCCGCCTGCCAAAGGCAACAATTTGGCTTGGTTACCGGTGAGCAACAATACGCGGTCGCCCAAGGGATCGTAAGATGCAAAATGCGCCGAATCGCTGCTCAAAGTGCTGAATTGTCCAGTGCGTACCGTGGTGCCGGGACGGTATTGGCTGGTTTGGCCGTGGAGCAATACCAAACTGCCGTCGGGCAAGGCCAATAGCTGGCGAAAATGGCGGCTGTCGGGCCCCGTTTCCGACTCCAAGCGGCTCAATGAGGTGGTGTAGCGGAACAAATCGCCTTTGCCATTGGCCTCGATGAGCAGCAACCACTGGTCGTCGTTCAGTCGGTGTGCAGCCACCAAGCGGCCGTTCCGTGGAATTTCACGTATCAACCCTTCCCGCTCGCGATCGATGAGGCGGATGCGCGGCAAGCCTGTGGGGTCGTACGGCAACATGTCGTACAAAATGCGGTTGCCGCTCACGGCCATGGCCCCCGGATAAAAACCCTCGGGCAATACGTGCTGCCTGGGGCCGCTCCCATCGCCATTGGCCCACCAAATGCTGCCAGCGCCCCTGCCTAAAAACACCTGGTTGCGATCGAGCTGCAAGGAAGTGAACAAAGGAAATCCAGGTGCCGTTTGGGCGGTCGTTCCCGCAATCAGTTGGTTGCTAGGCAATTGATAGCGGTAAGCGGTGGGACTACCTCCTCCGGCAGCCCAAATTTGACCGAGTGTGGCTTGGTAATCGGCAAATTGCACGGCGAGGGGCCACACAGCCGGATTGGGAGGCAGCACAAAATCGGGCCCGCTGCGGTACAACCGGCTGGTATTGCCCGACACGGCTAAAAAGCACAGTCCGGTTACCTGCCTGGGCACCCCCACCAGCTGCACCGGAATAAACAGCTGACTGTATTCGCGCTGGCTTTCAAGGCGCACCACCAATTGGTAACTGCCATCGTCGAGCAGCGTATCGGTGAGCGGATAGGCAACGGCGATGGTTTGGCTGTTGCCCGAAAGCGGGTAAATAAGTGGCGGCGAGAGCGGTGCAAAATTGGCGCCGCTGCTAGCCAGTTCCACCCGCAAACGCGCCAGACCTTCTTCGTCGCTGGCCCGTACGGTAAAACGCAATGTATCGGGCACTTGCAAGCTGCGGGCTGCTGTACCTTCCACAATTTCGAGCACAGGCAAGGGAGCAGGTTTTTCGTCCTTACAGCCAGCCAAAAGCAGCACCAAATACCAAAAAATGCGTATTCTTACTTTCATAGCGCAGCGGAAGTTACGACCTTCGTTGTTTAGAGCCTTCCACACAACGAATATACAACAACGGCACTTCGCATGAACACCGTACAAAGTCATATGGCCGCTTTGGCCCAACAACTGCACGAACACAACTACCGTTACTATGTGCTCGACCAGCCCACGATTTCCGACCAGGAATTCGACCGGCTGTTGCGCGAGTTGCAAGATTTAGAAAAGCAGCATCCCGCATTTGCTTCGCCCGATTCACCTACCCAACGCGTAGGTGGCATGCCGCTGAGCAAGTTCGAAAATGCCCCACACCGTTACCCCATGTTGTCGCTGGGCAATACCTATTCGCGCGAAGAGTTGGCCGATTTCGACGAACGCGTACAAAAAGGACTGGGCAAAAGCACGGCTTATGTAGGAGAGCTCAAATTCGATGGCGTGGCCATTTCGCTCAGTTACGAAAAAGGCCGCTTGGTGCGTGCCCTCACCCGGGGCGATGGCCAAAAAGGCGATATCGTTACCGAAAACATCAAAACCATTGCCTCCATTCCGTTGGTGTTGCGGGGCGATGATTATCCCGACTTTTTCGAAATCCGTGGTGAGGTATTCATCCGCCGGGCCGATTTCGACAAGCTGAACGAAGAGCGTTTGGCGCGTGGCGAAGAGGCTTATGCCAATCCCCGCAACTTTGCCTCAGGCACCCTCAAACTGCTCGATCCGCGAGAAGTGGGCCGCCGCAAGCTCGACTGTTTCCTGTACTACCTCAATTTCGACGACAGGCGTTTTCGCTCGCACCACGAAAGTTTGGAAGCCGCCCGACGCTGGGGCTTCAAAATATGCGAACACACCACCCCACCCACCGATTTGTCCGGCATCATGGCCTTCATCGACCGCTGGGATGCCGGCCGCAGCGAATTACCCTACGACATCGACGGCATTGTGGTGAAGGTCGACGATTTTGATGCGCGTGAAGAGCTGGGATTTACCGCCAAATCGCCCCGCTGGGCCATTTCGTACAAGTACAAGCCCATGAGTGCGGTCACCACCCTGCAAAGCGTGAGCTACCAGGTGGGCCGCACGGGTGCCATTACGCCGGTGGCCAACCTCCAACCCGTGCAATTGGCGGGAACAGTGGTGAAACGCGCCTCTTTGTACAACGAAGCCGAGATTGAGCGACTCGATTTGCATGTGGGCGATGAAGTGTATGTGG
>ERZ1066127.526-NODE-526-length-19643-cov-11.453032_pt1 | contig 19643 bp, 16 predicted proteins | sample MGYA00382774_ERZ1066127 | MGnify/ENA primary metagenome ERZ1066127 (study PRJEB33369, sample SAMEA5778357) | biofilm metagenome | biome: Industrial cooling water; feature: Water cooling tower basin; material: Biofilm | place: United Arab Emirates | collected... | reverse complement strand
CATGCGGTGGAGCTGGGCAAAGGAGTGATGAGTCCGTTGGATCGTGTTGTGTGAGGTTGGTCACTGGTTGACTGGTCACTGGTTGTTTGCCGCCAGGGGCGCGAAGGGCGCGAGAGTGGAGGTGGGCAGGATTGACGAATGCTGATTGTTGACGTTGGATTTTTGATTTTGGAGGCAATCGGGAACCGCGAAAGGGGCGAAATGACGCGAAAGGGAAGGCGGGGAGGATTGACGAATGACGATTGATGAATGTTGATGTTGGATTTTTGAGTGAGTTGAAGAAGGCATGGCGCTTGGAAAGCGCCGCCGGTTTTCTCCCGACCTCTGACCTCTGACCTCTGACCTCTGACCTCTGACCTCTGACCTCTGGATTTGGCTTGAAGGCGAGACGCCTCCGCCACGGGAGCGGGGCGGAAGGCAGAAGAATGGACGATTGATGATCGTTGATGTTGGATTTTTGATTGGGGGGAGATTGTTAAGGTTAGGGACCGTCGATGGAGATGGGCGGGGTGGTGGCTTCGGCACCGGGGATGCCTTGGGGGGCGGCGGCGGTGGGGTCGGTGGCGGGCTGGGTGAGCTCGGCGCGGGACTTCAGCAGGGAGTCGATGGTGTATTTGGAGATCTCATAGACGCGGCCTTGGAAGGCTTGTTCGGCTTTGAGTTTGTCTTGCCGTTCTTTGAGGGCGGCTTGGAAGGCCTCGTCGGCGGCTTTGGCGTCCTCTGGTTTTTCGTCGGCGGGTTTGGTGCGCTCGGTGGCGAACTTGCCCTCGACCTTGACGGTCATGTGGAAGTTTTCCTCGGCGGGTGGTGGGGTTTCGCCGGGTTGGGCAAGGGCCTCGGGCACTTGCAGGGCGGGCTTGGCCAGCAAGTGGAGGGTGTAGGTGAAGCCATCGGCGGTGGTGAGGGTGGCGACGCGGCGCTCAGCGGATTCTTCCACGACCTTGGTCTCCACGGTGGCCACGTCCTGGAAGCGGGCGGAGGCGAGGATGGACTTGAGCATGGCGGTGGCGTTGGTGTCGAGTTTTTCCTCGGGCTTGGCTCCTTCTAACGCAAATTCGGCATTCTCATCGGCGCGGGTGAGTTTCCAATCGACCTGATCCGGCTTACCGGCGCTGGTGACGGCGATGGTGGTGACTTTATCGACGTTGAGGAAGGTCTCACTGAGCCAGTCCTTGGGATTGGGCGAGGCGGTGGGGAAACTCTCGCTGGTGACATAGATGCCGGTGGTATCGGCGGCGTTCTGAATGTAGCGCCCGCCGCCCGAGGAGTCCTTGCCGAGGAAGACGGTGGCGGCATTCGATTGATCGGCCTTGAGGAAGGTGATCTCGACGCCGTGGTCGGCTTGTTTTTTCGAGGTTAGGTCCATGCCGAAACGCTTGCCGTAGGTGGGGCCGGCTTCGATGGCGTGGTTGATTTTCACGTTCTCGATGGTGCGCAGCAAGTTGTTGATGTTGCTGAAGTTGGCGGGGTAGTTGTTGCGCTCGGCGACGACCCAGCCCTCGGCGGTTTTGTTGAGGGTCACGGCTTGCTCGGCTCCTTTGAGCTTGATGCTGGTGACATCGGCGGCGGGGAAGGAGGGTAGCACGGTATCGCCGCGGTGACGGGCGGTGTTGGTCTCGCCGCTATCGCGCTGGCGGGATTTGATCGAAATCACGCCGATGGCGAGCACCAGGACGAGGGTCCATAGGATGATGACTGTTTTTTTCGACATAATGAGTGAGTAGGTTGGAAGTTCAGGGAAAAAGTGGAGGGTTAGCGGGCGCGGGCGGCGCGGCGGCGGGAGAAGGCGACGACCAGTCCGGCCAGCAGGACGATGCCCGGGACGATGAAGAGATTGAGCACGATGATGCGTGCGGAGAGTTTGTCTTTGTCGCGCTTGAGGCCTTTGTAGAGATCGCGGATCTGGCGGTTGGTCTCGGTGACTTCCTGGCGGAATTTCTGCTCCTCGGCTTCGAGTTCGGGGGCGAGTCGGACATCGCGGCTGTTGTTGCGGTCGTCGGCGATTTTCGCGAGGCGGTCCTGGGCGGCTTTGAGCTTGGCTTGCAGCTCCTGTTGTTTGTCCTGCGTGGTGCTCTCGGCAGCGGCTTCCATTTCACGGATGAGGGTGAAGGGGCGGCGGATCGAGGCACGGCTGCGGGCGCCGATGAGATCGGAGGACGAGGCGGCCTGGTCGATCAGGTTGAGCAGCAGCACGGAGTTGCCGTTGTAGGGCATGGCGGCCTGCATGCCACCGAGGTTCTGGATGCGGTAGGAGCCTTGGTTGGAAAAGGCATCCGTATCGGCGATGAGGAAGACGCTGGAGTCGGCTTTGCCTTCCTTGAGCCACTTGGATTCTTCCGCTTTCTTTTCCTCACCTTCGGGTTTTTTCTCCGCATCGGCGGCGGGGGCGTCGTCTTTTTTCTCGCCGGGTTTGCCATCGGGGAAGGCGGTCTTGAAGCGTCCGGTGAGGCGGGTGACCAACTCGTAGGAGCGGCGGTTGCCGATGACCATGTTGCTGCTGAACTGGGAGGCTTCCATGGCATTGACCAAGCCGGCTTGGGTGGAGGATTTCACCAGGGCGGAGGCGGCGAGGCCGTTGTTGCCCTGATTGGTGATGGCACCGGGGAGCACGAAGAAGAGGTCGTTGAGATTCTTGGTGATGACGTCGGTTTTATCCGGCATGGCTTCCTTCGGCAGGCTGAGGATGGCGTAGCCGGGGCGGTTGCCCTGGAGGATGGTGCGGTATTTCGCATCGGCGAGCGTCTGGGTGCTCTCGAAGTTGATATTCCATGCGGGCAGCAGGGTGGGGAGGGTGGAGGAAACGGGGGTGCCGCCGCCGCCGCCAAACATCGGATTGCCGCCAGCGGTGGCCGCGGCATCGAAGGAATAGGCATCCAGACAGGCGATGAGTGTGCCGCCGCGCAGGATGAACTGATCGATGGCGAACTCCGTCTCCGGGGTGATGCCGGCGGGGTGGATGAGCAGCAAGACGTTGACGTCATCCGGAATCTCCGTGGCGGAAATTTCGAGATCGCGGATTTCGTAGGTTTGGCCGAGCTGTTGCAGGATGACCCATCCGGGGTTGCCTTGTTGGCCGGGCATCATGGGCGGGCTGGGCTGGAGATTCAGCGCGCTCATCACGCCGATGATGGGCTTTTTCACCGCGGTGACCTCTGCGATGGCGCGGGAGAGGTTGTATTCAAACATGGTCTCCTGCTCATCGAGCGCCTGGGTATCGAAGGGATCGATGTTGATGCGGGTGGTTTGATCGAGGCAGGTGATGGCCAGGCCGAGTGAGACGTTTTCGTATTGGTTGATGTTTTGCGTCTGGATGCCATCGAGATTGGCGGAGTCCTCGGCATCGGTATCGGGCTGGGGATCGAGGTTTTCCACGCGCAGCTTGTCATTGGACAAATTGACGTATTCCTTGAGGATATCGTCGATGCGGCGGATGAACAATTTTGTCTCGCGCGGCAGGGCCTCGTTCTTGCGGGAGGCGTAGTAGCGGATGGTGATGGGGGCATCGAGCTTCGAGAGGATGGACTTGGTGCCGGAGGACAGGGTGTGGACCTTGTCTTCGGTGAAATCCGCTCCCTTGGTGCCGAAGGAAGTGAGCGAGATGAGCCAGTTGGCGAGGAAGGCAATCAACACGAGCGCCGTGATGCCAAAGGCGGCGCGAACGACAGGGTGTGTGGTTTTCGGGTGATGCATAGGAGTGGGAAGTGAGGGTTAGGCGCGTTTTGCGGAAAGGATGGCGGAGGTGCCGAGCAGGCAGGTAATGATGATGGAACCGAACCAGACCATATCCTGGTAGCGGAACAGGCCGCGGGTGAGGGAGCGGAAGTGATCCCAGACGCCGAGGGCGGTGAGGGCCTCCAGCAGGAAATCGAGGCGGAATTTCGCCAGCTCGCGGATAGCGGCCTCGTAGCCGCAGATCACCATGAAGGTGCAGACGGCGACGGAAACGATGAGACAGACCACCTGATCACGGGTGCAGGCGCTGACCAGCATGGTGATGGCGAGGAACACGCAGCAGGTGAGGTAGGAGCCGAGGTAGCCGGAGAAAATGCGCCAGTTGTCCGGCTCGCCAAGGTAGTTCACCGTGATGATGAGGGGGAAGGTGAGCACCAGGGCGAGGAGCCAGACGGTGGCGGCGGCCAGGTATTTTCCGATGATGGCAGTCCACGGCGGGATGGGGAAGGTGCCGAGCAATTCGAGCGTGCCGTTGCGCTGCTCATCGGACCACAGCTTCATGCTCACGGCGGGAGCCAGCAGCATGTAGAGCCAAGGATGCCAGAACAGGAAGGACCATTCGAGGTTGGCATCGCCCGCCAGCATGAAGGAGCCGAAGGCGAAGTTGAAAAACAACGAGATCACCAGGAAAATGAGGATGATCGCGTAAGCGGTGGGCTGGGTGAAGTAGGAGACGAGTTCGCGTTTGAGAATTGTCCAAATGTGTTTCATGAGAGCCAGTGGGGTGAAAGGTTAGGCCGCGCTGTGGGCGGAATCATGGGTGGTGAGCTGACGGAACAGATCGTGCAAGGAGCCGCTGGGCATTTGTTTTTTCAGCTCGTCCGGCGTGCCATCGGCGACGATGCGACCGCGATCGACAATCACGGCGCGGGTGCAGGAGGCATCCACTTCCTCGAGGATGTGGGTGGAGAACAGGATGGTCTTGGTCTGGCCGAGTCGCTTGATGAGCTGGCGGACCTCATGCTTTTGATTGGGATCGAGGCCATCGGTGGGCTCATCGAGGATCAGCACATCGGGGTCGTGGAGGAGGGACTGCGCCAGGCAGGTGCGGTGACGGTAGCCCTTGGACAGGGTATCGATCGACTGCTTGGCGACGTTTTGCAGGAAGCAGGTCTCGATCGCGCGCTCAACGGCTTCTTTTTTCGCGCTCCCGCTGAGATTGCGCACATCGGCGCAGAACTTGAGGAAGCCGACCACCGTCATGTCATTGTAGAGGGGAGCGGATTCGGGCAGATAGCCGATTTTTGCCTTGGCGAGGTAGGGCTCATCGATAATCGAATGGCCACAGACCTTGGCATCGCCGGAGCTGGGGGTGATGAATCCGGTGATCATGCGCATGGTGGTGGATTTTCCCGCGCCGTTGGGCCCCAGGAAGCCGAGAACCTCGCCGGGCTTGACCGTGAACGAGAGATCGTTCACCGCGTATTTCGCGCCAAAATTTTTGGTTAAATTTTCAACTTCGATCATAGGAGGAATGGGTTGGAGGTGAGCTTGGTCACATCGTATCGCATAGCGATGCGGAGCGCGAATTTGTCTAAAATTCCTGCATTGTCAAGGAAGCTGTGAGTGCTGGAGGTGCGGGAGAGCCACGCAGTTTTGATTCGCATTTGTGAGATGTTCTGCGCAAGATGGAACTCATGGAAGAGCTGAGCCTGCGCCGAAGAGTCGAGCTGCTGGAAGAAGAAATCCGCGATATGAACCGCCGTCTGCGGCAGTTGGAACCGCGAGCTGAAACCTTGCCCGAGCGGGCCATTTCACCGCAGGAACAACCGGTGATCGAAGAAACGGCACCCGCCGTGCGCATGGTTCAACCGCCACCTTTGCCCACCTTCACCGAGCGAGAGCAGCCCCACACGCTGCACGAAATCCTCCAGGAGGCAAAAAAGGCAAGCGCAGAGCCGCGTCCGGAGCAGGAGCCGGAGTCGGAGATTGAGCTCATTCCCGTGCGCGAAGAACCACCGCCGCAGCCGCGTGCGATGCCGGAGAGGGCTGATGCCGAGCTATGGATCGGCCAGGTATGGGCCGTGCGCATTGGTGTGTTGCTGCTGTTCACCGGCTTTGTGTTTTTGGCGAACTATGCGTGGGAGCACTACATCAGCCAGCTCGGTGCCATGCCGCGTTTGATCCTGCTGATTCTGCTCGCGGCGGCTGGCGTTGTGGCGGGGGAAATCATGCGCCGCAAGCCACGGTTGGGCACCTTTGGCGAAGTGATTGCGGCCGGTGGTCTGGCGGCGCTGTATTACTGCGCCTTTGCCTCCCACCACGTCGCGCGATTGCGGGTGATCGAAAGCCCGTCGCTGGGCGCGATCCTGCTGACCATCACGGGCTTGGGAATTCTGGGCTACGGTGCGTTGCGTCGGGCCGCGGTGATGTGTGCCATCGCGCTGCTGCTGAGTTTTTACGGCACCTCGATCCAGCCCGTGGTGCTGACGGCGATGATCTCCGGATTGATCGTGGCGGCTGCGGGCGCGTGGCTGTGTATGCATTTCCAGTGGAAATCGCTGGGGGTGGTCGGTCTGCTCGGGGCCTATGTTTCCTTCACGCTGTGGCAAGGTCTGTTGTATGAAGCGCCGGCGTTCAGTCTGGGCTCGTGGTTTTTGTGTAGCTACTGGCTGCTGTATCATGCGGTGATCCTGCACCGGAAAAATCCGTGGGAAACGCAAGGCACGGTGGTGATCTCCACGCTAAACTATGGCTTGCTGGCAGCGTATCTGCCGTTTGACTGGTCGCTCTTCGCTTGGGATGCGCGCTGCTGGATGGTTTACGGCGTGCTGGCCGCGATTTCCCTGGGCATCTGGCGCTGGCTGGAACAAACGCGCGGCCGCCATCTGCTCAGCGAGACATTTCTCGTGCAAGGCATCGGCCTGCTGACGCTCGCCATCGTGACGAAGTGGAGCGGTCATGAGCTTTTCCTGATCCTCGCCGTCAAGGGAACGGCGCTGTTGGCTTGGGATCGCTGGCAACGTCGCAGGAACATCGAGGTCTGCGGATGGCTGCTGTTGCTGCTGTCCGCCGTGTTCGCGCTCTTTGCCGGACAGAATGAGCTGGCCTCGTGGATTTGGGCGGTGTATGCGGCGTTTTTGCTGGCAGGGGTTTGCGTGTCGCGCCGAGTGGAGATGGGAGCGGACGGTCACGAACCGTTGCGCGATGCCTGCCGTTGGGCGGTGTCTGCCATTTCTCTGTTCGCCCTGTTCTCGGGCGTACTGCAGCCGATGAAAGACTATCACGGCGCGCTGTGCATCATCGCGCTCTCCGCTGCCTTCACGGCGGCGCTGCGTTTCTTGCGTGGGCGCTTTCCAGCACCGGAGTTCACCTACCTGGCGCTGGGGGCCACGCTGGTGGCGGAGGTCGCGTTCTGTCTGCATGGCAACCACGCGAAAGAGTGGGTGTTACTGACCGCCGTGGGCCTCGCTTGGCTGCACGCGGTGCTCCATCCGCCATCGATCGATGACTGGAAAACGCCGAAGAGCACGGAGCATCATGGCATTTTGTTGACGATGGCGGCATGGGGGCTCACGGCGTGTTACCTGGCGAGGCACCTGCCATTTCAGTCGTGGACTGCCGTGGCGGCGGGTCTGATCATGGTGGGGCTGCATGCCCTGGCGAATGTGCTATCATGGAAGATCCTTCGCGGCACAGCACCGTTGTTTTCCTTTGCGGTTTTGTATCTGGCTGTCTCGCAGTATGTAAACCACAGTGGGCAAGCTTACACGGCATGCTCGATTCTGTTAGTCCATGCGGCATGGCTGACCTTGCGCTCGGAGGAGAAACCGATGGCGATAGCTCCTCTGCTGTGTGGTGCGTTGGGCTTTTCCTGGATGTTTTCCGAGGAATCGCAGGGCTGCATCTATCTGCTGCTTCTGCCACTGGGCCTGTGCCTGACACCTTTGCGAGATGTCAAAATCTGGCGCGGTGCGATGGTGCTGTGGGCGGCGCTTTCCTTTATCCTCTATCTCGATGAACCGCATGACCAATGGCTCACCTACGTGGTTCCCGTGCTGTGGTATGCCGCGCTGGCCTTCCGGGCACGGGTGACAGGCGGCGTCTCGGTGCCATGGACAAAAATCATGGCGGTGCTGGTCACGATCTCGCTGGCGGTCAAAGCCAGCCTGTGGGTCGATGTCAGCGACGGTGCCCATCGACTGACCATTCTCTGGGCCCTGCTGGCGGTGTTTTGTTTTGCCATCGGCTTTCTCATCAAAGAGGCCATCATGCGGCTGATGATGTTGCTGCTATTGCTGGCGAGCATGGCGAACATCCTGGCCAGCGTCTGGCAGCTCGGCACGCTCATGCGCATCGCGAGCTTTTTGGTCACGGGCGTGATTTTCCTGCTGCTGGGGTATGTGTATAACAAGCATCCCGAGTGGTTCGGCAAGGAGCGGGGCAAGGGCTCGGAGCCGACTGCTGACGATGAGCCCGCCTGAGTGGGGCATGCGCGCGAGCAGTGGAAGATTCCACGGCGATCAAGCTAGGGAATCGATGGACTATCGTGATTCTTGCCTTTTTCCACTGATACACTGAGGTCCACTGAAATCACTGAATTTTTATCACAGAAAACCAGAGAATCACCGATTTCTCCCATTTCTCCATTCTGTTCATTCTGAAAAATTTTGCAATTCTGTTCGAATTAGCTGACATCACGCGTGAGCTGTCATCATCTGTGGCGTCAACATGATGGGATCGAATCCATCTCCCTAGCTTGATCGCCCTGTGGAAGATTCCTGAAATCTAATCTTTACAAGAGGTCGGATGGTCTCCATATTCCCGCGCCCATGACTGTTCTTGGACTCAATTATTTAAATGCGAGCATCACTGCGATCGTGGTGATTTACGTTTTTGTCTGCCTGGCGATGATTTTGCTCGTGCTGATGCAACGCCCCAAACAAGAAGGCCTTGGTGCCGCATTTGGCGCGAATACCACGGACCAATTGTTCGGTGCCCGCACTACCAACGTGTTGCAGAAAGGCACGGTGTATCTCGCTGTCATGTTTTTTGTGCTGACCTTGACTCTCGCCATCCTGGTTCAGAAGAAAAACCGCATCAACTCGCTGGCCGTGCCGGCCGTGACTGCTGAAGCGGTGGCACCCTCCAATGAGCCTGCCAAAAGCTTGAGCGAGGAATTGCCCGTGACGCCGCCAGCGCAACCGACACCGGCTCCCGACTCTCCCAAGCCTGCCGATAATCCACCTGCAGAAGACAAGCCGGCGGAGGATAACCCGGCAGAACCGGCTCCTGTGGTGGAACCGACACCGGCTCCCGACGCTCCCAAGCCTGCCGAGCCTACTACGGGCGGTGAACCTGCGGCCGAAGACAAAACGCCTCCTCCATAACGCTACTCTTGCGTGAATTCTGGGGATATAGACAAGGGTCGGCCCGTATGGGCACGACCCGATTTGTTTCCGGAGGCACCGCCGGAAACCTGGGGCTATCTTGCCGCTGATCAAAAGGCCGAGATTTTACCTGGTGTCGATGCCTTGCGCGCTGTGATCGAGCAGGATGTGCAGGAATCGATTGGACTGGTATGGACGCCGCATCACACCCACATGGAGGTGCCGGAGGCGGTGCCGGAATTGCAATCCGCGTTGCTGGCATCTCGTGCTGAGGCTTCGAACCGGCAATGGCAGCGACACAACAAAAACCTGCGCATGGGCTTGGTTTTGTTGTGCGGATTTTGGGGGTACATGCTCTATGAAATCATGCAATCGGTATCGGGGCTATCACTAGGGAATGCCGTGAGGAGTTTCCTGCGTACGCCGCTTCCGGCGGTTGGTTTGCTGTTCTTTTTCATGTTCTGGCTGATGCCCTGGTATGACGCCCGGAAGCGCTGGCGCGAAGTGCAGGCATGGACGGCGGAAACGATGAGGGAGGCGGCGGATTTGGCGCGCTTTGAAGTGTGGCTGTCATGGCAGAAAATCATCTCCACTAAGGTGCTCATGGGAGTGATCGTGATCACCGGAGCGGTCCAGGTGCTATCAGGACATCCGATGGCGGCGGCGCTGATCCGTGGTGGTGATGAACGCTGGCGTTTGTTGACAGCGCCGTTGTTGCACGGGCATCCCTTGCATTTCATGATGAACGCCATGGGCTTGATGTACCTGGGTCGTCGCATCGAGGCACTGGCCCGCTGGCCGCAGGTGCCGATTGTCTTTTTGTTTTCCGCGTGGCTCGGTGGCGAGTGCTCGATGATGATGGGGAAGGGGACTTCGTTAGGAGCATCCGGCGGACTGATGGGGATGCTGGGATTTTTGTTAGTCTTCGAGACCAGGCACGCCCAATTGGTGCCCCGCAGCGCACGTCGTCGTCTCATGGCCGCTTTGCTGGGTACAGCGTTGATCGGTGTGATTGGCATTCGTTTCATCGATAATGCCGCGCATGCCGGTGGTCTGGTGGCGGGCATGGTGTATGCCTTTGTGGTATTTCCCCGCTCCTCCAGTGTGGTGCGTCCGCAGCCTTCGGTGGTGGACCGGGTGGCGGGGTGGTCGTGCTTTGGCACGATCGCGATGGGCAGTTGGTGGGCGATCCGTGCGATGATGGGCTGGTGATCGTTGAAGCGGGCGACGGATTTCCTGTTGCCATAGGGGCGTGGTTTGGGCAGAGTTTCGGAAAACCAAAGACACACATCAAATGAACGCGTGGTACTACGGCTCTGAGGGGCAACAGAACGGTCCGGTGACGGAAATGGAATTGCGCCGCATGTTGGCTCAGCGGATGCTCACGCAGGCTAGCCTGGTGTGGCGCGAGGGCATGATCGAGTGGAAGGCGGTGGCGGATGTGCCAGAGTTGCAGGCCCCACCTGTGCAAACGATGCAGGTCATGCAAGCCATGGACTACCATGCGACCTATGCCGTGGCGGCACCCAGCGGTCTGGCGATCGCCAGCATGGTCTGCGGCATTGTGAGTGTGTTGCTATGCTACGTGAATGCGCTGGCGGCCATTCCTGCCATCATCTGCGGGCACATGGCGTTAAAAACGATTCGTGATTCTCCGGTGCCGATGGGCGGCCGCGGCATGGCGATTGCCGGATTGGTGACGGGCTATCTAGGTTTGCTGCTGCAAGTTGTCGTCATTATGGGGGTGATGTTCTTTTTCAAATCGTCCGTATCCTCCTCGTCGTCTTTCCCCTGATAGGTTCGCTTGAGTCATGGCAGAGAGCATCATTTCGCGCTGGAGTCGGAGACCTTGGACCTTGCTATCCGTGCTGGTGGCCTTGGCTGCGGTGGCGGCCTTTTTCCTGCATGACTCCCTGCTGGGGCTGATGCCACCTTGTCTCTTTTATCAGTCCACGGGTTGGTATTGTCCCGGTTGCGGCGGTAAGCGCTGTGTGATGATGTTGTCGCAAGGCCGCTGGTTGGACGCCTTGCGGATGAACGCGTTGGTGATTGTCACGGCAGTGGGATTCACCGTTCTGTTGTGTCGCGAGACATGGCGTGAACTCCGGCAGCGGGGAGGGGAGTTTGTCATGTCGCCACGACTCGGCTGGTTCATCGTCTGGTTGTTTGTGGCGTTCTGGCTGTTGCGCAATGTGCCGATTCCGCCGTTTGTTTGGTTGGCACCGCGACCGTTGTGAGAATGCGCATCGCTTTTTTCGGCAATCACCCCTTGCGCGTCGTGGAAAGCGAGGCTAAAGCAGCAGCGTGAAACGAACGGTATTTCTTCTGCTTGTGGTGTGTGCCACGCTGCCAAGTTGCAAAAAAACTCCGCTGGAAGTGACTTCCACGGAAAAACGCGTGCTTACCACCAAGGATGGCGAGGTGAAATTATTCGCCAGCTCCCAGGAGCAGTTCCGCGGCACGTCCGCGAGCCCTTATCAGGATGAGGCTCCGGAGCATTGGCTGGCCCGTCCCGCCTCGCAGTTCCGTTTGTTGAACTATGCCTTCGGTGCCAGTGGCAAGGGCGAGGTGTATCTTTCCGTATCGCAGGGATCAGTTCTGGACAATGTGAATCGCTGGCGCAAGCAGTTCTCGGCGCAGGAGCTCACGGCGCAAGAACTGGCCGCGCTGCCCACCAGTATCTTGATGGGGACCGAGGCGGTTATCGTCGAGGCCGAGGGGCTGTATGCGGGCGGCATGGGCAAAGACCCGGTGGATGGATTTGCTCTGGCAGGTCTGGTGGCCAAGGTCGGAAATGACATCGTCACCGTGAAAATGGTCGGCCCCAAAGACGAGGTGGCGGCGGAGCGGAGTCATTTGTTGAACTATGCGAAAAGCGTCAAGTCGCATGAATGATTCGCCGTTCATTTCACGTAAACCACTGGCCTAACCCGCGCATGTCTGACTATACGGAATACCCATACTCTGAACGCCCTCGACCATCGTGGGGCGGAGTGATTTTCTCTGTGCTGGCGGGATTTCCGCTAGCCGTGATTTTGATGCTGATCCTGCTGGTTCAGACCTGGTTGGCCACGCTGGAGCAGGTGGACTACGGCCTCCATGCCACGTTGCGAAAATACTTTGATCCATCCGCATGGTACATCCTTGGCGAACTGCGGCTGCCGGATTTCATGGGAGGAAAAGCTCTCACCATCCCCATGCCCGGCGGCTACTGGGTGCTCGGTTTGTTTTTCCTCAATTTGTTGTTAGGCGGTATTGTCCGTGCGCGCAAAGGTTGGAAAAAAGCCGGTGTGCTGATCTCCCATAGCGGCATTCTGTTGATGATCCTCAGCGCCGGAGTCACGGAGTTGACCGAAGAGCGGGGCACCATGGACTTTTTCGAGGGCGAGAGCAGCAACGTTGCCCAGGACTATTATGAATACGTTGTGGAAGTTTCCGAACGTACCGATGGCATGCCGGATCAGGTGCATGTGATACGCGGAGAATTTCTCACGGATCTGACTGGTAATGCTTCTCCTGTGCGCACCGTGCGTATGCCGGATCTGCCGTTTGACATGCAGTTCACCCGCTACAGCAAGAACGGGCGGGTCATCGCCACCACGGAGATGGCTCCTCCCGCGGGCACTCCTGTGATCGACGGATTCTTCATCGCGGAGAGGCCGCCCGAGAAAAACGCCGAACTGAATATCGCCGCATGCTATGGCAAGGTGTTGCCGCGCGATGGTGAGCCTTTGCCCAGCTTCATTCTCAGCGGTGATGTTTTCCATCCCCACACGCTGCGTGTCGGCGGACGTATCTTTGTGTTCCAATTGCGCAAGTTCCTCTGGACCATGCCTTTCACCGTGAGACTGGACAAGGCTACCGCCGAATATTATCCGAACTCCACCAAACCGCGACATTTTGAAAGCCGTGTCACGCGCATCGAAAACGGCAGCGAGGCCAATGTCGAAATCAAGATGAACATGCCCATGCGCTATGAAGGTTTGACCTTCTATCAACGCATGATGGGGCGCGAAAACGCGCAGCTCGCCAGCTCGCGGCCCTACTCCCAGCTCGAGGTGGTGCGAAACCCCGCTGACCAATGGCCGAAATACGCGCTCTACATTGTGACGCTGGGCCTGTTCGTGCATTTCATGTTGAAATTCATCGCCTTTGTGGAAAAAAACACCCGCCCGAAAATCTGATTATGGCCGAAATGAAATCCATGTTGTGGGCGCGCATCGTCGCCCTGGTCATCATTGTTTCCATGCTGGTGTCCTTGTTTGTGTTCATGGTCATCGACATGAATCCCAAGGTAAACGTCGTGAAAGTCGATGGATATACGCCGTGGGAAAAGGAGACGGTGGAATTGATGAACCAGTTGCCGGTGCAGGACGGTGGTCGGGTGAAACCGTTTTCCACTCACGCCCAGTTCACCATGCTGCGCCTGCGCGGTGACCGGAAAATCGAGATCTTGGATCAAGCCGGTAAGAAAATTTCACTCAAGCCCAGTGAGTGGATGATGGACTGTCTGTTCCGTCCGCAGCTCGCGGTGGCAGTTCCCTCATTCCGCGTGGACAATGGCGCGGCCATTGACGCCATCGGACTCAAGGCGCAAGGGCGTCGTGACCGCTACAGCTACCAGCAACTGGAGCCGGGCATTTCCCGTTTGTTCGAACTGGCCCAATCCTACGAGCAGATCGAGGAAAAGCGCCGTGACGCGGTGCAGAAACAGATCATCGACCTCGCCTACAATGTCCGCAGTTATCAGTTTCTCATCGGTTACTTCGGCTTCGCCAGATCTGCGATTGAAATGAAAGCGGCGAATGCCGACGGCACATCGCGCTATACCGACCTCAGCACTGTGATGGGGACGGCACCGATGATTTCGAATCTCTTGCAACAAAACCAAGCGACGGGAGAACCGATTCCTCCGAACCTGGAGGATCTGCTGCAACAAGTTCTGGATGGTGCCAACTACGCCAAATACGGACTCGTCTTGCTGCCTCCCGGCGACTCTGCCAAGGAGGAATGGCGCAGTGCCGGGGATCGCATCATGGACGTCATGACTTCCAAAGTGGATGACTCAAAGGAAGCCATCGAGGAAATCAAATTGATGGAAACCGCCGTGCGATCGATCAAGGAATCCGAAGCCGAGTTCCGCGCACAATTGCAGCCGCTGGTGAAACGCATATCCGATGCGGCCATCAAACGCGGAGAATACCGCGCCATCGCCGCGGAGAACCGTTACAACAAGAAGAATCTCCTGCTGTATGCCATGATTTTCTTCCTGGCCGGCTTGTTGGCGGCGGGTGCCTTTTGGTTCCTGAAAATTTTCGAGGTGCCGTCCTTGGTGCAAAAAATTCTCAAAGTCATCACCGTGGGTTTCACCCTGGCCGGACTTTTTTACATGATCATGGTCATTTCCATGCGGGTTTACATCATGTGGCGTCCGCCGGTGGGCAATCTTTACGATACCATCATTTTCATCTGTACGGTGGCGGTTATCATTCTGCTGGTGATTGAGTATTTCACCAAGGAAACCATCGCCGCGACATTGGCTCCGTTCATGGGCCTGGCGCTGGTGCTGTTATCACGTCTTTTTGAAACTGGCGATGCCAAGGACCACATGGATCCCTTGGTGGCGGTGTTGAATTCCAACTACTGGTTGACCACCCATGTGATCACCGTCACGATGGGATACGCTGCCGGATTGCTCACCGCGTTTTTATCGATGGCATACGTGCTGCTAACGGGCTTGGGCTTCGGGGACAATCTGAAGAAATTGCTGCGTCAGGTCACCATCGCCGCTTATGGCGGCCTCTGTCTCACCTTGTTTCTATCCCTCGTGGGCACTGTCTTGGGCGGCATTTGGGCCAACGATTCCTGGGGGCGCTTCTGGGGCTGGGATCCCAAGGAAAACGGCGCACTGATGATTGTATTGTGGTCGCTCATCATGCTGCATGCCCGGTTCGGCGGTCTGATCCGTGAATGGGGTTTCCACCTGTGCTCGATCTTCATGGCATGTGTTGTGTCGTTTTCCTGGTGGCATGTGAATTTCCTCGGCGAGGGTCTGCACAACTATGGTTTCACCTCGGGTAAAAGCTTCATCTGGTACTTCTATCTGGCGGTGATGCTCACCATCCTGTTCGGCATCGTCTTGTGGATCGTGGATCAGCTGAAATCCGCATCACTTCAAGCAGATACCGCTGCGAAATCATGAGTGTGGAGTCTCCTCAACGCAGAATCGGCATGAAGATCCTGATTGTCGCCATTCCTGTGTGGCTGGCTCTCTCGGGAGGTGTGGGATTGTGGCTGCACTTCCACCAACAGGAGAAGGAAAGACAGGAGCAGAAGCACGCCTACCGGAAGGACATCGATGAAAAAAGCCTGGCAGATGATTTTACCAAAATTTCCCGTCAACTCGGTGCCAGGCATCATGCCACGGAACCGGCACGTGATGCCCTGATGCGCATGGCATCGATGATCGAGGGTGCCCTGGGGCCGAACAACATCGGCTATGAAGTCAAAAAACTGGCGGGCAAGGATCGCTCCGGTGTCAGCGCGCCCTTGCTGACGGTCGATGTGTTGCGCCGCAAAACCGAGCAGGAAATCTGGCTGATTGTGCCCTACGATTCGCCGCCTGAGCTTCCTGTCGGGCAGGCGTCGGCTTCTGCGGTGGCGGTTTCGTTCGCTGTGGCTCAGAGTCTGGTCGGTCAAACTTTGGATCGCAATGTGCGGTTGATGTACGTGCCCATGGCATTTGCTGACGAACAGGACAGGCTCGATACAGCGGCGCAGGTGAAGCGCTTGATCTCCGTGCAAGGCGAGCCCTATCAGGTGCTGGTGCTGGGCAGCATGCTTCATGACGGCGCACTCCAGTTGCATACCCGCGATGCCTCCCAGCCCGCGGCGCGTGAGTCCGAGGATCTGGTGAGTCCCACCGCCAATGCCGCAATCTGCCTGCAGGATGATGGTGAATTTTCTTCTCTCTTGTTAGAGATGAACCTTCCTGCTGCCCTTTTATTGAAGGCATCCGCTGGTGAAATGACAGCCTTGCAGGAAGATGAAATGCCTGCGGGAACCAAGATCATGGCGGATGCTGCGGATCAGGTGTTGCGCTTGTTGCGCCGCATGGCGTTCGAAGTGCAAAAAAAGTGAAAAATTCTCTTGCCAGAGTCCACGTTTCTCCACTATCAATCCGCGCGCCGCACGGCACACACCAGCAACCCAAGTCGCTGGTGAAGGAAATGGGGTTTTAGCTCAGTTGGTAGAGCACTTGCATGGCATGCAAGGGGTCAGCGGTTCGAATCCGCTAAGCTCCACCATTTCCTTCCTATTACGATAAGAAAAAAGTCTTATCACTTCCGAGTCTCTCATGGTTGATCGAATGGTGTGATTTTGACTCTTCTATCACGGAATGATGCTGCGATGTTTTGTGTCATCGCAGGTTTTGTTAGCATGTGTTGAGGAAAGGTATCAGCGGAGCCAGGCTGAATGTCCGAACCACAAAAGGTCCGCCAGATTGTTGGCGAGGAAAAGAAATTGCGTGATGGTGAAAAACAGGCAGAGCAGACGCTCCCATCTTTCCTGGCGGCGGACAGCGAACTGGATGACCAGAGAGGCGAGAAATGCGGGCACTGTCAGCATGGCGGTCAGCTTGCCGGTATGACCACATAAGCACGCAGTCATGCCGAACCAGAGTATGTTCATGAATGTCATCATCATCCCCGAAAGCGGCAACAAGCCCGCGGGATGTGAGCGCTGTCGCGGCCGCCGGGTTGTGACGACCGGATATTCCTGCGGCGAATGTGTGTAGGGATTGAGTGGTTCACTCATGTTTGCTCTTAAACAAAGCCGCTCAGTGGTCCTTTTGTTGCAGAAACATCGGGTCGCATGGTTCTCACTCGGGGAATTGGTGCCGTGCGTGATGCATCACACCGATCCTCACCGCACCCCGTTGGAATCAGCTTTGCGCTTGCCCTCCAGCAGCGGATGTGACAGGACATGCCCGTGCAAAATGATGTGCGTGCTGTGCTGCAATACGTTCCGCAATTCCGGGGGCGCTTGTTTGTGGTGATGATCGAGGCGGGACGCTTGCCCGAGGCGGCGGTGGCGGAATGTTTGCTCGATATGGCCGCACTGGAAGATGTGGGCGTGAAACTGGTGATTCTCGTGCTCAACGGCGACGTCAAAGATCTTTATGACTGGAGCCTGGAGTGCGAGATCAAGGTGGCGATGGCTCGCGAGCCGATCCAGGGGCCGCGTTTGCTGCAGGAGGCTCGCGATATCCTCGGGCGCGGGCAGGTGCCGGTGATCGATGCCAAAGGCTATGATGCGCTCGATGATGAAATGGTGAATCTGGTCATCGCGCTGGGGGCCAGCAAGTTGATCGCGCTGCTGGAACAGGGGGTGCTGGTGGACGGCGCACCCGTGCATGCGGTGCGCGCGGCGGAGGTGACAGCTCTCGCTGAAGGCAGAGAGGTGGTGGGCATGACATTGCTGGAAAAAGCGGCCAAAGCCTGTTCGCGCGGTGTGCCGCGCGTGCATGTGCTGGATGGCCGTCAGCAAGGTGTTCTGGTGGACGAACTGTTTTCCAACGAAGGGGTGGGCACCATGGTCCACGCCGATAGCTACCGCGTGATCCGCGAACTCTCCCAGGAGGACATCCCGGAGCTGTTAGGCATGATCGGTCGCTCGGTGCGGCGGAGTTTTCTGGTGCCGCGCAATTACGAGGAGATCGAAAGCCGGATTCACGATTATCGCGTCATGTTGATTGATGACAACGTCGTGGGCTGCGTGGCCTTGCATCATTATCCCGCTGATCATTGCGCGGAGGTGGCCTGCTTGTATGTCAAGCAGGCCCACGAAGGCCGCGGCTACGGCGCGGATCTGGTGCGCTATGCCGAGCAGATGGCGGTGGAGCGCCGGATTCCTCGGGTATTTGCCCTGACCAACCGCGCAGTGGTGTTTTTCCGGGATCGCATGGGTTACGTTGAGGTGTCGCCGGATTCCTTGCCGGAGTCGCGCCGGACGATGTTAGAGCAGAGTGGCAGGCATTCGAAAGTCTTCGAAAAGAGCTTGAGCGATTGAGCTGACATGGGCAAAATTCATCGTTTTCCCCGCTTATCCGCTTGCATCAGTCAGGCTGGCTGAGCATGTTTCACGTGAACATGATGACGTTGCGCGGACTCTGGTGGATTGGTTTGGCCCTGCTGATAGGTGGGTGCCAGCGTGAGACGCAGGTGCAAAGAGCGAACCGTGAGAAGATCCTTCTCGTCGGCAACAGCAGCGAGCCCAAGGCGCTGGACTTGCAGCTCGTGACCAGTGTGGTGGAAAACAAGGTGCTTTCATCACTGTTCGAGGGCTTGGTGGCGGATCACCCCACCAGCGATAAGGAAATGGTGCCGGGCGTGGCCGTGAAATGGGAACACAATGACGACTACACGCAGTGGGTGTTTCACCTGCGGCAGGACGCAAAATGGTCGGATGGCGAAGCTCTCACGGCGCACGATTTCTCCTTCGCCTACCACCGCATGTTGCATCCGGACTTTCCTTCGCCGTATTGCGAGATGCTTTATTTCATTAAGAATGCCAAGGAGTACAAGCTGGGTGAGTTGAAGGATTTCAGCGAAGTGGGAGTCAAGGTTATCGATGACTACACGCTCGAGCTCAACATGAAGGAGCCGGTGCCTTATCTTCCGGGTGTGACACGCCACTACTCGTGGTTCCCGGTGCCGAAACACGCGGTGCTCAGCTATGGCAAGATGACTGATCAGTTCACGCCGTGGACGGAGGTGGGCAAGCTCGTTTGCAACGGGCCTTTTGTGCTGAAATCATGGCGACTCAATGATCACATCGAGGTCGCCAAAAATCCGCTTTACTGGGATGCGGCGAAAGTGAAGCTCAATGGCATCCGTTTCCTGCCGGTGGAAAATGCCTACACCGAGGCGCGTGCGTTTCTGGCCGGGCAATTGCACACCACCTACAAGGTGCCGGTGGACTTGATCCCCTACATGCAGAAAAATCACCCGCAGTATCTGAAAATGGAGCCCTACATCGGCTCGCAGTTTTTGCGGACGAACATCAACCGCCCCGGCCTCAGCGATGTGCGCGTGAGGAAAGCGCTCTCGCTGGCCATCGATGGTGCGGAGCTGTGCAAGACCATCCTGCGCGGTTACGAGCCAGCCACTTCGTTCAGCCCCAACCTTGGCGACTTCCGGCCCGAGCCGGTGCTGGGCTTCGATCCCGAAAAAGCGCGGCAACTGCTGGCCGAGGCCGGCTACCCCGGTGGCGAGGGCTTTCCGCGCTACTCCATTCTCATTTCCGGCGGCGGCAGCCGCAGCCTGCCCGAGGCGATTCAAGCGATGTGGAAAAAACATCTCAATATCTCGGTCGATATCCGCTCGATGGACTTCGCCTCCTACATCGATACCCAAAACAAACTCGATTACGACATTTCCGTGGCCGGGTGGATCGGTGACTACCTCGACCCCACCACCTTCCTGTTGATGTGGACCAAGGGCAACGGCAATAACAACACCGGCTGGCACAGCGAGGAATATGAACGTCTGCTCGGCGAGGCCGCTCACAGTGCCGACC
>ERZ1066127.521-NODE-521-length-19817-cov-12.509058_pt1 | contig 19817 bp, 9 predicted proteins | sample MGYA00382774_ERZ1066127 | MGnify/ENA primary metagenome ERZ1066127 (study PRJEB33369, sample SAMEA5778357) | biofilm metagenome | biome: Industrial cooling water; feature: Water cooling tower basin; material: Biofilm | place: United Arab Emirates | collected... | reverse complement strand
CTCCAGAGGTGCGCAGCCGCTGCGTAGGATCTTTCGCCATGGCGGACCGCTCGGTTCTGCTCATGCGCTCCATCCCGATGAAAATCGTGAGAAGCAGCAAGGCGATGACAATCGCAATCCACTTTTTCATTTCCTGCTAGAGCTATCATATCCCCTCAGGTAAGGGAAACCAGAATCTCCCACCTCGCTCCCCTCTTTTGACAATAATTCAGATCCTTTGGCACTTTTTTGTTCAATCGAACATCTTTATTGTTGACTTCCCTCCCTTTTTGTGGCAAAAAACCCCGCGTCAACCACACACATCTCATGGCAGCGAAAACCACTACTGATACCGGGGCCGAAAAATTGGCCGATGCCCGCAAGCGCAATCTCGACGCAGCAATCTCCCACATCCAAAAAGAATTCGGTGAAGCCGCCATCATGCGCATGGGCGATAACACCCGCATGGACGTGGAAGTCATCCCGACCGGCAACTTGCTCATCGACCGCGCTCTCGGCGTCGGCGGATTCCCGCGCGGCCGTATCGTGGAAATCTTCGGCCCGGAATCTTCGGGCAAAACCACTCTCACTCTCACCCTCATCGCCCAGGCACAAAAACGCGGCGGTCTCGCGGCATTCATCGACGTGGAACACGCGCTCGATCCCCAATACGCCCGCCGCCTCGGCGTGAATCTCGATGACCTGCTGGTCTCGCAACCCTCCTCCGGTGAAGAGGCGCTGCAAATTTGCGAAGCGCTCGTGCGCTCGAACGCCATCGACGTGGTGGTCCTCGACTCCGTGGCCGCCCTTGTCACGAAACAAGAACTCGATGGCGAGATCGGCGATTCCACCGTCGGCGCCCAAGCCCGCCTCATGAGTGCCGCGATGCGCAAACTCACCAGTTTCATCTCCAAGGCCCGTACCTGCTGCGTCTTCACCAACCAGATCCGCGAAAAAATCGGCGTCATGTTCGGCAACCCCGAGACCACTCCCGGCGGTCGTGCGCTGAAATTCTTCTCCTCCGTGCGCGTGGACATCCGCCGCATCAGCCAGATCAAGGCCTCCGATGGCACCGTCATGGGCAACCGCACCAAGATCAAGTGTGTGAAAAACAAAGTCGCGCCGCCCTTCGCCGAGGCCGAGTTCGACATCATGTTCAACGAAGGCATTTCCTCCACCGGCTCCCTGCTCGACCTCGCCTTGGAAATGGAAATCGTGCAGAAGCGCGGTAGTTGGTTCAGCTACAACGGCACCCAGCTGGCTCAAGGTCGTGATGCGGCGAAAGACATGCTGAAAAACGACCCCACCCTCTACGCCGAGCTGGAAGCCGCTGTGCTTGCGAAACTCAACGAGCCGAAGAAGTAAGCGCGAGAGAGCCTGACTGGCGGAATCTTCACGGAGCGCCGACGTCCTCGTCGGCTTTACATGATAAGATTTTCCTGTCCGAATTGGGAGAGCCGACGGGGACGTCGGCGCTCCGTGATAAAAAAATCCGCAGGGGGTGCCTGCGGATTTTTTTGTGGTCGATCACCGGGGCGATTACTTGAGATCGAAGCGATCGAGGTTCATGACCTTGGTCCAGGCGGCAACGAAGTCCTTGAGGAATTTTTCCGAGGAATCACTGCACGCATAGACTTCCGCCAGGGCGCGGAGCTCGGAGTTTGAGCCGAAGATCAGGTCCACGCGCGAGCCGGTCCATTTCAGCTCGCCGGTGACGCGGTCGCGGCCTTCGAAGCGGTCATCGTGCGGCGAGACAGATTTCCACGTGGTGCCCATGTCGAGCAGGTTGACGAAGAAATCGTTAGTGAGTGTCTCAGGGCGATGGGTGAAAACGCCCGTGGACGAGCGGTCGAAGTTCGCATTCAACACCCGCAAACCACCAACGAGTACGGTCATTTCCGGCGGGGTGAGGGTGAGGAGTTGCGCTTTGTCCACCAGCATTTCCTCCGCGGTGGTGGTGTAGAGCGTTTTCATGTAGTTGCGGAAACCATCGGCCTGCGGCTCCATGACGGAGAAGGAGGCGATGTCGGTCTGCTCTTGCGAGGCATCGGTGCGGCCCGGGGTGAAGGGCACGGTGATGCTGTGGCCGGCGAGCTTGGCGGCGTGTTCGATGGCGGCGCAACCGCCGAGCACGATCAGATCGGCGAGGGACACCTGCTTGCCGCCGGTGGCGCTGCTGTTGAAGTCAGCCTGGACTTTTTCCAGGGCATCGATCGTTGTCGCGAGCACGGCGGGGTTGTTCACCTGCCAGAACTTTTGCGGGGCGAGACGCACGCGGGCACCGTTGGCACCGCCGCGTTTGTCCGAGCCACGGAACGAGGAGGCGGAGGCCCAGGCGCAGGAAACGAGGTCGGCCACGGAGACTCCGGAGGCGAGGATTTTTCCTTTGAGCGCGGTGATGTCGGCAGCGTCGATCAGGGCGTGGGTGACGGGAGGGATGATGTCCTGCCAGATGAGATCCTCCTTCGGCACCTCGGCACCGAGGTAGAGGCACTTCGGCCCCATGTCGCGGTGGGTGAGCTTGAACCAGGCACGAGCGAAGGCATCGGCGAATTGATCGGGATTTTGGTGGAAACGGTGGGAAATCGCCTCGTAGATCGGGTCCATGCGCAGGGCGATGTCGCTGGTGAACATCATGGGCGCGTGGCGTTTGTTCGGATCGTGCGCATCGGGCACCGTTCCGGCACCGGCGCCGCCTTTGGGACGCCATTGTTTGGCACCGGCGGGGCTGGTGGTGAGTTCCCATTCGTAGCCGAAAAGATTATCAAAGTAGCTGTTGCTCCATTGCGTGGGGTGATTCGACCAGGCGCCTTCGAGGCCGCTGGTGATGGTATCGCCGGCATTGCCCGTGCCAAAGCTGTTTTTCCAACCGAGGCTCTGCTCCTCGATCGGCGCGGCGGCGGGTTCGGGGCCGACGTATTTGCTGGGATCAGCCGCGCCGTGGGCTTTGCCGAAGGTGTGGCCACCGGCGATCAGGGCGACGGTTTCCTCGTCGTTCATGGCCATGCGACCGAAGGTATCGCGGATGTCACGGGCGGAGGCGATGGGGTCGGGATTGCCGTTGGGGCCTTCCGGATTGACGTAAATGAGTCCCATTTGCACGGCGGCAAGAGGATTTTCCAACTGGCGGTCGCCGGAATAGCGTTTGTCATCCAACCACTTGCCCTCGGAGCCCCAGTAGATGTCTTCCTCGGGTTCCCAGATGTCCTTGCGTCCACCACCGAAGCCGAAGGTCTGGAAGCCCATAGACTCCAGCGCGCAGTTGCCGGTGAGGATCATCAGGTCAGCCCACGACAGCTTGCGGCCGTATTTTTGCTTGATGGGCCAGAGCAGCAGGCGGGCCTTGTCGAGGTTGGCATTGTCCGGCCAGCTGTTGAGCGGGGCGAAACGCAGCGTGCCGGTGCCAGCACCACCGCGACCATCGGCGGTGCGATAGGTGCCTGCGCTGTGCCAGGCCATGCGGATGAAAAACGGACCGTAGTGGCCGTAATCGGCAGGCCACCAGGCTTGGGAGCTGGTCATCAGATCGCAGATGTCCTTTTTCACCGCGGCGAGATCGAGCGAGAGGAACTCCTTGGCGTAGTCGAAGTCCTCGTCCATCGGATCGGACAAATTCGAATGCTGGCGCAGGATGTTGAGGCGGAGGGCATTGGGCCACCAATCTTGGTTGCGGGTGCCGCGGCCGGCGACGGCGCGATTGCTCGATCCCGTGAACGGGCACTGACCGGAAGGAGTAGTAGTTGAGGATTCCATGGGTGTGAAAAATAGTGAGTCGTTACGGCGGTAAAGCCGCACGAAACTAGCACCAATTCCCCGTCATGCAAAAAAAATGAACGGCGGACCGAAGGGAAATTCACGGCGGAAGAGGTTCCGTGGCGGCCTCCACACGCTCGCGCAGGTGCTGCGGCCAGTCGCGGAGATAGGCCTGTCGTTTTTCCGAGATCTGCGGTGTGATCGCGCGCGCGCTGGACGCGATGAACTCATCCTGCACGCTTGCCGACTCTACTGCGCCTAGCCAGCGACCGAACTCCGCGGCATCACGCTGGAGCCACTCGGAACTCACAGCATCCAGGCCTGAGAGTCGGAGTGGCGAGGCGGGAAAAGAAAGCGCCCATGCCGCCGCTTCTGGCCCGGAGCGCTGTGCCCAGAACTGCAAAATCTGCACCGCGGCGATTTCGTAAGTCAGGCCTGTGATATTCTGTTTTTGCAAGAACGTCGCGGCGGGCATGGGTTCCTCTGCGGACCACACCACCGCGATGCGGGCGAGGGCAATGTTTCTCTCCTCAGCATGGGACAATTGACCGGCCCAAGCAATGGCGGCACTGCGGTCTCGTTCCGCCAGTGCAGTGGCACATTGGTCGAGAATCAACTCGCGCCCCCGCGTGTCGGAAATTTTTTCCACCATGTTCCATGCCCGTAGTGGATCACGATATACGACGACCCACGCTTCTTTGAGCAACATTCCATCGGCCGTATCCCCCGCTGCGTTCGACGAAGTTGCCTCATGAGCCCGGCGGGCTTCTGAAACGCGCGCGGAAACATGAGCGGGTTGCTTTTTCTCGGCGTCCACGGCGTCCGCGTCCAGCCGCTGTTTTTCGCAGGCGAATAACAGCGACCAACTGCACAGAGCTACGATGCGATAGCTCATCAGGGGGTGACGCTAAGGTTGACGAAGCGCGAGGTGTTCAGGGTGGTGTTCGAACCGCTGGCGACGTAGAGACCGATGAAACAATTCGTGTTCAGCGTCATCGTCACCGATCCCACATTGGTCCATGTGGTGCCATTCGAGCTGGTGAATGACGTGAAGGTGTTCCCCACGCGCGTGACCCTCACCCACAGATTCGGCAGGGTGCCGCTGCCGTGATTCGTCACCGAACTCTTGGCTCCGGCGACGGTGCGGCGCGACCAACGGTAGGCACCGGTGCCGGTGGCGGTCATGGCGCTGTATTGGGCATTGCTGGCAAGCGAATTGCGGATCATCACGCCCACGCGGGAACTGTTGCCGGTGTTTTGCAATTGATCCACCCGAGCCACAATCTCACCATCGCCCGACAAGGTTTGATAGACGAAATATCCGCTGTCCACACTGCCGTTGAGCACACCCGAGCCCGCGACGGTGAACGCGCCACTCGCAAACGATGAACTGCCCGCCAGATTACCGCTGCCGATGTTTGTCTCCAGCCACGGCAGAGGCAGGCTCAGGACCTGAATGTTGAGCGTAGCCTGCGCACTGGCACCCGCCGGATCTGTGGCACTGACGATAAACGAATTCGACCCCTCGTTCGCCGTGGGCGGGGTGCCGAACAACGCGCCATTCGGAGCTACCACAAGCCAGGCTGGTCCGCTGACTTTGGCATAGGTGATCGTGTCACCCGCATCGGCATCCACCGCCGCTCCTGCGAGAGAAGCACTGTAGGCATTACCACTGACGACCGACACTCCGGTAATGGGATTGGTCAAAAATGTCGGAGCCACATTGGCGGGCGTCACCGTCACATTCACGGTCGCCTCGGCAAAAGCACCAGCGGCATCGGTGACCCGCACGACAAAAACATTCAGGCCGACATCACTCACCGCTGGCGTGCCTGTCATGGCGCCGTTGGCTGCCACCTGAAGCCAGGCCGGACCCGATTGCCTGCTGAAGGAAATGCTGTCTCCGGCATCAATGTCCGTGGCCGATCCCGCCAATGAGGCGCTGAAGCCCGCCAATGCCTTGACGCTGCCGCCATTGATGGGATTCACAGTAAACACCGGCACGTCGTTCACATTGATGACCGAGACTGTAAGCCCCGTTTCCGCAGAGGCTCCGGCGGCATCGGTGACCCGAACGACAAAAGCATTCAGCCCCACATCCGCATTGCCGGGAGAACCGGAAAGACTGCCATCACTTGCAACCGTCAACCAATCGGGACCGGATGCTTTGCTGAAGGTCAACACATCGCCCTGGTCCACGTCCTGCGCGGTGCCTGCGATGTTTCCGGTGGAGGATACTCCCTGCATCACAGAAGCGGCATCGATCAGACTCGTCGTGAAAACCGGCGCATCATTCACATTGTTCACTAGGATGCGCAGCGTCGTTGTGGCTGTGCTGGAGAAGGAATCTGTGACGCTCACGGTCCACTCGTTCCACCCCACGTTTGCATTGCTGGGCACACCGGACAAGCTGCCATTTGCCTGCAACGTGAGCCAATCCGGGCCGCTGATTTTCGCAAAAGTCAGAGACTCGCCCAAATCCGGATCATTCACCAAGGTCGCGAGCGAGGCGCTGTAATTCGCATCCTCCGCCGCAGCGGTTGCCACCACCGGATTGCCGCTGAAGACCGGCGCGGTGTTCGAGCGCGTGTATTGCAGCACCAAGTCATTCCCCGCTACCGCCACCGCCCAAGTGCCTGTCGCCTGTGGCAATGCCGTGGCATCGATCACAAACGCAGACGGCGAAAATCCGATGATGCCCGCACTGGTGCGAATCAAGGGAAACGTCTTCGTTTGATTGGTGAAATTCACCAGGCTGGCGGCTTGCAAGACCACCGTCGCCTGAGTCAGTGACTCCAGATGCAGACTGGTGGCCGCGATCAAATCACTGCCCACGCCCTCGGCAGCGGACCAATCGGACACCTGCCACACCACGGTGGGCGAAGCATTCAGGTTCATGGCTCCGGTGGTCAAAGCGGCCACCTGATTTCCTCCTGCCGTCACCGTGCCGGAAACGGAAACCGCACCTGCGATGACGCCATGACCTGTCAGAGTCGCGCCAGCGGCGATACTCACCGTTCCAGGTCCGGTGGCAGAGCCCGCGATGTTCGTTGCGGCGAGCGTACCGGCATTCACCACCGTCGCACCGCTGTAGGTGTTGGCATTCGCCAGCACCAGGGTCCCGCTGCCGTTTTTCACCAAGCCTTTGTCGCCCGCGATCACCGCGCTGATGGTGGTGGTCCGATCGCGGATATCGATGACCGGCTGCCCCGCAGCCACGTCCAAGGTCAATACACCACCACTGCCTGCGGCCACCGTCCAATCATGCGTAGGACTGTTGTCACCGAAGCGCAGGAAACCGACAGTGCGGTTGCCATCAAGAGTAACCGTGGCGGAATTCGTGAGATCCAGCGCATCGAACAAAGCCGTGGAACCAATGCCGCCGGCGATGTATCCACCCCACCAGTTCGCCGTATCATTCCAGGAACCACCGGTGGCCTGGGTCCAGACCATTTCGGCAGGCACCACGTCGATCAGCAAGGTCGTGGTCGCGGCGGCACCCTGTTGATCCGCCACTTGCACCACAAACGCATTCGGTCCCACATCGGCAGCAGAAGGAGTGCCACTGATCGATCCGTTCGACGCCACACTCAACCAGTCAGGACCAGATACCTTCGTGAAAGTCAACACATCGCCGGCATTCGGATCGGAGGCTGCTCCGGCAATGGAACCCGCGTAGGCGACTCCCGGACTGGCGGCATTTCCTTGCAGCGGATTGCTCGCAAACACCGGCGCTTGATTCCCGGAAATGACGGTGATGCCCACCGTGGCGGAACTCACCGCACCACCACTGGTCAACACACGTGCGCTCAGCACCTGAGCTCCCACTGCACCCGCCGACCAGTTGGCCTCATACGGTGCCGTGGCATCCGTACCGAGCAAGGAAGCACCACGATAAAATTCCACCGCCTGCACTGGTTCGGAACCCGCCATCACTTGCGCGGCGATAGCGACATTTTCTCCTGACAGATAGGTGGAGCCCGCAATCGGCGAGGTCAATACCACCATCGGCGGCACCGGCGTCAGAGCAGGACCACCGGGCGTATAAATGGCACTGGCGGGAATCGGCTCACGACCGATGCCCGGACCCGACCAGGCGACCGAAGCATGATCGCCCCCACCACCTTCCTGATGATGCACTTCCATCCAGTAATTCTGACCGGCCACCAGCGGAATCACCGCGGATTTTTGCGAAGCATTCGCATCCCATGTCTGAAAATTGGTCCACCCGGCCAGACTGGCGATAAGCACCTTGTTCGCCTCAGATCCATCCGTGCTAAGGAACAAACGGCTGGCATCATCGGAAGCGATCCAGAAGGTGTAGTTGCCCGAAACCGGCACACGCAGATAGCCTGTCAGTCGCCGCGAGTAACTGTCCGCCACGTTCTGTGCCGTGGTGAATGTGGTCAATGATCCGCTGTAGTTGGTGGTTCCCGTCCAATTTTGATTGGTGTAGGCGGTGGAACCGCTCCAGCGTTGCTCCCGCACTCCAATGACGGACGGCGGATTGCAATCGATGGAAATCAAGCCATCCCCTGCGGCACCCAGATCATCCGTGGCGCGAACCAGCAGACCGCGCGAACCCGGATTCGGCAACGCGGCGGGGTTTTGCACCGTGATCACTCCTGACGAACCGATGGCAAAAGCACCTCCCGTGTTTCCGCCCACGATGGCCCAACTCACGATGCTGCGCCCCGATGCCACGGTAGCCGTGGCCGTGCCAAGCGTCGTGCCCACCGCCATTTGCGATGTCGCCGTGAAATTCTTAGCCTGCACCACCGGTGCGTTGTCATCCAGCAGGGTGATGACGTGACTGGAAGGCTGGAGGACCACCACGCCCGCGGCATCGACAAGCGAAATCACAATCGACTCCGGCATTTCCGAGATGCCATCCGTGAGCAAGCTCAGCGGAATCGCTTTCATTTGTTCACCCGGCGCAAACACCAATGGTCCCGCAGGCAAGGTGTAGTCCGCACCCGCCGTGGCGGTGCCCGCCGCCGCCACCTGCACGGACACAGGTGACGTGCCGGCCGGCTTATCCAACACCGCGATCAACATCGGCTCGCTGCCATCCGCCTCACGACGCGTGCTCGCGGTCTGGGCCAGACGTACATAGCGCGTGGCCTGGCTTTCGGGCATCTGCGCCGGAATCGCCTGACGCGGAATGCCAGGCCCCTCCCATGCCACGGAAACGTGATCACCGCCACCGCCTTCGAGGTGCTGCACTTCCATGTAATACGATTGCCCCGCAACGAGGTTGATGAAACCCGAACGCTGCGTCGCATTCGCATCCCAGTTTTGATAGGAAGTCCATCCCGCGAGACTGGCGATCTGCACCTTGTTCGCCGCACTCGATGTGGTGCTCAGGAAAAGACGACTGTCGTCATCCGAGGCGATCCAGAAGCGATAGGAGCCCGTCACCGGAGCGACGATCTGGCCGGTGAGACGGCGTGAGTAATTGTCCGCCACGTTTTGCCCGGGTGTGAACGAGGTCAGATAGGACGTGAAGGACGGCGCCGCACTGCTCCAGGTTTGATTGGTATAAACCGTGGATCCGGACCAGCGCTCCTCTTGCACCAGGCCCGACACACTTTCGTCCCCGACCATGACGGTATGACGGTTCAGGCCCGTGGTCAGACCCGCGCCCGAGGCTGAGCGTAGTTCGATGATCCATGACTCGATGGGCTCGGCCACTCCATCGTTTTTCACCCGGATGCGGATGTTCTGGGAAGTCACACCGGGCGCGAAAGTCAGCACACCCTGGGGAATGAGAGCATTTCCTGCGTTGGCATCCACAAAGGCCCAGTCCACGTCATCCCCCGTGGCCGAGCCGCCACCGGAGGCATAACGCACCGTCACCGTCGATGCCGATGCCGCCGAAAGCACCACGGGAATGTCACGATATTCACCCGATGCGGTGGGTTGTTCCGTGGTCGTCGATGCGGCCGCCTGGAAACCGACACTGATCGGCAAGGCATCATTGTCGGCGATTTCAAATGTCGCAAATGAAGGCCAGTCCAGTCCGTAGCCCGTTGCCGCTTCCAATTGCAAGGTCACCGTCTCCACGCCCTCCGCCGCAGCATCATCCGTCACAGTGAAAGGCACATTGACTCCCACTTCTCCAGCCAAAATCGTGGCCGTTCCCGTTAGACCCGTGTAGTCCACGCCATTCGTCGCCGTGCCCGCCAGAGTGTAGTTCACCACCAGATCACTGGTCGTAGCCCCGGCGCGATGCAGGTAAAAACGCCCCGTGCCTCCACCCTCGGCCGGGCTGTCGTTGTAAGTGGATACCATCACGCGGTCACCGCTGTCATTGTCGCGGATGAATGCCGTGGCCGATCCGTCGTTGTACACGCGGTATCCGCTGGCAGGAGTGATCTGGACGAACACCGTTTCCGTGGGCTCAGGCGACACATCATTGAGAACGGGAATCGTCAGGGTCACATCACTGGGACCCGAGGCGGGCAAGGTGATGGTTCCCGACAGTGCGGTGAAATCACTGCCCGATGTGGCCGTGCCGGACACGGTGTAGTTGACAGTCACATTTCCCGTGCCGGATCCCACGGAGCGGAATACCACCGTCGCGTTGGCGCCACCTTCCACCCCGATCGTACCGGTGCGCACCGCAACCACCGGCACATCGTTGCCGTCAGCAATCGTGATGCTCATGCGATGGTCTGCCGCCACGCTGTAGGCATTGTTGAAGGTGGTGAGGGAGATCGTTACCGTCTCCGCGTTTTCACCCAGATCATCGAGGTAGGGCGTGATCACGATGGGTGCCGATGCCTGCCCTGCGGGGATGGTGATTTCCCCGGTCAAGGGAGCGTAATCCGCACCGTGGTTGGCCGTGCCGGACATTCCGTAGAACACCTTGAGCGCAGCAGCGGTGGAACCCGTGCGAGTCACCAAAAACACCGCGTTGTCCGGACCGCTTTCGCTGGCCGTGGCATCGAGCACGGAGAGAGTCACGGTGGGAGTATCATCATCCGTGATGGTCACACTGGCAGTGGTGCCGGAGCTGTTGCGCACGTAGGCGGCATTCGTGGCGATGGTGGCAATCACCTCTTCCGGCCCTTCGATCAGTGAATCATTGAGCGGACTCACGGACAAATCCACCGAACTCTGTCCTGCGGGAATGACCACACTGGTGGGCAAGTTGCTGTAGTCCACACCATTGGCAGCCGTGCCGGTCCAGGTCATGGCGACAGTCAGCGATGCAGTGGTGGCACCGGTGCGAGTCAGTGTGATCACGCCGGGCTCCGCGGGAAATTCCGTGGCATAAGGATCCACTTGCCGCAACGCGACCTGAGGCAGCGCGGTGTCGTCATCGAACACCGTCATCACCATCGCGTTGCCGGAAGCGGAAAGGTAGTTGCCGTTCGATGCCAGTTGCAAGCTGATCGTTTCCGGTCCCTCGGCGGTGGTGTCATTGGTCGTCGCTACGGACACTGTCAACGAGCTCTGCCCTGCGGGAATCGTGAAGGTGCGATAGGAGCCATCGGTCACGAAATCCGGCGAAAAATTGTAATCCGTACCCTTGGTGGCCGTGCCTCCCTGGGGCGATACGCGCACAACCAAATCAGCCACGGGATCGCCCGTGCGCGAGATTGTGAAAGAACCGGCCGCACCATTTTCCGTGGCATCGGCATTTTTCACCAAAGTCACAAAAGGCATGCTCGCCGAGGCGGTCCAGTTCGCCACATTGCTCGCCGTGACCACAATCAGCGGATTGGTGAAATCAGGCGTGAAAGTATAACCATTGAGCGTTGCCGAAAATGTTTGCGATCCCGTGTTCAGCCCCGCCAGAGCGTAGCTTCCATCCTCGGCGGTGAAACAAAATTTGCTGCCGGTGGCCACTCTCACGTTCGGCAAGGGCTGACCGTTGTGCGTCACGACACCACTCACCGTCTGGCGACCGTGGCTGCCCACGCTGAGCACCACGTGACGTCGCGCAGTGCCGCCTTTCATGTCAGATACCGTCACCATCGCTGTGATTTGCGTGGCGGCGCTGAACGAGCGCGTGATCACCGCGCTGTTGGCCGCCGTGCTGCCGTCGTCAAACTGCCAGTGATAGGCCAGCTCGTCACCGTTCGCATCGGTCGCATTCGCGGTGAGTGTCACAGTTTGCCCCACGGCAAGGGTCGCGGCACTGGCGCTCAGAGAGCAGGTGGGCGCGACATTTCCAGGAAAGGGTCCGCGCATGAATGCCACATCGAGCGAGGGCGGCGAGGTATCCTGCTTCGACAGCACGGTGAAGTGCATGTCCGCCTCCTCGTCGGAAAATGTCCGCCCCACCTGGATGCCGCCATCGTTTTTCCCGCCGCTGGAACCGGGCGTGGTATCGAGCAAATGCCCGGCATTGCTGCCCATGCCGCTGTAAATCACCAGCGCGCTGTCCAGCAAGGTGCTGCCCCCCTGCGGATGATACTCGATGTTGTAGGAACGGATGCTGTCCTTGGCCACACTCAAGCCGTAACGCTTGCCTTCCTCCAGACGCGGTTGATCATACGCATGAATGCGATAGACGCCGTTTTCCTTGGGAAAATGCACATAGTTGTTCGGCAACCAGCCCACCTGACGTTTCGAAACCGTGTTGTAATGAACGCCGAATCCACCACCGCCGCCCATCACGTCAAAAGGGTTGCCGTATTCCTGGTTCGCACCGTTGCCATAGGCCGTGCCATCGCTGGCTTGCCAGAAGTTGGCGTGATTGAGACCTAACGAATGTCCGACCTCGTGATTGATCACATCCATGCCGCCCCAACCGAGCCAGACACTGTCGCCACCGCCCCACGAGGCCCCGCTGCGCAGGCCGTTGATGCGCAGAATGATGCAATCGTATTGCGTCGAGTCATAGCCGAGACGTCTCGCCTCGATGCGCGCGTGCGTTTGCAACAAGCCCAGACCGTTCACCTCGGTATCCTTGGTGGTGTACCAGGTGAAGGTGTGAGGCAGCACCACCATGGGCGTGATCGTCGTGGTCAGAGAGCATTTGCCAAAGGAGGTCTCGGAAAAGAAACGCGCCGTGTTGGCCATATCGGCCGCCGCCTGATCCTCGGTGTTGAGTTGCTCCAGTCGATCCGGGTAGGTCCCGCGGATGTAAAGGCAACGCAGGTTGCCGATCGCGCGCGACGAGGTGCCCGGATAGGTGTCCATGAAAAACGCCGCGCCACCGGGGCCCGCCGCCTGGATCAGAGTCTTGTATTTTTCATCCATCACCTCGACGTGACTGCCATTGCACAACGCGATCACCCGCTCCCCCACTTCGATCACAGGCGTCTCTTCCTTCACCGGCTCTCCCGTCGCCACCGCCTGCGTTTCCTCGCCCGATACCGGACAAACTTCCTCCACCACCATGCCCGCCGCGATGCGCTCGCCCACTTCCAGGGGCCGCACCGGACTCTCCGATACAGCGAATTCACGGTCCACCGCCACACCCCGCAAGGGAATGTTTTTGCGCGACATCACCGGCGTCATTTCTCCATACACCCGGGCGATGTAGCTCATGCCCTCGACTTCAAAATAACGCAGGGCCAGCTCTGCGGGCTTCGTCTCACCGGGAGCGGGACGCGCCATCAGCACATCGTAGTTGCCCGTGGCAGACACCGGCTTCTCTAACAAATCCACAATCTCCGCAGGCAAATCCTGGCGGATGACGCGGGCCACTGACAGCTCCAGTGCCAACTTGGGATCGGTGGCAATCAGGCGCTTGAATTCCTCACGCCGCTCCTGCGCCAGTTTCACACCTTCGGCGACCAGCTCCTCACGCTCCGCCGCACTCGCATTCTTCCATCGCGTCAACCAGCCTTGAAAGGCATCGATCTTCCCGAAATCCGGAGCCACCACCGGAGCGCTCGCCCATTTGCCGAAACCAGGTTCCCCGTCATCGCTGGAAAGATCATGCTTCGACTCACGCGTCGCCACAGATTCATCCCGCGCGGCTGGCACCTCTCGGCTTGACCCCTGCTGAACGGCGACTGATGACTCCACCGGCTCGACGCTCCGTTGCCAACGGGTCACGGCAATCCCTGCGATCAATGCCAGTGCAAGCATGCCGACGGAAGTATTGCGGAAAGAATGGGTTTTTTTCATGGTGAGGTTTTTTGGAAGCATCACCATTGCGGCATTCTTTCCCTTGTGGAAAGCGCTCGGAAGCAGAAGGTGATAAGGCCTACCACATTCGCAAAATTTCCCGCGTTGGCGAGAAAAATGATCAATTCTGTATCAAAAAAAGTACAAGAACCGTTCTTCTGCTCACACCACTTCATTTCCCCCACCGCCCAACATTACGCAGGGCTCAGTGCGACGTGAAAATCACATCGTAAGTCGGGCTGGTGCTGCCATCGCAGAAGGTCACCCCGCTTTCCGACCAGGGAATGCCGCTGGCATGCGACTGGCTGGACGTCGCCAGCGCACGGATGCCGTGACTGGCCAGCGTTTTGACCTCGCCCGTTTCGGAAATGCCGTTGCCATTCGCATCACACCACAAGGCCAGGCCTTTCAACTCATCACCCGCGATGCTGCCATCGGCATTGTCATCAAGCAGCGACAGCGCCTCGTAACCATTGCGGTGAAACAGCAAAAACGAGCGGTTGCCGAACATCTGGATCGCCGAGCGGATCTCGCCGCTCTGCACCGGATCATACACCAACCAGCCCGCCTGCGGCGTGATCCACGGCCACTCGCGCATCCGCCCGCTGCCATCCAGATCAAATCGCACCCGCGCCTTTTCATCGACCAAGGACTCCAGTCGGGCAACCTGGCCATGCAGTGGCACGATCAACGGCGTGATCGCGCGCGGCAGAGCCTCCAGCTCCTCGTTGCGTTGTTGGATGCGCTTGATCTCCTCGGCGTCTTTCGTTTGATCCAACAAAGGCAGCGCGTAGCCGGAAGTTTCCACATGGAGAATGGGCCCCATCGTGCCACCACCCGCCTTTTCCGTGATCCACGCATGTTCCAGCACCTTTCGATATCCCGCAAGCGCCGCTTGTTTGTCACCGGACTGCTCCTGGCACCACGACAATCCTAACAAAATGACAAAATCATCCGGTTTGAGCTGATGAGCTTTCTGATAATATTGGATCGCCTGCTGCAAGTGCTGCAACGCTTCCTTCTGTCGCTGCGCGTCCTCGGTTTTTTCTGTTTTCGCAAATGGCACAAACGCCGGCTCATAGCCGAACCACAGCCGGTCGGTATCTGTCTTCTTGGTGGTGACACCGTCGTTTTCGCCGAGCTTGCGCGCATACGCCACCGAATGGGCGCGCGCCAGTTGATGACACAGCTCGGCATCCTTCGGCGAAGCCTCGTGCTTGGCGGATAAATTTTTGATCAGGCGCTGCACCGGCACCTGAGCCGTATCCACCTTCATATACATGCCATTCACGCTGGAAAATCCCCAGCACATGAGAGCCAGCAAGCGCGGTAAAAAAATACGTGTCTTCATCGTTGAGAATAATCTTTCACTGATTCCGACACGGAGACGAGCCATTTCTTGGAAAAAACTTCGATCACCGTCTTCCGCTTGCCGCTTTGACAAAAGATCACCCACTCGCGCGAGTTGATGCTTGAAAACTCCCCCACCCCCGCCTAAGACACGGGCATGTCACATGTTCTCATCATCGGAGCGGGCGGCGTGGGCAGCGTGGTCGCTCACAAATGCGCCCAAGTGCCCAGCGTTTTCTCCCGAATCACTCTCGCCTCGCGCACCAAGTCGAAATGCGATGCCATCGCCGCCTCCGTGCTGCAACGCACCGGCGTGACCATCGCCACCGCTGCCATCGATGCCGATGACGTGGCCGCCACCACCGCCTACCTCCAGACTCTCAAACCGGACCTGGTGCTCAATGTGGCCTTGCCTTATCAGGATCTGCCGCTCATGGATGCCTGCCTCGCCGCGGGCATCGATTACCTCGACACCGCGAACTACGAGCCGCCCGATGTGGCGAAGTTCGAGTATTCATGGCAATGGGCCTATCAGGAAAAATTCGAGAAAGCCGGTCTCTCCGCCCTGCTCGGCTCCGGCTTCGACCCCGGCGTTACCAATGTTTTCACCGCCTGGGCCTTGAAACACCACTTCGATGAAATTCACACGCTCGACATCATCGACGTCAACGGTGGCAACCACGGCCACGCCTTCGCCACCAATTTCAACCCGGAAATCAACATCCGCGAGGTGACCGCGCCCTGCCGTCACTTCGAAAACGGCGAGTTTGTCGAGACCCCCGCCATGTCGCAGCACCAGGGCTTCACCTGCCCTGATGGCGTCGGCAGCTTTGAAATCTATCGTATGTATCACGAGGAGCTGGAATCCCTCGTCAAACACATCCCCACGATCAAGCGCGCACAGTTCTGGATGTCCTTTTCGCCGAACTATCTCAAGCATTTGGAAGTGCTGCAAAACGTCGGCATGACCCGCATCGATCCCGTCACCTACAACGGCGTGGAAATCATCCCGCTGCAATTCCTCAAGGCCGTCCTGCCGAATCCCGGCGACCTCGGCGTGACCACCAAGGGCAAGACTTGCATCGGTAACATCATCACCGGTGTCAAGGACGGCAAACCCAAGGCGATCTACATCTACAACATCTGCGATCACGAGGCCTGCTTCGCCGAGGTGGGTTCCCAAGCGATTTCCTACACCACCGGCGTGCCCGCCATGATCGGTGCCAAGCAAATGCTCGAAGGCACCTGGCGCAAGCCGGGCGTGTGGAACATGGAACAATATGATCCCGATCCTTTCATGGCCGACCTCAATGTCCACGGTCTGCCCTGGCAGTGCGTCGAACTCAGCGCCGAACAAGCCGCCAGCCTCGCGGTGGTCTGATCGCTTCGCCCGTCTTGACGGAAATCACAGCAGCCCGAGCTTCGCTGCGGCGCGTTCCAGGCCTTCATGCTCATCCGGATGATACTGGTGGCAATGAAAGCCGAAACGCTGTCCCGCAGCGATGTTCGCAGCGAGGTCATCGATGTAAAAAGTATCCGCCGGGTCCAGCGCGTAGCGCTCGCAGGCTGTTTCATAAAATCCGTCATGCGGTTTCATGCAGCCGATCTCATAGGACATCACCGCCCCGTGGAAATGCCGGAACACCGGGTAAGCCTCGAAAATCCACGGGTGATGGATGGGATTGATGTTGGAAAACAGGATCAGCCGATGGCCGGCGGACGCCCACTTTTCCGCCAGCGCCCACGTGCCGTCAATGGGCGAAAAAATCGAGCGCCACGCGGCGACAAACTGATCCGCACTGGCCGGACTCCCCAGCGTGGCAAGCGACCAATCAACGAAATCCTCCGCCGAGATGCGTCCGCTCTCCAGATCATCGCGTTTCCCATCCAGCAAGCGCAGGCGTTCCGCGGCATCGCCCAGCTCAGCAGGGATCAGCGCGTGGAGCGCCTCCTTGTAATCGAAACGCAACAGCACATTGCCGATGTCAAACAGAATGGTCATGCCGCAAACTGCACGCAGGCGCAGCACCTTGGAAAGGACAAAAATGCAGGATTGTGGTTGTCATTTGCCGATCACTGACTAGATTGCGCCCGTGACGATACGCAGCTTGACGCAACGGCTTTTGTTGTCCTGGGCCTGCCTGACAGGAGTGCTGTCAGCACAGGAGGCATTCATGGTGGTGGAGGCTCATTCGGGGAAAGTGTTTCTCGCCCAGAATTCCGGCGTGAAACGTCCCGTCGCCAGCCTCACGAAAATCTGCACCGGTGTGATCGCCACGGACTGGGCCATCGCGACCAATCAGGATTTGAAAAAAGTCATCGCCACCGTGCCGGAATCGGTCACCCGCGTGGGCGGGGCCAATCCTCTCAACCTCCAACCCGGGCAGAAGATCAGCCTGTCGGATGCGCTCTACGCCGCGTTGCTGGCCTCAGACAATCTTTCCGCCATGACCATCGCCGATCACATTGGCCGCGATATGTCCAACCGCCGCGGCAAGCAGGAGGACCCAGTCTGGCACTTTGTGAAGGAAATGAACGAGCTGGCCCGCACACTGGGCATGCGAGACACCCGCTTCATGAACCCGCACGGTCTGGAGCTGCCGAAGCAACAGGGCTTCTCCACGGCAGCCGACATGGCCAAGCTTTCCATCTACGCGATGCGCCGCCCGGCCTTCGCGTTTTTTGTGCGCCAAAAGTCCCGCACCATCAGCGTGGCGGGGAAATCGTACAATCTCACCACTACCAACCAGTTGCTGGGAGAAGCAGGGATTTTGGGCATCAAGACCGGTCAAACCAATGCGGCGGGGCCGTGCCTCGCGACCTCCATGGAAAAAGATCCTCTCGTCCGCACCAAGCCTGATGGCAGCAAAGGAGCCACACCGCGGCGCATGATCGTCGTCCTGCTCAACAGCCCGGATCGTTTCGGCCGCACCCGCAGTCTGCTCGCCAGCGGTTGGCGCGGCTATGACCAGTGGATCGCGGCGGGTGGCACGGTGCAGGACCCCAAACGGGAAATCCTACCGGTGCCAAAGTTCTGAACTTAGCACAAAACTTGCTACACGGAGAAAATGATACATTTATGAAAATCGGCATATTGAACAGCGGTGGGGATTGCCCCGGATTGAATGCGGTGATTCACGGCGTGGTCGGAGCAGCGACCGAACTGGGCTGGGAAGTGGTGGGATTTCGCGATGGCTTTGAAGGCCTCCTGCCCCCGGGTGACTTCATGATGCTGCGCCCCGAGGATACCGTGGGCATTCTCAAGCTGGGTGGCACCATCCTCGGCACGACAAACAAAGGCCATTTCGCAGCCAAAGTGGGCGTGGGAGAAGTCAGCGGCGTGCCCAAGGAAATCGTGGAAAAAGCCAAACGCACCATGCAGCAAATGGGCATCGGCGCTCTCGTGGTGGTCGGCGGCGATGGCTCGCTCACCACCGGCCTGCAACTCTACCAGGAAGGCTGGCCCATCATCGGCGTGCCCAAAACCATCGACAACGACCTCCGGGCCACGGCCATGACCTTCGGCTTCGACAGCGCGGTCAGCGCGGTGGTTGACGGTCTCGATCGCCTGCACACCACCGCCGCCAGTCACAAACGCGTGATGGTGCTGGAAGTGATGGGCCGTCACGCCGGCTGGATCGCCCTGTGGGGCGGCATGGCGGGCGGCGCGAACGTGGTCTTGCTGCCGGAAATCCCCTTCGACATGGAAAAAGTCGCGGAACACATCCGAGCCCGAGAGGCGGCCGGTTGCCACAGCACTCTGGTGGTGGTGGCGGAAGGCGCGCGCTTGCCCGATGGCCACGTCATGAGCATCGATGCCAACGAAGGCGGCGAAGTCCGCCTCGGCGGCATGGGCGAATACGTCGCGCATAAGATCGAAAAACTCACCGGCAAGGAAACCCGCGCCTGCACCCTGGGCCACCTGCAACGCGGTGGAGCCCCCACCTCGCTCGACCGCATTCTCGGCGTGCGCTTTGGCGTGATGGCCGTGAAACTCGCCGCCGAGGGCCGCTTCGGCCGCATGGTCAGCTACCAATCCTACCACGTCGATTCCGTGCCCATCGAAGAGGCGGTGAACCAATTGCGCCTCGTCGATCCCAAAGGCGAAATGGTCCAGGCCGCCCGCGCCATCGGCGTGTGTTTTGGAGATTGATCCCCAGCGTGGCGGCGCTTCATGTCCCGCTAAGCGGGGTCCCAACGCCAAGCCCATCACAACGGAGCGCCGACGTCCCCGTCGGCCGCAATTCCCATTCCATCGGGAAAGATAGGGTTGTGCCCATGGAGTGCCAAACTGCAGTCCCCACGAATTCCCCCGTGGCGAAGGCATCCCGCCTTGCAGCCCTACAAATCCCCCCACAGCTTCCCCAAACCTGCGTCTATCAAACGGCAATCCCCGAGCCTCAAGGCCCTCAAGAAATCTGATAGGGATCGCGTGAGATACAGCCATTTTACGCGACACACGGTTCTCAAAAAATCCTTGAAATATCAGGCAAAATTGCTTTGAGTGTTGTCGTTGACTTTGTCGACTCTACGGTCTCGTCGTCGTGCGTATTAATACCGCTAGCCTATAAAAAAGAAGATGGCACTTACCCATCCGCGTCAGCTTAAGGCTAATATCCCTGATTCTACGGGGGATTTGCGGG
>ERZ1066127.520-NODE-520-length-19819-cov-47.716353_pt1 | contig 19819 bp, 12 predicted proteins | sample MGYA00382774_ERZ1066127 | MGnify/ENA primary metagenome ERZ1066127 (study PRJEB33369, sample SAMEA5778357) | biofilm metagenome | biome: Industrial cooling water; feature: Water cooling tower basin; material: Biofilm | place: United Arab Emirates | collected... | reverse complement strand
GAATCTTTGCTATTTTGACCTTTGAGAATATCGTCGCCTTCATTGCCTTCTAAAAAGTCGTTGCCATCGCCACCTTCTAATAGGTCGTTGCCGATGTTGCCAAATAGCAGGTCGTTACCTGCTTTGCCGTATAGTTTATCATCGCCACTGCGACCGAAAAGCGTATCAATTCCTGCGCCGCCATCGACGGTATCGTTATCTGCGCCGCCGTCGAGGTAGTCATTTTGGTCGCCGCCGAATAATTTATCGCGTCCGATGCCGCCGTATAATTCATCGGCACCAATTCCGCCATCTAAAAAGTCATCGCCTGCGTTGCCAGAAAGTAAATCGTTTCCTGCTTGTCCGTAGAGTTTATCGAATCCGTTACCGCCAGAGAGGTAGTCGTCGTTATCGCCACCTTCTAAGGTGTCGTTGCCGTCATTTCCGTAGAGAGAATCATCGCCAGCTTTGCCGAAAAGTTGGTCGTTACCAGTACCGCCATCAAGTAAGTCTTCTCCACTGCCACCATCTAGGACATCGTCGCCAATTTGACCATAAAGTTTGTCGTTATCTTCATTACCTTGAAGTGAGTCGTCACCGTCACCACCTTCGAGGATGTCATCGCCTTTTCCACCTAGTAAGGTGTCGTTATTCTCATTGCCAAAAAGGTTATCGTCACCTTCATTGCCTTCGAGTAAATCTTCACCTTTACCGCCTATTAGAGTGTCGTTATTTTCATTGCCGTATAGTTTGTCATTACCCTCGCCGCCATCCAGAATGTCATCACCAGTACCGCCTTTTAGTAAATCGTTACCCGCTTTGCCGTAGAGTTTGTCGTTGTCTTCGTTGCCATAAAGCGTGTCATCACCCTCACCGCCATCGCCTGTGTCATCACCAACACCGCCATAAAATGTGTCCTTACCTTTCTGTCCCCAAAATGTATCGTTTCCAGCTTGACCGTAGAAGGTGTCGTCGTAGTCACTTCCGGTCATTGTGTCGTTACCAGGTGACCCGCTGATGATTTCGATATTGACAAGCGTGTCTACAGTTTTATCGCCTTTTACGTCAACAAAGCTGTCTTCTACTTTGAAAACATCTTGACCTGCAACTTTATCTGACCATATTTTAATTCCTGTTTTGCTAGAGAAATAATCAGCAGTATCTTTTCCTTCTCCGCCGTCCAAAAAATCGTATCCAGCGTCACCAATTAACGTGTCATCACCACCCTTGCCACGCAAAACATCATTTTTATCTTTACTGGGGTCGCTAGCTTCTCCACCACGAATTGTGTCTGCTTGGTCACTGCCTTCAATGAAATCTCCATGAGACGTACTCTCATTGTTGGACTGATTACTACCTAATTTTGGGAAATAATAGCCTTTTGGATGTAATTCATAAAAGAAATCCTCAAAGTTGTCTTTTACATCTTGTCTCTTTAGGTAGCCATGTTCTTTGTTTGAACCTAGATCGTGATACTGAATTGTACCTACAAGTGGAGCAAAATTAGTCCAATATAGTGCTTGAAGAGCATAGTTTAGTTTAGCTCCATAATCACTACCAAACTGTCCTGCTTGATATCTTAGTTTTGTAATCGGATCGTTTGCATTTGGATCGGAACCTCCGTTTGGGAAAAGTGAAATTTCATACTGGCTATTAAGAAGTCCAGAAGAGTAATTGGTAGGCGATCCAAGAGATACAATTTTAATGCGGTTAGCAAAAGCTTGAAATTCTCCTTGTTTTTCTTGCAATCCATCCTCAATAAAGAAGTTTCCTTGAGAATGAGGAACGAAAATTACAGAATTATTAGGCTGAGGAAGATTCAAGGGATTTTGCTTTAACCAGTTAATTGCATTTCTCGTCCAGTTGTCATTAACTTTTGGGCTAACATTAGAAGGGGTTTCGTAGAAAAACTGGATTAGAGATTCTACTAGATCGCTTTGAGGAGCTGCTCCTGTACGATTAGAAAAATTTGCTAAGTCACCGTGGTCACCTAAAAACTTCGTTAATTTTTCTCTGTCAGAATCTCCTAGAGTAAAAAGGCGAGGTACTTTTTTGCCAAAAGCTCCAAATACTGGCTGATAAGGATCTCGGATGTTCTTTTGAGCTTCTTCATAGGTCTGATAAAGCTCTTTGAATTTTTCATAGCTAGTGTTATAGGCAGCGTAATTTCCTTTTAAAGGCGGCGGTGGCAATATTTGAATACCTTCTCTTTTATCTTTGTCATAGAGAAAGTCTTCGATCAATCCCTGGTAATCAGATTTAAAGTCATCAACAGCAGGTTGAAATAAATGTTCAGCAAGTATTTTGTTAAGATTGTCATAATTTTCACCTAGTTCTTTAGCTTCCGACTCAGATGGGTTTCGGACTCCTTGAAACACGAGTGAGTCTGGAATTTCGTCTGTTTTCCAAACACCCAAAGTAGTGCGAACATCTGGTTCTTGGTCATCGCTGAATGTTTTGTCAGTGACATTGATGCCATTAACAAAAATAACTCTGCTTTGACCGCCCTCTTCAATCAGATGTTTTAAAACATCATCAGCTTTGGAGTTAAACTCGTTAGAAGAATTAGTAGACATGATTGTTTTTCCTATTGTGGTAAATACGAAATGTTGTGAAAATTGCAAACTGAAGCTATCGAAAAGTTGCATAACCCGCCAGGGGTTCAAACCCCTGGCTAATAGCTAAAGTCCTCTGAAGAGGACTAAATATTTACAAAGACAATTCTTCAGTCCATTTAAATGGACTTTCGCTATTAGCCCGGAAATTGATTTCCGGGCGGGTGAATGGTAACGGCGCAAGATCTGTGCGATACGATGATCGCGGGGTATGTCTGATGGCAGGCGATCGCGCGCCAAACCAAATGCGATCGCTCCAACTAATCCCCGTAACCTATTTCGGTTTTTTCACCTCAATTTTGTACAGCAATTCTTCTTTCGGTTCTTCTTTTTTAGGGGGTTTCTCGTTTAATAACATCAGAGAGCCCACAACCAGCGTTAATAAACCGAGGCCAATTTCCATAGGATTCTCACCAAAGGTAATAGAATTAAGCCAATCTACGAGAGCGATACGCCTACGGCATGGAAAGCGATATGCCTTTGGCACGCTAGGCGATCGCAAGTTAACAAAACTCTCAATTATTACAAACGTTCTTGCCTCAAACTCTTTGCAATTGAGGCTATTTGCTATCTCCAATAATTTGATAGAAATAATCTCCTATATTTCCCTAAATTCCACCAGACCAGTTTTAGGTCAGTAGATTCACTTGGATTAATTGAAAAACTGATATAAAATTGACCTTGACAATTGCCAAGAGAGGGTGTAATGGCAAGTCTCAGAGCTTCTAAACAAGGATTAGCCAGAATTCAGCAAGCCAGAAAACAAAAAGGGTGGACAATAGAAGACGAGCAATGGCTTTTAGAGGCGAGTAAGATATTGTACCCAGAGCAAGATTGGCAACCGGGATGTTACGCTCCCGGTTGTTCAGAATCAAGTTTCAAACGTTTTTTGGCAGGCAAACTGATTCGTCCGGCTGTTTTTAAAGCTTTCTGCCAAGTTTTAGAGCTAAATTGGGAAGAAGTTGTTGAGCCTATCCCGATTTGGGAAACTAAACCCGCTCCCGTGGAGCTAAAGCAACTAAGTCCCAATCTACTTCTACTAGAAACACAGCAATCTTCTCAAACTCAATTGATACTTAAGTTAGACACAAATTTTGCACAACTAGACGAGCATCTGTTGAAAGCTATTGTTGCATTTATCAACCAACTTTCTGAAGAATCGTCATTAACTATACGAAAAGTAGCTAAAGGTTGTGTAATGCTGTTATTTGAAGGTTCGCCAGAAGCGTGCGATCGCATCGAAACTCTATTTAGAACCGGACAGCTAACCGAAATCTTAGGAATTCCCGTTTTATCCGTCCGCGTCGAACCTTTACCAGACCTCTCGCAAGAAGAAATGCTGCAACAATTGCGGCAAGAATTAGAAAATCTCTTTAACGTAGATTGGCAACCACCAGAAAGATTGCTCGCAAGTAGTAACGCGCGTTCTAGCACTGATACCAGCGCACTAGAAAACAGCATCAGACGCGCCAAGGAAATTAACTTAGGTACAGGACAAGCGGTAGTGCTAATTATCCAAATGACGCCTGAATCTGAAGATGAAGTCGGGATAAATATCTGGGTTTATCCTACTATAAATACCATTCACCTGCCAGCCGGAATCCAAGCGATGGTGCTAGATGAATTTGGCGCAATTGTCCCGGATTTGCAGGCGCAAGCTGGAAATAATCAAGATTCGATACAACTTCCGTTTAGCGTTGAGCCTGGAGAGCCGTTTGGTGTCAGAATAATTCTAGGCGATTTTATTGTCACCGAATATTTTTGATTTCCCTTCCAGGCTCCGGCCTGGGAACGACTGGCGGGAGGGCTGCTGCCTCCAGTTGCACCGATCAAAGAGGCAGGAGCCTCAAGGGAGGTGCATTCCCAGGTAGAACCTGGGAACGAGTTAATAGAACCTGGGAACGAGTTAAACGAGTTAACGAATCGAACGCGATAACGCGCATAATCAGCGCACCATCCACCCAATATATGTAAGACAGCGATCGCTTAAAACAGGGAAATAAATATGGGGAAGCTAGTAGTTTTGCATCTGCTGGATGGCAATTTTGAGCAAGGATTTCCGGTAATTTTGGAGATAGGGGAAGATGGCACTAATTCTAAAACTAGAATTCTCGGCAATCTACCCGCAGCACCTCATCTTCCCGAATCATTTCGTCAGTGGCAGCAAGCGTTTCACCAAAAGGTAAATCCGGCATCTAGGCAATCTCAAACCCAGTCTCGCATCAAATCCAGACAGGCGATTAACTTTTCCTGCCACGACTCGTCAAAGGAATTAGCAGCACAATTCAATAACTGGCTCAATTCTGGCGGCGAGTGGCAAAAAATTCGGGATAAATTGCAGCAAGATTTGCACAAAGATGAGGAAATTCGAGTCATTATTCAAACCGAAGATATCCGCCTGCGGCAACTTCCCTGGCAAGCTTGGGATTTATTCGCCGAGTCTTACAAAAAATCAGAAATTGCCTTAAGTGCGCCAGAATACGAATCCCTCGCCAGGAAACCGCACAATCGGAAGCGGTCAAAAGTCAGAATTCTAGCCGTTCTTGGCAATAGCGATAATATTAATATTGATTTTGACCGCCAGGTATTGGAAAGCTTACGCAAGCGCGGCGCAAATATTAAATTTCTCAAGCAACCAACGCGGAAACAATTATTTGAACAGCTTTGGGACGAACAAGGTTGGCATATCTTCTTTTTTGCCGGACATAGTTTTAGCCAAAGCGATGGTCAAATTGGTTGGTTTGAAATAAATCAGGAGGAAAATTTAGCAATCAACGAGTTAAAAAATGCTCTCGAAACAGCGATTAAACGCGGATTGCAGCTTGCAATTTTTAACTCTTGCGATGGTTTGGGATTGGCGAATCAGTTAGCCAAGTTGCATTTGCCCCAGTGCATCATCATGCGAGAACCAGTGCCAGATTCGGTAGCACAAGAATTTTTAGAGAATTTCTTGACTGCTTTTGCTAATAAAAAATCTTTTTATACCTCGGTGCGGGAAGCACGGTGCAAGTTAGAAAGCTGGGAAAAGCAATATCCGGGTGTTAGTTGGTTGCCGATAATTTGTCAACATTCAGCCGTTGTACCGACTGCTTGGCAAGATTGGTGCCAACAACCTTTTCATTATTTTTATAAGGCGTCTTCTCTATTGCTAATTGCTTCAATCTTTTCTTTAGGAATAATTGTAGTTAAAAATACAGTTATAGATCGACCTTTGTGCAGTGGCGAATCCTGTATCGGACGCGATCCGGTGGATAATAAATGCGACAAGGACGGAATCACTATCACTTCTAGAGACAGATATATAGCGCCTTCATTGGTTAAGGTAGAATTAAGATATTCCAGACGATGCAATGCGACTTGGGTCAAAACTACGGGAGAGCTTCTGCCAAGAACCGATTACCTCGAAGACAGACAAGGAAAAAAATATCCCGAATCTCTTGTTTTGAACAGATTACAAGAATATTACGGCGATATGGGGCCTGGAGATATTGAAATTAGAGCTTGTACCTACTTCCAAGGTCGTCAGCCAAGATGTACAAATTTTGTCAAACCGTACCTTTAATTGCTTGTAACAAATAATTGAGTTTAATGTAGTAATACATTGATTTAATAAACTTGATTAAAATTGCTTGTAAATGAAGAAAAAATATGTCAATACATAAAAGCGAAGGCAAAATAATTCCTCTCAATGGGAATCCGATAGTTTGTGCAATGAAGCTCGCGCATCGGAGTGTATCTTCATATGATTAGCTCAAAAAGGGTACAAAAGTTACAAGGAACGCAAGGCTTTACACTGCTTGAACTTTTAATTGTGATTATTCTGATTGCAATTCTTTCGGCTATTGCTATACCAACTTACTCGGCAATCATCGCAAAAATTAAGCCATTATGTCGGCGAGAATCCTGTAATAATCGCGATCCAAAAGATCAAAAATGCGACAAAGATGGTAGAACAATAGATATGAATTTATTACCAACTGGTCATAATATTGAATTGAGGTACTCAGGCCGATGCGATGCGGCTTGGGCTAGGTCAACAGTACCCGCTGGTGCAACAATTTATGTGGAAGATTTTCGCGGGAATAAATACGGCCTATACACAATTCCGGTTGACAGATTTAGCCAACATTACGGAGATATGGGGCCAGGTCATACCCTGAAAGCTTGTGTTAAATATCCAAGTGGCGAAGTAGTTTGTACGGGTAACTGACGGACAATTAGCACCTAAAAATCGTCCATTGGTTAACAAATCAGATAGGATGAGACTGGATGGGTTTGTGTTGTTGAAGCCACCCTGCTAATTCCGTTCCATCTATTACCGGCACTAAATTTCCGTTCCCCAAAATGGTACAACCATAAAGGTAGGGTGGCGGAGCGATCGCATCGCCAAATGGTTTAATTGCTAAATCTTGTTCGATTAAAATGCGGTCAACTTTTAAAGCAATTATTTGATTTTTTCCGGAAATTAACAGCAAGAAAAATTTTCCAGATTCTTGCCAAGGGCAAGAACCTTTATATTGCTTGCTTTCAGGTGGCGTGCAAGGATAGCTATAAGCAGATGGTAAAAAATGAGAGTATACGGGAACGATTTGTCCCTGGTGAGAATAATACTGCTGTTCTGCATCGGTGATAATTTGTGCTTCTGTAACGGCAGCGATCGCGACTAAACTATCCACAGGAATTGCCAAAATTTTTGCATTAACATTAAATACCAATAGCTTGGTAATGGTCAAAGTAAAAGGCAAACGTAAAGTGAACTTTGTTCCTTTTTCTCGACAAGAAATAACGCTAATATCACCTTTTAAAGCTGTAACTTGAAGCCGTACCAATTCCAAGCCAAAGCCGCGCCCGGAAAGCTCGCTGACTTTTGGTGCCGTGGAAAAGCCGGGGGCAAATAGATACTCATACAAGCGGTTTTTGGGTAATGTTTCTGCTTCAGAAGAAGACAGCCAATTTAATGCGATCGCGCGCCAAATTATTTTTTCTTCGTCTATTCCTTGACCATCATCTTGCAACTCAATATAAGTATAATTTCCCCGATGATAAGCGCGAATAGTAATCGTACCTGTGGCAGATTTACCATTAGCTTCCCGCACTGAAGGCGCCTCGATGCCGTGATCTACGGCGTTGCGTACCAGATGAATTAATGGATCGTAAAGCTTTTCTAAAATTGCTTTGTCTATTAAGGTATTCATTCCCACTAGCTGAAGGTTGATTTGCTTTTGGTTTTTAACAGCTAAGTCTCGTACCATCCGAGAAAACCGATTTAATAAGTTTCCGATCGGCAGCATTCGAGCATGTAACAGATTTGTTTGCAATTGCTTCAGTGTTTGCTGTCTTTTTTTGATAATTTGTTGCACTTGCTGGTGAGCGAGAGCAATGTCTTGTAGCGCTGCTTGGAGTTGTGCTATTTCTTCGGCTACTGTATGTGACAAAGTAATGGGTAATTGGCGCTCCTTTGCTGTGCCTCTGCTCAAATAGTTGCGAGTCAGTTTATTTAAGCGATTTAATCTTTGCGATATTGTTTCAACGATCTCTTGTTGTTGTTGCTGTTGCAAACTAAAACTGCTTTCTTGAGTGACTAAATCTCCCACTAAATTGTTGAGAAGTTCCAAGCGCTCTAAGTCTACTCGCACTCCCAACTTAGGATTTTGTTCTTTTTCTGCTTCAGGTGTACTATTTTCATTGACAATTTTTGCCAGATTTACTAACTGAATGCAAGGTTTTATATTGGGCGATCGCGAGCCAGTTAAAACTGCGGTTTGAACAGCTCGAAAGTCTTTGGCGGCAAGGTTTCCGATGGTTTTAACTTGTTGTGGATGCAGTTGCAAAGCGGAAATGGTGGTTTGAGCGATCGCTACAAAACCAGGTAGGTTTAAAAATTGTCCAATACTGGCAAAAACTTCTGCCTGAATCTTTAATTTTTCTACTAATTCTGGCATCTGAGAATTGGTTAAAAGCATTTCCCAGCATTCCAATCCCCGCGCCACTTCTTCAGCGAACAAAACCTGGGCGATATCTTCATCTGTTTCCACTTCTTTTGACTCGGTTTCTTCTGCCACGTTAAAGCCGAGTTTAGCCTGTATTTGAGCGCAGATTTGTTTTAATTTTTCCTGGTGAGTATCCGTGTCGCATTCACCAGTTTGAATTTGAGCTAGTAGAGGCGATCGCAGAGAATCATAAGCTTGCAGCAACAATTCTTCTAACTCTTGGTCAACTTCAATATTTTCTTGATATAAAACTTTAAACGTATTCTCCAACTGATGGGCTAATGTTTGAATTCCAGTTAAGCCAATACAAGCTGAACCGCCTTTAATCGAATGGGCAATTCGCATCAAGCTATGGATTTTATTGATACTATGTTCCTGCCGTAACGTTAGTATTCCTTCCTCAAGGCATTGTAGCAGGTCTAAACTTTCTTGAACAAAAAAATTGTAATTTTCGTCATTGATATCGAGTTTGGGCATAATTTAATTAGTAATTGGTAATTGGTAATTGGTAATGGCTAATTGTTAATTGCTAATGGGAAAGGGGAAAAGGGGGAAATGGGGGAAAGGGGGAAATGAGACAGGGACACAGGTGGTAAGGAATTGATCTGTGGCAAAAGTGCCAATTTGGGAATCGACTTTTACAACTGACTTAATCAGACTGCTTTCCCTTTTTCCCTTTTCCCCTTTTCCCTTTCCCCCTTTCCTATTAGCCATTAGCCATTAGCCATTAGCGAATTTTGAATTGTGCTACGCTTTCTTGCAGTTCGTTAGCTACTTTTAATAGTTTAGTAAAAGACTCAGCGACAGCTTGGGATTGTTCAGAAGTTTGGTTGGCAATTGTGGCGACTTCCTGGATAGTTTTAGTTAAATCTAAAGATGTCTGCATCTGAGAGGTTGCAGCTTGAGCCATTTCTTCTACGAGGATGCGAATTTGGGCGCTAACTGCGGCGATTGAGTTGAGTTTAGAGCGGGCTGTTTTCACCAAATTAGTGCCGCTACTAACTTGATTCATTCCAGATTCCATCGCAGTCACAACTTCATTAGTTTCTATTTGGATTTCTTCTACAATTTGTTCTATTTCTTTAGTTGCAACGGCTGATTGTTCGGCGAGGGTACGCACTTCTGCGGCTACAACGGCAAATCCTTCGCCTTCAATACCGGCTCCTTTGGCTTCTATTGAAGCATTTAAAGCTAAAATATTTGTTTGATTTGCTAAGTCTTTAATTAAGCTACTAGCTCTAGATATTTTTTGAGAAGATTGGCCTAAACATTTAACTTTAAAAGCAGTTTCTTCAAAGGTTTTTTCGATAGCTAAAATTCCAGCAACGGTTTTGTTCATGGCTTTGTCACCGACTTGTAAAGTTTGATTGGCTTCCTGTACTTTTAGCGCCGCTTGTTGAGCGCTGCTGGCAACATTTTGGATAGAATTTGCCATGACTTGAATTTGTTGGAGGGTAGCAGCGATCGCTTGTGATTGTCGCTGTGCTTCGTCGGAAAGTCTTTTAACATCAATTGCGCTCACTTTGGCAGTTTGGGTGACAGCATCGGCGGCTGATTGGACTTGCAAAACAATTTGCTGCAAGTTCTCAATTAGAGCGTTAAAAAAGTCAGCGATGGTGGCAATTTCTCCCCCTGTCACCTCAGCTCTTACAGTTAAATCGCCTCGAAATGCCCCTTGAATCTGTTGCAAAAATCTTTCCAATTGTGCTTGCAATGCTTCTTTTTCTTGGCGTTGTTCAATCGAAACTGATTCCGCAATCGTGCGAGCTTCTTCTAATTGTTTGATAAAGCTGACGTGAGCAAAGGCATATTCAATATGAATCGCCACTTGAACAAAGAAATCGATTTCTGATTGCTTCCAATTCCGAGGTTGGGAACATTGATGAGCGATTAATAAACCGACTAATTGATTGTCTTTCCGTAACGGTACTATCAGATTGGCTTTGACTTCAAATTGTTCCAAAGTCAAAATGTGACAATCGCTTAATCCAGGTTCGTTGTAAATATCATTGATTGCTCTGACGCGCCCATTTTGGTATTGTTGGACATAGCGATCGCGAAAACAAGGGTCATCAATATTTTCGTGGATAGCTCTTGTCCAACCAGCGGCGACTGATTCCGCCGCAACCGTACCGCTCCAATCTGGATTAAAACGATAAGCAATCACCCGATCGAGATTAAGGACTTTACGAATTCCAGAAAGTGCCGTACTCAAAAGTTCTTGACAGTTTGCTGCTTGACGTGCTTTCCAAGCAATGTCGCCTAATAAACGTTCTCTTTTAGCGGCAGCTTGCAATTGTTGGATAAAACTTATATGGTCAAGTGCGTATTCAATTTCAGTGGCTAATTGCACGAAAAAATCGATTTCCGATTGCTGCCAAACTCGCGGAGCGCTGCATTGATGGGCAATGAGTAAACCCACCAATTGATTGCCTTGTTTCATCGGTGCAATCAGATTAGCTTTAACTTCAAATTGTTCTAAAGTTAGAATGTGACAATCGTTTAATCCCGGTTCGTTGTAAATGTCGTTGATCGCTCTGACGCGCCCGTTTTGATATTGTTCAATGTAATTCATCCGAAAACAAGGATCGTCGATTGTTTCATCAATAGAACTCGTCCAACCGGGGGCAACAGATTCGGCAACAATAGTGCCGCTCCAGTCAGGATTGAAACGATAAATGATGACGCGATCGACATTTAATACCCGTCGAACTCCCGCCATAATTTTGTTACTAAAATCTTGGATATCTGTTGCTTGACGCGCTCTCCAAGCGATGTTACTTAATAATCTATCTTGTCTGGCAACGGCTTCTTTTTCTGCTAACAAAATCTGAAGTCGATCTGCTAGCTGGTTAATGCTATTGCCTAAAATGCCAAATTCATCTTCAGTTTCAACTTTGATGCGTGTATCGAGTTTACCTCCTTCTAAATGTTTGACGGCGCTGGCGACACTTAGAATGGGGCGAATCAGATATTGCACTAGAAAAATAGCGATCGCAATCTCTACAATCACTGATAAAACCGTACCTATTGCTACACCAATAAGCCCCGAAACATAAGTAGTAATACCAACGATCGCGCCCGGTAACACAGCGATGGCGATCGCGCAGATAATTGCTTTATGCTTCAAACTCAGTCGTTCCCACCATGCCGTTTTTGGGGTTTCCTTTGGCGGTTGTTCGGAGTTTGGTGACGCCATTTTAGCTTGCGATCGCTTTTGAGCAAAAGGTTTGGGATTTTGTGCCACGGGTGAAAGAGGCGCATTTGCCCCATTCATTCGCTCTGAAGAAGTAGAGACAATCAGCTTAGGTTGCTTTTGAAAACCGTCGTTGCCGTTGGTAGTTTTGCCATCTCTCTGCGTCATTTTCAAAACCTAATTGCAGAACGGTTATTTAAGCGCTATCTATTAACAAAAACTAAATAAAGCAATTTTGATCAAAAAAACTCAATCAAACATCTACCTACGGTTATAACTAAAATCCTCATTTGGAGAATCACATAACCGTAGGGTGCGTTAGCGGTAGCGTAACGCACCAACCCGGTTTAGGAGAATCACATAACCGTAGGGTGCGTTAGCGGTAGCGTAACGCACCAACCCGGTTTAGGAGAATCACATAACCGTAGCTAGCGTAACGCACCAACTATTGAATTAAAACCAAAACCCACTCAAACTCGCGCTGTATAGAAGCTAACAAATCCATTTTCATTTCCGACGGTAAGACATCCCAGGTGTAAGTTTCAATTTCCAAATGTTCGCAAGCATTGTTTTTTCCAAGCAAATCCAAAACATCTATAATGTCATCTTGCGTAGAATGCAAAATTTGGTAATCGCGGATAAAAATTGGTACGTGAAAATGAATTCGCCACTCTTGGGCATCTACCCGTTTAAGGTGAGGTAATGCTGTTACCAAATCGGGATAATGATGCAACCTTCCATCGCTGCGACGCTCGATAACTTGGTGCAAATAAGTAGACTCAGCAAAAGGACGCAACCGTTCAACAATTAAACTTCGCTGCTGCAAATCCTGGGGTATCATCACCCGCAGCGCCGCACTAATTTGAATCTTGCCAATTTGAATTCTAGCCGCTTGAAACCGCTTAAAAACTAATAGCGGCTCTTCGTATTCAACTGCAAAATGGCAGGTATCGTAACAAACGCGAATATGTTCGAGCAATCGCTGTTCGGCTAATGCTTGAGAAACCCCCAAAGTTTTGGCTAAAAATGCACCACCGATGGGTAATAACCAATTTTGAAAATAATCAATTACTTCGGTTGAATTTTCAATCAAACCATCGGGTTCAGGCTCTAAATCTACGTGCAGCACTTTCCCCGTCTGTTCCCGAATGCGTGCCATTTCTGCGGCTACTAAAGCTAGGTGAATGGTGCTGTTGTGTAGTGTTAATTCGCAAGTGGATTTGTCTTCTTTAAATTCACATCTTGCACCTTGACTAAAAACCGGGTTTCTTGCAAATAGCTCAGCTTGAAAGCCTAGATTTCTCGTCAATAAACCCGGTTTTTCAAAGCTTGTTGATAATGGTGCAAGATCTGAGTTAAACCAAGGCTTATAGGATAGTGGCAGTGTAGAAATACTGCCTTCCATGCCTTCTGGTAACAGAAATGCCAAAATTTTTATTAACCGTAATGTATAATCTACTCGTTCTCTTTTGCTCCAATCTGGTGCGTAAACTTGGTCTTTTACTACCTGATGATGAAAGCCACCGTAAGGAAATCCATTTAATGTAAATACGTAAATATTTTGCTGAAACAGCCAAGTTTTAAACTTGCTCAAAGCGTCTTTTTCTAGCAATTGCCTTGCTGCTACATCTGCTAACCGCAACCCAATGCCAAAAGGTTTTTCTGGTGCTAGCTGTGTTTTGAGATTGGGAACGTATTTTTCTAGGTTAGCAAAGACTTGCTGCCATTCTTCTCCGGGGTGGATGTTTGTACAATAGGTTAAGTGGAAATTGCTATTTGTTACTTTCATAATATGGTAATTGGTAATTGGTAATTGGTAATTGGTTGGCTGTATGCTAACAAGCGATAGGGAGCGGGTTTACAGGGGATTGCTTTCTTACTGAATTACAGCCTTCTGGCTTCGTTTGTGTAGCGGCAGCATTAATGCTGCCGCTACACAAACTAAGGTGTACCTTTTATGGCTGCAATTTGCTATATAACAACTGTTGATTATTGCTATATACGCTAGGTAAAATCCGCCCCTACGCAACTGGTAATTAAGCCAATTCGCGCAGAATAGAAATGGCTTGCATGTATAAGAAAATGTTGACTTCGTGAACTTCAATTCCTTGTCCAATCCGTTCGAGTAGCATCAAAGTCAATTCGCCTCCTAAGTGTTCCCGAAATTCAGTTAACCCGCGGAATAAACAACGGGGATCTCCCGGTTGATGTCGCTCTCCCATTTCGGGTATGTATAGGGTAAAGCCTAATGCTTTTAGGGTATTTAATATCTGCTGACAATCCTGCCATGAAAGTAATCCAGCTCGGTAAGAATAGGTGCTATCTAGCGCAATTCCGATGGCGACTGCTTCACCGTGACGCAGGCGGTAGTTTGTTAAATATTCTAGTCGATGTGCCGCCCAATGACCGAAATCTAAAGGACGTGAGGAACCCATTTCAAATGGATCGCCACTTGTGGCAATATGCTGTAGGTGTAGCTGGGCGCAGCGATAGATTATCTGTTGCATGATGTGGGGATTTCGATGAGTAATCCCGCGCACATTTGCTTGAATAAACTCAAAGAATTTCCGATCTTTAATCAGTGCCACTTTGAGCGCTTCTGCTACACCCGAACGCCAATCGCGGTCATCCAAACTCGTCAAAAAGTTAAAGTCGTTTAAGACAGCATAAGGCGGCGAAAATGTGCCTAAAAAGTTCTTTTTACCAAAAGCATTGATGCCATTTTTGACGCCCACTCCCGAATCATTTTGAGCCAAAACGGTTGTAGGAATGCGGATTAAGCGAATTCCTCGGTGAGCGGTTGCTGCGGCATAACCCACCATATCTAATACGGCTCCACCGCCAATTGCTAACACATAAGAATGACGACACAATCCAGCTTGCTCGATGGTTAAATGAATTTTTTCTAACAGCTTGGGGTCATTTTTAGCTGCTTCTCCAGCCGGAGCGATCGCAACATCTCCCACCAGCGTTATCACATCTTGATACTTCTGCCCGTAAGCTGTAATTTCGTCAATCAATTTGTGATGATGCCGCAACAATCCTGCATCCACAATGACAATGCAACGACGGGGAAGCGCTTCTTTACTTGCTGCAATTACTTGCGCTAACAAAGGATTATCTAAATCAAACAAACCCGTGGTAAAATGAACGTCATAACGGAAATTGACGGTAACAGATTGGTGGATGGTTTGCAGATTGAAAGTGGTTTTTGGCTGAAAGCTGAGAGTCATAATTTTGTTGGGGAATTACAAGCGATCGCGTGAAAGTATTTCAAATTTAAATCTGAAATCTAAAATCTAAAATTTGAAATAAATTCTTGGGCTTTTTCAAACTCTTGAATTAAACCAAATCGGTCTTTTTGTGCTACTAGCTGCGCCAAGCGATTGTAGGTACTTGCCAAGCGTGCGATCGCTTGACATCTTTCTTCAGTTGCCAGCATAATTTCAACGCATAACTGAGGATTTTGGGCAAACAAACGCTTGACGATATCTATCTCTTGTTGATAATTAGGAGTTGACAGCAACAAACTGCGATTTAAATCAACTTCTTCCTCTGCCACAAACGCACCCAAACTAAACCGAGAAAAATGCTGCGTTGCTTGCACAAACACCATGAGGCGGTCATGTTCTTCGGGCGTACAGACAATTATATTACCTCCCAAAATTCTAATCCAGTTTAATAACCATTCAAAGGTTTCGTCATTTCTGCCCGGACAAACGACAAATTTTTGTTCAGAAAACGATTCTACCTTTGGCCCAAACATTGGATGCAAGCCAATTACCGGCCCTTGGTGATATTCAAGCATTGCTTGTAATGGCTGAGTTTTAATACTGGTAATATCAGCCAATGCTGTACTGGGAGACAGGTATTTAGTGGCAAGTTTGATAATATCAATCGTGCGTTCGATCGGAACCGAAACTAATACTAAATCTGCCTTACTTAGCAATGTATCGGCATCATCCCAGCCCTTGCTTCCGAGAATGCTAACGTTATGACCAGCCGCCGATAATTGCTGCGAGAATAATTGTCCCATTCTACCGCTGCCACCGATAATGGTAATGTTTTTTGGTCTTTCATTACTAACAGATGAAGCATCGGCGGTAAACGCGGGAATAGAAGTTTTTAACCCATTGTCTAAAAGCTGCATAGAAGTCACCCAAATTAATTTTAAGACGATCCCCCCCAACCCCCCTTGCCAAGGGGGGCTTTCGATCCCCCCAACCCCCCTTGCCAAGGGGGGCTTTCGATCCCCCCAACCCCCCTTGCCAAGGGGGGCTTTCGATCCCCCCAACCCCCCTGGCTAAGGGGGGCTTTCGATCCCCCCAACCCCCCTGGCTAAGGGGGGCTTTCGATCCCCCCAACCCCCCTTGCCAAGGGGGGCTTTCTTGAAGAATTACTCCCTTGCCGCTAGAAGATTATTTACTTCTTCCTTCTTCCTTCTTCCTTCGCGTCCTAGCGCTAACGCGCGTTCAATAATACCAATCATCCCAGCAAAGAGGGCTTGTCCCCCCCTTGGCAAGGGGGGTTAGGGGGGATCGTTTTTAAGTAACAGCAAACATTTGCGCCAACTTAATTGAAATTGGCAACAAACTCAAAACTAACAATCCATAAGGCCAATTCGCGAAACCAGCAGCAACAGTTGCATCCAAAACAATCAGCGACAATACACCCGCCTTAACTGCTATGCGAATTTGTTCTGAACTTGGTTCGCGGACGGCTTTTAAAAAAGGAGGCAACACCCGCCCAGCAAATAAAATAACGAACGGTAAAGCCACAATAATTTGATATTTTTCTAGCAACCCCAGCGCCAAAATTCCGCCTATCACTGCGCCAATCAGCAGCAGCGATAGCACTCCCGTACTTGTTTTTCCCCCATGTACTTCGCCCCTACTAATCGCAGTAATAGCAGCAATGTATGCAATCGGAATTAATGCCAAAAACCAACGTTCTTGCACCATTGCAGGGACGGCACTAACGCCGATTAATAAATTACCACCGCGACAAATGCCCATGTTAATCGGGCCAAAAATTGGATGGTGCTTGGACAAGGAATCGTATAACAAAGCAGCCAAAGCAACGCTAGCAGCTAAAATGCCGCTTAATAACGAAACTTGCAAAGCAGCTACCACACCAATAACTAACAGCAATCCTCCCAGCTTGATGGCATTTTGGCGAGATGTCCGACCGCTGGGAATCGGTCTTTCCGGTCGTTCTTTTGCATCGAGTTCGGCATCAAATACATCGTTAAAAACGACGCCGCCTCCGTAAAGCCCTGTGGTTGCTAATAATAACCAGGCAAGCGTCGCTAAATTGGCAGAATTTGCCTGTCCTTCTATGATTTGATTTAGGGAAACGACCGCCCCCGAAGCTGCAAAGCCAATTAAAATATCTGCCCAAGCAGTAACGATATTGGCTGGTCGCATTAGCTGTAGATAAGGCCACAAATGGTTGAAATTCATTGTAATTCTCCGCTAGTTGCTAGTTGCTAATTGCTAATTGCTAATTGCTCTTAAATTTAGGGTGTGCTAGACGAGAGTACGGCACCAACAAGGGTAGCTGATTGCTAATTGTTCTTTGCCATTAGCCATTAGCCATTAGCCATTAGCCATTAGCTATTCAATCAGTGCAAAATTGCGGGTAGATTCTACCAGTGGTGACTGTCCTCGTAACACAGAATTGCCGTTATAAAGCTGGCGCTGGTCAACAGGATTTAGTTCTAACCAGTCGGATTCTTTCATTTGACCGCTTTGGCTATATGCAGTTAAAGCATTTTCGTAACAAACGGCTTGTACGTGGGCTTTGGGAATGCCCATTTCTAACATTAACTGAGCGGTTTTAGGCACGGCTAAAGGGTCGCTGATGCCCCAATCTGCACTGCTGTCAACGATAATGCGATCGCACCCATACATCCTTACAATCTCCACCATCCTAGCATTACCCATTTTTGTTTGAGGATAAATCGTAAAAGCTGCCCAAAAACCTCGATTTAGTACCTCTTCAACCGTTTCCTCATTGTTGTGGTCGATAATCACGCGCGACGGATCTAAACCATGTTCGATACACACATCCATGCTGCGCGATGTCCCCGCCTTTTTGTTGCGATGTGGCGTATGAATTAACACCAAAGTATCTAATTCTTTGGCTAATTCAAGCTGTAAGCGGAAATACTTGTCCTCGATTGGTGTCATATCGTCGTAGCCAATTTCACCAATCGCCACTACCCCTTCTTTACAAGCATAAAGCGGTAGTAATTCCATCACTTCTTCTGCCAATGCTTCATTATTGGCTTCTTTGGGATTTAACCCAATCGTGCAATAGTGTTGGATGCCAAATTGACTAGCTCGAAACCTTTCCCACCCGACAATGCTGCTAAAGTAATCTTTGAAACTTCCAGCATTTGTCCGCAGTTGCCCTAACCAAAAAGATGGCTCAATCACCGCCACAATGCCATACTCTTTCATGACCAAGTAATCGTAAGTCGTGCGAGAGGTCATGTGAATGTGAGGATCGATAAATTTCATGTTGTTGCTAAACATGGTTAATTCCTGACTGCTAAAAACTCGGGGATTTGGGTTAATAATTCGGCATCTGCAAGTTGCCCCACAGCCTGCCAAAGTTCGGGAGAAACCGAGCGTTTCGCCGCCAAACGTTCGCGGACATAATCGATTAGCATTCGCGCTAATTCTGGATTGGCACGGCGATCGAAACCTTGAATTAAATACAGAGGACTGCCGACAAACAAAGCTTTTAGTATCATTTGATTCCAAGCGATGTTGTCAAAATAATCTGCCGGATAAGGATTGCGTAATGCCACAGCATTGAAAACGCTAGTCATATTGCTTCGCACGCCTTCCGCCGCTCGTTTGCGAAGCTGTTCTGGGAAGGGTAATAAGGGTAAACTTTGATACAGAGCGACCAACTCACCTACGTCAGCATTGGAGAAGATTTGATCGAGCGATCGCAAATATTTCTCCATATCCTCTTGCGGCAAAGCAAGTAGCAGCAAAGTGCGCGCAGCTTGATCCGCGCTCCAATCACCGGGATACCAATCCCTTCGCATTCTATCTGCCGCTTGCAAATCAGAATGTGTTAATTCCAGCTTTTCTTTGCCCGTATAACGAGGCACTGCACTAAAAGCCGCAAAGAAAACACGCACATTCGCATCAGCAGAAATTTGCTTTTGTTTCTCACTCAGCCAAGCGAAACCTTCGCGATCCACTTGCTGGGAAAGCCAGCAATTTAGAAGTTCCGAAATTCCACGAATTGAAGTAAGCATATTGCTAATTGCTAATTGCTAAGTGCTGATTGCTAATTGCTAATGGCGAGCAAACTTTTTTGTTAACTGCGCTATGGTCAGAAAACTTTTTACTATTAGCCATTAGCAATTAGCCATTAGCTATTACCCATTACCAACCTTTTTTTGCATCTCGACCACAGCAAATACCCAATTCCTAAAATCACCAGCGATACTGCTGACGTAGGTTCTGGAATATCCTTGGGTTCCGCTCCAGGTGGATTGCTGCCTTTATTAGGTGAGTCTTTGGAAAGAATCAGTTGGTTATAAGTCTGCATCTGACCTGGGCTAAAATTACCCGTCAAAGGAACAAAATCTTTACCCATTTCCCCCATAACAGAGTCAACCAAGTTATGAATATTGTTCGCTATTTTGGGGGCAAAAACCTCTGGGCTACTATTGATTACATCCTCAGCCTTGATAATTGGATTGTTAGCGCCAAGTACCCAGTTACCATTGCCAAAAACTGAGTTGTTGTCAGTAAACAGCCAATTGCCATTGCCTATCACTTGGTTGTTCTTACCAAAGTTCCAATTACCATTGCCAATGGTTGCATTGTTAGTTCCTAAAAGCCAATTACCATTACCGATGGTGGCATTATTAGTGCTGAGATCCTCGTTGTCTTTACCGATAGTTGCGTTGTTAGCAGCTAACGAGTTACTACCGCCGCCAGTCAAAGAATTTCCGCCGCTATTTCCTGATGTATTGCCACCGCCAGTAAAGGGATTTCCGCCACCTGTAA